>Ga0193951_1000019_pt1 | contig 65835 bp, 49 predicted proteins | sample BB_2_MG_FD_140370 | JGI IMG/M metagenome (GOLD analysis project Ga0193951, IMG submission 140370) | Microbial mat bacterial communities from the Broadkill River, Lewes, Delaware, United States - BB_2_MG | ecosystem: Environmental > Aquatic > Freshwater > River > Microbial mats | place: USA...
CCGTAGCGAATAAGTTGCTAAAACAGGCCTTTGCTATTGCAAAAAGCGGATTACCTTATGATGAAAACTATGTTTCAAAATTAGCTTAAAGTTACTAGTTTTTTAACTCAGTTCTTTGTTGTGTTTTCGTACTTTAATTTCGGCACATTTTCTCTATTTCTAAATATTGTGATTTATATTTTTCTTTTATAAAATCAAGTAAACAAATTGATGCTTTTCTCAATGATTCTAAAGTTAATGGGTCTTCATAATTATTGAAATCCGTGTGAGTATAATCGTCTGCAATTAATTTTAAATCTAATTCAGGTTCCTTTCCAAATATTAACTCAATGTTTTCGGGTTTTAATTCTAGAAAATGAAAAGAACAAATTGTTTCTAAAACTTTTCTTATATCTCCTCCAATATTTTCTTCTCGCATTTCATTTGAAAACTCATATACTCTTTTTAGCGATGTTAAGTATTCAGATAGTTTTCTGCTATTATGAACTTTTTTTAAAAATGGCGTTTTTGATTTTTGATTTAATTCAAAATTATAGAAAACAGAATTTTTTTTATAAACATTACCAGCTAAGAAATTATAAAATTGAAGATTATGTGTTAAAACAAAAACTTGCGGACTAATTTTGTCGTTCTTATTATCTAAAATTTTTCTATAAAGGGAAGGTAATGTTTTTAAAATTCTACCCATTCCGTGTAAATAATTGTAACTATTACTTGAAACAGGGTCATCTATGAATAAAGTTAAATTATTAATATCTTCAAAACTTTCAATTTTTTGAATGCTAGAAGCTATAAAATATGCAAATGCAATTACCGATTTTTCTCCTTCACTTATAAAATTAGTGTTTTTAGATATATCATATACTTTTTGACTATTTGTTTTAAGTAATAAATTAAAATCAGTACTAATTTCGTATTTATATAATCCTGCGGTTTTAATTAATTCATTTACAAATTGAATTATAACCTCTTTTTTCTCTTTAGAAGGTGCTTTGCTTTTTTCTGTCTCAAGTCGTTTTTTGTCTATTTCTAGTTTAGCTAATAATTCATTTCGCTGTTCTAGAACAAAAGCATTTTGTTGTTTATAATTAAATAAAGCTAATTGAGCTATTTGTTTTCTTAATTCACTTTTTCGTTTGCTTAAATCATTAATTTTTAAGTTTAAAGATTGAATTTCTAGATTGTTTTTTGAATATAGCTTTTGAATACGAATGAATTCAGATTTAATTTCTGAAAGTATAGTTGAAAGTTCATCCTCATTTAATTCTATAGATTCTATTAATTTAATTTTTTTTGTTTCTAAAAGTTTAGATATTCGAGTTAATAATTTTTCTAAACTAGAGGAATCTATATTTCTAATAAAGTTTGATTTTTTTACTCCAATAATTTTGTTGAGTCTTTCAATTTTTTTGGGTAATATTTTTAATTGTTTATTGTTAAATTCTATATCTTTTAAAATCGTATTTATGTCATTGATATTCATGTCAATTGCATCAATAGTTTTACTTTTTAATGAATCAATGAATAAATTATATTGATTAATGATATCTGTATTTTCTAAAGTTTGTTGACAAAAAGGGCAGTTGTCACTTGTAGAATCATTTTTATATATTTCAATTCCTTTTTTAACCCAATCCTTTGAAATTAATTTTATATGATTTTCAATTTTTGTGTCTAAATCTTTATAGTCAAAAGAATTTAGTAATAGTTCAGAAATATTATCAATTTTCAATTCATTAAGCAAAGTAAAACTAGTTTTTAAGGTATCATTTTCATTAATGTCATTTATTTTACTATAATTTATTTCTGACTCTTTTATCGATTCATTATTTTTTATATCATTTATAATTTTTCTATCATTAAGATTTATAAAATTTAGAAAGTCCGAAAAAGTAGACTTTTTTGCATTGTATTTTTTTCTTAAATTTATTGATAGTAAGTCTAAATCGGATTCAATTTTATCTTTTATCTCAGTTCCTTTTTTTACAGTTAAATTAATTTCAGTTTCAATTGATTTTATTGAATCATCACTGTTTTTAATTTTTCCGATGTTAATTTCTCCAGTATGATTTTTTTTAGAAAAATCATTTATTGTTATATTTTCATCTAGGAACTCTTTGTTATAAACGAGAATATTATTTTTTATAGGAAGATTCAGGTTTAAGTTTGTTACCTTTTGATTGTCGGTAAATTCAAGATTAAATTCTATACTTTCTTTTTTTTCTTGAGCTTCTAGAGATAATAAATCTTCAAATTGTGTGATAGACAGATTTTCAATTTCAAATTTTTTAAAGAATCTTGATAAGTTTGTTTTTCCACTACCGTTTAAGGCAAATATTACATTCCTTTTTAAAAAACTATCTGAATTATTAAATTCGTTCAGGTTTCTAACATTATTAATTTGATGAATTTTTATAAGCATATTAATCTTTATCAGAATGTTTTTTCAGTATGAAACACAACTCGTTATATAATTCAAAACACAATTCTTATCCCATTCTGTTTGCCAGAAATTGCTAATGTATGTGTTTTGTTAGATTTTAAAATTACCTAAAAATAATTAGTCCACATATACGTAAAGTCACGTATTTTTCCTCAAACCTCCATAAACTGCATAAGTAATCTAAAGGTAATAATTGACTTAGATATTTAAGACTTAAAAATAACACTGTTTTAACATATAGGTCGTTTTAAACCATGCTTAAATTTCTGTACATTTAGCGCCATATTCAAAACAATCAAACATGAAGAAATTATCTCTTACAATTATTGCATTTATCCTTTCATTTTCGTCGGTAATGGCGGATGAAGGTATGTGGTTTCTAATGCATATAGAGCGACTTAATCATCGCGATATGCAAAAAATGGGTTTACAATTAACTCCTGAGGAAATTTACAGTATTAATAATCAAAGTTTAAAAGATGCCATTGTGCAATTTAATGGTGGCTGTACGGCTAGTATTATCTCAGATAGTGGTTTAGTATTAACCAATCACCATTGTGGTTATAATGCCATTGCAGAATTATCTACGGCCGAACAAAACCATTTAAAAAATGGATTTTGGGCGGGTTCTTTGGCAGAAGAAATGAAACCAGAAAGTCTATACGTTCGCTTTTTTGTGAGAATGGACGACGTTTCTAAACGTATGCTCGCACAAGTTAATGATAGCATGAGCGAAAAAGAACGTGAAGCGGCTCTTAATAAAGAGATTGCTAAAATAGAACAAGAAAATAGCGAAGGTGGTAAATACACGGTTTCGGTACGTTCCTTTTACCAAGGTAATGAGTTTTACTACTTTGTTTACGAAGATTATAAAGATGTACGTTTAGTAGGTACACCTCCAGAAAATGTTGGTAAATATGGTGGTGACACTGATAATTGGGAATGGCCAAGACATACTGGTGATTTTTCATTATTTAGAGTGTATGCTGATGCTAAAGGCCAACCAGCAGACTATTCTACAGATAATGTACCATTAAAAGCTAAATACCACTTGCCTGTTAATATCGATGGTGTAGAGGAAAATGATTTTGCCATGATTTTAGGGTATCCTGGTCGTACCAACCGTTGGATGCCAGCACAAGGCGTTGAGCAAAACGTAAAATACGCGTATCCTGCTTGGGTAGAGGGATCTAAACTAAGTATGGACGTAATGAAGAAATACATGGATGCAGATGAGTCTGTAAATCTTATGTATGCCTCTGGTTATGCTGGTATTGCCAACTATTGGAAAAATAGAGCTGGTATGATTGAAGCTTTAACCGAGCACAAAACCGTAGAAAAGAAAACTAAAACGGAAACGAAATTTAATAAGTGGGCAAATAAAAAAGCCAACAAAGCTATGTATGGTGATGTGATTAAAAACATTAACAACTACTATAGCTTAACTAACGAAAAGGCGAAGCAAACCAATTACTTACTCAATATATTACGTGCTAGTAAATTTGCAGTGTTACCCTATAGATTAGGATCTGCATTTCAACAATATGTAGGTGCCAACGACGCCGAACGTAAAAATTTATTACCACGATTAGAGGCTTATATTGAAGATACGTACACAGATTATCACTTACCGTTAGAAAAAGAGATCTTAGCCAAACAATTAGGGTTGTTGGCTTCTAAATCTAATTATTCACTTCCAGAATTGGTAGCAGAAATTGGATCAAAAAACGGCAATGACTTTACGGCATATACCAATGCTATCTTCGATTTAAGTTTATTTGCTTCTAAAGAAGGAGCGTTAGCGTTTTTACAATATCCAGATGCTGCTATTTTAGAAAATGATCCTATGTACAAATTATCTAATCAATTGTTAGATAAATATAGAGAACAACCAGAGGAATTAGAACAACCTACAAATGATTACGAAGCGTCGTTTAGATTATTGGTAAAAGGGTTGCGCGAATCTGGGTTAAGTGATATTCAGTATCCTGATGCCAACTCTACCTTAAGATTATCTTACGGAAAAGTGAGAGCTTTACCAGCGGATAAAAGAAATGATGCAAAAGAAAACAATTATACCACATTAAAGGGTATGATTAAAAAATACAAGCCCAATGATGACGAGTTTGATTTAGATCAGAGTATGTTAGATATCTACGAAAAGAAAGATTATGGTCGTTATGCTAATGAGCGTGGCGAATTGCCCGTAAACTTCTTAACCGATAATGACATTACAGGTGGAAACTCTGGTTCTCCAGTAATTAATGGTAAAGGGGAATTAATTGGTTTGGCCTTTGATGGAAATATTGAAGCGATGGCTGGTGATGTTATTTTCGATAAAAAATTACAACGTACTATTAATGTAGATATTAGATACGTTCTTTGGCTTATTGATAAATACTCTAATGCCAAACATATTGTAGACGAATTAACGATTATTTCTAAATAGGAAATATTAGTCTTATAGTATATTTAAAAGCGACCTGATTGTTAGGTCGCTTTTTTTTTTTCTGAATAGTTCAAAATTAAAAGCGAAGTGTTTGGTTACTTATTTGAGTAACACTTTGTTTACAATTAGATACTAAACTGAAAATCTTCGCGGATTTTCAATATATTAACTTCAATCACTGTAATCATCTAGATATTGTCAGGACACAACTAATTTAAAATTAATTTTACCTCTTAAAGCTAAACAAATCAATTTTTTATGTTATGTATGCAACACCAAAAAAACACCAAATAAATACAAGGTGATTTTTAAAATATAAAATGATTTTTATTTAAGATTCAGTATTCACAACACCAAGCGTGTACAATTGATCCATAGTAGGAGAATCACTTCCACCTGCAGGTTCTAGAGTAATACCAAAAGCCTCACTATCGTTAACGTTGGCTATGGTAAAGATTTTATTGTCGTCGGTATTAAAGTTGTCTATAGTTCCTAAACTAATAGGAGTCAATGGGTTTAGCGTAAGCGACCATACTTGCCACACTTTACCTTCTGGAGCGTTTGGTAAACCTTCAGCATCTAAATAAATAGTATTGTCAGCTTTATTCCAATAGACCTTAGCAAAACTCGTCGCATAATTACTTTGACCATCTAAAGGCACGGTAATAATGTCCTTATCTCTAATAACATCGAGAAGTTGTTTTGTGGTTGCTAAATCGGTTTTTGCTGCTTCAATTTGCGTTTCGAGATACTGATTTTCTATGTCCGAAGTTTGTAGTTGCTGCTCTAAATCTGAATTCTGATTTAAAGTCCAGAATAAACCAACCACTAATAATACAGCAGCAGCCCAACCTGTATAGGTTATCCAATTATTTTTTCTAGATGGTAATGTGATTACTTTAGCCTTATCGGATTTGAGTCTGTCTATAATTGAAGCAAAACCTTTAGCTCGCGGCGAAGCAGCTGCGGTTAATTTAACAACTGCGTGTTCTATTTCTAAAACCTCTTTCAAAAGTGCAGGATGCTCTTGTAAGTGCTGATAGATCTCTGCGTTTTCTTTCTCAGACAGTTTGCCAGCAACGTACAGCTCTAAAATACCTGATTCTATGTATGCGTTTATATCCATATTACAATACCAAATCTCTTAATTGTTGAATACAGTTTCGGTTTCTTGTTTTAATAGTACCTAATGGCATTTGTAGTTTTTCCGAAGCTTCCTTTTGCGTAAATCCTTTAAAATAAAGAAGCTCAATAACGGCTTTACACTTTTCTCCGAGTTGTGTTACAAATTTTTTAATACCAATGGCATCGGTACTGTTATCCAAATTATCATGGCTGGCAATGATATCTACGAAATAATCGGTATTGAGGTTTTGTTGCGATTGTTTAAACGCTTTTGAACGTGTTTTATCTATAGCAGCATGCCGTGCTATATTTAAAATCCACGTAAAAAAGCGTCCTTTTTTTGCAGAGTAGGTATCGGCTTTATGCCATGCCTTTATAAAGACATCTTGCATTAGCTCGTCTGCAATGGCTGTATCTTTAACAATATTATAAACCACTCCATGTATACTTTTACTGTACATGTTGTATAGTTTTTCAAATGCAAGGTGATTTTTCTCTTGAAATTGTTTTACCAGTAATTCTAATTCCATTTAGAGGTGCGTTTTATTTTAGAATCTTTCCCAGAAATGGTGAAGCAAATCACCGTAATTATTCTAACCATTATGTATTGATGTTATAAACTTATGGCTATTGTATAATGCCTGCACAACCTATGCGAGCTCCAGCAGCTCCAGAGGGTTGTGATTTTAAATCGTCTTCACCAATGTGTACAATTATTGCTTTTCCTAAAATATCTTTAGTGTTATCTCCACAACCAATACACCATTCGTCTGTGGTTTTAGTTACTGTAGCTCGTCCGTTGTTATTAGCGGTAATATTACCAATATCTCCTTTGTGATATCCTGTTTCATCACCCCAAGCACCATGTGGTTGTCCTGTAGGGTTCCAGTGGCCTCCAGCTGATGAGCCATCGTTAGCTGAACAATCGGCTTTTTCATGAATATGAATGGCGTGTTTGCCTTCTCCTAATCCAGTAACAGTACCAACCATACTTACCTTACCATTGGTCTCTGTAAAGTTAATTGTCCCTTCTATGTTACTATCACTTTTGGGTGATAAGGTTATTGATAATTTGTTTGATGTGGTATCAACATTTTCTTCTAAAACTTCTGTTTGTGTTTCCGTTGCGGTGTCGGTCTCTTTATTAGTGTTTTTACAGGCTGTAACTGCAGAAACTACTATAAATGACAATAGTAATACTTTTAAATTTTTCATGATTTGCTCAAATTTTTAGTTGGAGTTAATATGTTTAACAGTGAGAAATTCGGCTCTATGGGCTAAAGTTTATAGCACAAAGACGACTAGCACTGCGTACAATTTAATGAAGTAATAACTGCATGAAGTGCTCAATCACTACTTATATTAATTCATTTGAAACTAATTAAAAATTAGGCTATCAGAATTTAAAAATACTTTTAAATGAAATGCTTATTTATCGCGAAGATATGTGCTTACTTCTATAGCAACATCTTCCCATGTCTTGCTAACACCATCAGCACCTTTATGCAAATCAAAACAAACTTTGTTTAAAGATTCTAATGCACCTAATGCGTCCCAATCTTTAAGATCCATTGTGCCTTTCATGCTTACGCGTCTTTCATCGGTAATATTCACTTCTAATGGTAAGTCTTTTGTGACGCCATTCATTGTTATTTCAGCAGCATACGCGTTGTTAGCATATTTAATTTTTCCTTTTAGTAATTCAGGATTTAACATCGCACCAAAAAATGATGTTTTTAGCTTTTCATCTCTAGAGTCATCCTTAGTAAATAAGCTACTCACCGGAATTGAAAATTCTAAATTATTTAAAGCCTCTTCTGGTGTTGCACCTGCTTTATCTTCAAAATTAAGCGTTGCAAATTCTCCGCCTACTGGGACTTTGTCAGTCGTTTTATAAGCCGTCCATTTTACATTGGTCGCTTCTGGTTTAACCACATAGGTCACAGTGCTTTCAACCGTTTCAGAAGTTGTTGTGTCTTCAGTTTTTTTATCGTCTTTACATGAGGTAAAAACTAAACTAACAATAATTAATAGTGATGCGAATTTTATGTTTTTCATGATGTTTTTTATTTGAAGTAAAATTAGTCATATAACGGCGTTAATGCAAGTAAGACGTGGTTGATAAATCAAAATTTTTAACCGCATGATAAATATCATAGTTTTTATTAAGGTGTACTTCTAATTTTGAGAATTAATAAATAGGTATGAGTCAGTCGTTAATCCAAAAATATAATGTTGCAGGACCTCGTTATACGAGTTATCCAACAGTCCCTTATTGGGATTTAGAATCCTTTTCTTTAGAAGGATGGAAGGCTTCATTACAACAGGCCTTCCGAGAAAGTAACGCAACAGAAGGCTTAAGCTTATACATTCATTTACCGTTTTGTGAAAGTTTGTGCACCTTTTGTGGTTGCCATAAACGCATTACGAAACGTCACGAGGTTGAATCTCCTTATATCAAAGCAGTATTAAAAGAATGGAGCTTGTATTTAGAATTGTTGGGCTCTAAACCCATTATTAAAGAATTACATTTAGGTGGAGGGACTCCGACTTTTTTTTCTCCAGAACATTTAAACGATTTAATTTCTGGAATCTTGGCAAATGCCGAATTGGCAGAAAACTATGAGTTTAGTTTTGAAGGGCATCCAAACAATACCACAGAAGCTCATCTAACCACTTTATATAATTTAGGGTTTAGAAGGGTTAGCTATGGAGTGCAAGATTATAATTTAAGTATTCAGAAAGCGATTAACCGCGTGCAGCCTTTTGAAAATGTGAAACGGGCTACAGATTTGGCACGAAAAATAGGGTATACCTCGGTTGGACATGATATTATTTTTGGCTTACCGTTTCAAACCGAGGCCGATGTCATTGAAACAATCAATAAAACGAAAGTCTTAATGCCAGATCGTATTGCGTTTTATAGTTATGCGCATGTGCCGTGGATAAAAGGGAATGGACAGCGTGGTTTTAAGACATCCGATTTACCAACACCAGATGCGAAGCGATTACAATACGAAACTGGTAAACAATATTTTGAAGCTGCAGATTATGTAGAAATTGGTATGGATCATTTTGCTCTAAAAAGTGATTCGCTTTATAAAGCGATGGAGCAACACACTCTACATCGTAATTTTATGGGGTATACGGCTTCAAAAACCAAAGCCATGATTGGTTTGGGCGTGTCTTCTATTAGCGATAGTTGGTATGGATTTGCGCAGAATGTTAAATCGAATGAGGAGTATTACAAGCTGTTGGCACAAGATATTATTCCCGTATTTAAAGGCCATATTTTAAATAACGAAGACCTTATCATTAGAAAACATATCCTTAATCTGATGTGTAATTTTGAAACACAATGGGAGGATGAGGCCTTAATATTTAGTGAATTACCAGAAGTCCTAATAAAATTAAAAGAATTTGAATTGGACGGTTTATTACAGTTCGAATCAAAAAAAGTAATTGTAACCGAAAAGGGGAAAGCCTTTATTAGAAATATATGTATGGCTTTCGATTTATTATTACAACGTACAAAACCTGAAACTCAGTTGTTTTCAATGACCATTTAATATTTAGAAAAATGAAAAAAATAATTGTACCAGTCGATTTTTCAGAACATTCAGAATTTGCACTAGAAGCAGCAGCAGGTCTGGCTCACAAATTTGGATCTGAACTTATTGTATTACACATACTAGAATTGTCTAATGCAATTATTTCCTCAGCGAGTGAAGCTTTAAATCAAGAAACTATTTATTATTTAAAGCTCGCAGAGCAAAAATTTGAAACCTTTTTAGAGAAACCCTATTTAGAAGGTTTAAAAGTGAGTCCGGTAGTTAAACATTTTAAAGTTTGGAGCGAAGTTAACGAGGTTTCTATTGAGCATAAAGCGAATCTCATTGTTATGGGGTCTCAAGGAGCAAGTGGTATTAAGGAAGTCTTAATTGGCTCTAATACGCAAAAAGTTGTGCGTTACTCCGATATTCCGGTTTTAGTCATTAAGCATAATCCTATTTTAATGGATTTTGAAAATGCTGTGTTTGCTTGTGATTTTTCTGAAGATGCAATTCCACCTTATTTACAAGCAAAAGAAACGTTCAAGGCATTGGGTATTACCATGCATTTGGTATATGTAAACTCGCCAGATGGTAACTTTAGAAGTTCTACCGAAATAGATAAACGAGTTTCTAATTTTTTGAAAAAGGCCGAAGGAGATTTAGTTAATCTAGAAACTGTAAATGTAGTTTCGGACTATTCTATAGAAAAAGGCATTCTAAATTTTTCGAATGTCATAGGTGCAGATCTTATTGCTGTGGCAACCCATGGAAGAAAAGGATTATCGCATTTTTTTGAAGGGAGTGTGTCTGAAGATATTACAAATCATTCCACATTACCTGTAATGACATTCAAAATATAGTCGTCGATGTTAATTGTAGTTAGTTTTTTAATATCGTCAATAAAACGCCAAAGATTTTTCTTTGGCGTTTTTCTTTTATATAAGCTTAAATGTGTAAAAATTATTACAGGTGATGAAATGGATATAATTTGGTTTTAAGAATGTGTATATGCTAAATCAACCCTTATGTTAATGGAAAATAGTAACTAATTTGAAGGGCAGAAGATGTTAATGACAATCTATAGCGCTAGAAGCCATTTCTACCATTGGAGCAGGTGAGAGATATGGAATGCCTAAACCGAGTCCACGAAGAATAAATAATAGACCGATAACCACAACAAACACTGGTATGGCTTTTTGTATGCGTTGCTTAATGGTACTATTTAAAAATTTACCTAAATATATGGCTGTAGTCATTAATGGTATTGTTCCGATTCCGAATAACACCATATACAAACTACCGTCTAACAAACTTCCTGTGGCTATCGAGCCAAAGACAGCCATATAGACCAAGCCACAAGGCAGAAATCCATTAAGAAAGCCAATGGTTAAAAAGGTGTCTGCGGTTTTCTTTTTTAAGGCTTTACCCAAAGAGGACTTTACTTTAGAAATGCCTTTGTAGAGCGGTTTGGTGAGATTGTATTTTCCAATAATATTTTGGGGTAAGAGGACAGTTATAATCATTAAAACTCCAATGATTATGGAGAGCTGCTGTTGAATTCCAAAAAGTGAAAAACTTTTACCGACCAGCCCAAAAGCCAATCCAATGATGCTATACGCCAATAACCTACCAAAATGGTAAATGCCTATTTGACTTACTTTTTTATATGAATTGGATCTATCTACAGGTAACATAAAGGCAATAGGACCACACATGCCAACACAATGCAGACTTCCTAATAAACCTAATATGAGCGCAGATATAAGCATTTAATATGTGATTTCTTTTTTAAAGAGATAAGAATTAGTGTTATATTTCCAATCTACTTTAATGTTCCAACGACCATCCAACAAACGCTTGTCAGGTATGAGCAAATTATGGTTAGATAGTGAAATCTCAGTTTCAAAATCTAATTGTTTGTTAGATGGTCTATATAGGAACACTTTACCTGTAATATTTTTAATGTTTAAGTCTTCTGGAAAAGTGATTACAATACCTTCTTTGGTTGTTTTTAGAGTAATATTACTTTTTAAATGTTTTGCATTTTCTTCATGATCCAAGTCGGCTTGAAACTGAAGCTCTTGGCCGTAATAATCTTCCACTACTAAATCGTGATCATATTTACTATCTGTACTCATGCTAATTACAAAGTACATAATAAAGGATATAAAACATACAAATGCAATTACGATTGCGGTTCCCCAATTTATTTTCATAATTAATTTATTTTTTTATCCTGAATAGCAATCAGGGTTAAATCGTATTTATATCTGCTTTTTTAGCATTACACGAGTTTATTTATCTAGTGACCTGCTAGGTTATCGAAACCTGCAAGGTCTATTTTAATTAAAACTTCTAGGTCCTAAAAACGTGACCGATGTGGTTTCTATAAGTTCATCTTCACTATAAAGATCTATCATAACGTCGTTTTTATCACCAGACAAATCGCTTTGTTTCAGTTCTATAAACAAAGTGCCTTCTGCTATACCCTGTGGTTCTACAACAAAGGTTTCGGAAGTAGAAACAATATGAATATCGCCATCCCAACCTCTGAGTTTAAAGCTTAAATTATCGATTTCATTAGAAGTTTTATTGACCAATTTAAAGGTATAAACATTACTAATAATACCGTTATCTTTATGTTCATATAGTTGCCCTGGTAATCGTAAAATTCGAGCTTCAACATCACTTCTTAATAATAACATACCAGCCAAAATGCCGATTAAAATGGTGAGGACTGCCATATAACCTTTCATACGAGCGGTTATTTTAAAAGGTTCTTTCTTTTCAATTTCATTCTCACTGGCAAAACGAATTAGGCCTTTAGGAAGGTTTATACTTTCCATAATATGGTCGCACTCATCAATACATGCGGTGCAATTCACACATTCTAATTGTGTGCCGTTTCTAATATCGATTCCTGTAGGACATACATTAACACATTGAGAACAATCTATACAATCTCCATGGCCTAGGGCTGCTCTGTCTTCCTTTTTTCTAAACTTTTTTCTACCATTCTCTCCTTCACCACGTTTGTGGTCGTAAGCGACAACAATAGATTTATTATCTAAAAGTACTCCTTGCAAACGGCCATAAGGACATGCAATAATACACACTTGTTCTCTAAACCAGGCAAATACAAAATAGAAAACGGCTGTAAAGATGAGTAATGGTATCAGTGTGCCAGTATGTTCAAAAGGTCCTTCAGTAATGTACTTTATAAGTTTATCTCCTCCTATTAAATACGCTAAGAAAACATTGGCTATTAAAAACGAAATGACCAAAAAGATAAACCATTTTAATGCGCGTTTTCGAATTTTTTCTGCATTCCATTTTTGTCGAGCTAAGCGCATTTGCTTGTTTCGGTCACCATCAATCCAATATTCAATCCGTCTAAAAACCATTTCCATAAAAATGGTCTGTGGACAGATCCATCCGCAAAATACACGACCAAAGCCTACGGTGAATAGGGTAATAAAAATAACTCCAATCAACATGGAGATGACAAAGAGATAAAAATCTTGAGGCCAGAATGGAAATCCAAAAATATTGAATCGTCTTTCTAGGATATTAAATAATAGAAACTGATTACCATTAATTTTAATGAAGGGAGCCGCAAATAAAAAGGCTAATAATACATAGCTTACGAGCTTACGCTTTTCATATAATGGTCCAGAAGGTTTTTTAGGAAAAACCCACTTGCGTTTACCTTCTTCATCAATTGTACCAATTGAATCTCTAAAAACTTCATTTCCTGGCGTTTCCATTATTTTTTTGCTTAACTATTACTTAGAAAAAATCTTCTAATCCCAGCGTGTTATTTATTTATCAGTGTCTTCGGGTACCCAAATATCACCTTCCGCTGCCTTTGGATTGGCAGGAGTGGTGCCCTGAAACTGTAAGACGTAGCTAGCCACCTGTGCCATTTCTAGAGGTTTTAAACTTTGTTTCCAAGCCACCATACCTTTACCAGAACGTCCACCTTCAGATATCGTTTTAAATACGTTTTTGATGCCTCCACCTAAAATCCAATGCTCATCGGTTAGATTTGGACCAATTCCACCACCACCATCAACCATGTGGCAGGCCACGCAGTTGGTTTCAAAAATCTTTTTACCAGCATTTAAATCCGCCGTTTCAGTTAATACTTCTACAGTGTTAATATCCACTAAACCTTTAGCTGTCTTTTTATATTCTTCAATCGCTTTATTCGCTTCTGCGTATTCTATTTCGTATTCTGCAAACTGATCATCAGCATTTAAAACATGGTAACGAACCATATAGATCACAGCAAAAACTATTGAGATATAGAAGGAGTACACCCACCAAGGTGGTAAATTATTATCTAATTCTTTAATACCATCGTAGCTGTGGTCTAATATAATTTCACCTTCTTCTTCAATTGGTTTCTGTTTACCAACTAATTTAGAATACAATGCTTTTAATTTTGTGAATTGAGGTGTTTTAGATCGTGACGCTTCGTAGCGTTCTTTTCCTTCCTTATCTAAACTTTGATAAAGAATATTATCTAAAGAGTTTACAATACCTTCAATGGCAATAAGCACTAGTAATATTAAAAACAAGAATAGTAAAATAATTGGCTGCTCAATAAAAGCAGGCTTATCTCCTGAATCTACAAAGTACTCTACGAGTCCGGCAATGGCAAAAAACATTACAGGTACTCTAATGTATGATGGGATTAAATGTCTCATATTGTGGTATCGTTTTGGTTGTCTAATGGTATATTACTAACTGTGGTGATATAATCTTTCTTAGCTGTGATTACCCAATAGAATAACACAACAAAGAATATAAAGAAAATAAGAAGCGATATCAATGGGTATATCTCTATCCCTGTAATACTTTCCAAATGACCTTTTATAAATTTGAACATAATAAATTAGTTTTGTGCGGTTTCGTCTAAAATATCTTTAACTTTAATATCGGTTCCTAGTCGCTGTAAATAAGCTATTAAGGCTACGATTTCTCTGTTTCGCATTTCTACGAAATCATCTCCTGAGGCTGCTTTATCAGCTTCATAAGAGGCTACAAAATCCGGATCGTTATATAGGCTTTTTTCAATTTGAGTACCTTGTTCTAGCATATCTGCTTGGGCATTCGCTATATCTTCATCTGAATATGGTACACCTAATGATACCATAGTTTCCATTTTCATCTCAGTATCAGATTTATCCAATTCATCTCTAATTAACCATTGGTATGCAGGCATAATAGAACCTGTTGATGTACTTTGAGGGTCGTACATATGATTAAAGTGCCAGTTATCTGAATATTTCCCGCCAACACGATGTAAATCTGGTCCAGTACGTTTGCTTCCCCAAAGGAATGGGTGATCGTATACAAACTCTCCCGCTTTAGAGTATTCGCCATAGCGTTCTACTTCCGATCTAAATGGACGTACCATTTGCGAGTGGCATCCCACACAACCTTCCCTGATATAAAGGTCTCTACCTTCTAATTCTAAAGGTGTATAAGGTTTAACTGTACTAATAGTTGGAATATTAGACTTTACAACGATGGTTGGAATAATTTGTACTATACCTCCAATTAATATAGCGATTGTGGCATATATCGTTAAAAGAACGGGCTTACGCTCTAACCATGTGTGCCATCCTTCACCAGCAACACGACCTTTTGAAACACGTTTTAAAGCAGGAGCTTCAGCTAATTCATCTGTAACACCTTGTTTAGAGCTTACAATGGTTAGTATAACATTGACTACTAATATAATCATCCCAGTGATATATAAGGTACCACCAATAGCACGCATCCAATACATTGGCATAATTTCAGTTACGGTTTCTAAGAAGTTACCATAAACTAAAGTACCATCTGGATTAAATTGTTTCCACATACTCGCTTGAGCAAAACCAGCAACATAGAGTGGTAGCGCATATAACATTATACCTAACGTTCCAATCCAGAAGTGTAAGTTCGCTAAGCCAATAGAGTAGAGTTTTGTTTTAAATAACTTAGGGATGAGGTAATAAATCATACCAAAGGCTAAGAAACCATTCCATGCTAAAGCACCAACGTGTACGTGTGCAATAATCCAATCCGTAAAGTGTGCAATAGCATTAACGTTTTTAAGCGATAGCATTGGTCCTTCAAATGTTGCCATACCATAACCGGTAATAGCCACTACCATAAACTTTAAAACAGGGTCTGTACGTACTTTATCCCAAGCTCCACGCAAGGTTAAAAGTCCGTTTATCATTCCACCCCAAGATGGCATTAATAGCATTACTGAGAAGGCGACACCTAAGTGTTGTGCCCATTCTGGTAAAGCAGTATATAATAAGTGGTGCGGACCTGCCCAAATGTATATAAAGATTAACGACCAGAAGTGAACGATAGATAAGCGATAAGAGTACACAGGTCTGTTAGCCGCTTTAGGTACAAAATAATACATGAGACCCAAAAAAGGTGTTGTTAAGAAAAATGCAACCGCATTGTGTCCGTACCACCATTGTACTAAGGCATCTTGTACACCAGCGTAAACCGAATAACTTTTCATACCTGTAAAACTTACCGGAAGCGCTAAACTATTAAAAATGTGAAGCACAGCAACCGTAACAAACGTGGCTAAGTAAAACCATAAAGCCACATACAAGTGACGCTGACGACGTTTTAACATTGTACCAATAAGGTTAATACCAAAAGCCACCCATATTAAGGCAATAGCGATATCGATAGGCCATTCAAGTTCTGCATATTCTTTAGACGTAGAATAACCTAAAGGCAATGTAATTGCTGCTGCAACAATAATGAGTTGCCACCCCCAGAAATTTAAATTACTTAAAAAGTCGCTAAACATTCTCGCTTTTAAAAGGCGTTGCGTAGAGTAGTAGACTCCTGCAAAAATAGCGTTACCCACAAAGGCAAAAATAACGGCATTGGTGTGCAATGGTCTTAAACGACCAAAACTCAACCAAGAGATACCATCAGTCATGTTTGGGAATAAAAACATAAAGGCCAAAATAAGCCCTACAAGCATCCCAACAACTCCCCAAAGAATGGTAGCATAAAGGAATTTTTTAACGATTTTATTATCGTAATAGAATTGTTGCATTTCCATATTTAATATAATTAGTCAGTTTTAGTTTCTTTCGATGTGGTGGTTGGTTCTTTTACCAATTCGTCTTCAAAAAGCATTCGTACTGATGGAGTATAATCGTCATCATATTGTCCAGACTTCACTGCCATAATAAAAATAACAAAGAAAGCCACGCCAATAACGACGCTAACCGTTAATAAAACATAAATAACACTCATACCTACTGAAGTTATGCCTCAAAAATACTATTGAGACCAGTTTGAAAACATGATTTTTATCATGTTTCCTTATTTTTAATCATTCTAATCGTTTTCCTAATAAATTTGTGGCAACGGTTGTAAATATCACAATACTAATTGAGCTTAATGGCATTAATATTGCTGCCACGACAGGCTCTAATTGTCCGGTTGTTGCAAAATATAACCCTATTATATTATAAAAAAATGACAATACAAAACTCCACTTAATAATTTTTATGGCTGATTTAGACGTTTGAATATAGCTATATAATTGCTTAAATTTTGAAGCATCTAAAATAGCATCACAAGCTGGTGAGAAGACATTGACATCTTCTGAAATAGCAATACCAACATCACTTTGTGCTAAAGCACCAGCATCATTTAATCCGTCCCCAATCATTAAAACTTTGGCTCCTTCGGATTGATGATATTTAATGAATTCTAATTTATCCTCTGGTTTCTGATTGAAAATTAATTTCGTTTTAGCTGGTAGTAATTTTTTTAAATTTTCGAGTTCACCTTCATTATCTCCAGAAAGAATCACCAAATCAAAATGTTTTTTTAATTGGTTGAATAATTTAGAAACCCCTTTTCTATAACTATTATAAAATGTGAATTTTCCTTTATAGATATCATTGCTGCTTACGTGGACTGTGGTATTTAATAGAGTGCTAGTATTAGGACTCCCAACAAAACTTGCCGATCCAATTTTCATATTTACAGCGTTGTGTTTGGCTTCAATACCTTTACCAATATGCTCTTCAAAAGCATCAAGCGTTACGATATTATTTTCTTCTAATATATTATACAATGTTCTACTCAAAGGATGATTAGAGCCTCTAAGTGAATTTTTAAGCACTATCGTTTCAGAATCTGACAGTGACTCTCCATCATATTCTGCATTACTATCTTTATTAGAAGTAATGGTTCCGGTTTTATCAAAAATTACGGTATTTATTTGTGCTAATTGTTCAATGACACTAGCATTCTTTATATAGAATTTTTGCTTTCCAAAGATGCGTAATAGATTTCCAAAAGTGAAAGGAGCAGAGAGTGCAATGGCACAAGGACAGGCGATAATGAGCACCGCTGTAAAGACATTCATGGCTTTACTGGCATCTACAAACAACCAAAATGTGGTAGCAATAAACGCAACGGTTAATATGGCTATTGTAAAATGTTTACTTATGTTGTTTGTTATATTGGTAAATCCGTCTTCTTTATTTTTATTAAAAACATCATTACTCCAAAGTTGTGTGAGGTAACTTTGTTCAACAGATTTTATAGCTTCCATTTCAATGACTCCATTGGTCTGTTTTCCACCTGCAAATAATTTGTCACCTGATTGTTTAGAGACCGCTTGCGATTCGCCTGTAACAAAACTGTAATCTATTTTAGCTTTGCCATTAATTAAAATACCATCAACAGGAATTAATTCTTCATTCCGAATTAAAATACGATCACCTTTTTCAATATCGTACACCTGAATAGAACTCTCGTTACCGTCCTTATCAATTTTAGTGATAGCGATTGGAAAGTACGATTTATAATCGCGCTCAAAGGATAAGAAATTGTATGTTTTTTGCTGGAAGAATTTACCAACTAAAAGAAAAAATATGAGTCCAGCTAAACTATCAAAAAAACCAGAACCAATATCAAATATAATTTCGACGGAACTTCTAATAAATAACACCGAAACTCCAAGTGCAATAGGCACATCAATATTTAATAGTTTTGCTTTTAAACCTTTGTATGCCGAAATAAAATAATCTTGAGCCGAGTAAAATACAATCGGTAACGACATGGCAAACATGAGCCACCGAAAGAGTGGTTTATATTGTTCTAACCAAAATTCATTGACTTCAAAATACTCCGGAAAAGACAAAAACATAATGTTTCCAAATCCGAAAGCTGCGACTCCCAGTTTGTAGATTAAACTTCGGTTAATTTGTTTTTTGCCCGAATTAAAATCCTCTAAACTAATGTAAGGTTCGTAACCAATAGAACTTAATAATAGAACCACCGATTTTAAATTAGTTGTATCAGTATTATAAGTGACTCTAACTGTTTTCTTACCAAAATTTACTTGAGAATCTGAAATATGAGGATTTAGTTTGTTGAGGTTTTCTAGTATCCAAATACAAGAGCTACAATGAATATGTGGAATATAAAGTGTGGCAATTTCTACGGAACCATCTCTGAATTCTGTTAATTTTTCGATGATGTTTTCTTGAGATAAAAAATCGTATTTACCTTCTATTTCCTTCGGAATAGCTCCAGGTGAGTTTTGTAAATCGTAATAACAGGTGAGATCGTTTTCGTTAAATATTTCGAAAACGGTCTTACAGCCATTACAACAAAACGATTTGTCTTGAAATGTAATAGGATGGCTACCACAGTCGTCACCGCAGTGAAAACACGTTTTGTTTTCCATTTTTAATTTGCTCATTTATACCTGTAACAAAAGTCTTAAAAGTACGAATTTTAATCTATGATAATTGTCATGTTTTGATTAACTTTGAACTTAATAGTTTCCCTATGAGTAAATGTGAACAATGTATTATTAAACAGTTTAATGCTTTAAAAGCTTTAGGGAAAGATGATTTAATACGAATTTCTGGTTGTAAAACTTCAAAATTTGTTCAAAAAGGAGAAACCCTTTTTAGTGAAGGTGAAAGTATCAATGGTATATTCTGTATAAAGAATGGTGTTTGTAAATTGACTAAATTAAGTGCCAACGGTAAAGACCAAATTGTAAAATTGGTAGTCCGAGGTGATTTAATTGGTCAGCGGTCTTTGGTTTCAGATGAGAAGTCTAATCTTACTGCTGTAGCCATAAATGAAATGGAAGTTTGTTTTATTCCTAAAAGCGAAATTCTTCACGATTTATCAAAAAATGCCAAATTTTCTCTAGACATGCTCCAAGATATGGCTAAAGAACTAAGAGTTGCTGATAATGTTATTGTGGATATGGCACAAAAATCTGTAAAACAACGTTTGGCAGATGTTTTAATTTATTTGCACGACACATTTGAAAAAGATGAAGATGGCTATCTAAGTGTTATTTTATCTCGTGAAGATTATGCTAATTTAGTCGGAACAGCCACAGAATCTGCCATTAGAATATTATCTCAATTTAAAAAAGAAGGTCTCATTTCTACGACCGGAAAACACGTTAAAATAGAAGATTTAGAAGGCTTAAGACGTGTAGAATAATTTTAATTACAGTTTTTCAGAGGCTGGTGCTTCATATGTAATAAATCTACAACGCGTATATCTACAGCTACCACAAAAGTTAAAGGAGAAACCTTTAATGATTCCTCTTTTCTAAATTTTGATTTCTAAAAGAGATGTTAATGCCAGAGTAAAGGAGGTCAAAATGCATTATTTTTACATAGCTATGAAACGAGCATATTAAAAATTTTCAATAAAAAAGGAAATTTTAATTGCGAACTGCATGTGTCAGTTAATAACATGTAAAAAAACACATGAAAAAGAAAATAAACAAAAAAGGCTTTGTATTTAAAACCTACGAAGCACCTCACCAATCCCCTTTTGAAAAACTCTTTGAGATTTTTAAAGAATTAATAACACATACTTCTGGCGATTTTGACGAAGCCATAGATTGGTTGCGTCAATTAGACAAGGAATATAAACTTACCACACCAGAGTATACAATTGATGATTTTATAGAAGATCTAAAAAACAAAGGTTATATACGCGAAGAATTTGATCCTAACGGAGCAGGTGAAGGCGGACTTACCATCACAGCAAAAACCGAACGTGCCATTAGGCAACAAGCCTTAGACCAGATTTTTGGTAAAATAAAACGCAGTGGTTCTGGTAATCATAAAAGTAAAAGTGTTGGCCTTGGTGATGAACATACGGGCGATTTTAGGAGCTATCAATTTGGAGATAATTTAGATAAAGTTTCTATGACGGAAAGTATTAGAAACGCTCAAATTAACAATGGTATTGGCGATTTTAGTCTTACAGAAGATGATTTAGTGGTAGAAGAAACACTACACAAAAGCCAAATGAGTACTGTGTTAATGATTGATATTAGCCATAGTATGATTCTTTATGGTGAAGATAGAATTACACCAGCTAAAAAAGTAGCAATGGCTTTGGCCGAATTAATTACCACGCGATACCCAAAAGATACGCTAGAAATTTTAGTGTTTGGTAATGATGCTTGGCCAATAAAAATTAAAGAATTACCATATCTCAAAGTAGGACCTTACCATACCAATACGGTTGCAGGTTTACAATTGGCTATGGATATGTTGCGTAGAAAACGAAATACTAATAAACAGATTTTTATGATTACAGATGGTAAACCAAGTTGTTTGCGTTTGCCAGATGGTCAGTATTATAAAAACAGTAATGGTTTAGATCCATATATCACTAACAAATGTTATGCAATGGCACAGCAGGCGAGACGTTTGCATATTCCTATAACGACATTTATGATTGCAGAAGACCCTTATTTAATGCAATTTATTAGAGAGTTTACACAAGCCAATAGAGGGAAAGCATTTTACACTGGTTTAAAAGGTTTGGGAGAAATGATTTTTGAAGATTACGAGAATAATAGAAAAAAGAGGATTAAAGGATAAAAACATGCTTTTAGCGTTTAGGTGTTAGCCTTTAGCTCAAACGAGCTAGCTAATAGCTAAAGGCTAATTGCCAAAAGCTATAAAATGAAAGAGATAAAAACACTAGGCGAATTAAAACAATCAGGTTATCAATCAAAATCTATAAAAGATGAATTGAGAGATAATTTAATTGAAAATATAAAAAACAAAAAAACAACCTTTAAAGGTATTCATGGTTATGAAAATACGGTAATTCCGGAGTTAGAACGTGCCATTTTATCGCGTCATAATATTAATTTATTAGGGTTGAGAGGTCAAGCGAAAACACGTTTAGCACGTATGATGGTGACATTGTTAGACGAATACATTCCGGTTGTGGAAGGTTCAGAAATTAATGATGATCCTTTAGAACCAATTTCGCGCTATGCAGTAGAACTTATTGCAGAAAAAGGGGATGATACACCAATTACATGGTTGCATAGAAGTGAGCGTTTTGCTGAAAAATTGGCAACACCAGATGTTACTGTAGCCGATATTATCGGAGATGTAGATCCTATAAAAGCTGCAAATTTAAAGTTGAGTTATGCAGACGATCGTGTGATTCATTATGGTATGATTCCAAGAGCGAACCGTTGCATTTTTGTGATTAACGAGTTGCCAGATTTACAGGCAAGAATCCAAGTGGCATTATTTAATATTTTGCAAGAAGGCGACATTCAAATTCGCGGTTTTAAATTACGATTGCCATTAGATATGCAGTTTGTATTTACAGCAAATCCTGAAGATTATACCAATAGAGGAAGTATTGTTACACCTTTAAAAGATAGAATTGGGTCTCAGATTTTAACGCATTATCCAGAATCTGTGGATATCGCCAGAACAATTACATCGCAAGAAGCAAAGTTGGATTATAGGCAATCTGAATCGGTTTATGTACCAGAATTAGCAAAAGATTTATTAGAGCAAATTAGTTTTGAAGCCAGAGAAAGCGAATACGTTGATGTAAAGAGTGGTGTAAGTGCACGTATGAGTATTACAGCTTTCGAAAACTTATTGAGTACAGCAGAACGTAGAGCTTTAATTTCTGGAGATGATAAAACAGCTGTAAGGTTATCTGATTTTATAGGTGTAATTCCAGCTATAACAGGAAAAGTAGAATTGGTTTACGAAGGGGAACAAGAAGGTGCAGATTTTGTGGCTAATGCATTAATGGAAGAAGCCGTGAAAACGTTGTTCCCAAAGTATTTTCCTAAGGTTGAAAAATTACAAAAGCAAGATGAAGAAACACCTTATGACGATTTAATTTCATGGTTTTTTAATGGCGATGGTTTTGAACTTTTAGATGATTTAGACGATGCTGCTTATAAAGCCAAACTAGATGAGGTAACACCTTTAGGTGCTTTAATTGCAGATTATCAACCAGAAATTGACCCAAAAGATGTTTATTTTGAAAAAGAATTTATTCTTTGGGGTTTAACACAATTTAAAAAATTAAGTAAGTATCGTTTTTCAGAAGGTATGCAATTTAAAGATCCATATGGAAATTATATTAATGGGTTGTAGGTTTTAAAATCTTAAAATACCCCTAAAGTCCCCTCAAGGGATAGTTGTTCTAATATTATATGGAGGATTGTCCCCTTGAGGGGACCTTAAGGGTGTAATAATTTATTTTTTAGCTTAATCATGTATAAGCTTTAACTTACCAATTACCACGACTTTTAATATTAGCATCGCAGAGTTTAATAATCTCTGCGATTCTTTTTTGCTTGGTATCGTCGTGTTTGGCTTGGTTGAGCCAATATAAATACCCTTTCCTATAGCTCGGTGCAAAGTTGAGGTAGTTCTTAAAAGCATTTTGGTTGGCATCAAAAGCCTTTTGAAGATATTCTGGAATTATACCTTTTTCCACACCATCTAATTCTGACCAGCTGCCATTTTCTTTTGCTATTTTAATGGACTGATGACCACTTGTATGGAGAAGATCTGCTTTTATTAATTCTTTAATGTATGTTTTATTTACAGCACTCCACACACTTTTAGGTTTGCGAGGACAGAAATATTGTCTGCGTTTGCCATTGCCTAAACTTTTTACAGTCGAATCTATCCAGCCATAACAAAGCGCCACTTTTACAGCTTCTTCCCATCGCATTGAGTCTTTTTTGTGGTCTACTTTATAGAAAATTAATTGTACGCCTTTTACAGTGTTGTGGTTGTTGTGCAGCCATTCACGCCATTCGGTATCAGTTTTAAAATAGAGTTCTGGTATTTCCAAAAGTATTAGAGTTTTATGGATTAGTAAAGCGGCTATAAATATACTTTAATAATCGCGATACGTTATAACGGTTAGGTTTAAATTCAATTCAATACGTCGCAGTTGAAAACATCATTTCCGTAACATCGTCGTAATCCATAGTCTTTTTTTTATTGATGATTTCTTGAAAAAATCAAGGATATTTTCCCTTATTCTTAATCTAAAGCCGTCATTTTATAAGAAATTAAATGAGGTGTAAAATTGTGCTTTTGAGTTAATTAAATAGTTATTGAGGCAGTAATTTACTGGAAATCTGTTAATATAATTCAACCATAAAACGATTTTTATATGCATAATGAAGAAAATAATACGCAATCTAAAATTAGTTTTCTTTCTTTCGATATTGATAATACTCTAATCGATTTTGATACTCACAAAAGTAATTTTCGCACTATTTGGAATAAGTATCAACCTAAAGACGTAATACTTTCATACAATTCTGGAAGGTTAATAGATGACGTACTCAGTCTGATAGATAAGGGCATTCTTCCTGAACCCGACTATATTATTTCTGGCGTTGGTACGCACATTTATAATTATAAAGAGAAATGTGTCGTAAAAGAATTTAATAATGTCCTCGATGATGGTTGGGATGTAAATGCCGTTGAAGATTTAATACAAAATATTAACCACCCAATAAGTGATCAGCCTACCAAGTTTCAACATGCCTATAAAAGAAGCTTTTTTTTATATGATGCTAGTCCAGAATTAATATCAAGTATAGAGCAAGATTTTGAGGATGCTAACATGAATATCAATGTAGTTTATTCTGGAGATAAATTTCTAGATATTCTTCCAAAATATGCCAATAAAGGTAATGCTTTACAGTGGCTAATAAAGAAAATAAATATAAAGGAAGAAGAAGTGATAGTAGCCGGAGATAGTGGTAATGATTCCGCAATGTTTGGTATACCTAACGTAAAAGGTATTGTAGTTTCTAATGCACACGAGGAATTATATCAATACACCAAACACAGAAAAGTCTATCATACCGAAAACGAAAAAAGTGATGGTATAATAGAAGGATTAGTACACTATGGTGTTTTACCTAGTAAGGCTAATAATGATTCTAACGTAGATCACAAGGATGATTTTTTTATAAAACAAGAACAAAAACATCTCGCAAATGAAGATGAAAATGAAAAGGTAGCGTTGATTCGTGAAGGCTATAACGAAGCAATAGAAGCCTTAAAAAAGAATATTACACCTTTAGGATTTTCTGCATGTTCTATAAAAGACAATATTGCTCATGGTACAGATGTCAATTATCATAGCGTTTGGGCAAGAGATGGAGCCATAACTGTTATTGGTGCATTGCCTTTAATTCATAAAGATGAAGAGATTCATACTTGTGCACGACAAACACTACTCACTTTATTTGAGCATATTTCACGTAATGGACAAATTCCTTCTAATGTTCGGATTAAGGATAATATTCCAGATTATTCTGGAGTAGGAGGCATTTGCTCTATAGATAGTGGTATTTGGGTCGTCATTGCATTTTATGAATATGTTAATGAAACTAAAGATATAGCGTTTCTAAGAACGCATATTGATGCAATAAAAGAAACCATGCGATGGCTGGGAGCACATGATAGTAATAATGATGCCTTACTTGAAATTCCTGAAGCTGGTGACTGGACGGATTTATTTGGAAGAAGTTATAATATTTTGTACGATGAAATCCTTTGGTATCGCGCCAATGTTTGCTTTGGTAGAATGATGGAAATGTTAGGTCAGAACGAAGATGCTGGCGAATATATTAGATGGTCTCAAGTTATTAAAAAGGAAATATTACAAAACTTTTGGCCGTCCACAAAACAGCAGTTATTTCAGTCGGTATCTTTTGCTGAAAAACAATTCACGCTTGGAGACACTTCTTATTTGATTGCGCAGACCACACCTTTCGATTTTAGTTGGCGTTGCGACACTTTAGGTAATGTTTTAGCTTTTTTACACGGTACCATTGATGCCGAAAAAGCACACCAAACCTTTAAGTTTATGTGGGGAGTTGGGGTTAATGATCCTTTTCCTATTGCTAATGTCTATCCGGTGGTAAGTCCTGGAGATCCAGATTGGAGACCGTATTACACCGTTAATTTATTAAACCTCCCTAATCACTATCACAATGGTGGTATTTGGCCGTTTGTCGGTGGCTTTTGGGTGAAATTCGTTAACAAGCTAGGCTTTAAAGATATTGCTATTGCTGAACTACATAAGCTGGCATTAATTAATAAAGAAGGTATTAATGAACCATGGGAATTTACCGAATGGGCGCACGGCACAACAGGTAAACCTATGGGTAAGGCTTATCAGGCTTGGTCTGCAGCACAATATATTTCTGCATGTCATGAATTAAACATAATTACATAACATTTAAAATCAAATACTATGAAATCAATATTAATGATCTCCTTACATGGCTATGTAGGTGCTAATGTCGAATTAGGAAAACCAGATACAGGCGGACAGGTGGTGTATGTTTTAGAATTGGCCGACCGTTTTAGTCGACTCGGAAAAAGAGTGGATTTAGTGACAAGACAGTTTGAAGATCAACCAGAATACGATCATGTCGATGAAAATTTTAGTGTATGGCGTATCCCTTTTGGTGGTAAAGAATTTATACGAAAAGAAGATATGCACGACCACCTAAAAAAGTTTGTAAACAATACCTTGGCTGCTATAAAAAAGGAGCGTAAAAAATATGATGTGGTGTATTCACATTATTGGGATGCAGGTTGGGCAGGACAAAAAATAGCAGAAGAATTAGGGATTTCTCATGTGCATACACCACATTCATTGGGTTGGTGGAAGCAGCATTCTATGGGTAGTGATATGGATGAAAAGAAAATGGAGGAAACCTATCGTTTTAAAGAGCGTATCCGTAAAGAATATTTTGTGTACCAAATGTGTAATCATGTTATTGCAACGACCTTACCTCAGGTAGATCTATTGGTACAACAATATGATGTATTACAACGAAATTGTAGTATGGTGCCTCCTGGTATTGATGAAAATCGTTTTTATCCAGTCCCAACGAAAGAAACGGACAAAATTAGAGCAAAATATGATATTCATCCCACAGATATTTTAGCCTTAGGAAGAATGGCACATAATAAAGGTTATGATTTATTGATAAAATCACTACCAACCGTTTTTGACTTGTGTCCTGAAGCACGATTAGTAGCAGCCGTAGGAGGTGATTCGGATCAAGATAAACAAGGCATTAAAAAATTAAAAAAACTAGCAAACGAATTAGGAGTTCAAGATAAAATTAAGTGGAAAAATTATATTGCAGATGAAGATTTAGCTAATGTCTACCGATCGGCGAATATTTTTGCTATGCCATCAAGATATGAACCTTTTGGTATGGTTGCTATTGAAGCTATGGCTTGTGGAACACCAAGTGTAGTTACAGTCCATGGTGGATTATACGATCTGATTGATTTTGGAAATCAGGCGTTATTTGCAGATCCACATCGTCCGGTAGAATTTGGTGCTATGTTATCAATGCCACTTTTATATCCAACGTTGAGAAATGAGATATCTGTGGAAGGTGCACGTTTTGCACGTCGTAATTTTGGTTGGACAGGTATTGCAAAACGTATCCTCGAAAAATTTAAAAGTTCAATTAATCAACAAACGATGGAGTCGAATATTTACTCATAAAAACGCCATAGTGAAAAGCATATTGGAGAATGAGTTAGTTAAAAACCAATAGCTATTGTTTAAGTGAAATAGAAAACGAAAAGTTTATAATCTCGTGAAGTGGTCAAACTAAAACACAACTTGAAATATTTTAAATTTCTTTAGCGAGTATATAGAAATCTTTGTCTACTTTAATCTGTCTAGAGGAGATGCTTTTAGTCTGCCATTCGGATTTAGGATATAACCATTCTATTGTTCCATCAATTTCAATTTGAATAGGCATATCAAAATCATCAACAATGTCTGTCCAACGGTATTTCAATTCACCGTTTTCAATGTTGTATTCTAAGGTTGGAGTTTTAGTCGTTCTTAAATACTGATTAAAAAACGCCGTTAAATCAATGCCAGACTGTTCGCTAAGATAATCTTCAATTTGTTTTGTAGTCACCGTTTGATGATAAAATTCTGAATTTAAACCTCTCAGTATTTGTCTCCATTTATCATCATCTTCAATAAGTTGACGAAGCGTGTGCAACAGGTTCGCACCTTTGTAGTACATATCACTAGAGCCTTCATGGTTAACATTATAGACTCCAATTAAAGGTCTATCATTTTGAATATTTCTACGTGTACCAATCACGTAATCTGCAGAAGCTTCTTTACCGTAATAGTAATCTAAAAATAGATTTTCAGAATAAGAAGTAAACCCTTCGTGAATCCACATATCTGCAATATCCTTATTGGTGATATTGTTGGCAAACCACTCGTGACCCGCTTCATGGATAATAATAAAATCGAATTTTAATCCCCAACCCGTTCCTGATAAATCACTTCCTAAATACCCTTGTTTGTATTGGTTACCATAGGTGACAGAACTCTGGTGTTCCATACCTAAATAAGGGACTTCAACGAGTTTAAAACTATCCTCATAAAATGGATAAGGGCCAAACCAATGTTCAAACGCTTTCATCATTTTTGGGGCGTCTTGAAACTGTTTTTTTGCTTTCTCATGATTATAAGAAAGCACCCAATAATCGAGATCTAATAGTCCTTTTTCACCGTCATAAACTTCAGAGAAATTAACATAATCCCCTATGTTAACGTTAACTCCATAATTGTTAATAGGATTTTTTACCGTCCAATGTGTGGTAATAGTTTTAATGTGTTTATCAATACGTTTTAGTCTACCGTTAGAAACATTCATAAGGCCTTTGGGTATGGTGACACTGATGTCCATACTATCTACTTCATCGTACATATGGTCTTTGTTTGGCCACCATACACTAGCACCTAAACCCTGACAAGACGTCGCAATAAAATGCTTATCATTCTTATCCTTTTTCCATGAAAATCCACCATCCCAAGGGGCGCGTTTTGCTTCTTTTGGGTGACCTTCATAATGGATTTCTATAGTATTTAGATCTCCACTATGTTGAGTTGATTTTAAGGTGATGAAATGGGCATTGCCTTCATGAGTAACGTTTAGTGCTTTGCCATCTTGAAGCACTTTAGTAATCATCATAGGTTGTTGCAAATCGATTTGTAATATTTGATGAGAACGTAAAACTTTATATGTAATGGTATTTTTTCCTGAAATGAATTTGTCTTCTGGTTTAACTTCAATATCTAAGTGATAATAGGTGACATCCCACCATTCACGTTCAGGTGTGATACTTCCTCTAAGTGTATCTTGATGTGTAAATATGCCTTTATCTTGAAGTAATTGAGCATGGATAGTGGTAAATGCCGATATAAATAGTAAGAGTAACGTGTTTTTCAATTTTAAATTGTTTTTAATTTCAAGTATTTATAAAACATAAATCCTGCCAATATTAAATTTATTCCAAGATATAAGGACCCAAAAATAAGAAGGTTGTAATAATTTGGACTAGCCACATTAAATTCTGATAACTCTGAAAGCAATGCTAACACCATAAATAAAGTAAGAAACAGGACTACCGTTGAAATAACTAATCCTAGCGTAGCATTTTTTTTAATGATTTGATACACAAGAACCGTTAATAATCCGATGGCAATTGGGTTAAAAAGGTTAGGCGTTAAAAACCAGTAATATAAAACAGAAAGGATTAATAATAATTCTGGGATGAAGAATTTTAGTTTTTTTAACATGACTATAGTATGGTTTTTAGTTCCTACCAACGCAGAAATGACAGAAATATTATCTTAAAATTTTATTAGGAAACACAACAACACTCTCATGCCCATCATCACTTACTGCAGCAATACCAAAAAATGAATTATCAATTACAATGCCTTCTAAGGTAAATTCGGTAACACCTTCTACATAACGACTGTGGTCCCAAGTAGGTGAGGTGGTCGCCCTCCAATAAATTTTATATCCTTTAGCACCTTCAGCTTCAGTCCATTTTAATTTAGCAGAGGCTTCAACGATACCACCTATGCTAACTTCCGTGGGAGACGGTGGAGCAGAAGCAAGGCTTGCCATAGTAATTGCGTTGACTGCGGTTAGTTTTTTACAATATGGGAAGTTGACATGTTCAAAAGTATCACCGTAATCAATACCATTTTCGGTTCTGATATCTTGATGTTGTTGTGTGTAATTTTCGTGTGCTTCCATAATTCTGATGCCAGGAAAACCAGCATCGTTAAATGGTCTGTGATGTCCACCTCGACCGAAACGGTCTAAACGATACACTAACATCGGATTCATTTCTGGCATATAAGTTTTTGTGGTTTCATAAACATAACGCGCTAATTGACGAGATGTGCCATCAACTTCTCCTCCATAAAAACGTCTGGCTCTGGCTTGACTTGCTAATTTTTCAGGATCTGTTTCAGCGGTTGTGATGGGTTCTGAAAATATTCTAAACGTACGATTGTCAACCACACCATCGACTCCAGAGATATTACCTATCATGTCATTATTTAAAACTCCGATAATTTTCCATTGGTTGTCTTGTGCATATTTTGCTAATCCTTTTCCTCCAAATAAGCCTTGTTCTTCACCTGAAAGTCCAACGTAAATAATACTGTTTTCAAATTTATATTGAGACAATACGCGTGCGGCTTCAATAGCGCCAGCCATGCCTGTAGCATTATCGTTGGCTCCTGGCGCATCTGATGTAAAATCATTTGGGTCTGAAACTCTAGAATCAATATCACCACTCATTATTATAAAACGGTTGGGATATTTGGTACCACGTTGAATGGCTACAACATTCACCACGTTAACATCTTTTACAATACGTTGATTAGTGCCCTTTTCTACTAAATTACTTTGATAGAACACGTCTAGACAATTATTACAATTTTTAGAAATAGTTTCAAATTCAGATTTTATCCACCGTCTTGCAGCACCAATACCACGTGTATTTGAAACGGTATCGCTAAGCGTATGACGAGTGCCAAAATCAGCTAGTGTTTTTACATCTTTTTTTATACGTTCTTCTGAAATTGCATCTCTAATATCATAGATTTTTTGATCGGTTTGAGAAAAAGATTTTAATGAAAAGAAAATGACAAAAAGCGTAATAATATAGTTCATAGTAGTCTTAATTAGTAAGCTTTAAAGTTCCAAAAATATTGGCATCAATCCAACCGCGATTTTTATCGTCTCCTTCAACAAAGACTGAACCGATAAAGTTTTCACGAGTTTTACTCGTGTCATTATCACAATACGCTAAGGCAAATCCCATGACTTTACCTACCTCAAGTTTTAATGGTGTATTTGAGGCGTTATCGTTATATGTGTCGTCAAATAGGGCTATTTTTACTTCCCAAATAGATGTGTTTCCTTTGGTGAGGCGCTTAGATTCTAAGTGCGAATTGTAAAGTTTACCTGTTTTTTTAGGTGACATATCAACCACGTTACCGTCTAATGCTATATGGTAAGCGAAGGCATTGTGATTAAATTGGTGTTCGCCACCACTATTATCTTCGTCAACAAAGATTTCTAAACAGTCGTCGTCCCACCATAGGTTTAGTGGATTTTCATGGGTGTCTACGAGCTTGTTGTCAGTAATTTCAGCAAGTAAATAAAGTCCATCATCAGCCCAAGATAATTTATAACGACCAGAAAAGTCCTCTGCAGTATAGGGCTCACCAAGCCACAATTGATCTAAAGGAAGCCAAGACGTTTCAGACCAAATAGCATCATTTGCTTTACCATCAATAATAGGTTTTACCTTAGCTTTTTTTACTAAAGTGAGTTGATTAATTTGTTTAGGTGGTTGCACTTGCTTCTTGTAACTAAATTTAACCGTTTCTGTTTTACCTTTGTCTTCGATATCGACATAGACATTCATTTCGGTAGCACTTATTTTTTCGAAAATCATGCCTTCAAAAACGACTTTGTTTTCTGTGATTTTGATTAAGGGAAAATCAACGGTTTCATCTTTAGATTCCCAACCTTTTAAATCGGATCTAAAATGTTTTAATTGAAGCAATAATGTATTTTCAACTTCTCTAATCACTTCTATTTCGTAAAATGATACACGACCATCGTTTATAAATTTAAAACTAGCCATCATACTACCAGCAGAAGGTTCACTCCAAATTTCTTCTACGTGTCCACCAAAAGCTTCTCCATGCCATGTGCCAGAAATCCATGCGATGTTTTCTAGTTTAGGGGCTAAAGACGTTTCGTTTTGCGCTCTGGCTATGGTAAAAATGGACAAGAATATGATGATATACTTCATATACGTTAAGATTAAAAGCTATTGTCTGAGGATTGATACCATAAAGGTAATGGTTTTAGAGTGGATTTGTATATTAATATTTTATTACTACATCTGTAGTATTAAAACTATAATTGTGGATATAAAACAACTAAATAAATCAGAACTTCAAATTATGAAGTAGTTTTAGATGCTTGAAAAGGGATTTATGAAAGACATTGTAGAGAAGTTTCTAGAACCAAACCAAGGTATACGACAATTGATGCATAACTAAAACAAATGATTGATAAAAACCAAATAGGTTTTGAGCGTTTATTAAGTGAACGTGTCGACTATATAAATACATAATCAACCAGATTTGATATAAGTTTGCATGGTAGCACAAATATAGATGAAACTATCAGTGGGACAGAAGCCTATTACAATTCAGACCATGAACTTACAGAAACTGACCTTATTTATGCTAATATTTTAGTTGAAAATCAATTAGAGAATTTTACTTGTAGAGGAGTATAGGAAGCGACAGGATTTTACTTATTACAAAACACTTCAGTTCCTTGAGTATATTTAGAACTCGGTTGTATGACCAACGCAAATGATATAGTACTCTTAACTGATAAAGACCATCAGTTGAAAATAGTTCAATTTTTATGAAGGCTTATTAGAAATTAGAAGTATTAAATAAGTTAAATAAAAAAGCCAATTCAACCCCAATCATGAAAGGGAAGAATTGGCTTTTAACCATTTTCAACTTAACCAAAATTTTAGAAGCAGTATTTGTTTTCTGCTTTTACTTTTTCTGCGATTTCAATACGTAAATCCACAATATCTGGATAGTTAGCGTATTTTGTAAAGCGTTTTAATCCCATTAACATCATACGTTGCTCGTCACCTTCAGCAAAAGATATGATACTTTCTTTTCCTTTTTCTTCAACGATATCGACCGCGTGATATAAATATAATTTAGACATCGCGATTTGAGCCGATTGCTCTTTCTCACTAGTACGTTTCACATTTTTCTCAGTTCTTAAAATTGCAGATTCTGCCATGTAGATTTCAATCAAGATATCTGCTGCCGCAATAAGTAATTGTTGGTGCTCTTCTAACTGCGGTCCAAATTTTTGAACGGCTCCACCAGCAACCATCAAGAATGCTTTTTTAAGCTTCTTAATCATTTCTTTTTCTTCTGAAAATAACTCCGAATAATCTGGTGTTTCAAATGAAGGAATTCCCATTAATTCTTCTTGTACCTTCTGAGCAGGACCTAATAAATCTACATGACCCTTCATGGCTTTTTTTACCAACATACCAACGGTTAACATTCTATTAATTTCGTTGGTACCTTCATAAATACGCGCAATACGAGCATCTCTCCAAGCGGCTTCCATTGGTGTTTCTTCAGAGAAGCCCATACCACCAAAAATTTGAATACCTTCATCCGCACAATTCTGTACATCTTCTGAAACGGCTACTTTTAATATAGAACATTCAATAGCGTATTCTTCTACACCTTTAAGCTCTGCCTCTTGATGTGAATTTCCAGCAGCTTCACGTAATGCAATTCTGTCTTCAATATTTTTTGCAGCTCTATACGTTGCAGACTCACCAGCATAAGCACTTGCGGCCATTTCAGCTAATTTGGTCTTAATAGCACCAAAATTAGCAATAGGTGTTTTAAATTGTTTACGTTCGTTAGCATATTCTACAGCAGTTGTTAAGATGCGTCTTTGAGAATCTAAACACGCTGCAGCCAATTTAATACGACCAACATTAAGTGCATTCATCGCGATTTTAAAACCTTCACCACGACCAGCTAACATATTTTCAACAGGTACCACGGTATCGTTAAAAAACACTTGACGTGTAGAACTTGCTCTAATACCTAATTTGTGCTCCTCTTCACCTAAAGTAATACCATTTGGATTTTCAGGATCATACTCAACTATGAAGCCTGTAATGTTTTTATCATCTTCAATACGAGCAAACACAATCATTAAACTACAGAAACCTGCATTTGAGATCCACATTTTCTGACCGTTAATTTTATACGATTTTCCATCAGCAGAAAGTTCAGCGGTTGTTTTACCAGAATTGGCATCCGATCCAGCACCTGGTTCTGTTAAACAGTATGCACCAAACCACTCGCCAGTCGCTAATTTAGGAACGTATTTTTGCTTTTGTTCTTCGGTTCCATACAATGTAATTGGCATAGTGCCAATACCTGTATGCGCACCAAAAGCGGTACTAAAAGAGCCTGTACCAGAGGAAATGTAATCGCAGGTTAATACGGTAGATACAAATCCCATTCCTAAACCGTCATAAGCTTCTGGAACTGCAACTCCTAAAAAGCCCATCTCACCAGCTTTACGCATTACTTCTTCGGTTAACGCGTAATCTTTTGCTTCAAACCTTGGTTTGTGTGCAATAATTTCGCGTTCGTTGAATTCCATTACGGATTCTTTCATCATGGTTTGTTCTTCTGAAAAATCTTCAGGAGTAAACACATCTTCACAATTTGTTTCTTTTACTAGGAATTGTCCTCCTCTTAAAATGTCTTTTTCTTCTGTTGCCATGTTTAATATTAGATTAAAGAAGATAGAAAATAGATAATAGACCCTAACTGAGACTATTTTGAAACCCCATTGTCATTCTTTGGAATTCTTCTATTTTTTCTTCAAGTATTTTTAATGTTTCGTTGTTTATATATTTTCTATGTTGAGCTACTAATAATTGTGTACCTAATTCGAAAGAAGAGCCTAAAGCAATGTCCAGAATATGTCTAAATGATTTATCTGTTCTTGATGAGCCTTCTGCAATATTACTAGGCATTGATACTGAACATCTGCTAGTCTGCGAGCTTAAATCATATATTTCGTGCTTTGGGAAGTTCAATAATATATCAGAAATATCATTTGTTATCTCTAAACTGAGTTTCCAAATTTTTAAATTCTTATAATTATGTCTTAGTCTAGCACACATTAATCTTTTCTCTTTATTCTATTCTCTTTCGTCTTCTTTCTACGAAAGAAACTCAAATATTCCACAAGCACCTTGACCTGTACCAACGCACATGGTTACGGCACCGTATTTACCTTTCATGTCTTGCTTACGCATTTCATCAAAAAGTTGTACCGATAGTTTTGCTCCTGTGCATCCTAGTGGGTGACCTAGTGCAATGGCACCACCATTTACGTTAATGATATCTGGATTAAGATCTAACTCTCTAATGACGGCTAATGATTGCGACGCAAAGGCTTCATTTAATTCAATTAAAGCTAAATCGTCTTGTTTTAAACCAGCTTGTTTTAAAGCTTTTGGGATGGCTTTTACGGGGCCAATCCCCATAATACGAGGCTCTACACCTGCTGCAGCATAATTGACCATTCTCGCAATAGGTTCTAAACCTAGTTCTTTAACCATATCTTCACTCATTACCATAACAAAGGCAGCACCATCACTCATTTGAGACGAGTTACCAGCTGTAACGCTTCCTCCAGCAGCAAATACCGCTCTTAATTTTGCTAAAGCTTCTTTGTTGGTTCCTTTTCTAGGACCTTCATCTTTTGTTACCGTGTATGATTTTGTTGCTTTTTTACCATTAGCATCAATGTAAGTTTGTTCCACTTCAATTGGTACAATTTGATCTTGAAAACGATCTTCGGCTTGTGCTCTCAAGGCTTTCATATGTGAATTGTAGGCAAATTCATCTTGATCTTCACGAGAGACGTTGAATTTTTGAGCTACGGCTTCGGCCGTATTTCCCATGCCCCAATAATAATCTTCGTGACCCTTTTTTACAATGGCATCGTAATTTAATTCGGGCTTAAATCCTGTCATTGGCACAGCACTCATGCTTTCTGCTCCGCCAGCAATAATACAATCGGCCATTCCGGCTTGAATTTTTGCTGTTGCCATTCCTATAGTTTCAACTCCTGAAGAGCAAAAACGGTTTACCGTTACTCCAGGAACGTCAACAACATCCAATCCCATTAAAGAGATTAAACGTGCCATGTTTAAACCTTGCGATCCCTCAGGCATGGCATTACCAACAATAACATCGTCGATACGCTTTGGATCTAAATTTGGCAATTCTTTCATCATATATTTGATGGTTTCGGCTGCCAATTCATCAGTTCTTTTAAAACGGAACACGCCTTTTGGTGCTTTACCAACTGCGGTTCTGTATGCTTTTACTATATATGCTGTTTTCATTTCTATTATGCTTTTGGCTATTAGCTCTTGGCTTTTAGCGTTTGTATTTACTACGATTTGCCAATAGCTAAAGGCTAAAGGCTAATTGCTTAGTAATTTTTAATTACGTAACGGTTTTCCTTTAGTTAACATGTGTTGAATACGTTCTAATGTCTTTCTTTCTGTACAAAGCGAAAGGAAAGCTTCGCGCTCTAAATCCAATAAATATTGCTCGCTTACTTTTGTTGGTTCCGATAAGTCACCACCAGCCATCACATAGCCTAATTTGTTTGCAATTTTACGATCGTGTTCACTAATATAATTAGAAGCTTCCATAGAGTCTGTACCAACCATAAACATACTCAATGCTTGTTTACCTAGAACTAATACATCTTTACGTTTAACGGGTTTAGTGTAACCCAAATCTGCCATTAATTTCGCGTGTTGTTTTGCTACGGCTATTTGACGGTCTTTATTTACTACAACAATATCTTTTCCTTCTTGAAGCAATCCTAAATCGAAAGCCTCGTAAGCAGATGTTGACACTTTAGCCATACCAATAGTTAAGAAGTATTCTTGTAACACATTAAGTTGAACATCTCCTTTTTTGAAGGTATCTGAAGCTCGTAAAGCCATTTCTTTAGAACCTCCACCACCAGGAATCACACCAACACCAAATTCTACCAGTCCCATGTATGTTTCTGCTGCGGCTACCACTTTGTCGGCGTGTAAGGATAATTCACATCCACCACCTAAAGCCATACCATGAGGGGCAGAAATCGTAGGAATAGAGGAATAACGCATACGCATCATGGTATCTTGAAAATACTTAATTGCCATGTTAAGCTCATCGTATTCTTGCTCAGCTGCCATCATAAAAATCATACCGATGTTTGCACCTACGGAAAAGTTTGCTCCTTGGTTTCCAACGACTAATCCAGCAAAATCTTTTTCAGCTAAATCAATCCCTTTATTTAATCCGGCTAAAACATCACCACCAATCGTATTCATTTTAGATTGGAATTCTACATTTAGGATGCCATCACCTAAATCTTCGATAACGACACCAGAATTTTTAAAGACTTCGTTTGTTTTTCGGATATTATCTAAGATGATGAAACTATCTTGACCAGGAATTTTAGTTTGTGTTTTTGATGGAATATCATAATAATAAGAAGCTCCTTCTTTTACAGTGTAAAAAGAGGTGTTACCAGAGGCAATCATCTCATTAACCCAAGCAGCAGGTTCTAAACCTTCTGCTTTCATTAATTCTATACCCTTTTCTACACCAATAGCATCCCAAATTTGGAAAGGACCGTGTTCCCAACCAAAACCAGCTTTCATGGCATCATCAATTTTGTATAGCTCATCTGATATTTCTGGGATACGATTAGAAACGTAAGCGAATAGAGCCGTAAAACTTTTTCTGTAAAACTCACCAGCCTTATCTTTTCCTTTAATTAAGACTTTAAAACGATCTACAACTTTATCAATCGTTTTCGTAAGTTCTAATGTTGCAAATTTGGCACGTTTCTTTTCTCTGTATTCTAACGTATTAAGATCTAAAGATAGAATTTCGGTTTTGCCTTTATCATTTTTAGTTTTCTTATAAAAGCCTTGCCCAGTTTTGCTACCTAACCATTTGTTTTCCATCATGGTATTGATGAAATCTGGTAATTTAAATAGTTCTAAACGTTCGTCATTAGGGCAGTTTTCTCTAATTCCGTTTGCCACGTGAACTAAAGTGTCTAAACCAACCACATCAACCGTACGGAACGTTGCTGATTTTGGACGACCAATCACAGGACCCGATAATTTATCAACTTCTTCAATCGTTAGGTCTAGATCTTTAACGGTGTGAAATAAACTTTGAATGCTAAAAATACCAATTCTGTTTCCTATAAAAGCTGGCGTGTCTTTGGCAACAACTGATGTTTTACCCAAGAATTTTTCACCGTATTCATTAAGGAAATCTAAAACTTCTTGATCTGTATTTGGTCCTGGAATAATTTCGAATAATTTTAAATAACGCGCAGGATTAAAGAAATGTGTGCCGCAGAAATGCTTTTGGAAATCTTCACTACGTCCTTTGTTCATAAACTTAATTGGAATCCCTGAAGTATTAGAAGTAATTAAGGTGCCCGGAGTTCTGTGCTGTTCTAGTTTTTCAAAAACTTGCTGTTTGATATCGAGTCGTTCTACAACTACTTCCATAATCCAATCGACATCAGCAACTTTAGAAATGTCGTCTTCTAAATTTCCAGTGGTAATTCTACTAGCGAAAGCTTGACTGTAAATAGGGGAAGGTTTAGATTTTAAAGAGGCTGCCAAGGCATCATTTACAATACGGTTTCTTACAATCTTATTCTCTAAAGTTAGACCTTTAGCTTTTTCTTTGTCGTTTAGTTCTCTAGGTATAATGTCTAATAAAAGGACATCGACACCTATATTGGCGAAATGGCAAGCGATACCGCTTCCCATAATTCCAGATCCAATAATTGCAATTTTGTTTATTCTTCGTTTACTCATCTTATTTTAAAATGTGTTCTTTTTTATTGTATATCTGTTTGTTTGAAATCATGTTATTAATGATTTCTGCAACTTTATAAAAATGTGCAAGTTCTTCCGTAGAGACGTTATTTTTAATGGTTTCATTAAATGTGAGCACTTTTTCTTTTGATAAATCTCTTTTTTTCTTACCAAATTCTGTTAAGAAAATGAGGACACCACGTCCATCTTCAGGATTTGGCTTGCGTTCTATTAGGCCTTTGGCTTCCATTGTTTTTAGGGTTCTAGAGAGACTTGTTGCTTCCATGCCCATTTTTGGTCCCAATGATGTAGAAGGAGTTCCCTTCTCAGGATCAATACTTAATAAGGCAAACCCAGTAGCCATTGTAGTCCCAAATTCAGACGCTTCTTCATTGTACATTTTGTTGACTGCTAACCATGTGGTTCTAAGGACATAGTCAATGGTTTTATCTTTCATTATTTTGATTTGAGAATCAAAGATAAGAAAAAAAATACTATGCACGCATAATAAAACAAAAAAATAATAATTAGCGATAGTTAAAAAAACTAGTGTTAAAGTTTAGAAAACATAAGTTTTTAACCGTGTTTATTGCGAAAGTGATATTTTTAGGGTTGCGTAATAATATAAAATTCTTAACGTAACCTTAAAATTAAGATAAATGAAGGATGCTGCTTTTATTCACAATAATCTATTTATGAGCGGTAAATTTTATCGTATAAATCTTGATAAATCTCTTTAATAATTTTGCGTTTCATTTTTAACGTTGGAGTTAAGTGTCCTCCATCAATAGACCAAACATCTGGTGTCAACTCAAAACGCTTTATTTGTTCCCATTTTCCGAAATGCTTATTGTATTTGTCCACTTCTTTTTGTATGCGTTGAATCACAATATCAGAACTTGCAATTTCGGCATCTGTTTTGCCGACGTTGTTTTGTTTTAGGTCAATCCAGTCTCGTATAAAATCAAAATTAGGTTGAATTAAAGCTGCAGGCATTTTTTCTCCTTCTCCAATGACCATAATTTGTTCTATAAAAAGCGATTGCTTCATGTCATTTTCTAAAAGAGGCGGAATAACATATTTACCACCAGAGGTTTTAAACATTTCCTTTTTTCGTCCTGTGATCTTTAGGAAACCATCGCTATCAATTTCTCCCTTATCTCCTGTATGGAAAAAGTCGTCTGTCATAACATCTGCAGTTCGTTCTGGGTCCTTATAATAACCCAACATTACATTAGGCCCTTTTATCAATAGTTCTCCATCATCTGCAATTTTCACTTCCACGTTATCTATAGGTTTGCCAACCGTTCCCACTCTATACATATGATCTCTATATAAACCAACTGCAACAACCGGTGAGGTTTCTGTAAGGCCATACCCTTCCATAACTTTCATTTTAGCAGCGCCGAAAATTCTGGCTAATCTAGGTTGTAAGGCAGCACTGCCCGAAACCATAGTTCCTAATTCACCACCAAGTGCTGCGCGCCATTTACTAAATATAAGTTTATTGGCAATTTTTAATTGAAATTCATACCAAGCTCCATTGGCTCCATAAGGTTTCCAGCGTTCTCCAAGACTTACGGCCCAGAAGAATAGTGCTTTTTTTATACCTGATAATTCATCTCCTTTAAGCATTATTTTGTCGAAAACCTTTTCTAATAATCGCGGTACAACACTCATTAAGTTAGGTTTAATTTCTTGAGCGTTTTCCCCAATTTTATCGATGCCTTCAGCAAAATAGATAGAGGCACCAGAATATTGATAAACATAGATTAACAGACGCTCAAAGATGTGGCAAATAGGTAAAAAACTCAGTACACGAGTTTCTCCTTTTTTTAATGGAACTCTAGGCGAACTATCAAGAGCATTACTTGTTATATTCCAGTGAGAAAGCATAACGCCTTTGGGTTTTCCTGTAGTGCCTGAGGTATAAATAATTGTAGCTAAATCAGTAGATTTTACAGTATCTTTTCTCAACTCAACTTCAGGTTGATTGCTGTCATCTTTTCCAAGTTCTAATAATTCAGAATAGTGTTTACAACCCTCAATATGATCAAATGAATAGACCTCTTTAATACTTGTATTGGCTTGTACTTTTCTCACTTTGTTAAGGACTTCAACATCAGATACAAAACAATAAATAGACTCGCTATGGTTTAAAACATATTCGTAGTCTTCAGCGCTTATGGTTGGATAAATAGGAATATTTTGAGCTCCAAGTTGTAGCACTCCAATATCCATAATATTCCATTCGGTTCTGTTCGTAGAAGAAATCACTGCAATTTTATCATCCTTTTGAACCCCTAAACGCAGTAAAGCCCTACTAATAGCATTCGATTTATCTATATATTCTTGTGTTGATATAGCTTCCCATTTACCATTGTATTTGGTAACTAGTGCCTTAGGATTTGGTTTGTGTTTTAATTGGTAATATGGAAAATCAAAAAGACGTGTTACATCAGTCATATTAATAGGAGCTTATTTAGTATAGAGATATTACGAAAATATAAAATTTAAACTTAAAAAATATAAAATTAGGATTGTTGATGTCAAATATTTGATAATATGAGAATGGGTTACCATAATCTTGTAATTTTAATAATAGATATTAGAAATGTGTAATAATAGCTGTCTTTTTTTATTAATACAATATTATTTTCTATATATTTGGTAAACCAGATTGGTAAACCAATTTTGAAACAATAATCAATATAGACATGAAAACAATTTACGCTTTAAAGACTTCCTTTTTTATAGCAGTATATCTGCTGCTATTTTCTACATTTAGTGTGTTTTCTCAAGAAACACATATGGTTGAAAATCTTGATGATATCGATGTTATCAATGATTTATTTGAAACACTCGGGCCTGGAGATACGGTTATTTTAGCCGATGGTATCTATGATACGGACGAAAGAATTAAATTTTCTCCAACGACAGGCACAGCAGATATGCCTATTACCTTTAGAGCAGAAACACCAGGTGGAGTAAAATTTACTGGTGGTTTAAGAATGAGTATTGGAGGTGACCACGTCATTGTCGATGGGTTTTATTGGCAAGGCGGCTATGGATCTAGTGTGGTGATCGAATTTAGAGATGGTGAAGATTACGCCAACCATAGTACAATTCAAAATTGTGCTATGAATGGCTTAACGGTTGATCCAGATGATCAGGTTGAAGGACAAAGTAAGAAGCACAATTGGGTGATGTTATACGGCACCTATAATACTGTAATTAACTGTTCTTTTATGAATAAATCTAATGCCGGAAATATGGTGCTGGTAGAATTGGCATATAATGCTTATCCTCCAGTTGAAGATGGCGAACCCGAAATAAATACGAGTTGTGATATCGTTGGGCATACCATTAGTAATAATTATTTCTATAATTACGAAAAAATTGATGCTAACTTAACCAATGCAGGAGACAGTGAAACTATACGTATCGGTACAAGTTCTTATCAAAATGTAGATAGTAGTGTAATGGTAAGTAACAACTATTTTGTTCAGGCTGATGGTGAAAATGAAATTATAACAAACAAAAGTAAAAACAACTCTTATATTAATAATACATTCAGAAGAAGTAGAGGGTCATTGGTACTTAGACACGGCTCTAATGCTAAAGTAGAGGGTAATTACTTTTTAGGAGAAAATGTGGATGGTACAGGTGGAATTAGAATTGTGGATAGTGAACATACCATAACCAATAATTATATCCAAGACTGTATAACTGTTGTAGATCAGACCAAATGGAATAATGGTATCACCTTTTTAGGAGGCAGTGCCAATAATGCTGTGCCTTGTACTTCAGATAATACGTCGAGTTCTTATCAAAAGGTTGAAAATATAAATGTCTCTAATAACACTATAGTTAATACGAATGCTCCCTTATACTATAATACGGATAAAGGTTCTACTGATCCTACAGGGACCATTTCTAACAACTTAATCTTTTTTACCACAGGGAACGCCAATGTAACCGATATTATTACGGGCGATACGGAAAACTCATACGCAGATCTAGGAACTACTTTGGATTACTCAGGAAATGTCTATGCAGGAGCTTCTCTTGGTGAGACAAACGCTGGTTTTTCTGAAGATTTAGGTATACTTGCTACAGCAGTAGGTGAAATTTTTATATTTTCTGGTACAGGAATTACTGGTGTTGGTGCTGATATGGGTGTTTATGAACCTGCAACTGATGCTATGGTAGGGCAAGGTATTGGGGCCTGTTTCTTAAATAATATGGGAGATAGTATTATGGATGGAGACTGTACTGTTGAAATTCCAGAATCATTAACGGTAAGTGGTTTGTCTGATCTTAATCCAGAAGCCGATAGTTACGATGTCTCTGTAAATGCCAATGTCAGTTGGTCTGCTGTTTCTAATAATGCTTGGATTTCTATAGATCCGAGTTCCGGCACAGGTGATGCTATAGTGTCAGTAAATGTTACTGAAAATACAGATACGAGTATAAGAAATGGTTCGGTTACCTTTACACAAACTTCGGGTGAAAGTAGTATTATAAGACAATTGAATATTACTCAGAATGGTGCCGATTTAACAGATTTATACGATCTTATTAATACTGGTATTGAAGGAGAAGATCCGGTTACAATTCATTCTTTTTCTAAAGAAGAAGTAAATGGAGTCGATAAATTTAACTACGCTAGTAATACCTTAGATAAAGATATGAGTTCCGTTTGGGCAGCAGATGATGGAGATATTTTGATGGATGACTACAAAGGTAATGGAGAGTATATTATTTATGATTTGGGTAGTATGTATACATTAAATTTAATACAGTTTAATACCACTAATAAATCTGATCCATTTGGTATTCAATTTTTGGTATCAACAACAGGAACAGAAGATTCAGATTTTACAATGGTATTACCTACTTCTGGTGATTTGCTTCTGTCGGCTACAAACACAACTGATTTTAACCTTTATGAAGTTGAAGTCGATGCACGTTATGTGAAATTATTAGGCTACGGACGGTTTAATAGCGCAGGTGACTCTAGAGAAAGTGTCTGGACAGCCGTTGGTGAAGTTGAGTTTTTTGGCTCAGAAGTGTTATCGGTTAGCGATGAAGATTTAGAAAACACCATTTCAATTTATCCAAATCCGACTCAGGGTCTCTTAAATATTAAATTGTACAACGATGCTTATATTGAATCTTACAAACTTTTTAGTGTTGATGGTCGTTTAATTTTAAATGGGCAGACTGAAATGGTTAATTCTTTAATTACACTTAATTTATCAAAAGTAATGAGTGGTCATTATATTTTAAAATTATCTAGTTCAGATGGTAAGCATATGTCTAAAGCAGTTATCATTTCTGAGTAAATAGAGACAATATTTATGTAAATAAAAAAGGGCTTTTCAATTTGAAAAAGCCCTTTTTCTTATTTAGAGATTGTTTTTTTCAATCCATAATCTTGCATTCACAAACGCTTCTAACCACGGTGAAACTTCATCTTTTCTACCTGCAGGATAATGTGCCCAATTCCACTGAAAAATAGAACGTTCAATATGTGGCATGGTTACTAAATGTCTTCCTGTTTTATCAGCTAACATTGCGGTATTAAAATCTGAACCGTTAGGATTAGAAGGGTATTCAGTATAGCCGTATTTCCCTACAATATTATAGTTTTCTTCAGAATAAGGAAGACTAAATTTACCCTCACCATGAGAAATCCAAACTCCTAATGTTGCTCCTTCCAAAGATGAAAGCATAACGGAATTATTCTTTTGAATTTTTACAGAGGTAAAACCACTTTCGTGTTTATGTGAATCGTTGTAAGTCATTTTTCCATGAACCTCATGATCCGGATTTACTAAATCGAGTTCCATCATTAACTGACATCCATTACAAATACCAACAGAAAGGGTGTCTTCACGCTTAAAGAAATTGTTAATCACCTTATTGGCTTTCTCATTGTATTTTATAGCTCCAGCCCAACCTTTGGCAGAACCTAAAACATCCGAATTACTGAACCCACCAACAGCTCCTAAAAACTGAATATCTTCAAGGGTTTCTCTGCCAGAAATTAAATCGGTCATATGTACATCCTTCACGTCAAATCCAGCTAAATACATAGCATTTGCCATTTCGCGTTCAGAATTAGAACCTTTTTCTCTAAGAATAGCTGCTTTAGGTCTCAGTTGAGGTGTGCCCACACTGTCATTTAGTTGGCCTGTAAAATGATTTGGGAAATTAAAATTTAAAGCTTGATGCTTATAGTTGTCAAATCGATCTTTCGCCAAGCCGTTAGCAGTTTGCTTTTGGTCGAGTAGGTAAGAGGTCTTAAACCACATGTCTCGCAATCTTGATACCGTCATAGTAAAGACGTCGTTACCGTTAATAATGCCTAAAACATCATTTTCCATGACGCGTCCAATGTTATGGAATTCAATATTGGCTTCCGCTAATTTAGCTTCTACAGTATTGTCAATAGATTGAAAAACAATACCTGCATTTTCAGCAAATAAAATTTTAAACGAATCACTTTCGTTGATTTCTGTTAAATTCAATTCAGCTCCTAATAAAGTGTCTGCGAAACACATTTCTAACAAAGTGGTAATCAACCCACCAGAAGCCACATCATGACCTGCAACAATTTGATTGTCTTTTATTAAATCTTGAATCGTATTAAATACTGCTTTTACGTAAGCAGCACTTTTAATACTTGGTGTGGTGTTTCCGATTTTATTATTGATTTGTGCAAATGAACTACCACCTAATTCATAAGAATCTTGAGAAAGGTTAATGTAATATATAGACCCTTTTCCTTTTTGAAAAACAGGCTCAACAACTTTGGTAATATCATTGCAATTTGCAGCTGCAGAAATAATGACTGTACCAGGTGAAATCACGTCACCATCCGGATATTTTTGTTTCATGGAAAGCGAATCCTTTCCTGTGGGTACATTAATACCTAAATCAATCGAAAATTCTGATACTGCTTGAACCGCTTTATACAAACGAGCGTCTTCACCTTCATTTTTACAAGGCCACATCCAATTAGCAGAAAGTGATATACTTTTTAATCCCTCTTTTAAAGGTGCCCATATTATATTGGTTAAAGCTTCTGTAATAGAGTTTTTACTTCCTGCTTCAGGATTAATTAATCCTGAAATCGGAGAGTGCCCAATAGAGGTTGCTATTCCTTCTTTACCTTTAAAATCGAGTGCCATTACACCAACATTGTTTAAAGGAATTTGCAATGGACCTACACATTGTTGTTTGGCTACTTTACCACCAACACAGCGGTCTACTTTGTTTGTTAACCAATCTTTAGAAGCTACAGCTTCTAGTTGTAAGACCTGGTCTAAATAGTCGTAGAATTTTTTAGCATTATATGAAATTCCAGAATATGCCTTTTCAACCGTAACATCATTCATTATGGTTTTTGGCGAACTTCCAAACATGTCTTCCAAAGCTAAATCCATAGGTTTTTCACCAGTAGATTTCGATTCAAAAGTAAAACGGTGTTTTCCTGTTACTTCACCAACATCATAAATAGGAGAACGCTCCCTATCTGCAATTTTATGTAAGGTAGAAATATGTTCATCGGCAATAACCAATCCCATACGTTCCTGAGATTCGTTACCAATAATTTCCTTTGCTGATAACGTAGGGTCGCCTACAGGTAATTTATCTAAATCTATGGTTCCGCCTGTATCTTCAACAAGTTCAGATAAACAGTTGAGGTGTCCACCAGCACCATGATCGTGAATAGAAACAATAAAATTATCATCGCTTTCTACCATACCACGAACTGCGTTTGCGGCACGTTTTTGCATTTCAGGATTAGAACGTTGTACAGCGTTTAACTCAATACCTGATGCAAATTCACCAGTATCTGCAGAAGACACCGCAGCTCCTCCCATACCAATGCGATAATTGTCACCTCCAAGAATGACAATTTTATCTCCTTCTTGAGGTGTGTCTTTTATAGCTTGTTCCGCTTTTCCGTATCCAATACCACCGGCTTGCATAATAACTTTGTCGTAGCCTAGTTTGCCATTTTGGTCTTGGTGCTCAAAAGTTAAAACTGATCCACAGATAAGTGGTTGTCCAAATTTATTACCAAAATCTGAAGCTCCGTTAGAAGCTTTAATTAGAATATCCATTGGAGTTTGGTATAGCCATTTTCGCTCAGGAAAAGCTTTTTCCCAAGGACGTTCTTCTTCTAAACGCGAATATGACGTCATGTAAACTGCAGTTCCGGCTAATGGTAAAGACCCTTTACCACCAGCTAATCGGTCTCTAATTTCACCTCCAGACCCAGTTGCAGCTCCATTAAAAGGCTCAACTGTAGTAGGGAAATTATGCGTTTCTGCTTTCAATGAAATTACAGATTCAAAATCTTTGGTAATGTAATAATCAGGTATATCTGCACGTTTTGGAGCAAATTGTTCTACAACAGGTCCTTTTATAAAGGCTACATTATCTTTGTAAGCCGACACAATATCATTAGGATGTTGTTTAGACGTTTCTTTTATAAGTTTGAATAATGAGGTTTCTTTTTTCTCTCCGTCAATTACAAATGTGCCATTAAAAATTTTGTGGCGACAGTGTTCTGAGTTGACTTGCGAAAACCCAAAAACTTCAGAATCCGTTAAAGGACGTTCTATTTTTTTAGAAACACTTTCTAAATATGCCACTTCTTCATCGCTGAGTGATAAGCCTTCTTGTTGATTGTATTCTGAAATATTTTCGATATTAACAATCGCTTGAGGCTGAATATCTATATCAAATACATGTTGATTTAATCCTTCATATTTCTCAGAAATCATAGGATCGTAGTCATTGAAATCTTTAGTAATTGAAGTAAATTCTTCAATTCTTAGGATATCTGAAATTCCCATGTTTTGAGTAATTTCAACGGCATTAGTACTCCAGGGAGTGATCATTGCGGCTCTTGGTCCAACAAAAAAAGCATCGAGAGATGCTTGTTCTAGTTTTGGTTGGTCGCCAAATAACCATGTCAATTTTGAAACGGTTGCTGTTGATAATTCTTTTGTTGCTTGAACAGCAAATACCTTACTGTTTTGGTTTCCGAAGAAATGAATCATTTATACGATGTATTTGAGTTGTGTTTTGTAAAATGCAAATTTAATTTTTTTAATTGTGATTTAACTCATAAATATGTATTGAAAATTGGGAGTTGTTCACGATGTTTTGAACATAAAAAAAAGCGACCCATAGAGTCGCTTTAATACTATATGGGATATTGTTTATTGTTTAATTAATCGTTTTGTCTGTGTTCCAATTTCAGAATTCAATTTTACAATATATACACCTTTAGGTAAGGTAGAAATATTTAATTTAGATTGGTTTGAAGTGATGTTTTGAACCGTCACTTTTTTACCTATAATATCATAGACTTCTGCCGTTATATCTTGATTAGAAAGAATAGTAACTTCGTTGCCGTTAACCGGATTAGGGAACATTTTAATACGGTTAAGTTGAATATCTGTAACAGAAAGATTTTCCCATCGATTTTGTGCTGTAGGACCTCCCCAAATAACAGTCGCTAAATACGGATTGTCAATAAAAGGGTTTCGGTTGCCTTGAGCAAACTCATTAGAAGGGTTTCCATGATAGGTGTTTCTTACATCCTCAATACCACCTTCAACTACAGGGTCTTCAGCATTCCATTTTAAAAACAGATCAATCATATCATCAGGCGTAGAAGCACTGCTACCAGTACCAACACCTGTAGGTAAACAACGTTCTCCGTAACGAATGTACATATACATTATGATTCTGGCACAATCTCCTTTCCATTCGTCACCAGGATACCAACCTCCGTTGGAGTTACCCGATTCACCATTAGAAAACGCACCAGCATTCTTATCCGAAAACTTTAAGCTTCCGCGTTGTCCATTTCTCTGTACATCACTAGGACGTAACATAAGAGCATCAGAGCCTGGACCAGAAGTTCCTAAGTTAGGGTTGCCTAAAGATTTTGGGTATACATGTTCTCTGTTCCAATCTCCAACACCTCCTCCGTTATTGTATTTACTTCGGCTTCTGTCTGTAGTTATATCACCGTCAGTATTACTGTAACCGTAAATTAAAATTACATTATTAGAATTATCAGGGTCTAAATCTGTAATTTTAGACGCCTCCCAAACATCGCTGTAGCTTAAATAATTAACATGTTTATTTTCGGTAAGGGCAATTAAATCATTTTTTAGAGCTATTCCGGATGCTGAAAAATCAACACTATTATAGTAATTTTCTAATGTTGTTGGTGGTGTAAGTTGGGCAAATGCTAATGAGGTTACAAATGCCAATATAAAAGTGTAAAAGTGTTTCATAGATAGTCAATTTTATTTTTAACGGTATAAGAATCTATAGATACAGAATTCCTAAATTTATCTAGAGCAAAGGTAAATAAAAATAGAGATTAGGTCTGTATTTTAACACCTTGCTACATGGTGCTTTTTTAAACTCTGGTAATGATGATTTTAAAATAAAAAAAGCAGCTAGAGTAGCTGCTTTTTAAATTCTGATATTAACTTATATGTCTATTGTTTTATAAGTTTTTTGGTGATTGTAGAATCACCTTGTGTCATTTTTACAATATAAATTCCTGTTTTTAAATCGTTAAGATTTATGCTGCTCGTTTTAGAAATGCGCTGCTTTAAAATACGTTTTCCGAGAATATCAAAAATTTCTATATGGGTAGCAATATTAGATTTTAGACTTATTGTCAATTCATCCTTAACCGGATTAGGATGAAGTGTGATATGTTCTAAGTTGTATTCTGGTGTAGATAGTAGACCACAAGTCCAAGATAAATTATCAAACATCACTCTGTTAGATGGTGTACTATTATTGTTAATGACTAATGATGTTACAGAGTTTACATTAACCATAATCGTTGTCGTTACAGGCTCGTCTCCATAAGGTATTGTGCCTACAACATTTCCGTTAACAACGAGGTCAAAAGTACCTGTAGATCCGCTAAAGACGCGTTGCGTAGTCACTGTGAATTGCTCTATAAAATCAAAGTAGTTACTTATATTTGTGGCTTCCAATTGACCATCTTTAATCGTTACAGCTCTGTCGTCTAAAGTCTGATCAGTTCTTGCATCTGTTGCGTTCCATATGATTCCAAGATCGTCGGTCCAAGTTACATCTGTATATGAGCCACTGGAGGCTCCCATATTTTCACAAGTTACAGTAATGCAGTTTAGATCAGGGTTTTCATTTTCTATTGTCGTTTCACAAGATTCATTGCTAGGATCTGATTCATTTCCTGAAGCATCTTTAGCTACAACCGTAAAACAGAAGTTAACATCTGGAAGTAAATTCGTTTTCGTAGCATAAGTATTGTTAGAGCTAAAAGCGTAATTGCCATCCATGTATATGTCATAAATAGTAACACCTATGTTGTCCGTTGACGCCTCCCAACTTAAATCAATAGTACTATCCGTAGGATTTGAAGCTATTAAATTGGTAGGAGTTGAAGGGGCTTCTGTATCTGGAGTTGGATTCCAAATCATATTAGCATATTCTGGGTGGTCTACAAATGGATTGGCATTACCTTGAAAGTTGTAAGCGGCATCATTTCTATCTCGTTCATATTGATCTACAGGATCGATGTTGTAGTGCCAATCTAATAACATATCGATAGCCCAATCTTCTAATGCTTGATTTTCGGTACCATTAAACATTTCAAAACTAGAATAACCATCTACGTTGTTTTCATAACGTGTAACAAAATAAAGTATCGCTCTAGCAATGTCACCTTTAAATTCATCTATAGGTTCAAAAACAGTACCAGAATAGCCAGTGACGTTGCTTGATCCTAGTTTAGATCCATTTAGTGATGTCCAAGTTGCAGATCCCACAGTACCAAAAGGAAAGTTATTTCTTTTGCCATTGGCATAACCATCACTTGGGACCACATGATGAATGTCATTCTTCATTGGAGATGCACTGCCAAAAGAACTTTGAGGAACTAAATGCTCACGGTTGTAACAATCGGATTCAGAATTATAATTTCCGCATTGGTTTGTGCCTAATGTAAACATGTAAGGGTCTGTGCCGTTAGGATTTTCTGTATAATACATTAAAAGTGTGCCATCATTTTCGTAACCACTTTCCTCTATATTGTCGATAAATACAGTAGCATAACCAGTATATAATCCATCATAACCTTGATCGTTATGACCATTAGTAATAATAGTTTTTAATTCTGATTTTAATGTAAAGCCAGATAAACCATCAGCGCTATCATAATAATCGGAAGGAGTTTGAGCAATTCCGATACTTGAAATTAATAAAAATAGAATGTAAATATGCTTCATAGATATTGTTGTAATTAATTCTGTTATTTCTTTTCTAGAAGTGCCATATAAAAACCATCGAAACCAGATTTATAGGCTAAAACTTTTTTGTCTTTAATAAATGTAAATTCTTTTCCGGCTTCTGAAGTTAAGAAATTTTCTACTTGTTTTTGATTTTCAGAAGGTAAAACAGAACATGTTGCATAAACCATTTTACCACCAGATTTTACCATTTTAGAATACTGTTCTAACACTTCTTGTTGTGTTTTTTTAATATTATCGATAAACTCAGGTTCTAATTTCCATTTGGCATCTGGGTTTCGTCTTAACACGCCTAAACCAGAACAAGGAGCATCAATTAATAAGCGATCGGCTTTGCCATGTAGCTTCTTAATTGGTTTTGTAGAATCGATAACTTTCATTTCAATATTATGAACCCCGTTTCTACGCGCTCTAATTTTTAACTTTTTCAATTTACTTTCGTAAATATCCATAGCAATAACCTGACCTTTATTTTCCATTAATGAGGCTAAATGCAAGGTTTTACCACCAGCACCAGCACAGACATCTACAACCTTCATGCCTGGTTGTACATCTAAATAGTCTGCAACTAACTGAGAGGATGCGTCCTGAACTTCAAACCAACCATCTTTGAAAGCTTGTGTTACAAAAACGTTAGCACGTTCTTTTAATCTTAAGGCATACGGATGATTTGGTAAAAACTCAGTTTCAATATCTTCGGACTGTAACTTAAGTTGTAGATCGGCTTTTGTTGTTTTAAGCGTGTTAACTCTTAGTATTACATCTGCCTGCTCATTTTGCATGGCTATTTCCTTGGACCATTCGGCTTCTCCCAATTCATTTACTCCCAAATCATCTATCCAATCTGGTATGGATTCTTTAAATTTTCTAATTTTAGACAATTCATCAAAACGTCCTTTTATTTTTCGTGTTGGAGTGTCTGTAAAATATTTCCAATCTGGTAGCTTAATGCCTTTTAAGGTTGCCCAAACGGCAAATATTCTCCAAAGGTTATCTCTATCGTAAGGTGCTTTAACATCTGCAATTTCTGCATAAAGCCTTTGGTAACGCACAATGGTATAAACGGTTTCCGCAACAAATCCTCGATCTCTACTTCCCCAACGTTTATCGCGTTTTAGTAATTGTTGTATCACTTTGTCTGCGTATTCACCTTCATTAAAAATAAGGTGTAATCCGTCAATTACGGCAAAGCATAAGTTTCTATGTAATCTCATAAATAAATATTAATATTTCAGAATGCAGGTTAATATTTCTGCAAAAAAGAACATGCAAAGGTACAAATTTGTTTAGTTGGAGGCTTGTTTTTACTTTTAAATTATAAAGCTTTTCTATATTTGAGTAAAATTATTAAAATGAGAAATTTACTTCTATTGTTGATTTTTGTTACCGTTTTTAATTGTGGTAAAAAAAATAAATCAGAAATAGTAAATCAAAGAGAATTGTCTAGAATATGGATTAAAGATATACTTACAGATTCTACATTAAGTATAAGGACTATTCAAGAAATTGATGGAAATGTGTACTATGGTGCACAAGAAGGCAAGAGAGGTATATATTTAAGTGATGGCAGCGTTGCTACGGATCTTATGATTAAAGATTCGGTTTTTCCATCGTTTAGGTCATCTGCGTTTAATGGGAAGAATTTATTTTATTTAAGCATTGCGTCTCCTGCGTTGCTCTTTAAGTTAGATTATAATAGTAATGTAAGGGCTTATGTAAGCCATAACGTCGTTTATCAAGAAAATCATCCAGACGCTTTTTATGATGCTATGGAATTCTGGAATGTACATGAAGGTATTGCTATAGGTGATCCCACAGAAGACTGTGTGAGTATTATCATAACAAGAGATGGAGGTAATACTTGGACGAAATTAGGGTGCGATAAATTACCAAAAGCTAACGACGGTGAAGCTGCTTTTGCTGCAAGCGATACCAATATAGCGATAGTTGGGAACCATACTTGGGTAGCAACAGGAGGTAAATCGAGTAGAATATTGTATTCACCAAACAAAGGAAAGTCTTGGGAAGTGTACGACACACCAATTATACAAGGGAAGTCAACTACAGGTATATACTCTATAGATTTTTACGATGAAAAAACAGGCTTTGCTATTGGAGGCGATTATACCGAGCCTAACAATACCTTAAATAACAAGATAAGAACAAAAGATGGAGGAAAAACCTGGCAAATAGTCGCAAATGGTAAAGGACCAGGTTACAGAAGCTGTGTGCAATATATTCCAAATAGTAGTGGAAAAGAGCTGGTAGCTGTTGGGTTTAACGGAATTGATTACAGTAACGATTCGGGAGATACATGGACACACCTAAGTGATGAAGGGTTTTATACCATCCGATTTCAAAATGATTCTATTGCTTACGCAGCAGGAAAAGGTAGGATAAGTAAATTAACTTTTAGAGAATAAAAAAAGGAAACTTAAAAAAGTTTCCTTTAGAATTAGTAGTTATTATTTATTGTCTTTTAGAGTGTCGTTTTTTGTATTCATCAAAAAGCTTTTGTCGAAAAGAACGCTCTGCTTGATATAGTTTTATAATTTTTTTTGCAGGTAGAAATTCTAATAATTCATTGAGCATTTTAGAATGCAATTCTACTTTATGTTTTTCATTTTTTTCCATAGCTAAAAGAAGTGCTTTTGCTTCACTTTCTGTTAGTTCTTCTGGTTTTTTACCTTTTCTTCTGTAGGCAGAATTTTCTCTTAACTTATCTACAGCATCTTCATTGGCATTGTAAATTGGCCAAAACTTTTGTGCTTCACTCTCAGTAAGGTCTAATTGTTCAGTAATGTGAGCAATTTTTAAGGCTTTAATTTTTTCTTTATCAAATTTTTGAGCGAATAGGCTCGTTGAAATCAATAAAGAAAGAATAAGTGTATATGCTATTTTCATAGTCTTTTTTATTTAAAAATTAGGTCTTCTGTATCGACGTTTTCAAAATAATGATCTAATGTTTCGTCTGAAATATCTATATCTATAAAATCAGTGACTGAAATATCATCCGTTTTTAATAAGGTGGCTAAATCATCGGCGCTGTAATCTTGATGATATAGGTAATTTTCAATAAGTTCTGTTTCTAAATTGGCAATGGTAATATTATCGTTATTAAATACTAAGCTAAATAACAAAACGATACTTGCGGCAATACCAGAAAAATAATAGAATGTACTTTTAGGTTTTAATGTAATAACCGGTTTTTCTGTTGTGGTATTAAGTTTATTTAATACCGCATTTTCTACAGTTTCAAAATAATCATCAGGAACAGTAAATCCTGAAATCTCAGAAGCCTCAATCGTTTCTTTTTCATTTAAGCGTTCCAATAAATCAGCTTCAAACGACTCAAAATAGTTATTTGGTGTTTTAAAACCTGAAGTTGTAACGTTATGTAAATTACTGTTTTTCATTATTGTTGTATCGGTATAACCGAAATTATTTTAATCTCTTTTCTAATGCTTTGACTTCAAATTATTAAAATGGTTTAATCTGAAGTTATTAATGCTTCAATTTTTTTTGCTGCAATATGATAAGACGCCTTTAAAGCACCTTCGCTGGTCTCTAAAATTTCAGCAATATCTTTATATTTTAAATCGTCAAAATAGCGCATATTAAAAACTAATTGTTGTTTCTCTGGTAAGGTTGCAATCGCTTTTTGTAATTTTAACTGAATCTCATCTCCTTCAAAATAAACATCGGCTTGCAAATTGTCAATGGCTCTTGTTTGGTGTTCTTCATTAGATATCTGTAAACGTTTTGCGTTTTTGTTAATGAGTGTAATAGATTCATTTGTAGCTATGCGATACAGCCAAGAAAATAATTTGCTGTCTCCTTTAAAGTTATCGATATTACGGTATACTTTTATAAAGGTGTTCTGTAGGGCATCATCTGCATCGTTATGATTAATTACAATTTTACGGATATGCCAATACAAACGTTCTTTATAAAGTTTCAATAATTCTCTATAAGCCGCTTCTTTTGTAAGAGGGTTTTTTAAACGAGCTATAAATTCCGATTCGTTAGACAATGACTTTTATTTGCTATTAAGACTCTGAAATTTACTAAAAGTTTAATTGAAGTGAGAAATAAAAATGCTATAAGTTCTATTGTTTGTTAATTAGCAACTTAGTATTATTGAAGTCGATAAAATGCATAAAATAACGGTAAAATGTATTTTTTTCTTGTGTCATTGTAATTTTTAGTCTATGTTTGCCTCAAGCTTAACCTATTATGGGTTATCAGTTCCCCAAATCTGATAACAAAAAAAGAAGGATGTATTATTAATATATCCTTTTTTTTGTAGTATAAACTTAGAAAGATAACATCGCTTAGCGTAAGTAATATTATTATACGTTTACTATTAAGGTTTTAAATTTTTTGCTAAAAAGAATTAGTCAAAACTCTGCATATCTACCAGTCTTCTATAGACTCCATTTTTAGCCATAAGTTCCGTATGCGTACCTTGTTCTGCTATTTCACCTTTTTGCATTACCACAATTAGATCTGCATTTTGAATGGTAGAAAGGCGGTGTGCAATAACAATTGAAGTTCTATTTTGCATCATTTTCTCCAAAGCATCTTGTACCAATTTTTCGCTTTCGGTATCTAGAGCTGAGGTCGCTTCATCTAAAATCATAATTGGTGGATTTTTAAGTACAGCTCTTGCAATACTTAAACGTTGTTTTTGACCACCAGATAATTTTCCGCCAGAATCACCTATATTGGTATCTATGCCTTGTGGTAAATCTTTAACAAATTCCCAGGCATTCGCTACTTTTAATGCATCGATTATTTCTTTGTCGGTAGCATCAGTTTTACCTATTTTTAAGTTATTGGCTACAGTGTCATTAAATAAGATAGAATCTTGAGTGACTAACCCCATTAAATCTCGTAACGAATACTTCGTTATATGTTTAATATCATCTCCATCAATGGTAATAGTACCTTGATTAACATCGTAAAACCGAGTAACTAAATTGGCAATTGTACTTTTACCACTACCAGATTGTCCAACTAATGCTACACTTTTACCTTTAGGGACATTGAGTGAGAAATTTTTAAGCACTAAATCATCTTCATATTTAAAAGAAATTTGATTGAGTTTAAGCTCCGATTCAAAAGCTGTTTTTACTTTGGCACCACTTGGTTCTTTCACTATGGATTCTGTATTTAAAATATCTAAAACACGATCAGCAGAAGCGTTACCAGACTTTACTTTATAGGAAGCTTTACTAATGGCTTTAGCAGGTGTTAAAATATTATAGGCTAGGGCCATGTAGGTTATAAACTGATCTGGAGTTAAGGTTTTATCAACCAAAACCATTTGTCCGCCATACAGTAAAATAACAGCAATAACCACAATTCCTAAAAACTCAGATGTAGGTGACGCTAAATTCTGTCTATGTGCTAATTCGTTGGAAAATTTATACAGTCTTGAAGTTGATTTTTGAAAAGTGGTATTAAATCTATTCTCAGCGTTAAACCCTTTAATCACTTTTAAACCATTTAATGTTTCATCTAAAACGGATAGAAATGAACCATTTTCTTCCTGTACTCGTTTAGAGCGTTTCTTTAAGCTTTTACCTACTCTTGATATTATGAATCCAGAAATTGGGATAAATATAAATACAAATATCGTAAGCTTTAGACTAATGGTAAACATTACAATAATGGTAAATATAATGGTCAACGGTTCTCTGATGAGCAATTCTAAAATTGCTAATAATGAATTTTGAATTTCATTAACATCACCTGATATTCTCGCTATAATATCACCTTTTCTTTTTTCTGAAAAATAAGATATAGGAAGCATTACGGTTTTATTATACAGTTCATTTCTTATGTCTTTTAAAATTCCGTTTCGAAGGTAAGCTAGGAAAAAGTTAGAAAAATAGCCTGACGCATTTTTAAGTAAGAACGTAGCTAAGACAACACAAATCATTAAAATTAAAACGTTGTATTGACCATCTGCTTGAATTTTTTGTGTTATAAAGAAATTTAAAGAATCTTCTAAATAATCACTGTACTCTAAAATACCGTCGTAATCAGCGCGAACTGGTTTACTTGCAATTGGTTCTGCTGTTTTAAGCAAAACTTTTAACATTGGCATTAAAGAAACAAATGATAAAGTGCCAAAGAGGGCATATAGAATATTAAAGAAAATGTTTAGATAAGCATATTTCTTGTACGGGATAATAAACCGCGTTAACTTTTTTATGTAGTCCATTAATTATAATTTCAGATCCTTTAGGATAGCTTCAATTCTGTCACCCAACAATTGCTCCGTTTTATCAAAGTCTGACGAATTGTCTAATTCTGCGTTAACGCTAATATAGAATTTGATTTTTGGCTCTGTTCCACTTGGTCGTAGTGCTATTTTACTTCCATTTTCAGTGTAATAAATTAAAACGTTAGATTTAGGAATATCTAAAGGCGTTTCTTCATTAGAGAGGATGTTTTTTGATGTAGATAGTAGGTAATCTTCTATTAAAACAACTTTTTCACCATTGATTTCAGTTAAAGGGTTGTCTCTAGCATCAACCATCATTTGCTTAATTTCTAGAGCACCTTCAATCCCTTTTTTAGTTAAGGATACTAATTTTTCTTTATAAAATCCGTGTTCTATGTATAAGTCAATTAGCTTTTGATACATCGTTTTACCTTGGGCTTTTTCTTGTGCAGCTATTTCGCATGCTAATAATGTAGAAGTTACGGCATCTTTATCTCTTACAAAGTCACCAACCATAAATCCAAAACTCTCTTCACCACCACCAACAAAATCCATGTTAGGGAAATCTTTAATCATTTTAGCAATCCATTTAAATCCTGTAAGGCCAATTTTACATTCTACACCATATGCGTCTGCTAAAACAGACATCATCGGTGTTGATACTATTGTAGAAGCTATAAATTGATTGTCATTAATTTTATTAGCGTTTTTCCATTGTTGAAGTAAGAAGTCGGTCATTAATACCATGGTTTGATTGCCATTAAGAATTACCAACTCATTTTCTAAATTACGAACCACAACCCCTAAACGGTCACAATCCGGATCCGTACCGATTACAATATCGCCATCCATACGATCTGCTAATTCCATGGCCATTTTAAGTGCTTCTGGCTCTTCAGGGTTAGGAGAAACAACTGTTGGGAAATCTCCATTTGGTTCTCGTTGTTCTTCTACAATATTTACATTGCTATACCCAGCACGTTTTAAAGTTTCTGGAATAGCCGTTATAGACGTTCCGTGCAAAGAGGTAAATACAACATTTAAGTTGGCCTTAGCTTCAGCTGGGATATTAAAACTTCCATTATTAATAGAGGCTTCAATAAATACATTATCTACATCTTTGCCTATATATTGTATTAAATCAGAATTAGATTCAAATTTAATTTCAGAATAATCTAAACGATTAATCTCTGCGATAACACCAGCATCTTGAGGTGGTACCAATTGCCCGCCATCTTGCCAATATACTTTATAACCGTTATATTCTGGTGGATTATGTGATGCAGTAAGTACAATACCACAATGACAGTTGAGGTGCTTTAATGCAAATGATAATTCTGGAGTAGGTCGTAGTTCTTCAAATAAATAAACTTGTATACCATTGGCAGAAAATACATCAGCAACCAGTTTTCCGAAGATTTGACTGTTATGTCTGCAATCGTATGCAATAGCAACCTTTAAGTCTTCACCAGGAAATTGTTCTTTTAAATAATTACTTAATCCTTGGGTATTTTTTCCTAAGGTATATTTATTTATTCTGTTTGTGCCAAGTCCCATTATACCTCTCATACCTCCGGTTCCAAATTCAAGATCCTTATAAAAGCTCTCTTCTAATTCTTTTGGATTAGAAGCCATCATGTTTTTAATTTCGTTTTGAGAGTCTTCATCAAAATGTGGTGTTAACCAAGTGTTTACACGTTCTAAAATTTCGGGTTTAATATGTATCATGGAAAAAATGGATTTATTAACAAAAATAAGCAATTCAATATTTTAATATGTCTTGTAATGCCACAAAATTGTACTAAGGAGTTAGATTCAAATGTTCCTTTATAAAGTAGCGTTGTTGCTGTCGGTTAGTACGGAGAATAAGTTCGCCTAAAAACCCAGCAATAAATAGTTGAGAACCTATAATCATGGTGGCTAAAGCAATGTAAAATTGAGGTCTGTCGGTTATCAGTCGTCCCGTTGGATTTAGAAATAATTTGTCTATACCTAAATAAGTGGCAAAGGAAAAACCGATAAAAAACATAATTACACCTAGTGCACCAAATAAATGCATTGGTCGTTTTCCAAAATGAGATACAAACCAAATAGTAATAAGGTCTAAAAATCCGTTTACAAAACGATTCATCCCAAATTTGGTATGTCCATATTTTCTTGCTTGGTGCTGTACTATTTTTTCTCCTATAGCAGTGAATCCTGCGTTTTTAGCAAGTACAGGAATATAGCGATGCATTTCTCCATAAACATCAATATGTTTTACAACGGTATTGCTATAGGCTTTTAGGCCGCAGTTAAAATCATTTAAAGTCACTCCAGAGGTGCGTCTGGCTGCCCAATTAAATAATTTTGAAGGTAGGTTTTTAGAGAAATAGGAATCGTAGCGCTTCTTTTTCCAACCAGATACAAGGTCATATCCATCTGAAGTAATCATTTTAAAAAGTTCAGGAATTTCTTCAGGATTATCTTGTAAGTCGGCATCCATTGTTATAACAACATCTCCTTGGGCTTTAGCAAAACCAGCATGTAAGGCTTGCGATTTTCCAAAGTTTTTAAGAAATTTAATGCCTTTTACCTTAGGATTAATTTCACTAAGTTCTGAGATAATTTGCCATGATTTATCAGTACTGCCATCATCAATAAAAAGAATTTCATAAGAAAACTGATTGGATAGCATTACTGATACTATCCAATCGTGTAGTTCTTTTAAAGATTCTTCTTCGTTAAGTAGTGGAATTACTACTGATATATCCATATGATTTTGCTATAATTTCTACACTTCAAAAATAAAGAAATTATTTAAGCTACGTTTGGATCTTTTCTTTTTGTAGCTGCTGCAACAATAAGTCCAACGATACTAAATCCTACAAGTTGGTATGCAATAGATTTAATAGTATTGGTCAATGAAAAGAAATTTTCTTCGTTCTGCATTTGTTCTAAAGCTTCATCAATAGAGGCTTGTGGAGCACCAAACTTTTCCATCATAGCAATTTGGTTATCTATAATTTTTTGCTGAAGTATACTAGCAGCCTCTGTGTCTACAATATTAAAAATGATAAAACCGATAACAGCAGGAATTGATATTCCAATAGCAATAGTGATAAAAAAAGCAGTGAATGCTTCCTTAAAACTTATAAAACTACCCAAGAGTTTTTTAGCCTTTATAGCAGATATGATACCAAAAATAATGACTAAAAACATCTGACCAATTCCAAACCACCATGTGGTAAACAAATCGAGGTAAATAGCATATCCAATAATTGTAAACGACGATAATATAAGTGCTAAATACAACCCTAAATTAACGGCCGAAGATTTCATAGATTTATCCATAATAATTGTAAGTTTTTGGTTTATTAGTTGGTTAGTACCCAAAGTTACATAAATGTTACATATATTTGCTAAATAAATTTTGTGAAAAAGATTGTAGATTTATATTTTTTACTTAAATTTGCACCTCGAAAAATCGAATACATTAAAAGCATTTAGCGATGAAAGCAGGAATACATCCAGAAAATTATAGAGTAGTAGCGTTTAAAGATATGTCTAACGAAGAGGTATATTTAACTAAGTCTACAGCTGATACAAACGAAACTATCGATGTTGATGGTACTGAATATCCATTGGTAAAATTGGAAATTTCTAGAACATCTCATCCATTCTATACAGGTAAATCTAAATTAGTTGATACAGCTGGTCGTATTGACAAGTTCAAAAATAAATATGCTAAGTTTAAAAAATAAACTTCGCTTACCAATATATAAAAAGCCTTTCTGTCATCAGAAAGGCTTTTTTATTTTACGTAATTAGGTTACTTTTGGTATCGTAATTAAGTTCGTTTTATAGAGGCTCAACCTCTACAATGCTAACTTCTAACTTTAACACATACAATGAATTATATATTATTTGATGGGCCATACCGCAACAATCTTTTACCATTTACCTTTACTAGACCAGTTGCAGACCTAAGAGTGGGTATTTTAACTATACGCCAAAAATGGGAATCGTATATTGAATACACCACAACAACGGTTACTGAAGATTACTTGGCAGATAAGTTTCCGATGGTAGAAATGGAGAATAATATTATGATTAACGCTTCTTTTCTTCCTAACTTAGAAGTTGTAGAAGTTGTGAAAAATCTAAAACACCACCAAGCATTGTTTAAAGGTGAAGATGTAATTGCGTTTTTTATTAAAGAAGGAGAAGAGGTAACTGATTTTTCAACTTTTGAAGCTATAGAATTTGAAGGTGATCTTTTAAAAATTGAACATACTTGGGATATTTTTGCGCTCAACGGTGAGGCGATTGTAGAAGATTTTAACTTGATTACAAAGGATAGACAATCTGAGCCAATTCCAACTTCTATTAATACTATTAATCCTGAACACATCTTTATCGAAAAAGGTGCTACGTTAAATTTTGCAACACTTAATGCAAGTTCTGGACCTATTTATATAGGTAGAGATTCTGAAGTCATGGAGGGATCTATTGTAAGAGGACCTTTTGCTTTGTGTAATAATGCCACGCTAAAAATGGCTAGTAAAATTTATGGAGCAACAACGGTAGGGCCACACAGTAAAGTAGGTGGTGAGGTCAGTAACGCTGTTATTTTCGGATTCTCTAATAAAGGCCATGATGGGTTTTTAGGAAATTCTGTATTAGGTGAATGGTGTAATCTCGGTGCAGACACTAATACCAGTAATTTAAAAAATAATTATGCCGAAGTTAGACTGTGGGACTATAAAACTGAAGGCTTTGCTAAAACAGGCTTACAATTTTGTGGATTAATGATGGGAGATCATAGTAAGTGTGGTATTAATACAATGTTTAATACAGGAACTGTCGTTGGTGTCAGTGCTAATATTTTTGGTAGTGGTTTTCCTAGAAATTTTGTGCCAAGTTTTTCTTGGGGAGGAAGCAAAGGCTTTGTAACCTATAAAACGAATAAAGCTTTTGAGGTTGCAGAAGTTGTTATGAAACGACGAAAAGAAGAGTTTACCGAAATAGACAAAGCGATATTAACCCATGTTTTTGAAGAAACTAGCCAATATCGAAAAAATTAAAATAGCATCTTAAAGAGGTGTTTTTAATTTTTGAGTCTAGTTTTTTTTACGGATTTTAGTTCAAGTAGATTGGTGGCATTAATACCCAAGCCTGCCACATTTTTTCTTGTAAATCTTACAACTTCATCATAAAACAGAGGGACTATTGGCGCAGAAGTCATAATCAAAGAATCCATTTTAGTATATAGGGCTATTCGCTTTTCTGAGTCTGTTTCTAAATAAGCTGTTTCATACATTTCATCGAATTCTGCATGGTTAAAGTGAGTGTAATTAGGGCCTTTTGGTGCGAAATTTTTACTATAAAACAAAGACAAGTAGTTTTCCGCATCAGGATAATCGGCAATCCAACTCGCTCTAAAGAAATCGACATGCCCATTAGCCTTTGCATCTTTTAAACTGGAAGGAGGAATTACATCAATAGTAACTGCTAATCCTATTTTTTGAAGTTCTCGTTGAATAAATTCACAAAAACTTAGGTAATTGCTTGTTGTGGTTAATGTAATTTCAGGGTTTAAAATTCCTGTTTCGGTTTTAAATTCGGTGATTAATTGTTTTGCTAAGTCCGGATTGTATTCAAAACCTATAGTAGCGTCATAGCCAGGCAAGCCTTTTGGAATAAAACCACCATTTGCAGGTATTCCTATACCATTTCTTAAATATGTCATCATTTTTTGTCTATCAAAACCAAGGTTAATCGCTTTTCTTAACTTTAAGGATTGTATAGGGGTGATTTCTGAATCCATATAAAACGCCAGATATTCTGTATTTAGGTATGGTCCACGAATCATCTTAACATCATTAGAATAGTTGGGTTTTAATTGCCCTATACTAGTTAAAATTTCATCTTTATAAGAGCTGTCTAAACCTGAAACAAAATCAATATTACCTTGTGCAAATTGTAGAAATTCACTTTGCTTGTCGGGTAAGAAAGTTATAGCAACAGCTTCGAGATAAGGGAGTTGTTGCTCTGTATCGTCTGTTTCAAAATAGTTGGCGTTACGTCTAAAAATTAATTTTAAGTTTTCTTCCCAACGTTTAAATTTAAAAGGGCCTGTGCCTATGGGATGTGACCTAAAATTAGTGCCATAATGTTCTATAATTTCTTTTGGCACTACAGAACAATATTTCATGGTTAGTAAACCTAAATATGCAGGAAACGCTTGTTTTAATTTAATTTGAAAGGTAGAATCATTAAGCGCAGAAAAGTTCTCAACCTTATTTAATACCCAACTTCCTGGCGAAGCTATCGCTTTATCTTTTAAACGATTAAAACTATATTCAAAATCTGAAGCTCTTACAGTTCTAGTAGAATCGGGCTTATTAGAAGAATTGGAAACACCAAACAATTCGTGTTTATGGAAAAATACGTCATCTCTAAGCGTAAATGTATAAGTTTTAGCACTGTCTGTAATTGTCCAACTTTTAGCAATACAAGGCTTTACATTAAGTTGGTCGTCCATTTGCACCAATCCATTAAATAATTGATGGGTAGCCCAAATATCTGCTAAATCCTTTGAAAATGCTGGGTCTAGTGAGCCTATGTTTTTATGCTCGTTATACCTAAACACGAGATGGTCCTTTGACGTGCTTTGGTTTGAAGTACAAGAAAATAGTACCAAAAAGCATATTATAAAAAGCAATCTATTGAATAAGAATGGTGTGAGTTTTAGCATATAACTTATATGTTGTAAATTTGCCAACTTGGTAAAAGTACAAGAATGAATCCAACAAAAAAAGTCGCATTTTATACCTTAGGTTGTAAACTTAATTTTTCAGAAACCTCTACAATAGCTAGAAGTTTTAAAGATGAAGGTTTTAATCGTGTAGATTTTAAAGAGTCGGCTGATATTTACGTTATAAATACCTGTTCGGTAACTGAAAATGCAGATAAACGTTTTAAGTCTATAGTAAAACAGGCACAAAAGAGTAACCCAGAAGCCTTTGTTGCAGCTATTGGTTGCTATGCGCAATTAAAACCAGAGGAGTTGGCCGATATCCATGGTGTTGATTTGGTACTTGGGGCAACTGAGAAATTTAAGATAACGGATTACTTAAATGACCTTACTAAAAATGATTTTGGTGAAGTTCATTCTTGTGAAATAGAAGATGCCGATTTCTATGTTGGTAGCTATTCTATTGGAGATAGAACTCGGGCATTTTTAAAGGTTCAAGATGGTTGTGATTACAAATGTACGTACTGTACAATTCCATTAGCTAGAGGGATTTCACGTAGTGATACTATGGACAATGTGCTTAAAAATGCAAAAGAGATTTCCGAACAAGGCATCAAAGAAATTGTATTAACCGGAGTGAATATAGGCGACTATGGTAAAGGCGAATTTGGTAATAAAAAACATGAACATACGTTTTTAGACTTGGTTAAAGAATTAGATAAGGTAAAGGGTATTGAGCGCCTTAGAATTTCTTCAATAGAGCCTAATTTGTTAAAAAATGAAACTATTGAATTGGTTTCTAACTCTAGAGCTTTTGTACCTCATTTTCATATACCATTACAGAGCGGAAGTAATGAAATTTTGAAAAAGATGAAGCGTCGCTATATGAAAGAATTGTATGTGGATCGGGTGGCGAAAATAAAGGAAGTAATGCCGCATGCTTGTATTGGAGTAGACGTTATTGTTGGGTTTCCTGGTGAAACCGACGATATTTTTCTTGAAACCTATAACTTTTTAAATGCATTAGATATTTCGTATTTACACGTGTTTCAATATTCTGAACGCGATAATACTGAAGCGGCTAAGATGCCTAATGTTGTGTCTAAAGCTAAACGCGCTAAACGAAGCAAAATGTTAAGAGGACTATCGGCGAAAAAGCGTAGAGCATTTTATGAAAATCAATTAGATACAAGCAGAATTGTATTGTTTGAGAGCGAAAATAAAGAAGGGTATATTCATGGTTTTACGGAAAATTATGTTAAAGTGAAAGCGCCATGGAATCCTGAACTAGTTAATACACTTGCTCATGTGAAATTAACTAAGATTGATGATGATGGTATGGTTCGTTTTGAGTTTCAGGAGGATTTTGTGGCTAATTAGGTAATTTTTACGTGATTAAAACGAAGTATTTTTCTGATAAAAGATTATTTCGTTTTATATTTGACTTTAGAAATCACGTCTACTTTGAATAAAATTTTTAGCATTTTTTGTCTTGTTGGTTTATTAAGTGTTGCAACAGCTTGTTCGGACAAAAAAGAACATAGTGTTGTTGGTATGTGGGTACTTACCACACGTACTGTAGATATTCCATTTGATGGCAATCAAGATGGAGTGGCACATATAAATCTCCTTAAAGAAATAGATTGTAATAAAGAAGAAACCTTAACTTTTGAAGCCAACGGTAC
>Ga0193951_1000021_pt1 | contig 65533 bp, 53 predicted proteins | sample BB_2_MG_FD_140370 | JGI IMG/M metagenome (GOLD analysis project Ga0193951, IMG submission 140370) | Microbial mat bacterial communities from the Broadkill River, Lewes, Delaware, United States - BB_2_MG | ecosystem: Environmental > Aquatic > Freshwater > River > Microbial mats | place: USA...
GACTTTAATTCCCGCATCAGCAGCTTCCATAATTGCATCTGCTGCAAAAGCTGGCGGTACAAAAATAATTGTGGTATCAGCATCAACTTTTTCAACAGCTTCATAAACTGTATTAAAAACAGGCTTGTCTAAATGTGTTTGACCACCTTTTCCTGGAGTTACACCTCCAACGACATTTGTACCATATTCAATCATTTGTTCAGCGTGAAATGTACCTTCACTACCTGTAAAACCTTGAACTATTATCTTAGAATTCTTATTAACTAAAACGCTCATTTGATATTGTTGATTTTAAGTTTTATGTATTTTATTATGCAAAAATAAGAGATTTTAAACGCAAATGCGACCTCTTTTATATATTTATTTCTTTGAATGATTCCATACCTTTTTCATCACTTTCGGCAGCATGTTAACTGATTTCATACCCACGATACAATTTAATGTCTTTCACCTCCCAAATGGTTGAAAAAAAATGCATTTACAACCGCTTTTGGTGTAATTACATTTTTTTTAATTTCTGAACGATCTCTGGAATCATTTTAATATAAGCCTTCTCTTTAAAAAATGCTCTTGCATCTATAGCTGGTGAACCAAAATAAGTCTTTCCGACATCTGTAGTATGCCCTAACCCAGATTGTGCATATATCACTGTGCCTTCAGCAATGGTAATTCCGCTTTTAACACCTACTTGCCCCCAAATAGTTACATTATCCTCCACCACAACGCAACCAGCAATTCCGGTTTGAGAAGCAATTAAACACTTTTTACCAATTATGGTATCGTGCCCTATTTGAATTTGATTATCTAACTTAGAACCTTCACCAATAGTTGTATCACCAGTAACTCCACGATCTATAGTGCAAAGTGCACCAATATCAACATGGTCTTTTATAATAACACGACCGCCAGATTTTAACTGGTCATAACCTTCTGGTCTATTTTTATAATAAAACGCGCTTGCCCCTAAAACGGCACCAGAATGAATAGTAACATTGTCTCCTATAACAGCATCATCATAAATACTAACATTAGCATGAATGACACAATTTTTGCCAATAGTAACATTTTTACCTATAAAACAATTGGGTTGTATTACAGTACCTTCGCCTATAATAGCGTCATCGGCAATAGCAATATTCGACGGTTTAAAAGGTTTAAAATGTGCTGTGATTTTATTAAAGTCTCGAAAAGGATCCTCAGAAATTAATAGTGCTTTACCATCAGGACATTGCACATCTTTATTAATTAAAACAATGGTTGCTGCAGATTTTAAAGCCTTATCATAGTACTTGGGGTGATCTACAAAAACAATATCACCAGGTTCTACAACATGAATTTCATTACTACCTAAAATTTCAAAATCTTCTGGACCTCTAAATTCACAATCTATTAATTGTGCTATTTGCTTTAGTGTATACGGCTTAGGGAATTTCATTTCTCAGTTTACAGTTTTCAGTCTCAGTTTTCAGTCTACTTACTGCGACCGAAACTGCAAATTAATTTATTCTTTAATACGTTCTTTGTAAGTCCCTTTTTCGGTTTCTACCTTAATCTTATCACCTTCATTAATAAATAAAGGAACATTAACCTCCGCTCCAGACTCTACCGTTGCAGGTTTTGTGGCATTAGTAGCCGTATTTCCTTTAACACCAGGTTCTGTAGCCGTAACTTCTAAAATTACTGAAGCAGGTAATTCTACGGAAAGAGGCATATTATCTTCAGTGTTAATTTGAATTGTAACCACCTCTCCTTCTTTCATTAAATCTGTTCTGTCAATGGCAGATTCTAATAATCGAATTTGAGTGTAATCAGATTCATTCATAAAATGATAGAATTCACCATCATTATATAAGTACTGAAATTTATGAGTCTCAACACGAACATCATCAATTTTATGACCTGCTGAAAAAGTATTATCTAAAACTTTTCCTGTTGTTACACTTTTCATTTTAGTTCTTACAAAAGCCGGTCCTTTTCCAGGTTTCACATGAAGAAATTCTACAATTTTATAGATATCATTGTTATATCTTATACATAATCCGTTTCTAATATCTGAAGTATTTGCCATTATATTGTTATTAGCGTTAGTTCTTAATTTATTTTATGACTGACTTAATATTACTTAACCTTATATACTATGAAAGATTATAAGTAATACTAAAATCTATTTTATTAGTTTGATTTGAAATAGCCTTTCATAATACCACGGTGCGAATTCTTAATAAACTGCAGAATCTCGTCGCGTTCTGGTGTGGCTTCCATTTCAGCTTCAATTAAATCTGAAGCTTGCGTATTATTATAATTTTTTTGATAGAGTATTCTGTAAATATTCTGAATCTCTCTAATTTTTTCTGACTCGTAACCTCTACGTCTCAGTCCTACAGAATTAATTCCAACGTAAGATAATGGTTCTCTTCCCGCTTTTACAAAAGGAGGCACATCTTTTCTTACTAAAGAACCACCAGTAACGAAAGCATGATTTCCGATAGAACAAAATTGATGAACTGCCGTCATACCAGCTAAAATTACATAATCACCAACGGTAATATGTCCGGCGAGTGTACTATTATTAGAAAAAATACAATTATTCCCAACAATACAATCGTGTGCGATGTGACAATATGCCATAATTAAACAATTATTACCAATGACGGTTTTCATTTTATCGCTTGTACCGCGATTAATGGTGACACATTCTCTAATGGTAACATTATCTCCGATTTCTACGGTAGTTTCTTCGTCGTTATATTTTAAATCTTGTGGAACTGCTGAAATTACAGCACCAGGGAAAATACTACAATTTTTACCTATTCGAGCTCCTTCCATAATGGTAACATTACTTCCTATCCAAGTCCCTTCTCCAATGATTACATTATTGTGTATTGTTGTAAAAGGTTCTATAACAACATTCTTAGCTATCTTTGCTCCAGGATGTACGTATGCTAACGGTTGGTTCATTTTTCTGTTTTTTATTGTGATAAAGCGGTAAAAATGTATTCGCTTTTAATCGTTGTAGACTTCAATTTTTCGTTATGAAGTCATTCTTTATTATGATTTAACTTTTGATATTTGTGCCATTAACTCTGCCTCTGCACATAATTTTCCGTTAGAATAAGCATAACCTTGCATATGACAGATTCCTCTTCTAATTGGTGAAATTAATGAACATTTAAAAATTAATGTATCTCCTGGTACTACTTTTTGCTTAAATTTCACCTTATCCATTTTCATGAAAAAAGTTAAGTAATTTTCAGGATCTGGTACAGTACTTAATACCAAAATACCACCTGTTTGTGCCATAGCTTCTACAATTAATACACCTGGCATCACTGGTGCACCTGGAAAATGACCTTTAAAGAACTCTTCGTTCATGGTCACGTTTTTCATGCCAATAACATGATTTTCAGATAACTCATACACCTTATCAATTAATAAGAATGGTTGTCTGTGTGGCAACATATCCATAATTTGATTCACGTCCATTAATGGCTCTGCATTCAAATCTACTTGCGGAACATTATTACGTCTTTCGTTCTTTATTAGCTTAGAGATTTTTTTAGCAAACTGCGTATTAACGTAATGACCTGGTTTATTAGCTATGACTTTACCTCTTATTCTCGTACCAATTAAAGCTAAATCACCCAAGACGTCTAATAGCTTATGACGTGCAGCTTCATTAGGATGGTGCAACGTTAAGTTGTCTAAAATACCATTAGGTTTTATGGCGATATTATCTTTATTGAAAGCAACTCTCAATTTTTCCATTGTTTCATCGGATAATTCCTTATCTACGTAAACGATGGCATTATTTAAATCACCTCCTTTAATTAATCCGTGCTCTAAAAGCATTTCAATTTCATGCAGAAAACTAAATGTTCTGGCATCCGCAATTTCAGTTTTAAAGTCTGAAACTTTGTTTAGTGTAGCATTTTGAGTTCCTAAAACTTTAGTACCAAAATCTACCATAGTCGTGATTTGATACGTGCTAGATGGCATTAAAATGATTTCGCTGCCAGAGCCTTCATCAGTATAGGATACCACTTGAGTGACCTCATATTCTTCACGAAACGCATTTTGTTCAACAATACCACATTTCTCTAAAGCCTCTACAAAGAATTTGGACGAGCCGTCCATAATTGGCGGTTCTGAAGAATTTAATTCAATTATTGCGTTATCGATATCTAAACCTACTAAGGCTGCTAAGACATGTTCGCAAGTTTGAATAGTTACTCCGTTTTTCTCCATACAAGTTCCTCGCTGTGTACTTGTAACATAATTAGCATCAGCTTCGATTTTTGGTGAGCCCTCTAAATCTGTTCGTTGAAAAACGAATCCTGAGTTTTCCGCACCAGGCTTAAATACTAATTTAACTTCTGCACCAGTATGAAGTCCTACACCCGAAAGCGTTACTTCTTTTTCAATGGTTTTCTGTTTCGTTTCCGTTTTAATTATGGCCATCTACTTTTTTTTCTAATTCATTAATAGTTTTTACCAATTTTGGCAAATTTTTAAAATAAACATAAGATTTATTCCAATCCGTGTATCCAAAAGAAGGAGAGCCTTGCAAGACTTCGTTATCCTTTACATTTCTACCGATACCAGATTGCGCTTGTACTTTAACATTGTTTCCGATTGTTAAATGCCCTGCAATACCAACCTGTCCTCCAATTTGGCAATGTTCACCAATTTTTGTAGAACCCGCTACTCCTGATTGAGCAGCTATAACGGTATTTTTTCCGATTTCAACATTATGGGCAATTTGTATTTGATTATCGAGCTTAACTCCAGTTCTAATTATAGTAGAACCTATCGTTGCTCTATCTATAGTGGTACCTGCTCCAATATCAACAAAATCTTCTAAAATAACATTTCCTGTTTGAGGTATTTTAACATATCCTCCATCTTTAGTGGGAGCAAAACCAAAACCGTCTGCTCCAATAATAGCACCAGAATTGATAACACAATTGGTTCCTAACACACAATCTGAATAGACTTTAGCACCAGGTAATATCACAGAATTGTCACCAATTATAACGTTATCACCAACATAAGCATTAGGAAATATTTTAACATTAGTCCCCAGTTCTACATTATGACCTATATAAGCAAAGGCACCGACATAAATCTCGTCTGGGACTTTAACAGTATCTGAAATAAAACTAGGTTGCTCTATGCCTGATCTATTTGATTTTATACGATCGTAATATTCTAATAGCTTAGAAAAACCTTCATAGGCATCTTCTACTTTAATTAGCGTCGTAGTGATTGGTTTTTCTGGTTCAAAATCTGAATTTACAATAGTTATGGATGCTTTTGTTGTATATATAAAAGGTGTATATTTAAGATTAGACAAAAATGTTAGTGAGCCTTCTGTTCCTTCTTCAATTTTAGCAAGTTTAGAAACTTCTATATTAGGGTCACCAACAACTATTCCTTCTAAAATACCTGCGATTTGTTCTGCTGTAAATTTCAATGATTTGATTTTAAAGTCATGTTGCTATGCGCAAAAATAGAAAAAAAGGATTACATTTTCTTTTTAGGATAACACATATAATATTTAGTAATAGGTTTACTCAGTGCTTTTAAATTTAATTGGTCAGATGCTTTAACCATATCTTTTATTTTTCCTGACTTAAATAAAATATTGATTTTCTGAAAGTTATTCTGATAAGCCTGATTCGTTAAGACACCCTGAAACACAAAATATGAAGCTTCATGTTCTGTAATATTATGTTTCTTTTTTAAGGCCTCTGAATGCATTTTTAATTCCGAAGGCTTAATAGGTTTATTTTTTAATTTCACTTTCAATAAGCTTCTATTCAATAGCATTTGGCAAAGGTTGCTTAACACAAAATCTTCATGGTTTTGCCAATCTTTCATTGCTGCTACAATATCATAATCGTCTAATTTTGAAAAAACCGCTAAGGTTTCAGAATTAAAGTTTTCAGCATTAATTTCAGAAGACAAGAAATAAAATAAAGGACCGCTACATCTTAATGTTATACCTTGATGCACTAATTCTTTGGCTCTTTTTAAGCATCCCATTAATAATTGTTCTGCAACTACACCGGTTTTATGCATATATACTTGCCAATACATAAAGCGTCTTGCTATTAAGAATTTTTCTACGCTTAAAATTCCTTTTTCTTCTACAACTAACTGATCGTCTACAACATTTAGCATGGTAATGAGACGCTCACTATTAATATTACCTTCTGCTACACCTGTGTAAAAACTATCGCGTTTTAAATAGTCGGCTCTATCCATATCCAATTGACTAGAAATGAGCTCACACATAAAATGCCTCGGATACTCGCCTTTAAAGATTGAAATGGCTAACGTTAAACTTCCGTTAAACTCTGAATTGAGTTCTTCCATAAAACGCAACGAAATTTCTTCGTGAGATACGTTATTTACAATGCTATGCTCCATGGCATGTGAAAAAGGTCCATGACCAATATCGTGTAATAAAATAGCAATTAATAAACCGTTTTCTTCTTCTTCAGAAATCATAACTCCCTTAAAGCGAAGTACATTAATGGCTTTTTGCATTAAATGCATACAACCTAAAGCATGATGAAATCTTGTATGGTGCGCACCAGGATATACCAAATAAGATAATCCCATTTGACTTATGCGACGTAATCTTTGAAAGTATTTATGCTGAATGATATCAAATATTAACGAATTGGGTATGGTAATAAATCCGTAAATTGGATCGTTAAATATTTTAAGCTTATTTTTTGTAGGCAAAATTTTAAATTTCAATAATTAAGAAACAAATATACCACAACATGATAAATATTCTTTGGGTTGACGACGAAATCGATTTATTAAAGCCACATATTATTTTTTTAGAACAAAAAGGTTACAGTGTTACTAAATGCCAAAGTGGTACCGAAGCATTAGAAATCATTACTGATACTAATTTTGATATTGTCTTTTTGGATGAAAATATGCCTGGACTAACAGGCCTTGAAACCCTGAATGAAATTAAAGAACGCCGCGCCAATCTTCCTATAGTAATGATTACTAAAAGTGAAGAAGAGTATATTATGGAGGAAGCTATAGGTAATAAGATTGCTGATTATTTAATAAAACCGGTAAATCCTAATCAGATTTTATTAAGCTTAAAGAAAAATTTAGATCATTCAAGGTTAGTTTCTGAAAAAACAACCTCTAATTATCAGCAAGAGTTTAGAAAAATTGCGATGGATTTATCTATGGTTAATTCTTATGAAGAATGGGTGGAATTATATCAGAAACTCATATACTGGGAATTACAGCTAGAGAATATTGAAGATATAGGTATGACCGCTATTTTAGAATCTCAAAAAACGGAAGCTAATATGCAATTTGGTAAGTTTATAGAGAAAAATTATGAAGATTGGTTTCAGCCCAATACTGATGCGCCTGTAATGTCACATACGTTATTTAAAGATAAAGTTGTACCAGAATTAAGTGATAAACAACCAACCATTTTAGTCGTCATCGATAACTTACGTTACGACCAATGGAAAGCCTTTGAACCTATTGTAAACAATTATTATAAAAAAGCATCGGAATTGGCATTTTACAGTATTCTGCCAACAGCGACACAATATGCACGTAATGCCATTTTTTCTGGATTAATGCCAGCAGATATGGAAAGCTTATTTCCTCAGTACTGGAAAAACGATACCGACGACGGAGGTAAAAACATGCACGAGGATGATTTTTTAAAAGAACAATTAAAACGTTTAGGCTTAGGACATATAAAACACGAATATCATAAAATTACAAACCTCAAATCCGGAAAAAAACTTGTAGAGAATTTTAAATCTCTAAAAAACAACGACCTTAATGTCATTGTTTACAATTTTGTTGATATGCTGTCGCACTCTAAAACAGAAATGGAAGTTGTTAAAGAATTAGCGTCTAACGATAAAGCATACCGCTCGCTAACTGTAAGTTGGTTTAAAAATTCTCCTTTATTTGAAATGATTCAGTTATCACAACAACTTGGTTTTAAGTTAATACTAACAACAGATCACGGCACCATCAATGTAAAAGCACCAACCAAAGTTATTGGTGATAGAGACACAAGCTTAAATCTGCGTTACAAAACAGGAAGAAGCCTAACCTACGAAGATAAAGATGTGCTAGCCATTAAAAACCCTAAGTCTATACACCTACCTGTATTAACTATGAGTAGCTCTTTTATCTTTGCCAAAGGAGATCTATTTTTAGCTTACCCAAATAATTTTAATCATTACGTTAGTTATTATAGAAATACGTATCAACACGGAGGCGTTTCTTTAGAGGAAATGATTATACCTTTTGTCGTTATGACTCCTAAGTAATTCATCTTAATGTGTTTTAATCTTAATATAAAAAATGATATTGAATTTAATTCGATATCATTTTTTTTATTTTTACCCTTCTTCTATGTGGCTGAATTTTGATTATAAATGCAACATAATGAGTACAAAAACCTTTTAAGTGCAAAAAAATCCGACGAAATACATAATTATTTAGGTTGTCTCAAAAATTATCCCTACTATTGTAACACAAAATTACTTAAAATATAAAGTGAAAATTATAGAATTCACATACCATTTAAATGAGATAGATACAATTGCAAATCGTATCCTTACTCATTTTGATACAAAAACAGTATTATTTAACGGTGAAATGGGCGCAGGTAAAACCACATTAATACATGCGTTGTTAAAAGCAATGGACAGTAATGACACTGCCACGAGCCCTACTTTTTCAATAGTAAATGAGTATAGTATACCTAACAATAAAATCTATCATTTCGACTTCTACAGAATCGAATCTATGGAAGAAGCTTACAATTTTGGAATCGAAGACTATTTAAATAGTAATCATTGGTTATTTATGGAATGGTCAGAACGTATCGAAGAATTAATCCCATCAGATGCACAAACCATTACTATTACTAAGGTAGACAGCGATACAAGATCTATTAAATTAACCATTAATACTAATCATTTAACCCAAAAGTCAGCTATGAAAACAGTATAATTTTTTAATTAAAATTGAGTAATTTTCCTACAAAATTCAGCTAGGATTACGGAAAAACCGTAATAATAAATTCATAATACATTGGACTTTAACAGTTTTAGATTTGTAAACGCTTAGTAATGCTTTTACATTTGAACTAATTAATTAATTAAATCCCTTTAAATTATGAAAACAAAAAAAAATTTAGTCCTAGCTATCGCAATCTTCGGAGGAGTATTATTTACTGTACAAGCTACTAATCTTATTGACTTAGATGGACAGACAACAACACAAATTGAGAAGAAAAAGAGAAAACTCATTAAATGGGGATAATAGAAAATTAAGTAGAAGTGCCATTGTAGGAACTATTATTGCTACAATTATAGCCTCTACTCCTCTTTTATATTCTTTACATGAAAGTGTTCCGACTGATGCAGTTTGGGACACTTTTTTGTTTACTTATAAAAGTGGAGTTTGGGAAGATGCACAGTATGCTATGTGGGTTTATACGAGTAAAATTATCCCCCTTATTTTAATGACTATTTGGTTTTTTACTTGCCGTCATTGGTGGTATCATGCTATATTAGTACCTATTGTTATGTTTGCATTTCAAGCAGTGATAAGCTGGAATGGAGAAGCTGGAAATATTGATGAAGGCACCTTTGTAGTATTACTTCCTGTTCTTGTTTTAGTAGTGCCATCAATTTATCTAATTAGAGCCAAAATGTTCAATAAAATTAACTACGCGGACAAAACACTTGAAGAACTTGAAGCAGAGTTTATGATTAAACCCAAAGGCCTCTGGGGGAAAATTAAACAATATTTTTAGTTTTAAAATTCCATACTTATACATTAAATGTCATTGAAGTTATTATAATACTGTCTTTTGTTTAGTGTTATTTGCTATATTGCAAAGACAATATAAAAGTAATTGACTTAATGAGTATATCACTATCACCATTTACCAAAGCCCAATTATTACCTCAAGAAGAAACCTTAGAAATTCTTAAGCAAAAGGGAGAGCTTTTTATTGGTATTCCTAAGGAAGCACATTTTCAAGAACGACGTGTATGCTTAACACCAGATGCTGTTTCTGCATTAACCGCTAATGGTCACCGTGTATTGTTTGAGTCTGGCGCTGGTGAAGGTGCTAATTTTAAAGATAAAACCTATAGCGAAGCTGGCGCTGAAGTTACTAAAGACACCTCTAAAGTCTACTCCTGCCCTATAATTCTTAAAGTAGAGCCTCCTTCGTTAGAAGAGATTAAACTTATCAATCCACAGACCTTATTAATTTCTGCACTTCAAATAAAAACGCAAAATAAGTCTTATTTTGAAGCTTTAGCCAAAAAACGAATTACAGCTTTAGCCTTCGAATATATCAAAGATGACGATGGTCAATATCCTGCCGTAAGTTCTCTAAGCGAAATTGCTGGCACGGCCTCAATTTTAATTGCGTCAGAATTACTTTCTAACGTTAATGGAGGAAATGGTTTAATGCTCGGTAACATTAATGGTGTGCCACCAACAGAAGTGGTTATACTCGGAGCTGGTACTGTTGGCGAATTTGCAGCACGCTCTGCCACAGGTCTAGGTGCTAATGTTAAAGTGTTTGATAGCTCCATAACCAAACTACGACGTCTTCAAAACAATCTAGGACGCACTATTTATACTTCAACAATGCAACCTAAAAACCTTCTAAAAGCATTAAAACGTTGCGACGTAGCTATTGGTGCGGTCAGAGGTGCAAACAGAGCTCCTGTTATTGTCACAGAAAGTATGGTAGCTAATATGAAATCGGGTTCAGTGGTAATTGATGTGAGTATTGATATGGGAGGTTGTTTTGAAACAAGCGAAGTCACTACGCACGATCGTCCTACCTTTGAGCACAATGGAGTCATTCACTATTGTGTGCCAAATATTCCTGCGCGTTATTCAAGAACCGCATCTGTATCAATAAGTAACATCTTTACTCCCTATTTATTAGAAATAGGTGAATATGGTGGTATAGAAAATGCCCTTCGTTTTGATCGTGGTTTAAAAAATGGGTTGTATTTTTACCACGGTATTTTAACAAATAAATCGGTCGCAGAATGGTTTGATCTAGAATATAGTGATGCCAATTTATTAATTTTTTAATTTGCTATTAAATATTTATCATCAGACTGACATTTTAAATCTATGAAATTTATACATCGTTTTGCCTATTACCTTGGCGGTTTTGCCATTGGTTTAATACTTCTTATGTTTTTTTTAAACGGAAAAGACGCATCTTGCGATTATGGTCCAAATGCCAGAACAGTTAAAAATATAACTTCAAAACCTTTTGAATACTCTGATAAAGCCTCAAGTTTCATTACAACGCAAACATTAGATTCAACAATAGTAATAAATTTGGTAAAATATGGAAGTGTAGACTTTTCAGAAAGTGAAACAAAAGTTGATTCTTGCAAAATCTATCTTATAGAAAACAGCTATAAAGATCGTGATTTAGAATTAAGGGTCAAAAATTGTGATTCATTAGCGACAATCCTCGATATAAATTATACAAACAACTAATAAAACAAATTTGTTGCCTTTATAATTTAATAATTACAATCTAAATTTTAATATTTGAAACTTAATTCGCAAACCAATCATATTTATGAAAATACTAGTTACAGGAGCTGCAGGATTTATTGGGTTTTACACTAGTAAAGTTCTGTTATCTAAGGGGCATCAAGTCGTTGGACTAGATAATATAAACGACTATTATGATGTTAACCTAAAATACTCAAGACTAAACGAATTAGGCATAGATAAAGCTGAGGCTACTAATTTTAATTTTCTTTGCAAAAGTGAATCTGAAGACTTTACTTTCATAAGAATGAATCTTGAAGACAGAGAACACCTACCTAAATTATTCAAAAGTGAACATTTTGATGTTGTCTGTAATCTTGCTGCACAAGCAGGTGTGAGATATAGTCTAGAAAATCCTGAAACCTATGTTGACTCAAATCTTGTCGGTTTTTTGAATATTCTTGAATGTTGCAGGAATTATAACATCAAACATCTCGTGTACGCAAGTAGCTCAAGTGTCTATGGTATGAATAAAAAGATTCCATTTTCTACTGAAGACACTGTAGACCACCCAATAAGCTTATATGCAGCTACAAAAAAAAGTAATGAACTTATGGCACACACTTATAGCCATTTGTTTAAAATTCCAACCACCGGTTTACGATTTTTTACAGTATATGGCCCTTGGGGAAGGCCAGATATGGCAATGTTCTTATTTACGGATGCAATAGTTAATAACAGACCAATAAAAGTATTTAATCACGGAAAAATGGAGCGTGATTTCACCTTTATTGATGATATTGTAGAAGGTGTAGTTAGAGTAATTGAAAAACCATCAACAAATCGGATTGCTACTAAAGCGTATTATAAGCTATATAATATTGGTAATAATGACTCAGTTAAATTACTAGATTTTATTAAAGAAATAGAGCTTAATCTCGGTAAAGTTGCTACTAAAAATATGATGGAAATGCAACCCGGTGATGTGGAACGTACATGGGCTGATGTCGATGACCTAATTAAAGATTACGATTATAGACCAAATACTTCTATAAAGTCTGGTGTAAAATCTTTTATAGACTGGTACAAGGACTATTACAATTAATAGTTTAAATTTGAAAAAATGTTCTTTCAATAAAAATACAAGAACCTATTTAAAAAAAGAAGTTAACACAACAGATTGATAGAAGTTAAATAAATAGTCAAATTTGCACATTTTATAAAATTTTGACTCATATCTAATTAAACATAAAAGCATGAAAATCACAAAGATTTGCTGTATTGGTGCTGGGTACGTTGGTGGACCAACAATGGCAGTAATAGCAAAAAAGAATCCGAACATTAAAGTAACCATTGTAGATATTAATGAAGAGCGTATTGCCGCTTGGAATAACGAAGACGTATCTAAATTGCCAATTTACGAGCCAGGATTAGCTGAAATTGTAAAAGAAACTAGAGGAAAAAACCTATTCTTTTCCACTGCAATTGATGAAGCTATTAAAGAATCTGAAATGATTTTTATCTCCGTAAATACTCCGACTAAAACGTATGGAAAAGGAAAAGGCATGGCTGCGGATTTAAAATATGTAGAATTATGTGCTAGAAATATTGCTGAAGTAGCTTCTACAGATAAAATTGTAGTAGAAAAATCAACTTTACCTGTAAGAACGGCTCAAGCCATAAAAAGCATTTTGCATAACACAGGTAATAATGTAAAATTTGAAATCTTATCAAACCCTGAATTTCTAGCGGAAGGTACAGCCATTGAAGATTTATTAAGTCCAGACCGTGTTTTAATAGGTGGAGAATCTGAAGATGCCATTGAAAGTTTGGCCAATATATATGGAAGTTGGGTCCCTCAAGAAAATATATTAAGAACAAATGTGTGGTCTTCTGAGTTATCTAAATTAACTGCCAATGCATTTTTAGCACAACGAATTTCATCGATTAATGCTATTTCTGAATTATGTGAACATACTGAAGCTAATGTTAATGAAGTCGCTAAAGCGATAGGAATGGATTCAAGAATAGGTCCAAAATTCTTAAATGCATCTATTGGTTTTGGAGGTTCTTGTTTTCAGAAAGATATATTAAACCTTGTTTATATTGCTAGAAGTTACAACTTAAATGCTGTGGCAGACTATTGGGAACAAGTGATTATATTAAATGATCATCAAAAACGTCGTTTCTCTGATAATTTAATTAGCACCTTATATAATACCGTTTCTGGTAAAAAGATTGCTATGCTTGGTTGGGCTTTCAAGAAAGATACTAATGACACAAGAGAATCTGCCGCAATATATGTAGCAGATCACTTATTAAATGAACAAGCACATATTGCTGTTTACGATCCTAAAGTAGATAATAAAAAGGTACAAGCAGATTTAAATTATCTCAATACAAGAAGCGCAGAGGAAAATAATGAGTTAGTAGCTTCTTTTGAAGATCCATATGAAGCGTCTAAAGATGCTCATGCTATAGCCATTATGACTGAGTGGGATGAGTTTAAAACATACGATTGGCAAAAAATCTATGATAATATGAAAAAACCAGCTTTTATATTTGATGGAAGAAATATATTAGACAAAGATAATATGGAAAGTATTGGATTTGAATATTCTTCTATTGGATCTTAGTTATTAATTCTCAAATACTTTAATGCATCAAAATTTAAAATTTTGATGCATTTTTTTTTAGATGTATAGAAGTTTTCATGTTACTATAAATTAGAAGCTTACTCCTTATCCTATTTTTTTAATTTTTCAACTGTTTTATTACAATACTCGTGGTTTTCACATAAAAATGTACTTTTTTTACATAGTAGTAACATTAACATTCATAATATGTGCGGTATATATCTGACAAATATTCCTTATGATAATGAGGAAATTACATCTAAATTAAATTCTATTTCTTTTAGAGGCCCAGATTATACTGGTATTGAAAAAGTAAATGATCTTACCTTTGGTCATTTACGCTTATCTATATTAGACTTAGATCCACGTTCTAATCAACCCATGTTTTTTGAGAATTTAACTATTGTTTTTAATGGTGAAATTTATAATTATAAAAGTATAAGAGAAGAACTTAAAGCCCTTGGTTATATATTTAAAACAGAAAGTGATACCGAAGTATTATTAATTGGCTATAAACATTGGGGAAAATCCATCTTAGACAAAATAAATGGAATGTTTGCCTTTTCTATATACGATTCTAAAACAAATATTCTGTTTTCTGCAAGAGATAGACTTGGAGTAAAACCCTTTTATTATTACTGGGAAAATGGAAAAGTTGAAATCTGTAGTCAAATCAAACCCATGCTCTCAGGCAAAAAAGTGAATGACGATGCTGTTTCCATGTTTTTAGATTGCATGTTTATTCCAAGTCCTTATACTATTGCCCAAAATGTTTTCAAACTTCCTCCAGGAAATTACATGGAAATTGACTTCAATAACAATGCACTACAGACCTTTAGTTATTGGAATTTAAAACCGGTTAAAATTAAAGACATTTCATATGAAGATGCAAAGCGTGAATTACACGATCTATTATTAGATGCCGTAAAAATTCGCCTACAATCTGACGTACCTATTGGTTCTTTCTTATCAGGTGGTATTGATTCTGCACTTGTGTCTAGTATTGCTGCTAAAGTTTCAAACTCTAAAATAAACACTTTTTCTATAGGTTTCGATGACCCTAAATATGATGAAAGCAAAATAGCGGAACAATATGCTAAAATCTTAAATACAACCCATACCACAACGATTTGCAATCCTAGCGACATACTCCACCTTATTCCAAAGCTCACGGATGTATATGACGAGCCATTTGCGGATAGCTCTGCCCTACCTTCTCTTTTACTGAACAAAGTTACTAAACAATACGTAACTGTTGCTCTTTCTGGAGATGGAGGTGATGAGAGTTTTATTGGCTATGAGCATTTTGATTCCCTAGTTCGGAATAAAAGAATTATGGATATACCCTACATTCTGAGAAAATTTATTGCCAATTCCGGACTATTAAAACTATTTAGAATGGACTCTTACAGAATTAAGAATGCATTACACACAAAAAGTAGAAACGATTTTATTGAGAATATTTTTTCAAGGAAAGGTTTTCTACTAAACGAGAAAAAGCAAGAATACATGAAGCACTACCAAGGTTACAAATCTTGGTCTAATATATTTTTACAAAAAGCAGCGGATTTAAATATAAAGTTATGGCTAGAAAATGACAGTAATGTTAAGGTGGATAGAGCTAGTATGGCCTACTCTGTAGAGGTAAGAAGCCCTTTTTTGGACTACAGAGTTATAGAGCTAGCAAGATCATTACCAATGCATTTTAAATATGAAAAAGGGCGTCAAAAAAAGATATTACGAGACATTCTAAAAGAATATATTCCTGAAAGCGTGTTCGACCAACCTAAACGTGGATTTGCGGTACCTATAGGTGAATGGATGCGTAAAGAATTAAAGCAAGAATTTTTAGAAGCTTTAAATGATGATTTTCTAAATAATGTTCCTAACTTAAATGTAAAAAAGTTTAAACAATTATTAATAGATCATATGGAGGGTATTGAAGATCACACTGCTAATATTTGGAAATTATATGTTTTAAGCAAATGGTATAAAGAATTTGGATTTAGCTCAAATTAATTGAATTCAATTATAATAAAAAGCACCAAATCAATATTGATTTGGTGCTTTTTTATTTAATAATAGTATTGTCTTATTCTACAATTAACTTTTTAGTTATCGCTTTATCTTTACTAATAAGTCTCACAAAATATACACCAGATTGAAATGAACTAATTCCTATTTGAGACGTTGTAGAGTAACTTGAATTCTCATTAGCCACTTTTATTTGCTTTACTAATTTCCCTGTAACATCGTAAATAGTTATATCTGAAACATCTACCGTTCCTGATATTTTTACATTTACAATATCTGAAGCTGGATTAGGATATACATCAAAATTTAATCCTACTTCCTCTTCAATGGGTTGTGTAGAATCAATGTCACAGTCCAAATCAACTTGTACTCTTACTATAGCTTCATCGAAGTCTAAAGCATTAAATACGGTTACGGTGTAATCCGTAGTTTCTGTTGGAGAAACCGTAATCGTAGGAGTCGTTTCTCCGGTACTCCAAACGTAATCATCCCCTCCAGTAGCCGTTAAAGTTGTAAGATCATTTAAACAAATGGAAACATCTTGGCCTGCATCTGCCATTACTGGTTGTAGTACATTTACCGTAACTTGCTTATCGTCATAACACTCACCTACAAAACCTCTAACCTCATAAGTTGTTGTTGTCGATGGACTTACTGCAATATTAGGTTGGGTAGCACCATTATCCCATTGGTAAGAATTAGCACCAGAAACTGATAATGTTACAAAGTCTCCATTCAGTATATCCACACTAGTTCCATTCTCGATAACAACATCTGGACTCGGATCTACATAGACCACTACCTCATCTGTATCTGTCTGCTCTCCTAAAGCAACGGTTACGGAATAGGTTGACGTCGACATCGGACTTACAACAATACTTTGAGTTGTTTCACCTGTACTCCACAAGTAACTGTCACCTTCATTTGCGGTTAAAACCACTTCATAACTTTGATTATCACAAACACGTGCATCAGATCCTGCAGATGCTCTAAACAATGGAGTTACTGTAACGGTTATATCTTTTAACTCACTAGTACATGAATTTGTTATTCCACTAACACTATATGTTGTAGTTTCAGTAGGACTTACAATAATAGTATTAGATGTCTCACCTGTATTCCATAAATACGTTTCAGCTCCATTCACTGATAAGCTTGTACTTTCCCCTTCAACAATAGTAATATTGTCACTTACAGAAATTATTGGTAAATCATTAACGGTCACTATCACACTATCAGTATCCGAGTTACCAAAACTATCCATTACAGTAACCGTATACGTTGTGGTTTGAGTAGGACTAACCGTTATTGATGGACTTATATCACCTGTATTCCAATCATAATCAACACCACCTGATGCGGTTAACGTTACGCTTTCTCCATTACATATTGAAACATCACTTCCTGCATCTGCTATAACGTCTGCAACAACGCTTACTCTAACTTGTTCAGTTACTTCACAGCCCGTTGCGGAGTAACCTGTAACCGTATAAGTAGTTGTTTCTAATGGACTAACCGTAATAGTGCTCGAAGTTTCACCTGTACTCCATTGATATGTCTCTGCACCACTAACAGCAAGGGTAATACTTTCGCCTTCAGTAATGGTTACATCTTCCGATATGGTTAAACTTGGTAAGTTATTAACGATCACAATTACACTATCAGAATCCGAGTTACCAAAACTATCCGTGACAGTCACCGTATACGTTGTGGTTTGAGTAGGACTCACAGATATTGATGCACTTGTATCACCTGTACTCCAATCATAATCAACACCACCTGATGCGGTTAATGTTACGCTTTCTCCATTACATATTGAAACATCACTTCCTGCATTTGCAAGCACTTGCGCTATTACAGTCACTGTAATTTCTTTAGTAATTTGACAACCATTTATTGAAAAACCAGTAACAGAATACGTCGTTGTTTCTACAGGATTAACTTCTACAGCACTGGTTGTTTCTCCAGTAGACCACACATAAGAATCAGCTCCTGAAGCTTCAATTATAGTTGAACTCCCTAAAATAATTGTAATCGCATCACTCACAGTTAACTCTGGTGCGACCATAACAAATACGGCAACATCGTCCGTAGCAGAACAATCATTTGCAAACACTTCTACTGTATAAACAGTATCTTCATTAGGAATTACATTTATGGTTGAAGTTGTTTCACCAGTACTCCATAAGTAAGAATCGCCACCTTCTGCTACCAGCTCAACTGATTCTCCTTGACATATTATCTTATCTTCACCTGCAAATGCTATGGGAAGAGAATTTACTGTAATCGTAACATCATCCGTATCCGAATTTCCAAACCCATCTGTTACTGTAACCGTATACGTCGTTGTTTCTGTTGGTGAAAACGTTTGTGTTGCTCCTATATCACCTGTATTCCATGTATATGAAATTCCTCCTGATGCATTTAAAGTAACGCTTTCACCGAGGCAGATTGTAATATCATTTCCGGCATTGGCCACTAAATCTTCAACCACAGTAACAACCACTTCGGCCACACTTTGACATCCTGCTTCCGAAAATCCTGTAACGGTATATGTTGTTGTCACATCTGGACTAACAGTAATTTCTGAAGTAGATTCGCCTGTGCTCCACGAATAAGTATTTCCACCAGTCGCGGTAAGCGTTACGGAATTGCCAATCATTACAAAAAGATCTTCATTTACTGAAATATTTGGTAAATCATTTACAAAAACGGTAACGTCATCAGTATCAGAATAACCAAATTCATCTTCTACAGTGACTGTATATGTTGTTGTCTCCGTTGGATTAACACTTAACTCAGCGCCTGTATCTCCAGTATTCCATACATAATTTAATCCACCAATAGCTGTTAAAGTTACGGTCTCACCATAACATATTGTTTGGTCTTCACCTGCATTAGCAATGAGTTCTGGTATAACTGTTACAGTAACCTCTGCATCACTTAAACATCCGTTTGGTCCCACAGCGACTACCGTATATGTAGTGGTACTTAAAGGAGTCACAGTGATAGTATCTGTAGTTTCGCCTGTATTCCACTCATATGTATCGCTTCCGCTTACAGTTAACAGCGCAGATTCGCCTTCAACGATAACTAAATCTTCTGTGATTGTTAATATTGGAGCGGTATTTACAAACACAGTGACATCATCTAAACTAGAGCATGTATTATTACTTACTTCTACACTATAAATAGTTTCTACATTAGGACTTACCTCAATTGAAGCAGTAGTTTCACCTGTATTCCATAGATATGAAATTCCGCCTGTAGCCGTTAGGGTAATAGAATCTCCTTCACATATAGATTGATCTTCTCCAGCATTGGCTGTTGGCAAAGTGTTAACCGTTACAGTAACAGTAGCATCTTCAGATTGTCCATGATCATCAGATACGGTAACTGTATATGTTGTAGTAGATTCAGGTGTAACATCTATACTATTGCTAGTATCACCTGTGTTCCAAATATAATTTGTACCTCCACTGGCAGTAAGGGTTATACTTTCACCTTCACAAATTTGTTGGTCTTCGCCTGCGCTCGGTTCGAGCGCCTCATAAAAAACCGTTATTTCAGACGTATCTGTATATCCTCCATCTGAAGCTGTGAATGTAATAGTCACTTGTCCGTTAGAAATCGGAGTTACAAGTCCATTGGAATCCACAACAGCAATAGTTTCATCACTAGAACTCCATGTTCCATTTTGATTGGTTGTATGATCTGGAATAAAACCTGCAGTTAGTTGAAGTGTTTCTGGTATAAATAATTCTGCCGTCGATGGTGTTACCACCACACTTTCTAATGCTGTAATTTCATTAGATCTATCTACACCATTTAAGTATTCTTCTAACCAAGTATAACCACTTGGCGCTATGTCGTTATGATCTTGTCCTTCCGGCACATTAGCCTGAAACCACACTTCTGGAATGTGTGGGTTTGATATGTAGAAGTCGGATGGTCTGTTGTTTTGAGGTATCGCTGGGTAAGGGATTTCACTTCTAGGAAAATAAGTAAAGTTATTTGAGTCGTAGCTTTCAAAAGTATCATTCTGTATCATTAAAATATCAGCTTCATCTTTTAAGTCTAAATACTCATTAACAGTACCATTAGCATTTAAGGTTTTATTAGCTCCAACATCACTTAAGACATCAATATAGGCTTGGTTCGCCGTTTTTATTGTAAATTCTTCTCCCACTAATGGAAACTGCGTACTTGTAAAGAATTGACTTGCAACCGGATTTCCTTCAGGAAAAGCTCCATGAGAACCAGCGAAATATTGCCACATATCAGAATCGTCTACTTGAGGAGTTTCTCTTTGTCCTGTAATCACACTTCCTGTTGTGTAAATTAATGGACTATCTGTCAATTGAACTTGCAATTTGTGTAATCTTGAAATAATTTCTGTATTTCCAGGAAACCAACCTGCTCTCCGTAATCCTTCATTAGAAGGCTTATAATAATTATTGATAATATTATAATTACCATTTCCTGTAACTCTAACTAGACGATTATTCCAATTATAAACCACATTATTAACGACATCGATTTGACCGTTTGTATCTGCAGTAGTATTTGGGAATCTATGAGAAATACCACTTATAGCATTATTAGTAAAAGTAAAACTTCCGGTTGCTGATGTGTCTCCCATTAACGAACCCGTTTTACTATCTTGAATAAAACAATTCTGAATGGTAATATTGTTCGGTGATGTAGGAGTGGCTGAAGCACTAACATCTAACCCTTCATCATTACCATGACTAAATGTACAATGATCATAAATAACTGTATCAGAACCTAACAACCAAATCGCATCCGAATTAGGATGCGGTGAATTGTTTCTAAATCTTAAAAATCTTAAGATTACATTATCGACCTCATTTATAATAAAAAAGCTTGTTTTTATAGTAATTCCGCCATTTGGTGCGGTTTGCCCTGCAATTGTTAAGTCATCAAACTGAGATCCCGAAATTAAGGTCTCATAATCACCCATTGCTGTGGCATCTATTTCTCCACTTACATCAAATACTATTGTTCTTGGACCTGGTGTAGTAATAGCTTCTTTTAAACTACCCGGTCCATCCCAATTTAATGTGGTGACATGAATAACTTGACCACCTCTACCTCCTGATGCATAGGCTCCTGCTCCTTTTGCTGTAGGGAAAGCTAATTGTTGTGCTGATATATTTGTTAAAGAAAGTAATATGAATAATATTGGTATGAGACCAATCGTTGTTGGGGACGTATTAAAAGATTTCATAAATTCTTAGGGCATTTTAATTAAGTAGGTTCGGCAATCTATAAAATTAAAATGTATTTTCTTAGTTTAAAAGATTAATTATTCGTCAAAATGCATTATAATGCTTAATTATTCGTTAAAATGTATTCTATTGTAAGTTTTTAAATACAAAAAAATATATTCAAATTTCATAAACTTATATACGGTTCAATTTTACATCTAGATGTTTGTCATCGAGATATTTAACACTTTAACGGATTTTATTACAAAAATCATTCTTTACTAAGTCATACTTTAGAAAAATAGAGATGCTGAATCAAAAATAAAACAGCCTTTTTGCAATATATTTCATTAGCATATTCCTACTAAATTTTACTTTTTATCTAAAAAAAATTAAACTCATATAGTTCATAATTAAAAGTACTTAAGATTGTAACATTGTAGTTAATCCGAAAACTAATGAGTTTATATAATAATAATCTGAGTTTCAATTATTTTTTTCATATTTGTGACCTTATAATTATTATGCCTAAATAAACTTTAACCTACAATAACTAATACCATTACGTCATCATATAATAGACCTCATTGTATAATATTTGACGCGATTAAGTTTATTTACCGATAATTAGAAGGCATTAGTTAACTGAAAATGTTAGTAAAAAAACTCTTAGAAAAAGCAAATATTGCACTACAGAATCCCGTATTTAAAAGTATGGCAATTGTAGCCGTAATTACCTTTCTTATTAAAGGGGTTGCATTTTATAAGGAAACTATTATTGCTGGTAGTTTTGGGCTAGACGTCGTCATTGACACTTTTATCATTGCATCACTTATACCAACTTTTATAAATAGCGTATTTATTAGTTCGCTAACAAACTTATTTATACCAAATTATATTGCTGAATTAAAAGGTGATGGTAATAGGTCTAGCTTTCAAAGTGTTGTTTTTTTGATAACCATTGGCATTGCAATTGTATCTATTTTGTTTTCATATTTATCGATTGATCTTATTTTAGATATTATTTACCCTAACCAACCAGAAGCAAATTACCAACTAGTTAAAGACCAACTACATGTTATTTTACCATGTTTAATATTTTGGGCTATAGAGTCTGTACTTGTTGGGCTACTAGAAGTTGAAAATCGCTTTTTAATATCTACGATATATGGACTGTTTCCGTTATTAACAATGATTCTCTTTCTTTTTTCATTTTTAGACGAATTAGGTCCCATGGTTTTGGCGTATGGAACAATAGCTGGTACTCTTGTTGGTTTTATATTCTTATTGTATTTCTCTATTAGGCACAAAGTAATCGCAATAGGAAAACCCATCTTAAATAATAACTCAAGGTTAATGATAAGACAACTACCTCCTAAAGTATCTTCTGGATTTCTCTCTGCAATGAATAATTTTGTAGATCAATTTTTTGCAGGTCAATTAATTGTAGGTTCATTAGCCGCTTTAAGTTACGCCAATAGAATTCCTGCCTTTGGTGTTGCTATTGTAATTATGTCTCTAGGAAATGTACTATTACCTCATTTTTCGAGATTGGTTATTGAAGATATTAAAAAGGCCTACCAATATTTATTTAAAATATTAAAATGGGTATTTATAGGAGTACTTGTAGCTACTTTAATTGGAATATTTATCTCTGATTGGATTATTGAGTTATGGCTAGAAAGAGATCAATTTACTCATGACGATACATTAAAAGTATCTGCTATTCAACAAATTTTGTTTCTCAATGTTCCTTTCTATCTTTGCACCTTAATAATTGTTAAATTCTTAACAAGTATTAATAAAAATAGCTTTATGGCATGGATATCTCTAGTAAATCTCATTATTAACATCATATTAAACATTATTTTAATTAGATATTATGGAGTTTATGGGTTAGCTATGAGCACATCTTTGGTATTTATTATAAGTAGTTGCTTCTATTTTGGATACACATATAAACAATATAAAAAACTAATCTAATGAAAATAGATTTTGTTGTTAACTCCTTAGCTTCAGGAGGTGCAGAACGTGTATTGGTTATACTCGCTGATCATTTTAAAGTTAAAGGGCATAACGTATCCATTATAACTTTTAACGAACCTGATGTCTGGCAACCAAGAAAAGATATTAAGCGCATAAGACTTCATCATGGAACGATTAAAAACCACATGGTAAGAAGTTTAAAAAATTTGGCACAATACTATTATTCTAAAAAAAATAGACCAGATGTTTTAATTTCCTTCATGATTCACACAAATTTAATAGGAACAATTATAAGTAAACTTTATGGTATAAAACTAATTGCTTCCGAGCATAACAATCACCTTGAGGAGACAGACTATATTGGCAGAATAACTAGAAAATATGCCTATAAATATAGCAACGCTTTAACTGTACTTACCAGTTTTGATAAGGCGTTTTATGAACAGAGAAATGTCAATGCATTTGTTATGCCCAATCCTTGCTCCTTTAATGTTTTTAAAGAAAATAGCAGAGATCGAAATAAGACTATCTTAGCAGTTGGTGCACTCAACCGCTATCACCATAAAGGATTTGATAATTTAATAAAATTAATTGGACCTGTATTAGCAGATCATCCTAGTTGGAAATTAAAAATTGTTGGAGGAGGTGATGAAGGAACACAATATTTAAAGAACCTTGTAAAAAAAGAAAACTTAGAAGACAAAGTAGTATTTGAAGGTTTTTCTAATGAGGTTTCTAAAATTATGAGGGATTCTGAAATTTATATTATGACCTCTAGATTTGAAGGTTTACCAATGGTATTACTAGAAGCTATGTCTCAAGGTATGGCCTGTATTTCGTATGATTGTATTTCTGGGCCTTCCGAAATCATAACTCATAATGTTAATGGTATTTTGGTTGAAGATCAGAATATGGAATTAATGAGCATAGAGTTAGATAAATTAATAAAAAATCCAAAAAAAAGAATAGAATTAGCTAGACAAGGTATCAATTCATTAGATCGATATAAAATTGAAAACATTTATTCTAAGTATCTAGAAATTTTTGAAGCGCTATAAAAATGAAAAACAAATTAATTATACACCTTTGTTTTTTAGTCCCTCTCGTTATTACTGTACTCAACCTTCAGGTTTTAGTAACAATGTTTATTTCTACAGTACTAGCACAGATAATAGCATATTTTTGTTTAGGTTTAATTCTATTAGGAATCGTTTTAACCCTAAGAAATAGAGGTGAGTTCTCACGAACAGCGAGACTCTGGATTTATTTTTACATAATTTATTTTGTCATTGCCATTTTTTCTGGAGCAATGCATAACAATTACACTAATATTGTAGCGAGTACAATTCCTTTTTTCTACGTATTAGGATTTTACTACTATCTCAGTTTGCCTGAGAACCGAAAGGTGTTTGAAAAAACGGCTATAATTTCATTAATCTTATCCTGCCTTACGTGTATCTATTTTAACAGTATTAATTTTGATCTCGATGTTCAAGGAGTTGGAGAGTATGTTGTAGATAGAGCTCAAGGTGTTTATGGAGATGCCAATAACATGGCATTAGTTACTGTGCTTACTTTTATTTTTATCTATAAAATTTATAATCCTCAGAAAATAATCTTTAAAATTTTAAAAATAGGCATATTAGCTATTGTATTCTATAGCTTGTTTATTACCTTTTCTACTACTGGACTCTCGGTATTTATAATTTCTTTAGTAATACTTAACAGTAAATTGTTTACTGGATTACGACTTATATTTGGTATTTGCTTATTACCTGTAGTATATCTTTTGCTTTTAAACCTAAACAGCCTCACAGCTAATATGGACTTAGTAGGACAGCAAAGAGATAAAATTAATAATCTGGTGAATGTTTTGTCTTTAAATTTTGAAGAAATTGATGATTCAGGTAGGAGTGAATTAGTTGCAGAAGTTTTGCACTACATTTATAAAAACCCACTTATGGGTAACGGTGTTGACTTTGGAGCTCTTCATCAAACGCATAACACATTTATTGCTATTTGGGCAGATGCTGGAATTTTTGTTTTACTATTCTTTATTATTATGCTAGGTGTCTACTATCGTAGAGCCTTTTCATGTTCAGAAGACATAAGATATTTTGTACTCCCTATGCTACTTGCCATGTGTGTGTTTATGCTGAGCTTACATAGTGTAATCAACCAACCTTACCTTATGGCTATTTTTGTATATCTAGGTTACCTCATCGATGACGAGACCGTAGAATTCACATAAAACATACTACCTATACCCACTTTATATTAACACGGTTATATGTGCTAATTGTATACCGACAACAATGTTTAATTATAAGTTTTAAATATTTTTTTTTAAAAGACAATAATCGATACGTTTAGCTAATTTCAATACAATAAAGTGACGACGCAAATTATTACATTTTAACCGTTTAGTTTATTTTCACTATCATAATATGTAGATAATACCTTATAATTGTAAGTTCAAAGAATTATTTTGACATTACAATTATTAACTATCATATTTACCAGACGCAATTATGATTTAGCATAAAAACGACTCAAATTTAACCAACTATGCTTTTTAACTCGCTTGATTTTTTTTTATTTCTACCGATAGTTTTTATTCTTTATTGGTTTGTATTTAATAAAAATTTGAAGCACCAAAATTTTCTTATCGTAATTGCTAGCTATGTTTTTTATGGATGGTGGGATTGGAGATTTCTTTCGCTCATTATATTTAGTTCATTTATTGATTATGGTATTGGAGTCTTATTAAGTAAAGAAAATAAACAAGTAAAACGTAAATTGTTACTCTGGACGAGTATCTGCGTTAACATTGGTTTTTTAGGCTTCTTTAAATATTATAACTTCTTTGTTGAAAGCTTTATAGCTTCATTTTCATTCTTCGGATCTGAAATTAGTCCTAATACATTAAACATTATTCTACCTGTAGGTATTAGTTTTTATACGTTTCAAACTTTAAGTTATACTATAGATGTCTATAAAAAGCGCCTAAAACCGACTCAAAATATTATTGCTTTTTTTGCATTTGTTAGTTTTTTTCCTCAATTAGTGGCTGGCCCTATTGAGAGAGCAACCCATTTACTGCCACAATTTTATAGTAAACGGCAATTTGACTATGCTAATGCTGTTAACGGAATGCGTCAAGTAATTTGGGGTTTATTTAAAAAAGTGGTTGTTGCAGACAATTGTGCAAAATATGCCAATATTATTTTTAATAACTCAGATGACTATTCAGGTAGCACTTTACTTTTAGGAGCCTTTCTATTTGCCTTTCAAATTTATGGTGATTTCTCTGGTTATTCAGATATTGCCATCGGTGTATCTAGGTTTTTTGGATTCAATCTAAAACAAAATTTTGCTTTTCCTTATTTTTCTAGAGATATAGCAGAATTCTGGAGGCGTTGGCATATCTCTTTATCTACTTGGTTTAGGGATTATATTTATATTCCCCTAGGTGGTAGTAGAGGAAGCCTAAACAAAAAAATCAGAAATGTATTTATTATATTTCTTGTCAGTGGTTTTTGGCATGGAGCAAATTGGACATTTATTATTTGGGGAGGTTTAAATGCTCTGTACTTTTTGCCTCTATTACTTACAAATAAAAACAGAGTTAATACAAATATCGTAGCAGAAAACAAAGTACTCCCAAGTTTTAAAGAAATTTTACAAATGACAAATACCTTTTTTATAACCTTATTAGCTTGGGTGTTTTTTAGAGCAGATTCTGTAACACACGCCATAGAATATTTGCAAAGTATATTTACGGTTTCATTGTTTTCTAAACCAGCTATTATACCTTTTACAGTTTTATTTTTAGTTATAGTATTTATAATAATAGAATGGTTAGGAAGACATGGAGAGTATGCGTTAGAGAGGGTAGATAAAATAAATAAGCCGTTACGATGGTCTATATATATGGTACTAATTATGCTAATGTTTCTTTTTACAGGCGAAGAACAAGCATTTATTTATTTTCAGTTTTAAATGAAAAAATTCTTAAAACAGTTTGCTCTAGGCTTATTAGTATTTATAATTTTAAATACCATAATAGCAATTATCTATGAGTATCCTACTTACAAATCTGTAAAAAATAAAACCAATAGAAATTACCTAAAGTGGGAAGCAATTCATAATAACAAAAACACTTTCGATCTAATTTTAATTGGCACAAGCAGGTGCTATGCGTCATTTAATCCAATGATTATTGATTCGGTTTTAAATACCAACTCATACAATATGGCAACCTCTGCCCAAGACATTGCAGAAACCTATTATTCGCTACAAGAAATATTTGAATATCAAAATCCTAAATATATTGTTTTAGACATGTTTTTTGAGGCTTCTGATGAGTCATACGATTATTACCAGACGTTTTCAAATAGCTCATTCTTTAACGCTAAGAAAAGACAATTAAATCTCATTTACGAAGGCTATGGTAACACCGGAATTTTAAATTATAGTATTCCCGTTGTAAAATTCAAGAACTATCTTAAGCAAGATATTGCAGGGATTTTATCTAAAAATAAATCTTTAAGAAAAGAAGACATTTGGATAAAAGGATATTTGTATGACCCTACTATTGTAAGTGATGCTCAAATATCAAATTTCGAACCCATTGCAAACTTTGAAACATCATCCTTTAGCAGAGATCGATTTAACACCTATTTTAATAAAATACAAACTTTAGTAAACACTAATAATGCAAAATTAATTTGTGTTAGAACTGCTTACCCACCTACAAGATTAGAATTAACTGACTCTGATGATGAAGCTACTTTTTTTGATTCTTATTTAGCTGAAAAACAAGTTCCTTTTTTTGATCTAAACACATATAAGGGTGATCAGTACTTATATAATGATAAAGATTTCGCAGATTACCACCACCTAAACTATAAAGGTGCTAAAAAAGCGAGTATGCAGCTTGTAGAGGCATTGAAACAAACGAAAAACAACTAGTAAAGCGATAACATGCTATTCAATTCTTTAGAGTTCTTTTTATTTCTTCCTATAGTTTTCGGACTATACTGGGTAATTGGTGGTAAACGTATTAAATCACAAAACGTATTAATAGCTCTTGCTAGCTATGTATTTTATGGTTGGTGGGATTGGCGATTTCTATCCCTTATTCTCTTTAGTACTTTAGTAGATTATTCTATAGGTTTGGCACTTGGCAAAAAAGAGAAACCAAAGACTCGTAAAATTTTATTATGGATTAGCATATGTGTTAACCTAGGTTTCTTAGGCTTCTTTAAATATTATAATTTCTTTATTGATAGCTTAATAGACTCATTTACATTTTTCGGATCTGAATTGAGTATAAATACATTAAATATTATATTACCTGTTGGCATTAGCTTCTATACTTTTCAAACATTGAGTTACACAATTGATGTTTATAATAAAAAACTAGAGCCAACTAAAGACTTTGTTGGTTTTATGGCTTTTGTTAGCTTTTTCCCGCAATTAGTTGCAGGACCCATTGAAAGGGCGACCAATCTCCTACCTCAATTTTCTATTGAACGAAAATTTAATTACAAAAATGCAGTTGATGGTCTTCGTCAAGTACTTTGGGGTTTATTTAAAAAAATTGTAATTGCTGATAATTGCGCAAAATATGCTAATATTATTTTTAATAACCACACAGAATACAATGGTAGTACATTGTTACTTGGTGCTTTTTTCTTTGCTTTTCAAATTTATGGTGATTTTTCAGGGTATTCAGATATTGCTATTGGTGTTTCTAGATTGTTTGGTTTTAATTTAAAAAGAAATTTTGCCTTTCCATATTTTTCTAGAGATATAGCAGAATTCTGGAGACGTTGGCATATCTCTCTTTCTACTTGGTTTAGAGATTATCTTTATATTCCTTTAGGAGGTAGCAGAGGCGGGCTAAAGATGAAGATTAGAAATACCTTTATTATTTTTATTGTAAGCGGTTTTTGGCATGGAGCAAACTGGACCTTTATAATCTGGGGAGCCTTAAATGCACTCTACTTTTTACCACTATTACTAACTAAAAAAAATAGAATCAATACTAATTTAGTTGCTGAAGGAAAATTTTTCCCAACCCTGAAAGAATTAAGACAAATGGCGTTCACGTTCTTTATCACACTTATTGCATGGGTGTTTTTTAGAGCCGATTCAGTTGCTCACGCTTTTTCTTACTTATATAATATGTTTGATACATCACTCTTTTCTGAAATTGAAGTATTGCCATCAACAATATTAACCTTAGTTTTATTTTTTATTGCTACCGAATGGTTAGGAAGAAATGGACAGTATGCCATTGAAAACATCGATTTTATGAAAAAACCAATGCGTTGGGCTTTTTATATTCTACTTATTATATTGATGTTTAGTTTTACAGGTGAAGAACAACAATTTATATATTTTCAGTTTTAACTATGAGAAAATTATTAATAAATATATGCCTGTTCTTTCTTTTTGCCATTATCATTGGCGAAATCGTAGTAAGAGTAACCCATGTAGTGTCAGATATACCACAAAGAACCATAGACGAACATGGCATTCAAAAATATATACCTAACCAAGAGGGTTATTGGAAAGGAGGAGATCATAAATGGTTAGTTAACAAGTTGGGATGGCCTGGCGTATTGCCTGAGAGCAATAAAAATCTTATCATGGTAATTGGCGATTCATTTATTGAAAATTTTATGAACCCTAACGAATGTCATCAATCTGCTTACTTAAAAAGCAACATGAATGATTATAATTTTATGGAAGCGGGTCGTTCAGGAGTATCCTTTATTGAAGCGATGGAAATAACAAAACAAATGGATTCATTAAACCCAATTCATTCTTTAATTTATCTAGATGATGACGATTTCTATGAGAGTATAACACAAGTAAAGCCTATGAGCGATATCACTCAATTAGATATCGAAATAAATACTATTAAATATGGTGAAATGAAATCCCCAGGTTTAAAAAAAATATTATACACATGGAAGTTAATGTATTATTTCTATAATAGATTTCAATTAGGAAATTTATTTCAACCAGAAACATTACACGATAATTCTAAGGTAGAAGAACCAGAATTCACAGCAGAAGTCATTAAATTAATTGATTATATAAAACAAAATTACGTCACTACAAACAAAACATTAGTATTTCACCCTAACTCAAAAAAATCATTTATTGAGATTTGTAAATCTGCAGGTTTTAACACCATACTTTTAGATTCTAGTAATGACGACTCTTGGACTTTTGATTATGATAGTCATTGGACATGTTATGGACACAAAAGAGCTGCTGAACAAATAAGCAATCACCTCTTAAACAGTAATCATCAAGGGATTTTAAATAACTTTAATATTAAGAAATAAATTATGTGCGGAATTTACGGAAGTACTATATTATATACAGAATCTCAAGTTAAAGATAAACTACAACGCACAGCTTTTAGAGGTCCTGACCAAATGGGATGTCAATTTTATAAATCAGATCACTATGCGGTTGCTCTTGGCCACAATAGGTTATCTATTATAGATTTAGACGCTAGATCCAATCAGCCACTCTCATACTTAGAACATATTGAAATCGTTTTTAATGGTGAGATTTATAATTTTAAAGACATTAAAGAGAGTCTTCATAAAAAGGGATATACATTTAAAACAACAAGCGATACCGAAGTTATATGTGCTGCATATTTAGAATTTGGTGAGGACTGTGTTAATCATTTTAATGGCATGTTTGCCTTTGTTATTTACGACAAAATAAAACATCGCTTTTTTGGTGCTCGAGACAGACTTGGTCAAAAACCTTTTTATTATTACCATAATGGCAAAGATTTTGAATTTGCTAGTCAAGTATCATCAATTCAGTTATACAATAACGATTTAAGTATTTCAGAACGTGCTATACACACCTATTTAACTTGGGGCACTATACCAGATCCCTTATCTATTTTTAATAAAATACATAAACTATTGCCTGGCTATTCATTTATATATGATTTAACAACAGGTGATTTTAAGTCAAAGCAATATTGGGACATTGACACTACTTATAAAAACAAGTTTACCGGAAGTTACAATGAGGCCCAAACAGAACTCAAAAAACTACTGTCTAATGCGGTTAAAATTAGAATGTTCGCCGACGTACCCGTTGGTGTCTTTCTTTCAGGAGGTGTAGACTCTTCAATAGTTGCCGCTATGGCAGCAAACACTTACGAAGGTAAAATTAAAACATTCTCAGTAAAGTTTAATGACAAAGGTTTTGATGAAAGTGTGTATGCTGCAAAAGTTGCCAACCACTTACAAACTGAACACAATATTATAGAATGTAATTATAATGAAGGTCTCGATTTAATTGATAACTTCCATCATTATTACGATGAGCCTTTTGCTGACTCTTCCGCAATTCCTTCAATGTTATTAGCTAAACACACCAAAAAACAGGTTACGGTTGCAATTTCAGGAGATGCAGGTGACGAAAGTTTTTCTGGTTATCATCGTTACAATTGGATTAATCAAGGGGCAATGTTTATGCACATACCCTATCCAGTTAGACTCATATTATCTAAACTAACAGCTCTTGCGCCTCATTATAGATTAAAAATAATTTCAGAATACATGGCTTTTAGATCTATTGAATCCATATATATAGATTCAATGACAGATTATAGCCTTTCTACTCGCAAAGACAATAAAAGTCTTATTGAAGTAGAAGAACTAAAATACCTTATAAATAAAAACAAAAACTTATTAGAAAGGGTATCTGATTTTGACCTGAAGACTTATTTAAATTGGGACATAAACACAAAAGTAGACAGAGCTTCAATGGCCTATTCTCTAGAAGCCAGAGCACCTTTAATGGATTATAGAATTGTAGAATTTGCACGGTCTTTACCTACAGAATTCAAATTTAAACGAAATAATCAAAAGAGAATTCTAAAGGATGTGTTGTACCAATTTGTTCCAAAACCATATTTTGATCGACCTAAGGCTGGTTTTGCCATTCCTTTTGAAAATTGGTTTAGAACCGATTTAAAAGATTACGTACTGACTGAGCTTAGTAAAGAAGGTTTACAAGACATACCTGGTATCAATGCAAGTGACGTTACTAAACGCATAACCAAACATATGAATGGAAGCGCTAATAACTATGATTTAATTTGGAAATTATTAGTGCTAAAGCAATGGCTAAAAAATAATAGAGGTTATGAAATCAGATAAGATAAATATCACATTTGCGCTTCCCAATTTATTACCTGGTGGTGCAGAGCGCGTTATGTCATATATCGCTCAAAACATTGATTCTAAGAAGTTTAAATCAACACTGCTTATTGTTGGTTACTCAAAAGATGCCTCTTATGATATTAAAAATATAGATGTTGTATTTTTAGAAAAACCAAGAGTATCTAAAGGTGTTGTGGCATTATTTAAATACATTCAAAAACACAAACCAGACATCTTAGTTAGCGCCATTGGTCACTTAAACACGGTTACAGCTTATTTTTCTCTAATCTTTCCAAAAACCATTTTTATTGCAAGAGAGGTTAATGTTTTAAGTGTATTAGCCAACTACGAAAACCAAGGAAAATCTTCTCCTTTTGATTTTATCTCAGAAAAGCGGTTCAATTTTTTCAATAAAGTGATTTGTCAATCGCAAGATATGCTAGATGACTTTCACAAAAACTTTAATATTAAAAAAAATAAGCTCGTTGTTATCAACAATCCCATTACAGATAATTTTAAAGTTAAAAATCAAAAAAGTAAGAATGAGCCTATACGATTTATTACTGTCGCCAGATTTGACTTGGAAAAAGGCCATCACAGAATCTTAGAAGCTCTATCACAAGTCAACTTTGACTTCCACTACACTCTAATTGGAAAAGGAGTACTTTATGACGCTATTTTTAAATTAATTGACCTCTATAATTTAAAAGAAAAAATATCTCATATCCCTTTCACCAAAGAAGTTGAAAAATACTTAGCGGAAAGCGATTTATACTTACAAGGTTCTTACACAGAAGGATTTCCCAACTCAATAATAGAAAGCTGTATGGTTGGCACACCTGTGTTAGCCTTTGATGCACCAGGAGGAATTAATGAAATAATTTACCCAGATGTCAATGGTAAAATAGTATCTAATGTCGATGCATTCATTTCGGAATTAGAAAATATCAACTCTAATTTCAAATTTAATGCAAGAGTCGTGAGTACTACAGTAAGTGATCGATATAGTCGTGAAACTATTTTATCAAAATACGAAGATTTATTTACAAACGTTTACGACCAAAGATTTAGTAAAAGGTGAAATTAGGCATTCTTATATACTCATTGTCAGGAGGTGGTGCAGAACGTGTAGTATCTCACTTAACTTCATATTGTTTTAAAAATAATATTGATGTAGAATTGATATTAATGAATACTAATATAGAATTTGAACTACCTGAAGGTCTCAAAATTCATTTTATTGAAAAATCTCAAGGAAATGAAAACGGCATTATGAAAGCCATAAAAATCCCTTTTTTAGCCTATAAATACTCAAGACTGGTTAAAAAATTAAAACTAACACATAGCTTAAGCTTCTTAACAAGACCTTCATTTATTAATATTCTGGCCCGTAAATTATCATTATATAATTTTAAAGTTATCACTAATGAAAGGGCTTTCCCTAGCCTTCAGTATAGCTACAAAGGCTTTCAATCTACTTTTAATAAAACCCTTATAAAATCTCTATACAAGAAATCTGATTTAGTTATTGCAAATTCATTTGAAAATGCTAAAGATTTATTAGAGAATTTTGAAGTTCCTAAGGATAAATTAAAAGTCATTCACAACCCTATAGATTTAGAAAAAATAAAGGCTATAAAAACAAAACCATCTTTTTTTGACACCACTTTATTTAATATTATCACAGTAGGACGATTAGATAAAGGAAAAAACCACCAACTGTTAATTAAAGCCGTACATCAATTACAAAACCCACTAATACGTCTATATATTTTAGGCATAGGTGATATGCGACTTGAGTTAGAACAGCTCATTGCGCAACTAAAACTCACAGATCAAGTTGTTTTAATGGGCTTTAACCCAAACCCTTATCAATACTTAAAAGCCGCAAATTTATTTATATTTGGCTCCAATCATGAAGGTTTCCCTAACGTTATACTAGAAGCAATGGCATGCGAACTACCTATATTAACAACCAATTGTCAATCTGGTCCTAGTGAAATTATGAAATTGGAAACTTTAAAAGAAGATGTAATGATTACAGATTATGGCATTTTAGTTCCAATTAAAAATACGGCATTAATGGCTAAGGGCATTAAATATTTTGTAGATCACCCAGATTATACACTGCATTGCAAACAAAATAATATAAGCCGAGTTAAAGATTTTAAAAAAGATAAAATTTTAAAAGAATATATAGACTTAATCAAAACCACTACTTAAGCCTACCAGATAAACATTTTTAAATATGTGTGGAATTAACGGCATAATTGCCAAAACGAACAGAAAAAAGGACGACATCACATCCACCCTTAATGCGATGAATAATCTCATTATTCATAGAGGACCCGATGAAGACGGCGTATTTTCTGAAGAGAACGACCAATTCGCAGTTGGTATGGCAATGCGTAGGTTGTCTATTATCGATTTATCTTCAGGTCAACAGCCTATCTTTTCAGATGATCAGCAAATTGTAATTGTATTTAATGGAGAAATATATAATTATAAAGTCTTAAAATTAAAGTTAGAGTCCGAAGGTATTTCTTTTAAAACCTCTAGCGACACTGAAGTTATCCTAAAAGCTTACGAGAAATACGGAGTGGAATCCTTTCAATGGCTAGACGGCATGTATGGATTTAGCATTTATGATAAAAACATCAATAAGCTATTTATAGCACGCGATTTCTTTGGAGAAAAACCATTGTATTACACACATACTGACAACGAATTTATTTGGGCTTCGGAATTAAAATCTATTACCAATACAATTGACTTTACTCCCAATATTTCAAAAAAAGGCTTAAATCTCTATTTTAGATTAACATATATCCCAGCACCACATACTATTTATGAAAACATTTTTAAACTAGAAGCGAATCATTATATCGCCTATGATTTAACGTCGCACAGTACTACAATCCATAAAATAAACGCTGAACCTAAACCTAAAGCGTCTAACATTTCTTTCGAGGATGCTAAAGCCAAAACCAAAGACCTTGTTTACAAAAGTGTAGATAGCAGATCTATTGCAGATGTTGGTTTAGGTACATTTTTATCAGGAGGTGTAGATTCCTCTATTATTTCGTTATGTTTGGCGCAAACCACAGATAAAAAAATTGATACATTTTCCATCGGATTTAAAAAAGCATCCTATGATGAGACTGATAAATCGCGAGTAGTAGCCAAACAATTAAATAGTAATCATCATGAGTTTATAATTGATGAAAACGATCTTAAAAATAACATTCATGAAATTTTAATAAATTTTGATGAACCTTTCTCTGATACTGCTGCTCTCCCTACTCACCTACTCTCCGAAAAGACTAGAGAACATGTTACTGTCGCCCTAACTGGTGATGGTGGAGATGAAGTATTTGGTGGCTATAACAAGTACTATATTGGTAAAATGAATAAAAAATACACCAGTGTTATTCCAAAAGGACTTCATAAATCTATTGCCAGATTAAGTAGTAAACACCTAATAAACAAGGATGATACGCGTGGTAGAAAATTTCAGATTAATAAACTCTTAAATTCTATTGACTATGATGGCGAATTTTATTGGAATATAATTTCTCTAGCCAATACAAGTAAGCAATTAGCAGAGATTATGTCTCCAGATTATTTTGAATCCAATATTTTTGAAGAATACAAAGAGGTCTTAGGAAAACAAAAAATCGAAACCTTAACCGATTTTAGGCTTGTTGACAAAATACTAAGTTTAGAAGGAGGTATGCTAGCAAAAGTCGATAGAACTAGCATGATGACATCTCTAGAATGTAGAGCTCCATTCCTAAACAAAGATTTATGGGAATTTACCAATACATTACCAGAATCCTACTTAATGAAAGGCTGGAACAAAAAACACATTTTAAAAGAAGCGTTTAGAGATCAATTTCCTGATGAGTTTTTAGAAAAAGGAAAAAGCGGATTTGGTAGCCCTACTGGTGACTGGTTAAGACAAAGCCTTAGAAAAGAATTAGAACGATATATTGAACCACAATTACTAAAATCTCAAGGGATATTTAACACAGAAGTCATCACCAAATTAGTTACAGACCATTTGGAAAGTAAAAAGGATAGTACATTTAGAGTATGGTCCTTCTATTGTTTTCAAAAATGGTATGCGCATAACATCTTAAACAAAACAACATAGAGATGGATAAAAAAAGAATTTTAATTATAGCATCCCTCTCTGGATCTTTAATAAATTTTAGGGGAGATTTTATAAAAAGTCTAGTAGAACAAGGGTTTCAAGTATTTGCGGCAGCACCTGAGCATCCAGATGATATACAAACTAAACTAAAAGGATTAGGGGCTATTCCTGTAGAGTTCAATTTAAATAGAACAGGTCTTAACCCTATTAAAGATCTTCAATCTATCAAAGAACTTAAAGCTCTTATTAAAAAACACCATATAGATGTAGTATTTCCATATACCGTAAAACCCGTTATTTATGGCTCAATTGCGGCTAACCAATGTAAAGTACCGGTTATTTCTTTAATCACAGGTTTAGGCTATGCTTTTACCGGTTTATCCACTAAAGCTCGATTATTACAGCGATTCAACGAAACCTTGTACAAACTATCTATCAGAAAAAATAAAGTTATTGTATTTCAAAATAAAGATGACTACCAATTGTTTTTAGATAGAAATATCATATCGAAAAATCAAAAAGTGGCTTTTGTAAGTGGCTCTGGAGTGAATCTTAATCAATTTAGTTTTAAAGAAAAAAATCCCTCAGATAAAGTTAGTTTTCTTTTAGTTGCGCGATTAATTAAAGAGAAAGGCATTGATCTATATACCGAAGCTGCCAAAGTCTTAAAAGAAAAATATCCAAAAACAGAATTTCATTTAATTGGTGCTCCTGAAACGTCTCCTTCTGCCATAAATGAAGATGAATTAAATTTTCTACATAAAGAAGGAATTATAGTTTTCCATGGTGAACAAAGTGGTATTGACAAACATCTTCACAAAAGAGATGTATTTGTTTTACCAAGTTACTATAGAGAAGGTTTACCAAGAACCACCCTAGAAGCTTGTGCTTGTGGAAACCCTATTATTACTACGGACTCAGTAGGTTGTAGAGAATCAGTAAAGGAAGGTATGAACGGTTTTTTAATTCAACCTCAAAATTTAGAAGCCTTAATAAAGCCTATGGAGTATTTTATTACACATCCAGATAAAATTAGGGAAATGGGGAGGAATAGCAGAACGTATGCCGAAGAACGATTTGACGTTAACATTATAAATAACGACTTATCACAATTGATAAAAGCAGCTCTTAAATTATAAAGCCTTATGAATATTTATAAGACACTCTTGAAACGTATTTTCGATTTTTTAGCGGCATTTATCGGACTCTTAATAATTTCCCCTTTATTTATATTTATAGTGATAAGTCTTTTAATATTAAATAATGGAAAACCTTTTTTCTACCAACTTCGTGCTGGAAAAAATGGAAAGCTCTTTACAATTATTAAGTTTAAAACCATGACAGATAAAACGGACAACAAAGGCAATCTCTTACCTGCCATGGAACGCGTTACTAAGGTTGGAAGTATTTGCAGAAAATTATCGCTAGATGAATTGCCTCAACTTATCAATATCATTAAAGGAGACATGAGCTTAATTGGCCCAAGACCCTTATTGCCAGAATATTTAGAACGGTATAGTAAAACTCAAAATAGAAGACACGAAGTATTACCAGGAATTACGGGTTGGGCTCAAGTCAATGGAAGAAATGCCATAAGTTGGGAACAAAAATTTGAATATGATGTCTACTATGTAGATCATCAGTCGTTTACCTTAGATTTCAAGATTATTCTCAAAACTATTGATAAAGTGATTAACAGAAAGGATATAAATAATTCAGACAACATAGATATGCCTGAATTTAAAGGCTCTACAGAATCGTAATATTTTTAAAGTTCTCAATAAATTCGTTTGGCGCACATTCTACACCCGAAAATTTATGAGATTCAAAATGAATATTTTTGCCATTATCAATGAGTGCTACGCTTTTCCAGCCTAAAGTGTTAGGCGCAATAAAATCCTTCTTTAGATTATCTGCGATGTAGTAATATTGTTCTCCTGACAGTGCTTGTTCAATAGCCTTAAAATTAGCAGAATTGGGTTTTTCGGTACCTATTTCTTCAGAAATAACAATAAAATCTAAATAATTTAAAATACCTAAACTTTTTAGTTTGGCCCTTTGCGTTTTTGATCTACCATCTGTAATTATCGCTATGTTACCACCTTTAGACTTTATTGCTTTAAAAACATCCAATACTCCTTCAAACAACTGAATTTCTGGCTGATGATGTCTATACAAGTCCACTAATACGCTTAACTCAATATGATGTGACTCAGCAAGAGTTTTAAAAACATTTATTTTACAACGATACAACGAAAACATCTTTGAATACAATGGTTTCCAACTATCTGGCTCTAAAAACTTAGCTATTGATCTGTATGCGGATTTTAAAAAATCTAATTCGTTATATAAAGTATCATCTAAGTCAAAGACAATTACCGTATTTGTATCAACCTTTATATCCATGCACTAAAACTTCATCATCATAACGAATCATTAATAAATCACTTTCCCAACTCTCAAATTGATCTCCTATTGTCTTTTTGAGAAGATACTCTTCAATAATCCATTTAGTAAAATTAGCGCCCGATAAATAGGATAACGGATAGCCGCCACCAAATCTTGGATTAATTTCTATAGCATAAATTTTTTCAGCATCACTTTTATGAACAAAAAACTGAGCAGTTAGGCAGCCAACAGCCCCTTTGATATAACTTAAGTTTTCCTTTAAATAAGACACCAACATATTGTTAGAAGTCAATGCTTTATACACCTCACCATCTCTCACCTCTAATCGTTTACGAGGTACTACACATCTCAAATTATAATCCTTACTAAAATATAAATCACATGTAAATTCATCAAAATCATCATGATCTAAATATTCTAAAAACATTAATTTATCATTAGTAAAATGATAGTCTATAAGCTCTTCTTTAGTTTTTATAATATAGGTATCTACACTTCTACTCCCATCTATAGGTTTAATAAAAAGTGGCAATTCATAATTATCTTTAGCATATTCCTTTGCTACTTTCACGTTGTGTGCTATAAAAAACTCATGTATATCACGCTTATCTCTACACTTAGAAACGAAATCAGCCGATGAAATAACCACTTCAATGCCTTCTTTTGTAAAAATGGCTTTATTTTTAGCGAGTTCAAGAAGTTCTGTGTCAATTGTTGGTATCACTAACTTTATTTCGTGACGTTTACAAAACCCAATTAAATCTTCAATATAATTAGGGTCGTCCAACCGCGCTACTTTAAAATAACCATCAGCAATTTGACATGCCGCTGACAATTCAGGACTAGCGTCTGCAGCAAACACTTTACCATGTGGGTATATGGTTTTGAGCTCTTTTTGGAAAGATCTTAGAAGAGACACTCGTCTTCCTGCAGAAGTTATTAATATATTCATGCTTCTAATTTAATTTTACTTTAAGCAATCACAGCTTAAAAGTTTATAAATATAGCATTGTTAAAACAATACCTTTTATTGAAACAACAAAAAAACCCAACATTAAGTTGTAAAATACAAATATACCATATCGCTGCGTATCTTCAATTATTAAAAAATCATTAAGTTTACTCCCTAAAATCAAGATATAAAGTATACGCATACAACCTGTTAGTTATTAATTATTGAATGAAATTAAAATTCGACATCATAGACAAAATTTCTGTTGGTTTTACGCTTGCATTAATTATTGGAGTCATCAGTTCTTATGTTAATTTAGGAATGTTATCTGTTTTATTCAGTGTTATAATGCCACTTCTATTTATATGCAATCTACTTCTTGGTATTTACGGGTTATTTAAAAAAAAATATTTTTACAGTATTGGCGCAATTGTCTATTTGCTTTGTTTCACGTTCTTTTTTCAAGTATCTTATACCTCTAAGGACGAAGACAATAACACCGTTAGCATTCTTTCTTATAACGTAAGAGCATTTCAGCAGTATATAAGTGAAAATAAAAACGCTTCAACGGAAATTATAAAATTCATTGACTCCATAAATGCAGATATTGTAGTTTTTCAAGAGTCCTCATACAAAGACGGCAAGAATGTGACAGGCTATCCGTTTCAGTTCTTAGGCTATAGAGCGCATATTGACAAATCTTTGCTCACTATATATTCAAAGTACCCAATAGTCAATAAGGGCTATATAGACTTCCCTAACTCAAAGAATAACGCAATATATGCTGATATAAAAATAAATGAAGACACGCTTAGAGTATACAACGCTCACCTTCAGTCTTACGTTATTTCGCCCTATATTCTTACTCAGAAATACAGTGATTTTACATATTGGAAAAACTTAAATTCTAAAATAAAAAAACAAGTAGAACAAGCCAAACTCATAAAACGTCACGCCAATAAAACGAGCAATAATGTTATTATTAGCGGAGACTTTAACACCACTCCATACAGTCAGACATATAGAATTTTGAAAAAAAACCTTAAAGACTCATACTTAAGTTCCGGTAATGGTTTTGGAGAAACTTACTCGCGTCTTTATTATCCCTTACGATTAGATTATTTCCTTAGTAGTACTGACATCAATATAATAAATCACCTTAATTATGATTTAAATTTATCAGACCATGAGCCTGTAATGATGAAATTTAAAATTAAATAACACCCTTAAAATTTATATTACTACAAATGTTATAGAAACGACAATTAGCGCTATAAAACACATTGCAACACTAAAACCAAAATCATTTCAAAAATCGCCTAAATGGCCAAATTATAATGATTAGCGACTTTAGTAAATATGAATCAACAGCCTTTAAATAGGCTTTTAATGAATAATTAAGAAACGTAGAGGACCTCAGAGTGATATACAAAGTTTTTAAAAAGTAAATAGGAGATTTAAAGAAATAATCTTTAAAAAACCAATTGAGTTCCGATAAGCCATTTAATACCGGACCAAAAGCATTCTTAGATGTCATTGCTGTATTCATTATAGAACCTTCTACTCCAACATTATAAATACGAAGCTTTTGATTAACACATTTAGTTAGAAAACCACTTCTTGCCACCGTATTCCAAATTAGACTTTCAGGTATAAATCCTCGACTTAATATATCTGGTTTAACTACAATACTTTTTAATACGTCCGTTTTTGTAACCCCCCATTTTTCCCCTATAATTTGTTTCTTTAATCGCGCTTCAAACGTATTACAATACAGCGGATCTATTGGAAATGGCTCACCTATAAGGTTACCATACTGGTCATTACACAATACCGTTACAGCTCCTACTTTAGGTTTTAAATCTTCTGAAATATCCTCATACGCGTTATTAAATACTTCGAGAGCGTGTGGATAGCATTCATCGTCCCCATCAAATGGAAGTAAAAATTCTCCCTGAGCCAATGTTATAGCCTGAAGAAAACAACTCATTTTATGTTTATTCTCTAAGTTATTAATGTATTGAATTTTAAGTGGTGAGGATGCAACCAATTGTGTAATCACCTCATGGGATTTATCTGTCGATGCATCATTAATTACCAACCATTCAAAATCCTTATAGGTTTGGTTCAACAGCGACTCATGAACTTTAAGAATCGACTTTTCACAATTAAAAACAGGCGTGAATACTGTAAACCTATATGCATATGTTTTAGGCTTCTGTTCTCTGTAAAATGGCATTAAATCCTTAAAGTTCATTGTATTTCCCATAACTTACAAGTCTATATTTTATATGATATTGCATTAATAAATAAGCCTAAATATAATATTGTTATCACATTCTTTTATTTTGTAACGTTATAAAACCAATAATTTAGGTCGAAAAAATTACATTGTCTTCAAACTTCAAAAAATAACGAAATCAAATCATTATAAATTCGCTACTAGCATCCATCTTCATTAAGAAAGAAAAAAAAGAACCTTTCTACTAATGATGACTATTCAAAACGTAAATATCTGCTTTTTATCGTTTTATTCTATGGGTTTCAACATAATAACAGATATTTATCATATAATTTAAATTGTGTCCCAAATCCCTCTAATGACATGAAATTGAATAGTAATCCCTAATTAATTACTTAACAATTTTACTTATGAACCCTAAAATATGGCTATCATCACCACATATGAGTGGTAATGAACTTAAATACATAACAGAAGCATTCGACACAAATTGGGTAGCTCCACTAGGTCCAAATGTCAATGGTTTTGAAAATGACCTTCAAACTTATCTTAACGAGGACCGACATGTTGCTGCATTAGCTTCTGGAACTTCCGCACTGCATTTAAGTCTTATTTTATTAGGGGTGTCTCGAGGCGACGAAGTCATTTGCCAGAGTAAAACATTTTCAGCATCTGCCAACCCTATTGTTTACCAAGGCGCTTCACCTGTTTTTGTAGATAGCGAAAAGGAAACTTGGAATATGTGTCCGCTTCAACTTGAAATTGCTATAAAAGACAGAATCGCCAAAGGAAAGACGCCTAAAGCTATAATTGCAGTACACTTATACGGTATGCCTTATAAGGTTGATGAGATTAACAAAATTGCAGTAAAATATAGTATTCCTGTGGTCGAAGATAGCGCAGAGTCACTAGGAAGTCAATATAAAAACAAAAATTGTGGTACGTTTGGAGACTTCTCCATCTTATCATTTAACGGGAATAAAATTATAACAACCTCTGGAGGCGGAGCTTTAATTACTAGATCACAAAAGCTTAAAGAAAAAGCTGTATTCTTAGCAACACAAGCAAGAGATAGTGCACCGCATTACCTACATTCGGAAATTGGATACAATTATAGAATGTCTAATATAGTGGCAGGTATAGGTCGAGGTCAAATGACAATATTAGATAGTCATGTTGCAAAACGTCGTTCTAATTATCAATTCTATGTTGAGTCTCTTAAAAACAACGATAAAATCACCTTTCTCCAAGAACCTGAAGGATATTTTTCTAACCGATGGCTATCGTGTATACTCTTAGACTCTATAGAAACTCGTGAAGGCTTGAGACTAGCCTTAGAAAAAGAAAACATTGAATCTAGACCATTATGGAAACCAATGCACCAGCAGCCCGTTTTTAAAGAATATCCTAGCTATGTCAATGGTGTATCTGATGAACTTTTTAATAGAGGATTATGTTTACCTAGCGGATCTAATTTAACTAAAAATGAATTAGATAGAATTATTTCTGCAATAAATGCGTATTTTGTAACATGATAGTTAAGATACTAAATAGGATATCTGAAAAATATGCTTCAAAATGGCTTGTTCTATTATTTGACGTTGTCATCGTTATTGCTGCATTCTTCTTAGCATATCTTATTCGTTTTAATTTTCAAATTGATTTTGATTTTATCAACCTACTCAATCAAGTACCATACGTGGCAATTATTGCTGCGATAAGTTTTATTGCTGTTGGATCATACAAAGGAGTCGTAAGATTCACAGGGTTTAGGGACATTATTAATATTATTATTGGAGCTAATATTTTAGCTACTATTTTAATCATTTGCACCTTTTTAAGCAGAAAAACATTAGGCGCTTCTAGCCTATTTAACATTTCAGGATCTATTATCTATATCCATTTATTGTTAAACATATTGTTTCTCATTGGAGCAAAGCTGTTTATAAAATCTATATATAATCACATCACACAAGATTTTCAATCTACTTCTAATGTTTTAATTTTTGGAGCAGGAAATTCTGGAATGCTAACGTACGATGCTATTCAAAACGATACTAAAAACGGTTTTGAAGTTGTAGGTTTTATAGATGATGACGAACGTAAAATTGGTAAAAAAATAAACCTTCTAAAAGTATATAACCTAGATTCAATAAATGAAAAGTTTATTAAACACAATAAGGTTGAAGATGTTATAATCTCTATTCAAAATATAGATCCTACAAGATTACTTCAAATTACGGGTAGCCTATTTTCATTAGGGCTTAAAGTAAAAATAGTACCACCTGTACAAAGTTGGATTGATGGAGACTTAAGCGTTGGACAAATAAAAGAAGTTAAAATTGAAGACCTTTTAGGAAGAGACCCTATAAATATTAAAAACCCAGATTTAGAGGAACAATACGACAATAAGGTTATTCTAATTACAGGAGCAGCGGGCTCCATTGGAAGTGAAATATGTAGAAAAATAAGCCTTTATAACTACAAGAAATTAATTTTAGTTGATAATGCTGAGTCAGCACTTTACGATATTCAACAAGAATTTAGGCAAAATGGTCTAGAGCATATTGAAGCTATTGTGGCCGATGTACGGAATAAAACCAGAATTGACCAGATCTTTTACCAATACAAACCAAAAATCATATTCCACGCAGCAGCTTATAAACACGTGCCTTTAATGGAAAATAATCCATTTGAAGCCGTATGCGTTAATATCGGAGGCACTAAAAATGTTGCAGATATCGCTGTTAAACATAGTGTAGATAAATTTGTATTAATTTCTACAGATAAAGCCGTTAACCCAACCAATGTTATGGGAGCCACGAAACGTATTGCTGAATTATACGTGTCGTGTCTAAAAGGAAAAGGACATACAAAGTTTATTACCACCAGATTTGGAAATGTCTTAGGTTCTAACGGCTCTGTTATTCCGCTATTTAAAAAGCAGATAGAAAAAGGAGGGCCATTAACCGTTACTCATAAAGATATTACGCGCTATTTTATGACCATACCTGAAGCCTGTCAATTAGTTCTAGAAGCTGCAGCCATGGGTAATGGTGGCGAAATTTTTGTTTTTGATATGGGAGAGCCTATTAAAATTTTCAACCTAGCTACAAACATGATTATTTTATCGGGCTTAAGGTATCCTGAAGATATTGATATAAAAATTACAGGACTCAGACCAGGTGAAAAAATTTATGAAGAACTTTTAGCCGATGGTGAAAACACTAAAAAAACCTATCACGAAAAGATTATGATTGCAAAATCTAGACATGTCGATATTATAAATGTAGAAAAACAAATTAATAAACTTACCGATATAAACTCTTTAACACAACCATTAGAAATTGTATCTTCAATTAAGCTATTAATTCCAGAATATATCTCAAACAATTCCACTTTCGAAGTGTTAGATTCTAAAAAGTAATCCATACTTTTATTTAAACTTATAACAAATCACTATAATGAAAACGCGCCTTCTAATCATCAGCATACTAGCAATAATTACCGTAACATCTTGTGGCTCTCGAAAAGACTTAATCTACTTTCAAGATGAGCCACTTTCAGAAGGACATTTATCTTCTGAACCTACAGAATTAATATACAAACCAGACGATATTCTTACTATTAACGTTACAGCGTTAGACCCAGCAACTGTGATGCCTTTTAATTTACCTGCGGTTTCTCATAATACTTCAGACTTAACAAGTGCGCAAGGAAGTTTAACACAACAAACTTATTTGGTTGATAAAAATGGTAATATTGAGTTTCCTGTTTTTGGAACTTTAAAGGTTGAAGGACTCACAAGAACTGAGTTAACAAATCTATTGGTAGAACGTATTAGCACAATGGCGAAGGATCCAATTGTTAATGTGAGACTAGCCAACTTCACCGTTACGGTTTTAGGTGAAGTTAATAGTCCAGGAACCTTTACGATGCAAGACGAAAGAGTGACAATTTTAGAAGCCCTTGGCTATGCTAATGATTTAACTATTTACGGCAAAAGAACTAACATTAAGCTTATTAGAGAAGTTGATGGTAAAAAGAAATTTGCCAATATAGATTTAACTTCAGTAAATTCAATTAACTCACCTTTATATTATTTACAACAAAATGATGTTTTATATGTTGAGCAAAATAATGCAAGAGTCCGGTCCTCTACTTATAATCAAAATAATAGCGTGTTAATTTCAGCGATAGGAACCTTAACTACCGTTATTGCCGTATTTTTAATAAAATAACTTAGTAATTACAATCTGGTATTACATGGAATCTAAAAATATTATAATAACAAAACAACTTAAGAAAACAATAAGCTTATACCTCTCTAAGTGGAAGTTTATATCATTTTTTGTGATTATAGCATTAGCCCTAGCTTATACGCATTTACGCTACTCCACTAACCTATACCAGGCTTCCGCTACTATTAGAATTAAAGACGATAAAGAATCTCAAAAACTACCAAGCTTAGCTGAACTAAGCGGAAGTGATCTTTTATCAGGTAAAACGAACCGTATTGAAGATGAGATTGCTGTAATGACATCAAGGTCTTTAATTTCTAATATTGTTAAAAAATTAAAACTTAATATCACTTATTACGAACAAGGAAAAATAAAGGAGCATGAAATCTATGAAAATCCACCAATAAAAATAAATTTTTTCGCTCACGATTCTGTTATACACCAAATAGACACTACACTTTTTATTAAAATTAAGTCACCTTCAGAATTCTTAATGTTCAAAGATGATGGAAAATCATTGATGGATCGCGATGATGCCTTAGGTAAAACCTTTTCATTCGGAGACCGTATAAAGACAGGATTTGGAGATATTGTTATTGTTCCAAATATCGAAAAGTATAGCCCAACAACAGGTAGTAATTTAAGAGTATCCATCCGACGTATTTCTTCTGTCGTCGGTATGTATCAATCAAACCTCTCAATATCTAATGGCGAAAAATCTAGTGTTGTAAAATTAGGATTAAAAGATAACATTCCTAAAAGAGCTATAAACTTCTTAAATCAATTAATTAGAGAATACAACAACGATGTTATTATTGACAAGGAAGAAGTTGTAAAAGTCACGTCCGATTTTATAAACAATCGATTAGAATTAGTGTTTAAAGAATTAGAGGAAGTGGATTTTACCGCAGAACAACTTCAAAAACGAAATAATCTAACTGCTCTTAGCGCACAGGCTGACATTTACCTACAAAGTGAAAGACAAAATGAATCCTTAATTAACAGTACCACAAATAATATTCAGTTAATTGACTACATGCAACAAGAAATAAAAGAAAAGAACAAAAACTCTGATCTTTTACCTGTTGATATCGGAATATCGGATGGTAACATAAGTCAAGTTACTCAAACACATAACAATTTAGTTGCCGAGCGCGATAAACTTTTAAAAAACTCAACCGAAAGCAATCCTGTAGTTATTAATCTAAACAACCAAATTAATGCATTAAAAGAAAACTTATCGAATTCTCTTGAAACCATAAAAAAATCAAGTCAAATCACACTGAGTAATCTTAATAAAGAAGATGCAAGAATTAGAGGGCAACTTTATTCGGCTCCTACTAAACAAAAACAACTTAGAAGCATAGAGCGTCAACAAAGTATTAAGGAATCGTTGTATTTATACTTATTAGAAAAAAGAGAAGAATCTGCGATAACACTTGGTATGTTTACGTCCAATGCTAAAATTATAGACAGAGCTTATTCTTCATTTATTCCTGTGGCTCCAAACAGAATGATAACTTACTTGGCTGCCATAATTCTAGGCTTGGCTATTCCAATAGGCTTTATCTATATCAAAGACCTATTAGATACAAAAATCTATGATAAAGACGATTTACAAGATGTACTTAATATTCCTTACATAGGCGATGTCCCTTTAACGAGTAAAAAACGAAAGCTTATTAACAAAGTAGACTACTCACCAAAAGCTGAAGCCTTTAGAATTATAAGATCTAACATTGATTTTTTATTAAAAAACAACAGCTCTTACACAAAAAAGATTTTTGTAACTTCTACCAAAGCACAAGAAGGTAAATCGCATACAAGTACCAACCTCGCCAACTCAATATCGTTTTCTGATAAAAAAGTATTACTAATCGAAATGGACATCAGAGTTCCAAAGATTATGAAATACCTTAATGAAAAGCCTAATAAGGAAGTTGGGTTATCAGACTACATCGCCAATAAAGACCTTCAGCCTATTGACATTGTAAATAAGTTGAAAAACAATAAATTTTTAGATGTCATCGCTTCAGGAACCATACCACCAAATCCTTCTGAGCTACTAATGAGCGATAGAGTTAAAGATCTCTTTGATTATTTTGAAGGCAAATACGATTATATCATTGTAGATACATCTGCTGTAGGTTTAGTAAGTGACACCTTATTAGTATCAAAATTTGCAGATATCTTTATCTATGTTGTCAGCGCAAATAATGTTGATAAAAGACAATTGGCAGCAGTAGCGAAGCCGCTTTTCGAAGATAATAGATTACCAAATATGAATATGCTCTTAAACGGAACCAATTTTGATAAAAAAGGATACGGCTATGGTTATGGCTACGGCAACAACCCTCATAAGAAGAAAAAATGGTACCAATTTGGTAAATCTTAATAGCAGCTTTACATCATTTCTACATGTGCATAAAAAAAAGAATCCACTAAATTTTAGTGGATTCTTTTTTTATGCATATCTCTAGTATTGTTTTTCACTTAAAGAGATCAACCGAAAAAGAATTACAACTTTCTTCTACGTCTTTCAGATTTTAGTAATGATAATTCGCGACTCGTTTGTCCTGCTACTGAAGTGTTCTCCTCTGCCCTTCTAATTAAATAAGGCATAACATCTTTTACCGGTCCAAAAGGTATATACTTGGCAACATTATAACCTTCAGCTGCCAAATTAAAACTAATGTGATCGCTCATACCATATAATTGACCAAACCAAACATTGTTATCTTCTTTAGAGATATGATGCGTTTTCATAAGCTCCATGGCCAAATAGCAACTCAACTCATTATGTGTACCAATAAAAACAGAGATGTCATTTAAATTCTGTAATATATAATTTAAAGCACCATCAAAATTATCATCTGTTGCTTTTTTATTTTCACATATTGGAGAATCATACCCTTTTTCTAAAGCTCTTTCGCGCTCTTTTTCCATATAGGCACCACGCACAATCTTCATACCTATTTTAAAACCTTTTGATTTCGCACGCTCATGCAAACTTTTTAAATAATCAAAACGATCCCAACGGTATAATTGTAATGTGTTATAAACGATAGCCACGTCTTTATTATAACGAAACATCATTTCTTCCACTAAATCATCAGCAGCATCTTGCATCCAACTTTCTTCACCATCAATTAAGACTTCAACATCTTTTTCTTTTGCTAATTTACACACTTTATCAAAACGATTCACAACCCTTTGCCATTCCGCTTCTTCCGCTTCCGTTAATGCAACTCCTTCGGTCTTTTTCTGGTATAATAAAAACCGTCCAAATCCAGTAGGTTTAAAAACAACAATAGGCATTGCTTCTCTATCATCGCAAAAATGAATAATTTTTAATATTTTTTCTAAGGCGCTATCAAACTGGTTTTCTTCTGCTTTCCCTTCCACAGAGTAATCTAAAACGGAACTCACACCTTCGGTATACAACCTATCAATTACAGGCAAGCAATCGTCTTCATTTACACCTCCGCAGAAATGATCGAATACCGTAGCTCTAATTAGTTTTTCTACAGGTAAGTGTGCTTTTAAAGCAAAATTTGTAGCTACTGTACCAATCCGAACTAAAGGTGCGGACGAAATCATTTTGAACAAAAAATACGCACGATCTAATTCTGAATCAGATTTTAAGGTGAACGCTGTTTTCGTATCTTCAAAGAGTGATCTATTTATCATTAGCAAAAAGAATATAAATGCAAATATATTTATTATAGTCTTACTTTTTTTTCTAAAAAGGAAGTATTTTCACGTCATATTTTGCACACAATTTTATAATATGAACGCTATTTCAACAGAAAATGCTGTAGTCTACTTTAACTCTGAGGTTTACACAGCACTAAATAATTATATAAAAACAGCTCAACCGTCTAAGATTTTTGTTCTTGTAGACACTAATACGCACGATTATTGTTTACCAAAGTTTCTTCAGCGCGTAGAATCTGGCGAAATTGCTGTTGAGGTGATGGAAATGCCAAATGGCGAAGAACACAAATCAATAGATATTTGTACTGGTGTTTGGGAAGCACTATCCGAATACAATGCAGATCGCAAAAGTTTATTAATCAATTTAGGTGGTGGCGTTGTTACCGACTTAGGTGGTTTTGTAGCGAGTACCTACATGCGCGGCATCGCTTATATAAATATTCCAACAAGTTTATTAGCTATGGTTGATGCATCCGTTGGAGGTAAAACAGGTGTTGATTTAGGTGCTTTAAAAAACCAAGTTGGCGTTATTAATGAAGGGGAAATGGTTGGTGTAGATACTTCTTTTCTAGATTCACTTCCTCAAAATGAAATGGTATCAGGATTTGCCGAAATGCTTAAACATGGTCTCATTTATGACGAATCGTATTGGAATACTCTAACACATCTCGAAAATTTAGATATTTCAGATCTAGATCGTCTTATTTACGATTCTATTGTTATTAAAAATAAAGTTGTAACATCCGATCCAACCGAACAAGGACTAAGGAAAATATTAAATTTCGGACATACTTTAGGGCACGCTATTGAAAGTTACTTCTTAGAAAATGCTGACAAAACACCGCTACTCCATGGAGAAGCTATTGCCATAGGCATGATTTTAGAAACCTATCTATCGACCAAAATATGTGGACTAAGTCAAAACCACTTAGAAACGATAACAAATGGTATTTTAAAAACATTTTCTAAAGTTACAATTACCAAAGCTGACCAAGAGCATATCATCGACTTACTCAAATACGATAAAAAGAACAGTCATGGTGTTGTAAAATTTGTTCTATTAGAAGCTATTGGAAAACCAAAACTCGACTGCGTCGTGAGCAATGCGTTAATATTTGAAGCATTCGATTATTATGCGCATTAAAGATAGCGCTCTTTAATAATCTTTATATGGTGTTTTTCATGTCCACAGATGATGTAGCCAATGGCTCTAACCGACACCGGAAATCCAGAGGCTTTACCAATATTAAGTAAGGTCTCTGCATCAAAGGACTCATATAACAGCATCGTCGTTTGCCTCACAGCGTTGTACTCCTTTAATAAATTTTCGAAAGATCGCGTATTTGCACCAGCTTTTAGTACATAGTCATCTTGCTCAAAACCTGCTAAAGGTGCTTTATCTCCTCTAGCAATTCTCAAAGCTCTATAAGCAAAAATACGTTCAGTATCTATAATATGTAGCAACACATCCTTTACTGTCCATTTGCCTTCTGCATAAGCATAACCATGTTTTTCTGCAGGTATAGACAATAAAAACGAATTCACAGCCTCTCCACTTAGCTTCAACCCTTCTAAAAGATCTATATCAGTCATTGCATCAATATAAGGTTGATAAAAAACATTATACTCAGATTTCGAAATAAGACTCAAACTCATATACTATAAATTAAAAAAAGCCCCAAATTACAATAACTTAGGGCTTGGTTTATATATTTAATTGTGATTACAATTCATTAAAAATGGTATGCATCAAACGTTTTTTATCATTAAGACTCTCCTCTAACGAAATCATAGTTTCAGTTCTATACACTCCATCAATATCGTCTAACATAAAAATAATATCCTTAGCATGCATAGTATCTTTTGCTCTAATTTTACAGAAAATATTAAATTTTCCTGTAGTGATATGCGCTACCGTCACATAAGGGATATCTGAAATTCGCTCTAAAACAAATTTAGTTTGCGATGTGTTTTGAAGAAAAACACCAACATAAGCTATAAATGAATAATCTAGCTTTTGGTAATCTAATGTTAAAGATGACCCCATTATAATACCTGCTTCTTCCATTTTTTTAACACGTACATGAACTGTACCTGCAGAAATCAACAATTTTTTTGCAATATCTGTAAACGGAATACGCGTATTATCGATCAACATATCTAGAATTTGGTGATCAACTTCATCTAATTTAAACTTTGCCATACTTATAAAATCTTTAAACTAAATGCAAAAATAAAACATTTACATTAACAAATATGCATTAAAATTGAATAATTTTACGGTTTTAATGATATTTCTTCATTTTTTAACATTACGAAATCGATTTCGCAACCTATATTTAAGCCCAAATTATCCTCAGTAGTTACCAAAAATCCATTGGCTTCTATTTCTTTATGACCGTATTGATGATTTAGCTTCGCTATTTCTACAATTGTAGGTACAAATTCGAGTTTACCACCCTTTAAAACCTCTTTATACTGAATTGCTATATCTATCAGAGCGTCTTTAGAATGACTTTTAGCATTTCTGATAATAACATCGTAAAAGCATTTCCCATTTTCTGGAATATTAAAGTAGCCCTCATAAAAAGTGACATCAACTCCATTTATTATAGTTTCAATTCCTTTTAGAATAGCTATATAAGTTAAACGACGTACCTCTTCCCTCTCGTAATCATTTTTATAGTGTCCGGATTCGTACAATATTGTCGGAACTCCAAAGCTTTGAAACGTATCTCCAACACAATTTAAATTAAAACCATCATCATAACGCCCTATACCATTGGGAATCTCGGCTTGTAAAAAGGTGTTAATTTCTGAAATAATAGCCATGGCTTCTTTTCGATTACGCGTTAACTGCCGTTCTGCATCTTGTGCTGGTGACAAAAATGATAGTGTAGCTACATTATTAGCATCTCCTGCACTAAAAATGGTACGCTGACCATGAAGATTAAAACAGTAATTAGGTTGAAAATTGGTATACACCTGACGTAATACGAGGCTTTCTGGCTGAGATAAGGCTTGTGCATCTCTATTTAAATCCACTTCATTAGCGTTAACGCGCGTATACCGTTCAGCACCATCAGGATTTAAAATAGGAATAACCACTAACGTACATTTCTCAAGAATTTGTCTACCAAGTTCCTCTTCTGTTTCAAATAGTCGAAAACAATCAAAAAGCGCTTTTGTTGATGTCGATTCATTGCCATGCATTTGTGACCACAATAAAATTTTTAGAGGGCCACTACCAAATTCTAATTGATAAATTGGCCGTTTCTCAACAGAATATCCTACCGTTGAAATTTTAGGTTTTGATAAATATTCAAAACATTTTTCAATGTCAGAATTGGTAATATATCGACCATATAGTTCTGGTGTTTTAACCTCCAAAAAAAGACGGTTTAAAAGCTCTAAATTCATATGACAAAATTATTGGTTACAAATGTAATCATTTGTTTTGTTACAATTGTAAACAACAAAATAGCGGTGTTTTGTTACAGAAGTAAACAGTGTTTCAAACCCTAAAAGACCTTCACACAATTGCAATTAACAAAAACTCAACAAACTCAGTAAATTAACTTTAAAATATTTGTTTTCAGTAATTTACAACTATTTACCGAACCAAAACTTTAATATGTTATTGATTAATTTGTTAAATTCATTTTATTCCTAAATACTATTGTTTACATTTGTGTAACACTTTTACAAAACTTAAGTTTACAATGATAAACTCTACCGATTTTACAAAACGTTTACAAAAAATCATAGATTACTACAGCGAATCTGCTTCTGGTTTTGCAGAAAAAATCGGTGTACAACGCTCTAGTATTTCTCATATTTTAAGTGGTAGAAACAAGCCAAGTTTAGACTTTGTGATGAAGGTGCTTTCCACCTACCCTGAAGTAGAATTATATTGGTTGATGAATGGTAAAGGTGATTTCCCAAGTAAGCCTAAAATTTCAGAATCTCCACTTTCAAATACAACAGAAATTAAAACGACGCCACCACAACCCGATTTAAATATTGCTACACATTCTGACGCAGATCAAGAAATAGATAAAATTGTAATCTTTTATAAAAACGGAACATTTAAAAGCTACAAGCCTTAGTATTAAATACACTATTCATTACCTTTGCAAAAAAGGATTTTCATGAAGTTTTTGCTTTCTCTATCGTTATTAATATTACTAACAAGCTGCTACTCTATAGAACGCGATTGTTCAGACTTTAAAACAGGAACTTTTGAGTTTTCATATGTCATAGACGGCAAGGAACATACTTCACGATTTAAGCGCACAGAAGACTACAACATAGATTATCACGAAGAAAAAGCAGATTCTTCGTCTATTCGCTGGATTAATGATTGTGAGTTTATATTAAAAAAACTACACCCAACCAGCAATTCGGAAAAAGAAGCTATTCACATGAAGATTTTATCTACAACGGAAGATTCATATACTTTTGAATACAAACTCGCCTTAAAGCGCCCAAACAGACCTTCTAGAGTAGAAAAAGGCGTAGCAATTAAAGTTGATTAGGTGTTTTCTGAATATCACTTAGAATTAAGCCCACCTCTTCATATCATAAAAAGCAAGTTACCCAGATCAAGGCAAATTAAAGAAGCCACACTATACAACGAATATGCGACACAGCTCACAATAAACTTCTAAAAAAGTGTTACCTGACCTTGTCCATCGCTTTCAGAATCATCCTCATCATCACTTTTAGACGCGTTACGAGACTGAGCTTCTCCTTCTGAAGTTGTAGAAGGAACTGTCACTTCATCAACCACCTCCAACTCATCAGCATGTACTTCTTCCGGTGCTTCATAAGGTAAAGGATCCAATATATTAATCTGATTCACCTTGTCTTTAGTAAGTTGATTTCCAAGCGCATTAATCCCTTTTACTGAAATAAACTCTTCAAGATTAACCTCCATGTTTGGCTTGCGATCTTTACCGCGTTCTTTAGTAAATTCTACTTCAGCCTGAGGTCTCCAATCCGTAGACACAATCTCTAATTGCGAATCTTGATGATCAGAAATAAAACTCTCCTCTTTACCTTCATGTTCAATAACAAAGCGCTTCACATAATAGCGCTCTTTTTCTCCATCAAAATAAATAGCAGAGATAGGCTTTTTAGGCACCCACTTTTCTAAGACAATCATGTCACTATCAAAATGCGTTGTTAATTCTGGTATAATGGTTTTTACAATTCCCGATTGATTAATGACAAGGAGTCGATCTTCCCCTCTAAACTCACCAATCAACTCACCTCTACCATCGACGTTTAGACGCCGAACGGTTTCATCAAACCAAATTTTACGTGGCTTTAAAGTCGACACCCCTTTTTCTTTAAGTTCTACACGTTTAATGGCGTATTTAGTAACGCGATTTCCTTTTGAAGTTCTACCTTTTATCAGAACATCTGCAAAATCTAAGTCCCATTTAAGCTTCTTAATACTACCTACTTGACGAAGCATAATCGTCACAACTTCTGCTTCTCCGTTTGGATTGGCTGAGAAATACCACAATACAGACCCTTTATTACCATTGGTTAAATCGTACTCGCGGTCTCGTGTCATACTAGTTACAGCAAATCGCTTTACATAAGACGGCCCACCTTTACCATCGCGATAAATCATATTATAAATGGTACGCTTGTCTTTTTTCTTAAACACAGCCACATGAATAATATTCTTACCAATAAAAGTTTTAGAGTCTACTTTTGTCACCATCATGGTGCCTTGTTTTGTAAAGACAATGATATCATCAATATCACTACAATCGCAAACATATTCGTCGCGTTTTAGAGAAGTTCCTATAAAACCTTCCTCTCTATTTACATAGAGTTTTGTATTTCTTATAACCACTTTTGTCGCATCAACATCATCAAAGATTCTGATTTCCGTTTTACGCTCTTTGCCTTCACCGTAATCTTTTTTTAATCGCTTAAAATACGCTATAGCATAATCAGTTAGATTCGCTAAGTGATGTTTTACTTCAGCTATCTGATCTTCTAAAGCATCTATTTTTTGCTGTGCTTTATCGATGTCGAATTTAGAAATACGCTTAATTCTAATTTCTGTTAATCGCGTAATATCATCAACCGTAATAGCGCGTTTTAAATGTGTAATATGTGGCTGAAGCCCTTTGTCGATTGCCGCAATAACTCCATCCCAAGTTTCCTCTTCTTCAATATCGCGATAAATTCTATTTTCAATAAAAATACGCTCGAGTGAAGCAAAATGCCATTGCTCTTGAAATTCTGCCAATCGGATTTCTAATTCACTCTTTAAAAGCTGAACCGTATTATCTGTAGAACGACGTAGCATTTCACTAACTCCTACAAAATAAGGTTTATTATCTTCAATGACACAACCTAGTGGCGAAATGGACGATTCACAACTTGTAAATGCATAAAGCGCATCAATTGTTTTATCTGGAGATAAACCTGATGGAAGATGAATTAAAATCTCAACTTCAGCAGCGGTATTATCTTCAATTTTCTTAATTTTTATTTTCCCCTTATCATTCGCCTTAAGAATAGAATCTATAAGTGAAGACGTTGTGGTGCCATAAGGGATTTCGGTAATTTTTAAAGTATTCTTATCACGTTGAGAAATTAAAGCTCTCACTCTTACTTTACCACCACGCATACCATCATTGTAGTTTGTAAAGTCCGCAATACCAGCCGTTGGAAAATCTGGTAATAACGTAAAGCGCTTGCCTTTTAAGTGCTTCACGGAAGCATCTATCAATTCAATAAAGTTATGCGGCAAAATTTTTGTAGACAAACCTACAGCAATACCTTCACCTCCTTGAGCCAGTAATAATGGAAACATAACTGGCAGATTAATAGGCTCCTTTCGTCGTCCATCATAAGATGCCTGCCATTCTGTAATCTTTGGATTATACACTACATCTAAGGCAAACTTAGACAGTCGTGCTTCAATATAACGAGACGCTGCCGCACGATCACCAGTTAATATATTTCCCCAGTTTCCCTGAGTATCAATTAACAAATCTTTTTGCCCTATCTGAACCATGGCATCTGCAATACTTGCATCTCCATGGGGATGATATTGCATGGTATGACCCACAATATTCGCTACTTTATTATAGCGACCATCATCTAAATCTTTCATAGAGTGCATTATACGACGTTGCACAGGTTTAAAACCATCTTCAATCGCAGGTACTGCACGTTCTAAAATTACGTAGGATGCATAATCTAAAAACCATTCTTTATACATTCCGGTAACCTTGGTAATGGTTTCTTGGTTACCATCATCCTCGTTTAACAACTCGTCGTGCGCTTCTATCATCTATATCTCCAACTTTTTGCTTTTATTTTCCTTTATTATCTTTTTCAAAGACTGTCTTACATATTTTACTTTTTTATGTTTTAAAAGTGTAATATTAAAACGCTCCCTAGATACTTTACCATTACTTTGTGTGGTATAGATAATTAAACTTTTATAAAAAAAATAGTTAATAATCTTATAACCACTAATTTTATGTCTTGCGACCTCTACTTTATTTTCTCTATAATTAAAATGATCCGTAAGTATTAATCCACTATTGGTAATAATAACATGAGCACCATCACTATCATACTCAAAAAATCGTGCTACAAAATGCACAACAACGACTGCGACTAACAAACCTATAATTACATATAGTGAACTCCCTTCTATTAAATTATAAGATCGAAAAACCGTAGCAAGTAAAACGGCTGCGATAATTAAGATAAAATAGATAGAGATTATGGTGTTTTTTATTTCTCGGTTATCTGTTCTCATAGTTCATCTTCAATAACATCTAATTCAACTTTAAGATTATCTATAATAAATTCTTGACGTGTTGGTGTATTTTTACCCATATAGAAGGACAGCAATTCTTCAATAGACATATCCTTATCTAACATTACCGGATCTAAACGAATATCATCTCCAATAAAATGCACAAACTCGTCTGGTGAAATTTCACCTAAACCTTTAAATCGCGTAATTTCAGGCTTTGGCTTTAATTCTTCCATAGCATTACGTCGTTCTTCCTCCGAGTAGCAATAAATGGTTTTCTTTTTATTTCGGACTCTAAATAAAGGGGTTTGCAAGATATACAAGTGCCCTTCTTTAATAACCTCTGGAAAAAATTGCAAAAAGAATGTAATTAATAATAGTCTAATATGCATCCCATCGACATCGGCATCCGTTGCAATCACCACATTATTGTACCGAAGGTCCTCTAAGGATTCTTCAATATTTAATGCCGCCTGAAGTAAGTTAAACTCCTCATTCTCGTATACAATTTTCTTACTTAAACCATAGCAATTTAAGGGCTTTCCTTTTAAACTAAATACGGCCTGAGTGTTTACATTACGAGATTTTGTTATACTACCTGATGCAGAATCACCCTCGGTGATAAATAATGTAGTATCTAAATACCCATCTTTTTTAGTATCACCGAAGTGTACACGACAATCGCGCAACTTCTTGTTGTGTAAACTCGCCTTTTTAGCCCTGTCTTTTGCTAATTTCCGAATACCAGATAATTCTTTTCGTTCGCGCTCGGCTTGGAGAATTTTACGTTGTAATTTTTCTGCCGTATCCGGATTTTTGTGTAAATAATTATCTAAATATGTTTTTACAAAATCATTGATATAGGTTCTTACCGTAGGCAAATCCCCTCCCATATCTGTGGATCCTAGTTTTGTTTTGGTCTGACTTTCAAAAACGGGTTCCATCACTTTTATAGCAATTGCAGATACCACTGATTTTCGAATATCTGATGCTTCATAGTTTTTACCATAAAACTCCCTAACGGTTCTTACCAAAGACTCTCTAAATGCGGACAAGTGCGTTCCACCTTGTGTAGTATTTTGCCCGTTAACAAAGGATCGATACTCTTCACTATACTGTGTTTTGCTATGCGTAAGCGCAACTTCAATATCATCACCCTTAAGATGGATTATAGGATAAAGCATATCTGTTTCGTTAATACTCTCAGATAATAAATCCTTTAATCCATTTTCGCTATAAAACTTTTCACCGTTAAAAACAATGGTCAACCCTGGATTTAGATAAACATAGTTTTTAAGCATTTTTACCACATATTCACTGCGGTACTTGTAATTTTTAAATATAATGTCATCAGGAATAAAAGACACCTTAGTTCCCTTTCGTCTAGATGTATCTTCTAATAATTCTTGATTGATAAGATTGCCTTGTTCAAATTCTGCAGAGGCCGACTTACTATCTCTTGTAGATTCTACTCTAAAATATGAAGACAGCGCATTAACCGCCTTAGTACCCACACCATTTAAACCGACTGATTTTTTAAACGCTTTAGAATCGTATTTTCCACCAGTATTCATTTTAGACACAACGTCTACCACTTTTCCTAAAGGAATACCACGACCATAATCGCGCACAATAACACGCTCTCCATGAATAGAAATCTCAATAGTTTTACCAGCTCCCATCACATACTCATCAATAGAGTTGTCTAAAACCTCCTTAAGTAAAATGTAGATACCATCATCTGGAGAGGAGCCGTCACCCAATTTACCGATATACATACCAGGTCGCATTCGGATGTGTTCTTTCCAATCGAGTGAGCGTATGTTATCTTCAGTATAGTTTGACTGTTCTGCCATAGTAGTTAGGACGGATTTAATGATGGAACGCTAATATAAGATTATAGCTTAAAAAATGAAATATGGTTGACGTAAAGTAATTAACAAGTTATGAGAAATTGAAGATGAAGGTAAAAATACACTCCAATCGAAGCGAAATAGTCCGCTTTTTAGGAATTTTAAGTGATTTTTTATTCAAAACGCATCAGCATTCTTAGTATTTTTTTTAAAAAATTATAAAGTAGCACTACAAGCCTAATTAAACCTAATAGCGCTTAAATAGTCAATTGTTCTGCTGCAATCTTGAGATACGCATTCCTAGTCGTTAGTAAATTCTTCATATAACGTTTTAAAAACAGGACATTTGCAAGTTTACCCAAGATACCTAAAGGCGACTCAAACTCAAAAACATCGGTCATTAACGTATAACTTTCATTAGATTCTCGATCTATTTGTGTTTCAAAAATATGTTTGTGTTTAAACGATTTAAAAGCTCCAGAAATCATGTCATCTACAAAGTAATATGGCCTTTCAAAACCTGTGATTTTTGAGGTTAATCGCTGCTTTACACAAAAATGTGTTGCTTCCCACGTTACCGATTCTCCCAACGCTATTACACCCGACGTTTTTCCTGCAACAGCTTTTTCTTTAGAATGTACGAGCGACGCTTTATGAAAATCAATATTTCGTGCTAAATCAAAGCACATTTCTATATCAGCTTTAAGTATTGTTTTAATTTCAATAGTAGGCATAGCATTAAAATAACCAGATCATTGTTTTTGGTATAGTGACACAAAAACCCCTAATTGCGAGTACCGTTTTATCAATTTCCAATGCGTCATAATTTCATATAACTGTTCATCCTTAGTTACATTTTCAATATTAGATAATAGTATAAATGAATTAGTTTTCATATTAAAATCAGCATAAAGATCGTCTTGTTCTAGGGTTTTAAATTCTGAAAAATGCCGTTCATTAAACCGAACTCTCGTCCCTATAGTTGACTTCTTTATGTCAAGTGAATCAATATAACCTTCCATTTGCGCTTCAACGGTATAACTATTTAAATACGCCAACGAACTATCCCAAGATTGAGAGATCGTCGCAGGATAAATCCAAAAATGACCGGAAACAAACATAAGCAATACAGACATATATATCAACTTCTGCCTTTTAAGCTCATAATAAGCTATTAAATTAATAAGTAAAATTATGGCTAATAAATAGCAAAACATAAAATACCGATCACTAAACGGGTTAGAAAAAGGAACCATACCAATAAAATAGACAAAGGCAAACACAAAAAAGGCAATTGCAATTCTATCTATCTTAGGATTTCTATGGGTTTTATGCCTTATATATTTTACTAAAAGAGGTAATACTAAAATGAACACTATAAATCTTCCGTATTCTAAAAAGCTTTTAACATACACAATACTATTAATCGCCATTTGCTTTACTCCCACAGATTGCCTATGCGCATTGTAATGCACATTTTTACTCACAATAAACCATCCAAGTTTATCATACTGAAAATAGCAAAACACAGAGAAGCACAACAAAGCTATAACATATCCATACCCCATTCTTTTATTATGCGCTATTAATTTTAATCGTGTATAAACAACCTGAATTATAACGATGGCAAGCATAACATGCAGACCTCTAAGATTGGCAAATAACAAACCTGTTAACGCCAGGGCAAAAAGAACTGGCTGAGATGCAATTAAAGCATTAAAACTTAACAACGTAAAAAACAACAGTAGCATATCGTTGTTTAAATTAGTGGTTTGTGCTATAAAAGTAGGTTCTAAACACACCAAAAGCACAGCAACTGCAGCTATCGTTTTAATAAAACTCAACTTACATAAACGTACAATTTGCCAGACTACTCCGATATTAACAAGGAGTAACAATAATCTTGATGACCAAATAGTTTTTTGAAAAATGGTCCAAAAAATAGACAAAAGTCCAATCCATAATGGAGGATGACCAGAATTATTATTCGTTGGCAGTATAAATTCTGAAAGTCCATTATTAAAAATCCAATGGGCTCGGCGCGATTTACTAATACCATCCCAAAAAAAAGGTGTGTGTCTTAGTAGCAGAAACTCTACGACTAAAACACACACCAAAAAAAATAAAATCTGTTTAAAGCTTATCTTTTTTAAATACCTTATCATGTATGCAAGTTACACATTAAACAAGAAATGCATCACATCTCCATCCTTAACAATATAATTCTTTCCTTCTACACGCATTTTACCAGCTTCTTTCACTTTAGCTTCACTACCATAAGCCACGTAATCATCATAGGCAATGACCTCAGCTCTAATAAACCCTTTTTCAAAATCTGTATGAATGACTCCAGCAGCCTGCGGACCAGTAGCTCCAACATTAACTGTCCAAGCTCTCACCTCTTTAACTCCTGCAGTAAAATAAGTTTGCTGATTTAACAACTTGTAAGCCGAACGAATTAATTTAGCTGAACCTGGCTCATCTAAACCTATATCTGCTAAAAACATCTGACGCTCTTCATAATCGTCTAATTCATTTATATCTGCTTCAGTTCCTACTGCTAAAACTAGCACCTCAGCGTTTTCATCCTTAACGGCTTCTCTAACCTTATCCACGTAAGCGTTTCCAGAGTTTGCAGCACCTTCATCTACATTACACACATACATTACAGGCTTGTCTGTAATAAACTGTGATGGCTTTACGTAATCTTCATATTCCTCTTCAGAAAAATCAATAGCTCTCACAGAAATTCCCGCCTCAAGATTTTCTTTTATTTTAAGAAGTACCGCTTCTTCCTTTTGCGCTTCTTTATTTCCTGTTTTGGCAGCACGCTTTACTTTATCTAACTTCTTTTCTGCCGTTTCTAAGTCTTTAAGCTGCAATTCCATATCAATAGTCTCCTTATCTCTAATCGGATCTACAGAACCATCAACATGCACAATATTATCATTATCAAAACAACGTAAAACATGCAAAATAGCATCAGTTTCTCTAATATTAGCTAAAAACTGGTTACCTAAACCTTCACCTTTACTAGCCCCTTTTACTAAACCTGCAATATCAACAATCTCTACAGTGGCAGGCAAAACACGCTCTGGTTTTACCAATTCCTCTAATTTCTCTAATCTTGGGTCGGGTACATTCACCACACCTATATTAGGCTCTATGGTACAAAACGGAAAGTTGGCACTCTGCGCTTTAGCATTAGATAAACAGTTAAATAAGGTTGATTTTCCTACGTTTGGTAATCCTACAATTCCGGCTTTCATCGAAAAACTTGTTTTTCGTTCCCACAAAAGTGGGAAACTTGTTTATTATTAATCGCAAATTTTGCGAGTGCAAATGTAGTTAATTCGTGGAATAGTTGGATTATATTTTTTGAAATGATTGCATTTCTTTACTGAATAAAATACTTGTAGTAATTTTTATTAAAAACAACCTTAACAAAAACCACATAACACCCAATATAACAACCACTTAACCATTATATTTTTTAGTATCAAAAATATGTAATATCTCTGCTAACAACACAATTTATTATGCTTAAAAAAACAGTTTTAGTAGAAAAGAAAAGTAAGATCACTTGTAAAAACTTACAACTTATTATTAAAAATGACACGCGCGAAGGCACAATACCTATTGAAGATATCGGTTTTGTTGTTATAGACAACCCAGAAGTTTATATCAGCATTACAGCTATGAATTATTTAGTACAAAACAATGCCTCAGTCATCATTTGCAATACTTCGCATTTACCAAACGGCATGTTTCTTAATTTAAACAGTCACCACATTCAACAAGAAATTTTCAGAATACAGATAGAAGCCAGCTTACCTTTAAAAAAGCAACTATGGCAACAAACCATAAAGGAGAAAATTACTAATCAAGGGTTGTTATTAAAATCCATTACCAAACAAGATAATTCATTTTCCTTTTTAGCAAGCAAAGTATTAAGCGGAGATACCTCTAATATGGAAGCTGTTGCTGCAAATTTTTATTGGAAATCATTTTTTGAAACCGATTTTAAACGAGAACGTTTTGGTGATTACCCAAATAATTTCCTCAATTACGGCTATGCCATTCTAAGAGCAGCCACAGCAAGAGCACTTTCAGGAAGTGGTTTGCTCAATACGCTCGGAATTCATCACAAAAACAAATACAACGCCTTTGCCCTAGCCGATGATATTATGGAACCTTATCGACCTATCGTAGACGAAGCGGTACACTCCATAATACAACATTATGATGAGCAAGAACTAAACACAGAAATAAAATCTATACTATTACAAATTCTAACCCGAACCGTTTATTTTAAAGAGGAAAAAAGCCCATTAATGGTGGCACTACAAAAAACGGCCAGCTCTCTACAACAATGCTATTCCGGAAAACGAAAGAAAATTAAGTATCCAAAACTATGGAATTAAACGGTTATAGAATTATGTGGTTATTTGTTTTTTTTGATTTACCAACCGACACAGCCAAAGACCGAAGAAACGCGGCAAGCTTTAGAAAAAATCTACTCAAAGATGGTTTTAATATGATGCAATACTCGGTATATATGCGTCACTGTGCAAGCAGCGAAAGTGCAGACGCTCACGAAAAACGTATTAAACGCTTGTTACCACCATTAGGAAAAGTAAGCATATTAAGAATCACAGACAAACAGTTTGGCAACATCATGAATTTTTGGGGCAAAGCAGAAGTCCCCAAAGAACCAACACCAACGCAATTAGAATTATTTTAACCAATAATTTTGTCATTCCGAACAACAAGGAATCACATAATATCACATTTAACTACAACCACCCAAAACTAAAAAATGAAACAATCATACCTTATCACTATAAAAACCAATAAATACATAACCACTTGTCATTCCGAGGAACGAGGAATCATATAAGATTGTATTTAACCACAACCACTCTAAACTAAAAAATACAACAACTAGACCTTATCACTGTAAAAAATAATAAAAGCATAAGCGCTTGTCATTCCGAGGAACGAGGAATCACATAAGGTCGCATTTAACCACAACCACCCAAAACTAAAAAATGCAACAATTATACCTTATCACTGTATAAAAGAAGCATTTTTATAATCGATATATTAACTTAAACACCTAAATATCAAAAAGATAAACAAGCAACTAATATCGTATTTTCTAATCTTTAATTCAAATCGAAAAAAGATTAAAGCCCAACCAGAACCTATAAGTCTCATATTTTTCGATTCACAAACACACCTATAAAAATAGCGTGCTAGTGTTTGTAAACCACAACCACCTAAAACTAAAAAATGCAACAATTATACCTTATCACTGTATAAAAGAAGCATTTTTTTAATCGACACCTCAACTTAAACACCTAAATATCAAAAGATAAACAAGCAACCAATATCGTGTTTTCTAATCTTTAATTCAAATCGAAAAAAGATTAAAGCCCAACCAGAACCTATAAGTCTCATATTTTTCGATTCACAAACAC
>Ga0193951_1000022_pt1 | contig 65524 bp, 48 predicted proteins | sample BB_2_MG_FD_140370 | JGI IMG/M metagenome (GOLD analysis project Ga0193951, IMG submission 140370) | Microbial mat bacterial communities from the Broadkill River, Lewes, Delaware, United States - BB_2_MG | ecosystem: Environmental > Aquatic > Freshwater > River > Microbial mats | place: USA...
ACCAATAGAGTTAGTTAATGAAGAGTTACCTTCACGCACTATTGAAGAACCTGTAACCGTAATAACTTCAATTTTATTATCAACCGGTTCAAGTGCTAAATTTACTCTTGTTGATTGATCTAAGAATACTTCAACATTCATTCTACGTGTTGTGCCATCAGCAGAAACAAAGGTAAGTTCATAATTCCCAGGAATTAACGCTGGTAAATTGTAACTACCATCAGCGTTTGTTACCACACTACGTGGTTTTGGCATATTTTCACTTGAAGCGGTTACCTTAATACCACCAATAGCAAGGCCTGAGCCTTCAGCAGTTACATTCCCTTTAATGCTAGCAGACTGTGCGAATGTAGATACACCCAGTCCCATTGCAATGATAAGAGCTATTTTTTTTAATTTCATGTTTAACTTCTCCAACTTAATTATTATAAGAATTAAATACGCGCTGTGCTTACATTTTAATACAGGTATTTCGTTTTAAAATCCGTAACCTTTTTAAATGTAGAATTTTTATTCAGTGTTATTAACTTATCACAATAGTAATAAAAGTAAATATTTTATTACTATATATTAAAAATAAACAAATATATTATTATTAATATGTCTAAATATAATTTTTCAATTTTATTTTCAGGTGTTTTTCTGTCTTATATAATTTTTTACTAGTAATTCTTACTTATTAATTAAATAATAATATAAGTTTAAAAATAATTTATTACTGTAGGTAACAATGTCAGCACTTCTTAAAATTAAAGCTATTCAAAAGTCTCTTTCAGTAAGTGAATTAAAACTTGCCAACTTTGTATTAAAATCATCCAATGCAATCAGAGATTTATCATCTCAAGAGCTAGCCAATGTGATTGGAATAAGTCAATCTAGTGTGGTTAAATTTACCCAAAAACTCGGTTATAAAGGCTATCCAGCTTTTAAAATGGCTGTTATTGATGCTCTAAATAGTGAAGCAAGTAGTGCCCCAACCTTACATGGGGAAATCACCTTAGATTCTACATTAACTCAAATTGCGGATATATTACTTAACAGTAAAATGGCTGTGCTTTCTGAAACCAAAGCACTTAATGAACAAAGTGCTTTTGAAGAAGCAGTAAAGTTAATCACTTCTGCTAAGCGTATTTTAATCTGTGGCTTGGGCGGCTCAGCTTTGGTCGGTAAAGATTTCTCATACAAATTACAAAAGCTAGGTTTACCGGCCTGCGCAGAGCTGGACGGTCATGCACAATTAGCTTATGTATCAACGTTTAAAAAAAATGACTTAGTCTTTGCCATTAGTGAATCAGGCCAAACAAGAGAAATTAAAGCAGTTACCGCTCAGGCAAAAGCGAATAAAAGCTCAGTAATATCTTTAACCAAGTATGGCTCTACACCTGTTTCAGATAATGCTGATGTGAAACTCTATTCTATTGCCGAACAAGAGTCTGTGCGCTTATCGTCGATTATCGCCAGAACATCACAAGAATTTATTATTGATATCTTGTTTATTGCGTTAACGCAAGCCTCTAGCCAAGGCAGAAAACTATTGGAAAAAAGTAACCGTGTGGTTAAAGACTTCCAACAAGCTTATGATTAATTGATACAGAGCTAATGGAAGTAAAGCCAACTAATCGTAGCCTAGCCAAAACCAAGCTAATTAGGATAAAGCAAATATTTAGCGCGTAACTGTTTAAAATCTGATAATCCCTGTTGCCAACCTGCTTCTATTTGCTTGAGGCTAACCCCAGCTTGAATACTCTTTCTTAACTCATCAGTGCCTGCTAACTTATCCATAAAATCAGGGTACTTGAAAAACACTTTCTCGTTTGTTGCGAACACCTGATACCACTGAATAAATGGTTGAAGATCTAGCCCATTCATCGTTGAAACTCTTAAATCTTGCCCAGTGAGTAACTTATCCATCAATTTAGGACTAAGCGCACTGCCTGGCATTGAAATAGGAGTAAAATGAAAATCACCAATAGAATATTCATTATGACCAATCACTTGAAAAGGAAACTCTGTTCCTCGCCCAATACTTACCACGGTTGATTCAAAAAAAGTAAGCGATGGATAAAGCTGAATAGATTGATCATTAGGTAAATTAGGACTCGGTTTTATTGGTAAAGAATAAGTGCTATGTCGCGTGTAGTTTTTGACTGAAATCACATGTAAATCGAGTTCATTTTTACTTGTTAACCACCCTTGCCCACTGATCATTTTTGCTAATTCACCTAATGTCATACCGTGTAAAACAGGTATTGGGTGCATACCAACAAATGACGAAAACTCTGCTTCCAATATTGGTCCGTTCACAAACTTTATATTAGGGTTAGGTCGATCGAAAACAATAAAGCTTTTCCCTGCTTCAGCCGCGGCTTCCATCATATAATGCATAGAGCTTAGAAAAGTGTAGAAACGGACACCAACATCTTGAATATCAAAAATAATAACATCAAGTTGTCTGATAATATCTGGTGAAGGCTTTTTGTTTTTTCCATAAATAGAAATAACAGGAAGCTGAGTAAGTGGGTCTATATTATCTTTAACCTCAGCACCTGCATCATGATTACCTCTAAAGCCATGCTCTGGAGCAAAGATATATTTAATATCAACATCGTGACTAATTAAAAAATCAACAAGATGTTTACCTTCCACGCTAGACGTTTGATTAACCACCAAACCCACTTTTTTACCCTGTAAAAAAGGTAAATACTTAGCAGGCTGTTCAGCCCCCACAATGATAGATTTAGCATGCCCAGTGAAACTAACAATACTTATAACAACAAGACACAGGCAATATAAAAACAAGTTAAGTGTTTTCATTTTATACATTTATTTTAATAGGTTGTTCGATAGAGTCATTAACCGCTGCTCTTAAGAAACCATGTTTACTTTCTAGTAATACAGCAGCTTCTTCTATTGGTAAATCAGTTAACACTAATAAAATGGCAAGCTTTACATTGTTATTTGCCTTAGCTAAAGCAGCTGTTGCTATATGAATATCACAAGCCGTTGCTTGCATAACAATACGGACTGCTCTAGCCTTCAGTTTCTCGTTACTTGCATGCACGTCAACCATCAAATTTTCATAACTCTTACCGGTTTTAACCATACTTGCCGTGGTGAGCATATTCAAAATCAATTTTTGTGCTGTGCCTGATTTTAGGCGCGTAGAGCCGGTTAATGCTTCAGGACCAACCTCGGCACAAATAGCAATATCAGCCTCGGTTAGTAACTCAGATCCTGAATTACAAGAAACACCAACAGCAACAGCACCAATTTCTTTAGCATATTTCAACGCTGAAATTGTATAAGGCGTACGTCCACTAGCCGCTATGCCAACCACGACATCCTCTTTGCATAAATGACAAGACTTTAACTCTGTTATTGCAAGAATAGGATCATCTTCAGCACCTTCTACAGCTTTATACATAGCACTTTCGCCACCCGCTATTAATGCGATGATTTGATGTTCAGAAACACTAAACGTTGGCGGACATTCAACAGCATCAAGTACACCTAAGCGACCGCTTGTACCTGCACCAACATAAATAAGTCTTCCACCTCGGCGAAACGCAGAAACAATTTTTTCTACTGCTAAGGTTATTTCAGGAATAGCTCGATGAACAACGTGAGCAACTTTCTGATCTTCTTTGTTTAAGGCAACTAACAAGCTTTTTGTATCGAGTAAGTCTAAATCCATGGTATCTGGATTACGACCTTCGGACGCCATTAGTTGTAGATCATCAATCAATTGAGATTGTTGACGGTTTACTTTAATTTCCATGTATTACACACCCTGTAATTTGAATCTGTGTTAATTTTTTAGCCAATAAACAAGCGCCGTCTAAAGCATTACCTTTAGCTTCAACTAACATACTTTTTATTCTTGAGTTTAAAAAAGGCAATGTTGGTATTGATAAACCACCAAGTAATATAACTGGCAATTGATAATTTGATCGTGTTTTATCAATGAGATTTTCTACATGACCAACATGTTCCATTAAAATATTTCTAGCGACACAACATTTGTCATGATGTTCGAAAACTAAAGGCGTCAGACTTGCAAAATCAGACGGTTTCGCTGAAGTAGACCAAGCTAAAACATTATTTTGGTCGCCCCCCAACTTACTTACAATTGCTTGCGCCAATATACTTTCTACATGGCCTAGATCTTCTAGCTCTGATAATACTGCTCTAATAGCGAGTACTCCCATTTTGGCGCCACTCCCTTCATCGCCGACATTAAAACCCCAACCGCCAATTTGAATCTCTTTTCCATCAGCGGTTAACACCGCACCTACTGAGCCAGTACCTAGCGAAACAACCACAACAGGATTGCCTTCATTAGCTCCATATAGAGAGGTTTTTGCATCCGTATAAATGTTGACATTTTTATAGTCAGCGACAACAGAGCATTTAAATTCAGTTGCTTTTTCTTTATTACCTGCACCAGCTAAGCCAAATACAGCAGTAACATCAGTACTGCTACAGTTGGCTTGCGCACATAATTCAGCGACTAACGCCTTACAATGTTGTAAGGCTAAATCAAAATCATTAGTTAGTGATGCTGAACCGCCAGTTGCTAACCACTGCTGTCCAGTGTGTAAATTTTCGAGTCTCGCAATGGTTTTCGTACCACCACCATCGACGCCTAAAATAAATTCACTTTTATTTATCATATCATTCATCGTTAGGAATCCAGACTAGCCGTTAAGTTATTATCAACTACCTTTTTATTACGTCCTAGCATACAAACTAATAATGAAATAAACGAACCTATACATAATTGCCACGTAAAACCTAAATCAAATAACCATGCTTGAGGAAGGAAAATAGACATAACGTAAGGTTGGAAAAATAGCGTCACAATAAAGCCAATCATCAAGGCCCAAAACACAGAACTTGCATTCCCTCTTTGGGTAAACAATGCGGTAAAATAAACACCCAATAAGCCACTATAAGAGAAAACCATAACGCTTAATGCAAATTTCAGTAATGGCATATCTGTATATCGTTGCCAATAGAAGCAAAGAATTGCCATTAAACAAAGCGCGCCTGCAACAACAATCATGCCTACTTGGCCTGCTTTTACATAGTGTGACTCAGGCAAAGCTATTGTTTGTTTCTCTTTAAATGGTCGATATAAATCATTCACAATAACTGATGACATTGAGTTGAGCCCTGAGTTCAATGTCGATAAAGCCGCAGCAATAATACCAATAGTCACTAGTCCACGCACTCCTGAAGGAATTTCATTGAGCACGTAATACATAAATATTGTAATTTTTTCTCCTTGGAAACTTTGAATAAGATCACCCGTAGCCGACATTTGCATAATGTCAGGACGCTGATACAAAATAAAAAGTAATAATCCTATAACAATAAATAGCAACATCACAGGAATAACTAATAAAACAGAAAGTAGCATAGCTTTATTGGCTTCTTTCGCATTCTTACACGTTAGAATGCGTTGAGTCATATCTTGATCTAAACCAAAAGCAGCAAAATTTAGTAGCATGAAACCAGTAATTGCTGACCAAAAATTAAATACACCTGCTGATGAGAAATCCCAATCAAATTTGAAAAGTGCTAATTTAGAAGGAGCATTAGGTGCTGGATGTTGCAAAGCCTCAACTATTTGAGAAAAACTAGCGGGTATTGCAGTATAAATAAAATAGATAACAAAGACTGCCGCACTAACATAAACAGCACATTGAATAACATCACTATAGATTACCGTTCTAATGCCACTAAATACGGTATAAAGTAGGCCAACTAAGGTTAAAATAATCGTTGCTATAATCACGTTTTCAGCGTCGATATTACCAAATAGAATCATAGCGACAGCTAAAGCGGCCATATAAAGCCTTGCACCACTAGCAAAAATTCGCCCGAATAAATACATAATCCCTGCCTGCTTTTTAGCAGAGCTACCCATACGCTTTTCTAATAATTCATATACAGTAAATACTTTATTTTGATAAAATTTGGGGACTAAAATAACCGTCACTAAAACAGCAGCAATAATAGCACCAATATTTGTCGCTAAATAAGATAGATCACCTTGATACCCTTGATCAGGCCCACCTAAAAATGTCGCTGCTGACTGCGAGGTCGCTAAAATAGAAATAGCGACCATCCACGTTGGAATAGTATTCCCCCCAAGAAAAAAATCTTGGGTGTTATTTGATTTTTTACGGTTAAAATAAAGGCCAGAGCCTAATAACATAGCCCCATATAACCCAAAAACTAACCAATCCAAGCCTGAATATAATGTGCTCATATACTTCTCACAACGCCACTTCGTTAACATTTAGGAATAAATTATTCAAAGATTAACACAAATATATAATTAAATATAACAAAAATCTATAATTTACTATAACAAAAAGCTGATTCGAACATTAATTTGAAACTTAAAGCTCAATTAAACCATTGACAACATCTATTCCTAAACCAGGTAGTTCATTTAACTGAATTATCGACTTGTTGAAGGAAACACCGCCAGAGACAGGATCAAACTTACCTAATGCCGGACCATCCAAATCAATTTTAGTGATAGTGTTAGATTTTGCGACGGCTAAATGTGCTGCTGCAGAAACCCCAATACTGCCTTCAAGCATGCAGCCGATCATACATTCAACTTGATAAATTTTTGCAATATCAGCAATTTTAATGGCGTTAGAAATACCACCTGTTTTCATTAATTTAATATTGATAATATCGACTGAATGGCTGGTAATTAGATCTATTACTTGTTTAGGCGAGAATGCACTTTCATCAGCCATTATCGGGGTATGAACGCGATCTGAAATATATTTCAAACCCGCTATATCATCAGCCCGAACAGGTTGCTCAATTAGCTCTAATTGAATCCCTATACGCTCGAAGTAGTTAGCTGCATAAACCGTTTGTTTAGCGCTCCATCCTTGATTAACATCTAATCTTATCTGTACGTCATTACCTATAGCACTATGAATGGCTTTAACTCGCTCAATATCTTCTTTGATATCAGTACCAATTTTAATTTTTAGTATGTCAAAGTCATCCTCTATCGCTTTAAGTGAATCACTTACCATTTTATCGATTGTATCGACACTAATAGTTATATCAGTTTTTAATCTATTATTCCCTCCTCCTAATAATTTATAGAGAGGTGCGTTATGAAATTTACCCCAAAGATCATAGATAGCAAGTTCTACTGCAGCTTTAGCACTACTGTTATTTACTAGTGCAGATTGAATAACATCAATAATATTGTTTAAATTCTCAATCTCCATTCCTCGTAATTTAGGTGACAATACACTACTGATTGCCGCCATAATACCGCCATGGGTGTCACCAGTAATTACAGGCGTTGCAGGAGCAGATCCATAACCTACCTGACCAACATCTGTTTCCACAATAACAACCAAGTCTTCAATATTTTCTACCGTTCTCATAGACGTTTTAAAAGGCGTGATCAATGGCACAATTAACTTGGCGAAACGGATATTTGTAATTTTCATTTTGCTACCTTATAACTTGAGGTAAATCATGTACCTCTATTACTTTGCGTTTGTTTAATCTGGGTTTTAGTTAAGTCTGATCTTTTTGATGTTATAAATTGTATCAATATAACTTTTCGTTTCTGACAAATGTAACGGCAACAATGGTGTAACTGAAACGCCATTAAGTGTGCCTTTATAATATTGTTTGTCTTTAGTGTAATATGACAGTCCTTTAACATCATGAATGATGTAAGGCTCGCCATTGTCATCACCTAAGTACATAACCACATGACCTGGAATATAAATTAAATCACCAATCTCTAACTGGCTAATAGCAGCCAATTTCTCTTGTTTACTAGATTCCGTAGTAAAATCAATATTTTTTCCATAACTAGCTTTGCCTTGTTGGCCTGAATTTCTCGGCATTAACAAACCAAATGTTTTATAAATTTCGCCAACAAACCCGGTGCAATCACGGCCATTATAGTCATGCCCCCAACCATAGCGTTCACCTAAAAACTTAAAACCTTGCTTGATAATATTTTGTTTTGTGAACGGTAAGTAACCAATATGGGTGTCTTTACTTTTGGCTATCATTGCGGGTAAAAAATCTAATCTGCCTTCGCTCGTTCTCACCGGTAATTGCACAATATAAGAAGCAAATGGATTTTGACCATATAAATGAGCAGTGTAGTCTTGCTTACTTATTAAAGGTAATTTAACTCCCATATCCAATTGAATTTCAGATACTTGTGCTTTATTAGGCACAAAAGTAGTAAAAACTTTATCTCCGGTGATCATTAAGAAATTAGTGTTATGTACAAAGTCATGAACGATTTTTTTGTCGCCTAGCGCAATATCTTCTTTTAATACCCAAGCAAGGTAGTTGTATGACTGTACGAGGTACCATTTTTTATCTTTACTTTCATGCAACACGGCAATAGCTTCACCGGGAAATACTGCCGTTTCTTGAAACCTATCAAGGTCGGTATCCATACCATTATTAAATACTCTGTCGGTTGTCGGAAAAGTACGCAAAGAGGTACGTTTAACAACGAGTCCCCATCTAACATTATTTTGCTCAAGTACCGCCGGTATATTTACATTATCTCTGTAATCGTTAAATTCTTTATCAGTTAACTTATGACCATCATAATAAAACCTATCACTACTTGGCACAGAGCTAATAGTATTAATATGGTGAGTTAATTGTGCTTTCGTTAACACCTTTGGTATTGCTAATGGATCAACAACGTGTGAATTACTCTGCATCACTTGCTGGTTAAATAGATTAACGCCCTTTTTATCTATTAACACTATGTTATCACTCGCTTTATTTTTTTCGTATAAATCAACCCAATAAGCACTATCTAACTGTGCTTCGTTTACATTAATAACATCTGATTTCCCTTCTACATAAGGAGATGCAGTAAGAGAGTAAACATTCATTTGTATAAATAATACGAATGAAACAAAAATTTTAACTTTCATGTAAAGTCCTTAAAACAGTAAATAATGTGACGCTAGATTTAGCTGAGTAATAAAAAGTTATATCGTTATAGGTAAATGCCCAGTCGCGCTTATTTGCCCACTGATTATTTGAGTTAAACCATTAAAAACAGCACCTGTGTATTCATCTGATCCACTAACTTGATACGCATTACCATCAAAGCAAGCTAATACCCAATCAGCGGTATTAGTAAACTGCTCTAATTGATAAGGCGCTTTAAGTGAAATATAAATAGTCGCTAATTGCTTCTGTTTTGCGTAAGCTAAAACATCTAATGCTTTATCCGCGTTACTTTTGTCACTTGATTTTTTAAGTGTTGTCGCCAGAGCTAAATCGCCAGCTTGCCCTAATTCAACAGCCGTCTTTTGACTATCATTTGCCACAATAACAAGCTCACTATTATCTAGCTGCTCAAGCATTGCAGTAGAATTACTCTCATCTAAACTTGAGCTAGTAATTGACCATGACGCTCCACCAATATTTAACGCGTATTGATTAAGTGCTAACGCCATTGCCTCTGATTGTGATTTTTTAGGGAACACAAGATGAATATTGTTAATCGTTGACATGCGTTTAACTAATGCTGGATTAGGTTTTATTTCAACAATTGAATGCTGCACGAGTGCTTGTTCTAACGCTCTATGCTTTTCTATACCAAGCGTTTCTTTAGCTTGCGTCGTTAATTCACTAACATCTGTACTAACAGTGGTAGTTACCGCAGGTGCTAATTTTTGCTTTAAGGCAGTAATTCTTTCAACAGAGCTGTCAATATCATCAAGTGATAATTCTTCTGATAATACTTTATCAACTAATAGTTCAATAAATGCTTTAAAACGGGGTATATCTGAAGGTTGTCTAATACTCATTGGCATCATGGCAATATCAGCGCCAGCATTAAAAGTGTGAAGTACCGCCTCTTCTTCAGAAAAGAACTCTGCAATACCCGCCATATCTAACGCATCAGTAATAATTATGCCATCAAAGCCCATTTCATCTCGTAATAACGACGTTAATATTTTTTTCGATAACGTGGCGGGCTTTATCATTGATTCGCCAAATTTATTTACCACCAAACTATCATCAAGCGCTGGATATTGAATATGCGCGGTCATGATCATTTCAACATTGCTACGATCAATAGCTTGTTGAAATGGGAGTAAGTCAACCGATCTAACAACGTCATAAGGGTGCTCGACTCGCGGTAAACCAGTATGACTATCGGTATTGGTATCACCATGACCAGGAAAGTGTTTTAACGTGCCAATAACACCTTTAGACTGCAATCCTTCAAGCATCGCAATACCTAGCTCAGCAACAATCTCTGGTGTTTCGCCAAAAGATCGTACATTGATAACGGGGTTATTTGGATTAATATTTACATCAACATCTGGAGCATGGTTAACATTAACGCCCAAAGTAGCTAATTCAGCACCAATAACTTCGCCAACTTTTCTTGCGTAATAATCACCATGGTTCTCATAGGTGGCACCAATTGCCATATTGCCGGTAAATGAAGTAGCCATAGTGCGAGGTAAACGAACAACTCGTCCACCTTCTTGATCAATTGAAATAAGTAATGGCTCTTCGCTTGCTGATGCTAACGCTGCTTGTTGCAAATCTTGAGTTAAATGAATAGTTTGCTCAATACCGGTAAAGTTTTCAGCAAATAAAATGACCGAACCTAATGATGTATCGGTAATTAAATCAGCTAAGTCCTTAGATAATGTTGTTACCGGCGTCACACATTGATTATCATCGGTAAAAACAACATGTTCTGTTAGCTCTGGACAATAATAGCGAATATCTAGCATTAATTTTTGCGCTATTTTTTGTGCTATTTCTGTACGACCGTCTTGATGTTTCCCCAATAAAGAGAGCGCTATAACTATCATTACAGCAAAGCTCAATATAATTTTTATACTAATACGACTCAACATACTTCCTCTTATTCTAATTAATGTTGTTCTATGGTTAAAATATTTGTAATGCTTGATGGCTTATTTTGAAATACGTGTGAAATTTAGATCAATGTAATCAAAACTTGCATCAACATCATCCGAGTATCTATCCATTTTTAGCCCTACTACATTATTGTTTCCATCAATAATAAATTGTGCAAATGCATCTGCTTCTAGGCTTCTATCGTCATACCAAACAATAAATTCGTTATTTTCATTCTCTATTAATTGCCCGTGCATACGAATGGATTTCAATGATTCAAAATACAGTTGTTTATTTTTCATGGAAATTTTTACCTGACCAAACCAAGGGTCTTGATAAATACCTAAATAAGACGTCAAAGGTAAATTAACGCTTTTTCTATCAGGCATCACTTTGAGGTTTACTGTTGAATTTTTGGCTTGAATTCGGTTTTGTCGCTCTTGCTGCCTTTCCAATTGAATTGCTAGCCAATCTCTTTGTTCTACATCCATAAATGATTGCACAATACTGCTCATGATCGCACTTCTGGCATATGATGAGTTTTGGTTTATCAAGACAATAACACCTAAATCAAGCTCAGGTATCATCGTAATATAAGATAAGTTTCCTGATAGGCTACCAGTATGAGATACACGCTTATAGCCATGCATATCGGCTAAGCGCCAGCCTAAAGCATAAGACTTAAAGTTGGTGTTATCGTATTTTTTGTCATTATCAGAAACAGATAAAATAGTATGTGGCTGCCACATTGCTTTACTTTGTTGTTCACTAAATATTTTAACGCCTGCTGGTGATGTACCTTGGTTTAATTGTGTTTCAACCCAAGTAAGTAAATCATTAACGCTACACTTAATCCCTCCTGCCGCAGCCATAACACTATCTTTATGGTAGGTTTGATTCCGTTTAATAATGGTAGGTTTATTATTGATTAAGCCATGTGGTTGAGCAATGTTCGTCATTTGTTTAGCTGGTACTGCACCCGCAAAACAGCGGCTCATCTGTAGAGGCATAAAAATATTTTTTTCGACAAAATTCTCCCAAGACATACCTGTAACATTAGCGACAACTTCTCCAGCAACAATATAAAGCAAATTATCATAAGCATATTCACTACGAAAACCTGATGCTGGTTTGAGGAATTTTAAGTTATTAATAATCTCATCACGGCTAAAACCAGCCGGCTCAGGCCACAACATTAAATCGCCAGCAAAACGAGCTAAACCGCTGCGATGTGTTAACAAATCAGCTATGGTAAACTCTTTTGTTACCCAATCATCATATAAGGCAAAGTTAGGAATAATATCAACAACTTTACTTTCCCAAGTTATTTTTTCCTGATCAACTAATATAGCTAACGCAGCAGCAGTAAACGCTTTAGTGGTTGATGCTATTTTAAAGAGCGTTTTTGAATCAATTGCTAGCGCTTTATTAACATCTTGGCGTCCATAACCTTTATTTAATAATACTTTGCCATCCTTTATGACTCCTACTGCCGCACCTGGTACATTAAAAGTCGTTAATACGTCATTGACCAAGGTATCAACGTCTTCAGAATTAAAGGCCTTTTTTTGGGCATATACTGGTTGGCTAACCAATACACAAATAGAAATGAATATAATTAAATAATTTTTCATCGTTAAAAACGTCTCGAGTTAAATAATAAAACAGAATGTTGTCTAAAAAAGCAATACTTCAAATGAAGCATTGCTGATAGTAAACATCATAAAATAATGTTTTTACAAAAAGGCGATACCATAAAGTGCATAAAGAATAATAGTTAATGCTCCACCAAATAACGCATAAGGTAATTGCGTTTTAACGTGCTCTAATAATTCACAACCGGATGCAATAGCAGAAACCGCGGTAGTATCGGAAATAGGTGAACAATGATCTCCAAAAACACCACCACCTAAAATAGCCGCAATAATGAAAGAAGGTGGTAAGCCCATAGTTTGAATAAGCGGAACGCCAATTGGGATCAAGATGGCAAAAGTTCCCCAAGATGTTCCTGTAGAGAAGGCAATGACAGCACCTGCGATAAACAACATAGGGGCAATCATAAATAATGGTAAAGTGTCACCAATAATTTGTGCCACATAAACACCGGTACCTAATACTTTTAAGCTAGCGCCTAATGTTAATGATAATAAAACAATGGTCACCAATGGCAATAACTCACTCATACCATCAAAACCAATTTTCACTAATTGGTGATGAGTAAATTTCTTAGTAGACAACATCATAATATAAGCTACTAGGCAGGCACTAACGGTTGCATACAAAACTGATTTTGAACCGCTGCCATTAGCTAAGGTGCCATCACCGGTCAAAAACATAAACATGATCATACCTAACACCATGGTTAATAAAGGTACAAACATAAATCTTGCTTTTGTTGGTTTAAACTCAGGTGTTGGTGCCGCATGGTTGTTTGATTCGTTGTCAATTTGACCTTCCCCTATCGATTTTGAACGAGCTAGAGGACCGTGTAAATTTCCAGTGTAAGCCGTATACCAAACCATCATAAGTGCAATAATAGGGTAGAAGTTAAGCGCAATAGTTCCCCACATAATTTCTGCCGCACTTTGTTCAAATTCATAGTTACTTAACAGGCCCAAAACAAAGGCTCCCCAGCCATTAAGAAGGACTAAAATACAAATAGGTGCTGCACTACTGTCAATAATATAAGCAAGTGTTGCACGACTCATTTTATAACGGTCAAACAAACCTCTAGAAACAATGCCCGCCGTTAATACCGAAAGATTACTTTCAATAAAAATTGCCATACCGGTGAAATTTGCCATAAACGCAGCTTGTCGCCTATTTTTCCCTAAACCTTTAGAGATAACATATTCAACCATTGCTGTTACGCCGCCAGAGTGACGCATAAATGCAAGCACAGCACCAATAATTAAACTAAAAAGAAGAATTCGCGTATTTCCTGCGGAGCCAAATACTGAGACAATACGCTCAAAAGCACCAACAACACCATCAAACAACATTGTCGAGCCTGTTTTAGCGAGTAATACTTCAGAAGTAATAATCGCTAATAGCAAAGCAAGTATTACTTCTTTCTTCCATAAGACCACTAAAACAGCAACTAACGGCGGTAACAATGAGTACCATTCCATATTCAACCCTTTATATAAATATAACTAATAAGACATACTGACAAATAAGAATAGATTATTCAAGCTTTAACAGTAAATGGTAATTTTTTATTAATAATAACAACGATTATTTGTTATCAAAAATTTCTTGGTAAGCATACACACCTTGGCTTCCTCCGGTATGTAAAAAAAGAATATTTTCTTTAGCACTAAAAACACCTTTTCGGCATAAATCAATCATGCCAGACATCGCTTTGCCCGTATAAACAGGATCTAGTATTAAACCTTCATGTTGTGCACAAAGTCTAACAGCCTCAATCATTTCATCTGTTGGAATACCATAACCTTTGCCATAATAATCTCCATTAGCAAACACTCGACCTTTGGCTAGGCTAGGGTCTAAACCAATTAAGGTTAAAGTTTTTTCTAATAATTCCGTTACTATCTGAATTTGTTCATCCGCTGGGCGACTAACACATATACCGAGTACCTGAATATCAACATCAGCTAAGATTAACCCTGCTAAAAGCCCTGCTTGTGTACCAGCACTGCCTGTAGCAAGTACAATATGATCAAGCGCGATGTCTTGATCTTTAATTTGGTCAATAACTTCTTGAGCACACTGAATGTAACCTAAGCTACCTATTTCGTTTGAGCCCCCCATCGGAATCAAATAAGGCTGTTTACCACTATTTTGTAAGCTTACCATCAGCTCATTTGCATAATCAGCGCAATTCTCTTCTGCTGATATACGATGAATAGTCGCACCCAATAAATTATTGAGTAAAACATTGCCATTTTGGTAATAGTCAGATTTTGGCGTACCTGATACATCTTCTAATACTAATTCACACTTTAAGCCAAACTTTGCAGCGACAGCAGCTGTTTGGCGCGCATGGTTCGATTGAATTCCGCCAACAGTGACTAAGGTATCAGCATTACCGGCTAAAGCTGCAGCAAGCAAATACTCTAACTTGCGCGTTTTATTACCCCCGCCAGCCAAGCCCGTACAATCATCACGTTTTATCAAGAGATTGTGGTTTAATATTTTCGATAAATGTGGCATCACCTCCAGCGGTGTAGGGCTATGAGAAATAAGAACACGAGGGATTGCATTGAATTGTGGCATTGTTCGAAAACCTTAAACTTAAAAAATAAATGATAATATTGGATTATTGTCGGTCAGACACATTAAAAATACTATTAAATTGTGATCAACTATATATTTTAGAATAGATAATGTAATCACTGAAATAAAAATCCCCGCAAAAGCAGGGAGTTTAAATATACAAAAGTAATGTGATTTAAGTTGGTTTTATTGTTTAGAACTTACCGACTAAGTTAATAAACCAACCTTTTGAATCGTAATTTAAATCAGTTAAATCATCACTAAAATCGGTAAAGTTATAACCAACACCTACTTTAAAGTGTTGACCGATATGACGATGCAAAGCAACCAACATACCGCTACGCTTATCGTCAGCTTCACTGACTTCAAGCATACGTCCTTCAATTAAGAAATCCCAATGTCTAATAACATGCCAATCAATTCTGGCAACATATAGGCTAGATGAACTATCGAACCATTCTCCAGCTTCTCTACCTGCTCGAATTTCACCTTTACGATGAGCTATTTTACCACCGATAGTCCAACGGGCGGTTAAATCGTAGTTCATATCAATGGCCGCAACATGACTGCGTTGTTGATAATCATTCTGCTGATAACTGGCAGTAAATTGTTCTGCAGGTGCTAAATCATATAAGTAGTTATAAGTTAGCAAAGCATTAAATCTATCGTTGGTAACAGGTCGATAAGCAAAACCTAAAAGCGCTTCGCTATAATCACTATTTAAACTTTCATCGATACTCGAATTACTAATAGCAAAATCAATACGTAATTGCGCTCGCCAATCAGGATTCACTTTATAAGAAAGGTTATTTCTAACTAAATAAGAGTCACGCTCTTCCAACGCTTGTTTGTCATTTCGATACTCTAACGCACCACCATATTTAAAATCTGTTGTCGCGTAATTGGCATTTACTACCACAGCATTACGCTCCAACGATGGGCGTCCAGGCTCTTCTTGCGTACCGTTCTCTAAGCTGAGTCCTAGCAACCAACGTTCACTTGGCAAATACTCAATACCGTAAGCATGTGTTAAACCAACACGATTATCTCCATGTTGATAGCGCTCTTCACCATAAACATTCACGGTATCACTATAGCGATGACGAATACCACTAACGAGCTGCCCATTTCGGCCACCTAAACCGTTATCAGTTCGGTCAGGATCCAGTGCATAATTTAAATAAATATTACTGGCATCATCATACTGATAATCAGTACCTATTAAGGCACCTAATCCTTGATTACCACCCGAGACTTCACCATTTAACTTAATGTTTTTAGATATTTGATAATTACCACCAAGACCCACACGGTTATTCGCTAATTTACTTTCGTCGTGCGTTAACGTTCCTTGTACAAAAGCGAGTAGCCCCCAATTAGCATCATGTTGATAGTCAACCTGTACCGCTAAATCGGTTCGTTTACCTATATTTTGTTGCTGAGCTTCTGTCGTAGCCTCACTATTTTCTGCGCGTAAACCGGCACTAATAGCCCATTGTTGATCAAGATCGTGACGTAAGTTTAGCTCGGCACTAAATTTATCTATACCGCCCTGCTCGTCTCTCGAGTCAACTTTCAAACTCGCTGCAGTGTCTTCCCCCACAGGTAGATTGATTTGAATACCCGCTTGCTCAGTATCATATTGACTAAATTGACCAACGCCTGAAAAATCTGCATCACGGTTTTGCCAATAGATATTTCCTCGTCCATTATTGTCCAAACCTAAATCTTTAAAAAGAAATGCAGATTCGACGCGCAACGCCTGAGCTTTATCATCAGTTGCGACTGGCGCAGTTAAGTCGCCAAAGTGATAGCCACCATTATTGGAGCTAATACTTGTAACACCTTGCCCTTCGGTTTGAGCGCCTTCTAATTTAATATAAGTTTGAGCAGAGTGACGATAGGTTAAATCAAGACCTTGTAACTTGTGGTCTTCAATCCCCATATCTTGCTTACTGCCACTAAAGCCTATTTTCCAGCTATCATTAACCCAATGGCTTATTCGTCCGCCAAGCGCTAAGTCATCTAACTCATCAAAACCCGGTGTATATTCATAATTAACCACTAAATAGGCCGAATGACCAGATAAACCACCTGTTCTAACCGTTTGATCATCTTGGCTAATAGAAGATAATGGTGTTGTTAATAAAACTCGTCCTTGAATCGCATTAATATCGTAATCAACACCCGCAACTAAAGGCTGTGAACTTAACACTAAACCAGAATCTTTATCACGTATTTCAATGGATAAACGTTCTGAGCCCTGGCTAATATCTTGATTGCCCAAATAGTACAATGAACCGCCTGTTCCACGGAATTCTTCGTAAGCGGCATTAGTACCTGCTTCAGCAGCAAATAAATCAACTTGCGTAGTACGCTCGCCAAATTCCGTTAATTTTTCACCATTCCAATCTAGACTAGCACCGTAGAGTCCGCGCTCAATACGAGAAAATTCTGTCTCATTTATATCAGAGATAAAATTACCCCACATTAAATGAGATTTATAATCGTTTATCTTGGCATAGAAACGACCTTGCGTAGGCGCGTCATCAACAAGTGTTGAATCATCGCCATAAACTGCATAATGGTTTTCTTCTTCTAACCGTCGTAATAAACTACTTGGGTCTTTCTTGTCAAAATTAGAAAATAAATCTTCTAACGGCTCTTCCGTTGAATCAATGCTGGTAGTGATGGTGTATTTATCACGCCACTTACCTTTTGCGTAAAAGGCAAGACGTCCATCAATGAATAGGTCATCATCAAAGGCATCGTCCTGAGTCAAAAGTTTAGCCGCACCATTGGTAGAGTTTTTACCTAGGGTTATATCAGCTAAGCCAACATAGAACCAATCCTCTTTTTTCAATTCAAGATGACGTTGAAATAGTTCCCCATTACCATCTTTATTAAGTACTGCCACTTCCGCATTGAATTGCCCAGAAGGTATTATTTGTTGATTTACAAATTCACCTTGTTCGTTAACAGGTACTTGCTGACCTAAAAAGTAAACGTGATGTTCAGCTGGCACTTTTTCGCCATTAACCGTTAACGTTCCACCACTTAACGGGATATTTTGCAATACAAGTCGACTCTCGCCATAGCCACTTAATGTTGCTTGATTTACAGGTAAATCAGGACGTAGAGGTGTACTTGTAGGCATAGCCGAGAGTTGTGTTTCATCAAAATTGCCTTCACTATCATAGACTCTTAATAAGTAATGATATTCAGCCAATGGCGTATCAGGCAGTGCCCACTGAGCTTGAAGTGCTTTATTAAGTGAAATGATCGCAACAGGATCAGCCTGAGATGATTGCCTATTACTAAATACACGTACCTCTGCTTTATCAATAAAATTAAGATAATTGCTATAACCTTGCCAATATATTTGCCAATGTTCATCAATCTCTTGCAGCACAGGTGTCATATTTAATGCTGGTTTTATTGATAAATTATCATACTGTAACTTAATGTCAGCTTGATCCAAGGCAACATCAGTACAGCGTTGATGATCTGCATTACTACTTTGCTCTATGTCGTTCAATACTTGCCCATCAATACTAATCACTAAAGGACGAGCCTCTGTATTAGTAAACTGACAAACATCATTGCGCATCATCGACATCATAGGTTCAGGTATAACAACCTCATCATCAAACCAAGCATTTAATTCTACTCGACGATTTTGAGCTCTATCTTTTTCGGTTAAATTAGACGTGAGTGGTTCATTACTCCCTTTACCTTCAATAGTTATCGCGGTATCAGCCAATAACAATTTTTGTTGAAAATACTCAGCGACTACCTTGGCTCTAGCTATTGATAACGCTACATTGCTTTCATAAATTTTATGACTTCTGGTACTTAATGCTTGGCTATCAGCATGACCAACAAAATGTAATCGTACATTTTTCTTTCCTTTCAAGCTTTCAATAGCCTGATCAAACACTGATGTTAATTCATTGGACAGTGCATGTTTTCCTGAAGAAAAATGAACTTGAGGTAAGTTTTCCATCTCTAACGTTTTTGGTTCAAGCGCAAGAGTTGCCTGACTATTATTGGGTACATCAGGCAAGCCAAGGAAAACCCAAGATGCACTCGCTAAATTTTTCTCTGTATTCTCTTGTTTTTTAACAAGTACTTGACTGTTGTCTTCACTAACACGACCGGCGGAATCACGTGAAGTACAAACACTGGATTCTTCACAAAACTGCTCACCAACAACAGGTATTGTGGTAGATATAGCAAGCGCGATTGAACTAGCTAGTAAACTGCGACGCACCATTAAATTACTCATTGCCAGCTCTCCTTACATTAACAACATCGTTAATATTTCCCTCATCCTGATATATTTCTTGTTCAATAATCAGTTCATATTGACAGTCACACTCTTGCCATAACTCTTCACTACTTTCGCGTAATAAAGTTAGGCGGCGTTCTATCAAGTCATCACTTTCATCATGCTTGGCATAAGCTAAACGTAAAATCGATGGTTTAAAGTGCAGCGCTTTAATCGCTGATTGCAATTGTTGTTGAGACTCATCATTCAACTTATCTCCTTCAAAAGCACCAGCACTTAGCTGAATACGCACAACACGGTGAATGGTCGCACCAAAGTTAGCTTTTACCATTTTACCGCGCGTTAAACGAACAACTCTTGGGTTTTCAGTCGTGATTCTAAAACCTGACGGTAAAGTACGTTCATCAATTTTAAGAATAAAATTAGATCCGCGCATTTCATTCGGTACACCAGCGCAAGCGATGTGATAACGGCCCTGTTCATCGGTAGTAACTACTAACCCCTTTGCCGTAGCTAAACGTACTGCGGGTATGCCAGCTTCATCCTTGTCTTGGTAACCATTAGCATTTAAGTCATCAAATACCTTTCCGATAATATCTGAACAATCAAATAACGGATCTGGCACAATACGTACGGTCGCGTCAGCAATATTAGTAACAACTAATTGACTTTGTAAATATCCACCCCATGCCTGATTGACATACTCTCCTTCGCCAACACCAGCTCCAATAATAGTAATAAGATCAATTTGATACTGTTGATTTGGGGTGAAATCTAAATCAGACCAAATAAGTTGGCGTTCAGTAACAAGTGGCTCAACTTTCTCGCCGTCAATAGTCGCAGAGCCTTCAACATATTTGAATCCTGGCGGCAATTGATCAATGACACTAAGCTGACTCAAACTAAAGCTTTGATTATTCGTGACAACAATAGAGTAAGGAACAAAATCACCACGAGAAGCATTTTTCACGTTAGTCGTTTTAATGACACCCAGCATTTCATTATCAATAGGATCAACAGGAATATGATTATTAATAATATTGCCTGATGGTAATAACGGGTCAATATTGAAAGTTAAGTAATACTGTGTTCCTTCGTCTCCGTCGGAAAAATCTGCCGATGTAGCACCACAAGTTTCAGGATCTTGAACACTAGCACTCAATGCAGGAGGACTATCTTGACGTTGTACCAACGCTGGATTTGGCGATGCAAGCACGTCGACAGTATTAGTACACGCTAACAATACTCTAGATACTCCGGGTAAATAACCCGTTGGTTCGGTTACGACAAGGGTGTAAACCCCTTTAGGTGCAGAATTAAAAATTAGAAATTGATAAACACCATCTGCCCCGGTGATTTGTTCTACATTATCTAAACCACCAACTAAATCACGTTCTGGATCAAAGCCTGCAGGCCCTTCAAAACGAACAGTAGCACCCGCAACAGGCTCTCGAGTTTTACTGTCATAAACAATGCCTGACGGATCAATCGGTAGGTTTTGATTTTCAATATCCTCACCAACCTCTAAGGTGATGTTACGAATAGTACCAAAAGATAAATCAACACCTGCTTCATCGGAAACACCATAACCATAAATGGCACCATTTTGTTCGTGCATAAAACGCACTTCATAAACACCCGGTGATAAACCTTCAAATAAATAACGACCATTACTGTCTGTTTTTACGACCGCAATAGGTGTGATATCTTGATTATTTTTAGGATTATCTCGTGTATCAATAAGCTGAACGGTCCAACCTTCAAGACCATTACCTTCATCTTCATCACGGTTGTGGTTACTATCTAACCATACCAAGCCGCTGATACTAGCGGGGTCTCTAAGTAACTCGCCAAAATCATAGTCAGTAAGATGACTAATATGTTCAGTAAAAATAATCTCGCTGAATGAATCATTGTGTAACTCACCACCATGACTACCAATACTGTCTAGTCCATCATCTACATCACTTGGCTGTGTTTCCGTTACCAGATAACCTTGGCTATTAGGTAATGGTAAATGTTCAAAGGTATAACGACCATCAACCCCAGTTAATACACTGCGAACCACCGGATGACCATCAAGATCGATACCTTCAAGCTGTATAACAACATTTGGAATACCCGGCTCAGTTTCTGAACGGTTACCGTCTCGGTTTTGATCATTAAATACTCTGCCGCTTAATAGGCTACCTCGTTCGCCAAAGTTATAATCTACGCCGTTATTACCAGCAACAATGATAATATTACTAAATTGATCATTGCTAACTTCGCCCTCTAGACTACCGAGGTGCTCCTTACCATCGTGCCATGCTGCAGGCTGTGTTTGGCTAAGAACATAAGTGCCTGCACGTAATCCGACAAAGTTATACTTACCTTCACTATCGGTTACTTGAGTATATTCAACATTTTCATCTTCTTGCCAAGATTCAAGGCCTGTTAATGTGATAGTGACATCCGCAATCGTTAGTAATTCGTTTTCATCACGTTCACCATTATCATTTTCATCAACCCAAACCTCACCACTGAGTGACGCACCTTCTAACTCGGCAAAGTTATAGTTTTCAAGCTGTGTGTTTGATGCAAGTTGTATGTCAATAATGCTATCAGTTTGATAACTATCAGCAATAATTTGCTGGCCAATACTTTCTGCGCCATCTAAGTATTCAGTAGGCTGTGCTTCACTAATTTGATAACCGTTGACATCACTCGGGTCTAATGAGTCAAATAAATATCTCCCCTCGTCATCCGTTTTTACAGTACGAGAAACACTACTACCTAAGTGATCTTTGCCTGTTAAGGTAAGGTTGACATTGGCAATACCTGTTTCACTGGCTGTATAAAGGCCATCGGCATTAGCATCAATAAAAACAACACCGGCAATAGAAGCAATTGGCCATTCAGCAAAATTATACGCTTCTAACTTACTGGTTAATGTGATTTTAATGTTCGTGATTATATCGCTACCTTGACTATTAGGAACAATCACACCAGCAATACTTTCTTGGCCATCAAGATATTCAGTTGGATGCGTTTCTATCAAGCTATAGCCAGCAGCATCACTTGGTGGTAATTGCGTAAAGTGATATTGACCATCGGCATCAGTCTGTTGAACTAAATTGATCACTTGTCCGTTTTTACTGGTACCCGTTAATGTTAATTCAACATTAGCTAAGCCACTTTCAGTGGTATCTTTAAGACCATTTTTATTGTTATCAACAAAAACAACACCACTTAAACTACCTTGATATAACTCACCAAAATTATTGTTTGATAACGTCACCTTTGCTTTTAGCACTAAGCCAGTCAAATTATCTGAAGCAAGACTGTTTGCAACAATTACCCCTGCAATACTGTCTAAGCCATCGATATAATCTTTTGGCTGTACTTCACTAATTTGATAGCCGTTCTCATCACTAGGTTGTAATAAATCAAATAGGTATAAGCCATTTGCATCTGTCGTTGTATGACGCTCGACAACTGCACCAACATTATCTTTACCAGTTAAAGTAAGACTAACGTTTGCTATACCTACTTCATCTTTTGAATTAGCTAAATAAATACCATCAGCATCAGCATCAACAAAAACAGTACCCGTAATAGCCGCAATAGCCCACTCAGCAAAATTATAATTATCTAGCTTACTGTTTAAGTTAATTTGAATAGCGTCTAAGGTATCACTCGCTTCACTATTAGCAACGACGATACCGGCAATACTCTCTTTATTATCAAGATAGTCAGCAGGATGCGTTTCTATTAAGCGATAACCAGATGCGTTACTTGGTGGTAATTGGGTAAAGAGATAATAACCATTAGCATTTGTTTTCTGAACTAGGTTTATCGTCTCTCCATATAAACTCGTACCAACCAATGTCATTTCAACATTAGCGATCCCTGTTTCATTATTATTTTTAAGGCTATCTTGGTTAGCATCAATAAAAACAAAACCACTTAATTGACCTTTATAGACTTCACCAAAGTTATTGTTGGTAAGCTCTTGGTTCGCAATTAATTTAAGGCCCGTTAATATATCGCTACCACGGCTACTGGTTATAACAACGCCAGATATACTATCTAAACCATCGTTATAATCAGCGGGCTGTGTTTCAGTAATTTGATAACCATTACTATCGCTCGCATCTAATAGACCAAAATAATAAAAACCATTGGCATCGGTTGTGGTGGTTCGTGTTACTGCAATATCAGAAATATTTTTACCTGATAACGTTAATTCAACCCCAGCTAAAGCCCGTTTATTGATAGAGTATTGACCATTATTATTGTCATCAACAAAAACATAACCCGAAATTGAAGCCGTTGACCATTCTCCAAAATTATAATTTTCAAGTTGACTCGTTAGGGTTATTTGAATAGCAGTTAAACTATCACTACTCTCACTATTTGCCTGTACAACACCATTGATACTTTCTTGACCATCAAGATAATTAGTAGGATGTGTTTCTGTGACTATATAACCCGTAGCATTACTTGGTGGTAAGTTGGTAAAAAGATACTTACCATCAGCATCGGTTTGTTGTACTAGATTAAGTGTTTCTCCATTACTAGAAGTACCCGTTAAAGTTAACGTAACACCTGCAATCCCGTTATCACCAATATCTTTAAGGCCATTTTGATCCATATCTCCAAAAACAAAACCACTTAAGCTACCTTTATATAATTCACCAAAGTTATAGTTTTCTAAATTGGTATCGGCAATTAAATCAATACCGTTGATGTTGTCTGTGCTACGACTATTAGTAACCAAACTTCCTGAAGCATTATCTAAACCGTCATCAAAACTACTAGGCTGAACTTCACTAATATTATAACCAGCAGCATTGCTAGGAATAAGGTTATCAAATAAATAATTACCATCGACATCCGTGGTTTCGCTTAAATTAACAATGTTCCCATAAAGATCGGTACCACTTAAGTTAAGTGTAACCCCGGCAATACCTTCTTCATTACCATCTACTATCCCATCATCATTAAAGTCTGCATAAACCTGACCAGCAATAGACGATTTTGTAACCAGCACTATGTCACTATCAGTATTATTAGTGCTATCAGAATCGAAACCGGCGGTGGTAATAGTCGCTGTATTGGTACTCGTTCCACCTGGAGGATAAGTAATAAAGCGGACTGGCACGTCAATTATTACATTGCCACCATTATTGATGGTCTCCAAATCACAAACAAAACTTGTATCATTAGCCGCTCCAGTACAACTACCCTGAGCAGGAACCGGTGGTCCAGTTAATTCCATGCCTGCAGGTAAATTATTAGTTAGTTCTGAATCTGCACTATCCCCAGGACCATCATTAGCCACTATCATGGTCCAATTAAAAGGTTCATATACAGTGACCGAGGTTTTAGACGGCGTAATATCAACCGTTAAATCGAGTTGAATCCGTAACGAGGTACTTTCATCTTCTGTATTATTACCTAAATTAGTATCGGTTTCATTAGAGCCGACTGTTGGAGTAATAGTGACGGTATCGCCTGTTGGCTTAGGTTGAGTATCAGCCTTAAAGAATAAATAACGCGTGTATGTATCATTAGCCTCTAACTGAGTAGTTGCGGGTAATTCACAGTGCATTGTCATGGTAGTAGCACCCGTTACCGAGCTTCCTACATTATCACAAATTGCAGTAGCGCCAATACAGCTACTATTACCTGCATCATCACATAAAAAAGTAAATTGTTTACCAGCTTCAGGTGCTAATATGGCGTCAAAATAGACACTAGTAGCGACAGAAGGACCACGATTGGTAATTTCCATTTTATAACGAATAACGTTATCAGTCGTTGCTGGGAATGCGGCAGGAGTTGGAGTCCAGCTTATAGGGTCTTCGACATCCGTGGTATTGATGAGTAAATCTAACTCTGCTGATTTAATGATTAAATTATTACTTTTATCATTATTAGTCAGATCGCTCTCTACTGTTGTCGTCTTAATTTCAGAAGCATTACCTAATGTCCAATCTGAGTTAGTATTTTCCCAACTTGGTCGTACATTGAGTGTAATAGTATGAGTTTCATTACGATTTAAAGTACCGATAGTACACGTGAGCACATTACCACTAAGCGGATCACAGCTACCCTGTGTAGAAACCGCTGAAATTAGATCGTAAGTAAAACCAGCATCAGGATCAAAAGTATGGGTTACCACAACGCCTTCGGCTTGTGATGGGCCATTATTTCTAAAAGTAAGTACCTTGGTAACATCTGTACCCGCTTTTGCTGGGTTGGGGTTAATAGTTAATGCTGTCATCTCAACATCAGCAATAGGATCTACCGTTAAATTGATACTGGCACTATTGTTATTTGGGTTATTATCACCTAATACAGCGGAATCCACTTCTGCAGTATTCGTCAAAAGGCCATCAGCTAAAGGTCGATCAACCGTAATGGTAAAAATTGAAACATCACTCATGGCCATAGTAGAACCATTTTTCAATTCACAACGCACTGTGCCATTAATGACGGTACAATCGAATTTACTTGAATTATCAGTCACTACTATTGGTGTTTCATTAGGCGAAGCACTAATAATATTTGATAAATAACCAGGAATATCATCCGTCACTACTACGGCATCATTATCCGTTCCACTCAGTGTATTCGGACCATAGTTAGTTACTGTTAATGTATAAGTTGCTTGGCTTTCCGTTGTTTCTAGTACATCATTTGTACCGCTGGTTGTGCTAACACTTTTAGTAATACCTAAGTCAGCAATTAAAGTCGTACTTTCTACTCCTGCACCAGTACAGTGATTATGATCAACAGGGTCATCTTGGCCTAATGTTGTACCATTATCTTCATCTGTAGCACAAGCATTGTTAGTTAACGTACCTGCAGCATTTGCGGTTGTTACTATAGATAAATAAGTTGAAAAATTTCCATTTGATAATTGATTACTATATTCACAGGTAACTACTTCAGGGCCAGATCCTGTAACAGCACAAGTCCAGTTTGTTCCAGAAGAAGAAACATAGCTTTCATTCACATCTAGGATGTCAACGATTGTCACGATACCTGTAGTGGTTCTAGGTCCATTGTTTTTGACTCGCAGAGTACTGGTCATATTAGAGCCTTGTGCGACAGGATTTGGTCCTTTAGTTTTAAAAATTTCTAAATCAGCGCCATCAGCAACAACATCAAACGTGACTGAGTCAGTATTATTACTTGCAATAGGATCATCATTATCAGCATCAATCACGACGCTATTAACAACATTTACTCCTGTGGGAGGGACATTAGTTGTAATAATAATATTATCAGTTGTACCGACAGCATAAGAAGTTCGAGTACATGTTACCGGGTTAGCAGTACCAGCGGTGCCAGAACAACTCCAACCGGTGCCGATAGCACTTATAAACGTAAAATCACTCGGTAAGGTATCAACAACCGTTATATTACTGGCATCAAATGGACCATTATTGCGAGGAGATAAAGTAAATGTAACGGTTTCACCGCCAATAATTGGCGATGCGACTGTTTTAGTAATACTGAGATCAGTACCGGGATTAATGACAGTGTTTTCTGTTGTCGTATTGTTATTATCAATAGGGTCTTTAGTCGTTAATGATTCAGTTGAGACAGTAGCGCTGTTAGTAATAGTACCTGTAATAGCTCCTTCAACCTTGGTATTAATAATAATCGCAGGAGCATTGGTACCATTAATCAAAGAGTTTCGGGTACATGTGACTAACTGACTTGCACTACCACAGCTCCATCCCGAGCCGCTGTATGAAACATAACTAACGCCGTTAGGTAAAGTATTAATCACTTTAATATCTTCAGCATCATTAGGTCCGGCATTATTAACAATTAATGTGTAATAAAATTCACCGCCAGCAATAACAGGGTCAGCGTTATCACTCATTGTTAAACTGAGATCTGCACCATTATCAATAGTGGTATTTTGAGTTGAGCTATTATTTCCAGAATTAATATCACTAGACGAAGTTCCCGCTGTTGCGGTAACCGCTATATCTGCTCCTGTACTAGCACTCGTCTTAATAACGATATTTACATCGATATCAGCCAAGCCTGCCAAAGTACCAAAAGCACAATTTACTGTACCGGGTGTAGCTAAATCATGAACACAGCTACCATTATCAACTGATACAAAAGTGGTCGTTGCTGGTAAAGGAAAAACCAAGGTTACATCATTTGCTGTATCACTGGCATTGTTACTCACCTTAACAGCATAATTGATTTCCCCACCACGAGGCGCGGGATCTGGAGTATCTTCTAGTGTTGATACAAGCACATCAGCAGCAAAAATATTGGCGCTAAAAAGTGCAATAAAAAAAACTAAATAATATGAATTTTTCATAACTTCCTTTTTTATTATATTAATCATCAATGAATAACGTTTAATAACGACTCATAAACCACTTGAAATTTTTTAATAAAATCAAGTCTATGTAGGACAAAAATCTCAGAGTAATAATTTATCCTCTGATAAACCCACAACGGTTAAAACAATAAAAAAGTCACATATAAGTTTATTTTTTTATAAAATTAAATTATTAATACTATAAAAAAACATAATTAAAACCTATAAAAACAGAAAGTTAAATAAAATACTGTAGTAGTTAAAATAAATAGAATCACTTCTTTTTAAATTTCCAGCAATATAAAATTCAAAAAAAATAAAAACCCTGTAATAATTTATTTTCTATGTGATACTATTTTATTATTAAGTTAAAAAAGTAGGAATAATCATGACTCAAAGACGAAACTTTATAAGAGCAATAATAGGCTCTGCTATTGCTACCAGTTTGCTACCTAATATTAGCAACGCTAAGACAACATCAAACACTAGCGCTAATGCTCACTCTCAAATAAAACCTAAGCGTTTAAAAGCAGGAGATACCATAGGTTTAATTACTCCTAGCAGTAACACATGGGAAAATGAGGAAATTCATTTCGCCATTGATGTACTTAAATCTTTTGGTTTCAAAGTAAAACAGGGCAAATATATTTTTGAGCGTAAAGGATATCTTGCAGGTAGTGATAAAAATCGTGCTTGGGATGTTAATAACATGTTCAAAGACAAAAATGTTGATGGTATTTTTTGTCTACGAGGTGGCTACGGATCTCCTCAAATCTTGCCCTATTTAGATTATGATCTTATCGCAAAAAATCCCAAAGCACTTATCGGATACAGTGATATAACAGCACTATTAAATGCAATTCATGCTCGTACCGGTTTAGTGACTTTTCATGGACCTATTGCCAAACAAAATTTCACTGAATACACCTTAAAAAGTTTTAAAGATGTATTATTTACTCCCAAAGCGAATATAGACCTTGGAACACCACCTCTTTTTGAAGCAAAAGAAGGCCAAGCGGAAAAAGACAATAGGCTAACATTAATCAATAAAGGGGTCGCACATGGGCAACTTATTGGCGGAAATCTTTCTTTGATGGTGAAATTAATAGGCACCCCTTTTGAACCAGATTACACCGATAAAATTTTATTTTTAGAAGATGTCGAGGAAGCGCCCTATCGCGTTGATGGTATGTTAACGCACTTAAAAATCTCTGGTCGATTAGATAAGCTCGCTGGTATTGTTTTTGGTAAATGTACCGATTGCACCGCAACAGGAAACTCATTAAGTATCGAAGAAGTAATTAAAGAGCGTTTAGGCGATTTAAATATTCCAGTATTAAAAGGCCTAATGATCGGGCATATTGATGATATATCGACAATACCTGTTGGCGCTATGGCAAAACTTGATGCAACCAACAAGCGATTAATATTAACTGAAACAGCAGTTAGCTAGAGTACTTTATGCATAATTTACTATTCGTATTATCTCAAGCGCTAGTTTTCCCCCAACAATCTGATATTTATTTAGAAGTTGTTGGTGATCCCCATTCAACTAAAGACTGGGTCTTTTTTGCTCCACACGAAACAGAGTTTGTTGCCAATCAATATGTTGCTAAGCAAGTCGTTGATAAAGGTGGGGTGTTTATTATTTTAAGGCAAGATGGTAAACGCCTTATTACTTTAAATATTGACGGCACAAAAGTAAAAATAGATCCCAACCGTATCTTTACGTCACATGGACGCATAGAAAGTATAAAAAAATTAAATCCAACTATTGCTGAACAAAAAAACTTGGTTAATAAAACCGAGCAATTAGCGGAAAATCTCAGCAAATTTGTACTCAAAGCGCTAAACGGAAACCAAAAGCCAACGGCATTAGTTGCTATGCATAACAACACTAATGGTTATGAAAATGACGGTAAAAATGGTGTTGGTGATGTCTCTATTATTCGTTATCAAAAAAAATTTTCTAGCGGGGCTAACTATTTAATTGATGTATCTCATGGCTCCTATGATGAAGATGACTTATATTTCATGACCGATAGAAAAGACTTTGAAGCAGCAAAAGAACATGGATGGAATGCCGTATTGCAAAACCCACAAGTCGCTTACGATCCATCAGAAGACGATGGTTCGTTATCTGTGTATGCTGAAATGAAAGGCTATCGTTATATCAATGTGGAAGCAGAAAGAGTCAATAATGGTTTTGGTGAAGATCACCTATCAGTACAAACTGAAATGGTTGATTTTGTCTTTTCATTACTAGAAGAAAATAATGAATAATAGTATCCCTTGCTTACCAACCTAAAAAGAAATATATTATTCTCATATTAAAATCAATAATGAATTATTTATGAAAATAAAACCTCACATTTCGTACATCGACAATCAAATGCATATAGAAAATGTGTCGGTAGAGTCCATAGCTAAGGACATTCCTACACCTTTTTATTGTTATTCTTATTCTGCCATTAAGGCTGCTTACTTAGAATACGAAGCCGCCTTCAGCGATTTAGATACAATGATATGTTATGCGGTAAAAGCAAATTCTAATCAAGCAATATTAAAAACACTGTCCGACTTAGGTGCTGGGGCTGATGTGGTTTCCGAAGGTGAAATAAGAAGAGCATTAAGTGCCGGTATACCTGCTAATAAAATTGTCTTTTCAGGTGTAGCTAAAACTGAAGCTGAAATATCCTTGGCCCTGGATAATGATATTTTTCAGTTTAACGTTGAGTCTGAGCCTGAGTTATTATTAATTAGTCAAATAGCCGCTAGAAAAAATAAGTCTCCTGCGATTTCACTTAGAGTAAACCCTAATGTTTGTGCTAAAACACATGAAAAAATAACCACCGGAAAATCAGAAAACAAGTTTGGTATTCCAATAGCTAAAGCGAGAGAGGTTTATCGCTATGCTGCTTCATTACCAAATATCATCGTTCAGGGTGTCGATGTGCATATTGGCTCTCAATTAATAGATCTAGTACCTTTCGAAGAAGCGTTCAATAAGGTTGCAGAATTTGTTACTGTGTTAAAAGCTGATGGACATAAAATCTCTATTATTGATATTGGTGGCGGTTTAGGCATAGATTACAGTGAAGATGAGATTGAACCTGACAAAAATGCTTATGCAACCATAGTTAAACATTGCCTTAGCCATTTAGATTGTAAAATAATTATTGAACCAGGCAGGTCAATTGTTGGGAATGCAGGTGTACTTGTATCAAGTGTTGTTTATGTTAAAAAAGGGGAAGAGCGACAGTTTTTAATTTTAGATGCTGGTATGAATGACCTTGTTAGACCAAGTATGTATGATGCTTATCATCAAATAAAACCAATTAGTAATGCTATAACAGAAACCTCCCATTACGATATTGTTGGTCCGGTTTGTGAGACTGGCGACACCTTCTCGAAAAATAGAGAGTTACCGACTGCAAAAGCAGGTGATCTCATTGGTATTTTAAGCTGTGGCGCCTATGGTACTGTTATGTCTTCAACCTATAACACTCGCCTCAACGCACCTGAAATCATGGTTAATGATAAACAATTCGCAGTGATTAAATCGCGTTTAAGTTATGAAGAAGTTATTGCTCAAGATATAATTCCTAATTGGTTATTAAAATAATGTCCGGGCATTTGTAGAGGCGTTTGTAGGGGCGACTTCAGTCGCCTGTTCACAATACACATCAATAACGCTGTATTATGTTATTCTCATTATTAGCCGAATAAATTCGCCTCTACGATAATTATATTCAACTCCTTCGTAGGGTTTATTCTTTATCGGGCGAATAAATTAGCCCCTACGGTGATGATAATCAACTCCTTCGTAGGACGTTTTTGTAGGGGCGACTTCAGTCGCCTGAGCACAATAAACGCCGATAACGCTGTATTATGTTATATCCCATTATTAGACGAATAAATTCGCCTCTGCGGTGATAATAATCAATTCCTTCGTAGGTCGTTTTCTGTATTAGGCGAATAAATTCGCCTCTACGATAATTATATTCAACTCCTTCGTAGGGTTTATTCTTTATCGGGCGAATAAATTCGCCCCTACGGTGATGATAATTAATTCTTTCGTTGGACGTTTTCTATATGGGCGTTTTTGTAGGGGCGTTTGTAGGGGCGACTTCAGTCGCCTGAGCAGGATATACAAGGTGTATTTTAAAAAGCAGTTGTTACTCTTTAAATTTAAACTAACTAATGGGTTGAACTTTCATCAAAATAAATAGAGAACTCGCTGCCTTCTCCCCATTTGCTGGTAATCACTAATTCAGCTTTATGGTGAAGTAATACATGTTTAACTATTGCTAACCCTAGTCCTGAGCCTCCGGTATCGCGAGAGCGAGACTTATCAATACGATAAAAACGTTCTGTTAATCGATTTAATTGTTCAGATTTAATACCATCGCCATTATCTTTGACGCTAAATATCATTTTATCGCCATTTTTTTGCCAACTAATTTCAATAGTGCCGTGAGGTTGAGTATAAGCAATGGCATTAGAAATTAAATTGGTACACGCACTTTTCAATTCAGTTTCAATACCATAAATACCGATACCATGGATAATATTAGTACGAATTTCATGCTGTTTTATTTGATTTAGCCACTTTGCATCTTCAACAAGATTTTCGATAAGGCTTGGCATATCAACAGGCTTCATCGCATCATCATCACGATTATTTTCTACTTTAGACAAACTCAGTAATTGTTCAACCAAGCGCTCCATTCGAGATACCTGCCCCTCAATGGTACAAAATACTTTTTGCCAATGGGAGTCTAACGCATATTCAGTTTCCTGAATCATTTCAACGTAACCACGAACAACCGTGAGTGGCGTTTTAAGTTCATGAGACACATTAGCTACAAACTCGCGTCGCATTTTTTTCATACGGTGATATTTAGCAATAGCACGAGACATTAAAAAAACACGTTCCCCACCAAAAGACATTACTGATATTTCAAGTTGTAGCTCATCATTAATAGGTGAAGTAATTAAACAAGGTGATTCAAAATTATCTTGGGATAAATATTCTGACAATACAGGATCAATAAGTAACTGCTCAATATGCTTACCAATGTCATCAGGAAAATTAACACCCAGTAAACGCTGTGCCTTTTTATTACCCGAAACAATTAATAAATCGTTAGATAAGATAAGCGCTGCATCAGGTAAAGCCTCTATTCCTGAGTGAAAACGAAAGTCTGACTTATCTTCAATATTTAAATGAGTTTGCATTATTTATACTTGCTATGTTGGTTATTAATCATATTGTTTGACAACAATATTTAGTTTTTAGACTTTTGGACTGTTTTACCCGAAAAGCGGTAACCTGCACCACGGACAGTTTGAATAAAATCTTCATGGCCCGCGCCTGAAATAGCTTTTCTTAAACGTCGGATATGAACATCAACGGTTCTATCTTCAACATAAACATTGGTTCCCCAGACATTATCCAGCAGTTGTTCGCGTGAATAAACACGTTCTGTATGAGTCATAAAGAAATGCAATAATCGAAACTCTGTTGGTCCCAAATCTAAGGCATCTTCATTGATAGTGACATGATGAGATACAGGATCTAACTTTAAACCATGAAACTCTACTTTTTCAGCTAGTAATGTCGGAGACACACGTCTAATTACGGCTTTAATACGGGCAATCAATTCTTTAGGTGAAAAAGGTTTAGTAACATAGTCATCAACACCTGCATCAAGGCCTTTCACTTTATCATCTTCATCAGCACGAGCGGTCAGCATGATAATAGGAATATTACGACTATATTCTCCTTGTTTTAATTCTTTAGCTAACTTGACACCACTTCCGCCAGGTAACATCCAATCAAGTAAAATTAGATCAGGGTATGGCTCAACAATTTTTTCTTTCGCTTCTTTTATATCAACAGCTTCGACCGAGTTAAAACCATTTTGTTCTAAAACAAAGGTGATCATTTCCCTGATTGGAGTTTCATCTTCAACAACTAAAATGTAACCACTCATACATATACCTTAAAATATATTTACGTCACGTAATTTTCAATGTTGCTATTATGCACAACAAAAATGACACTTTTGTGACAATAAACTAAGTGAAATACTTAATTACTTACCTTAAGTAACCACTTAGTACGTTTTATCTACTTAAATACTCACTTAAAAAACAAAAAAAGCCGCAATGCGACTTTTTTATGAAAAACTACTGTAAATATCCATCCGTTAATGACTGTTCATGCATAATGTTAATATCTTATCAAACGGTCATGACTCCCTAAAAGAATATCCCCCTGATAACTTACACACGCCCTCTAAAATACAACGCTAATCTTATATAAAGTTGACATTAAAAGTCATATTGAATACCCACACCTAAATAATCAGCATCCTGATTTTCAGTTTTCAGCTCAAACCTTGTATAAAAAGCATAAAGTTTCGTATTACTTGCTAGCTTATAATCAATGCCAGCAGTTAGGCCAGAATTCTTCTCACTCCCTTTATAATCAGCCATCTGATATTGACCTTTAAGCGTTGAAGCACCAATAGTATATTTAGCTGAAATCATCACGCCATCCATTTCAGCACCGGTATCAATATCCTCTTGATTTTGAATTACCAACCCTACAATAACATCTGAAATTTTAGTTTGTACCGTCGCTCTGAACGTATCAAAACCTTTAACCTCAGCATCATAAGCGATTGCTGCATATAGCTGAGATTTTTTCAGGTTTTTATCACCATAAAAAGCCCCGATAGATAGTGCGTCTTCACTATCTACTGAATCCTCCAACATATAGGTTACACCTAATTGGAAACCATTAAATTTAGGGGACTTATAAGTAACAGTATCACTCAAACGATTTTCACCCGCCCAAAGTGTTTTAATATCACCATTTAAGTCACTAAATAAATCAGTTTTACCTTGAGATTGTTTCAATATAGAATCGTTTTTACCAAGTAACACTTCACCAAAAGAGCCTTTTAAACCGATAAACTGATTACGTGCAGTAAAAGTATCATCGGCATCACCATCAATATCTATCTGAAACTCAGCTTGATAGACAACTTCTAGGTCGTCATTCAAATCATGACTACCTTTAAAACCTATACGAGAAGCATTACTTTTAAGTTCGCTATAGCGGCCTTCACCATCATCAGAAGATTGTACTGAGACATTTGCTCGACCATAAATATCAACATTAGCGGCATAAGCCGAGCTGATACCAACTGAACACAACATTAAGCCAAGGGTACTTCTTATTAATTTCATCTATATGCCTTTTCAGCCTAAAAAAGATTCCTGTCTTTTTAGGCTATATATCTATCATTTTTATTACATAATATGACATTATAAGGCCACAATCACTTTATATTACAAAAATATGACAAGATAATTCACTAACCTAATTTAGATAACCTCGGTAACTTCAACCAAATTCATAATATTTATGTAAAAAACTTTATCCTTTCAATAAAAGTCGTTAAAGTCATTAATATGACAATCTAACAAATGAAATAAAATTATATGAAAGTTAAGAGCCTATCTCGAAAATTGCTAACCAGAGTGCTCTCCTTTTACTTTATATTAACAGTGGGTGTTACAGGCATTCAAATTATTGCCGAGTATTTTAACACTAAAAATCATATCAATAGTGAGCTGCTTACCTTAGAGAAAACCATTAGTGGTAGCTTGACCCGAGCCGTTTGGGAATTAAACAATCAACAAGTTATTGATATTTCAGAAGGGCTTGTTGCCATTCCTATGATTAAAGGGATTACAGTTACTGATGAATCAAACAATATAATTACCCAATTAGGCGAAGTTATTTCTCCTGAAAAATCCAGTATTCGTAATATGGCATTAGATGATGCCTCTGAAGGCATAAGTTCGGTTACCGAAGGCTTATTTGGTCACTCATTTCCTCTTGTGTTCGAATTTTCTGGCCGAACAACCTCTGTAGGCCGTGTTACCTTATTATCTAGCAACGCTGTAATATTTAGCCGAATTGAAGTTGGCCTCTATTTTCTTATTGGTAATGCTATTGTTAAAACGGCATTTCTAGTATTTCTATTCACCTTGGCCTTTAATAAGCTATTAACCACGCCGCTGAAAGAGTTAACACGACAAATTAGCCAGATAGACTTAGATGATCCTGAAGCCTCTAAACTTCATTCAATGAATTATGAAAAAAATGAATTAAATGTGCTTGAGGATGCCTACAACAATTTAATCAATGAACTAGTAGAATTCAAAGAGAAGTTAGCACAATCCCAATTAGAAACAGATAAAGCTAAAGAACAAATTGACGAAAACAATCTTTTACTTGAACAAGAAGTTGCCAGAAAAACATCTTCATTAAGCAGCACTATGCTAAAAATGGAAGTGCAGCAAAAAGAGTTACGAGAGCAAAAGAAAACCTTACAAGAAGAAAACCTACGTCACAGCAAAACAGAAAAAACACTAACAACCACGAATAAAGATTTAATTCATTCAATTAAAGAATTAAATAAAGCTAAAGAAAGATTATTAGAAGCGGAGAAAATGGCATCACTTGGTGAGCTTTCCGCCGAAATATCTCATGAAGTAATCACGCCTATTGGTATTAGTATTACCTCTTCAAGTTACTTATCTGAGCAAATATCTCATTTACAACAGAGCCTAGATGAAAACAAAATATCAAGAAAAAGTATCGAAAGCTTTATCCAAAATGCTTTAAATAGTACCAAACTATTAAATAACAACCTTCATAGAGCCTCTGAATTAGTCACAAGCTTTAAACATATAGCTACCGATCAAACGAGAGACAAAATTCGTTTAATAAATGTTTCTAATTATATTGATGAAATTATCCAATCTATACACCCTAAATTGAAGAAAACGAGTCATTCCATTAAAGTAGATTGTGATGAGAATATTGACATATGTAGTCATCCTGGCGCTATTGCCCAAATACTAATCAACTTAATAATTAACTCTATCATTCATGGTTTTGAGCAAATCAACCGTGGACAAATAACTATTGATGTGAAGTATTATCATCATAAATTACTAATTGACTATAAAGATAATGGGCATGGCCTTAGCGAAGAAACCAAGGAAAAATTATTTGATGCATTTTATACAACAAAATCGAATAAAGGCGGAACAGGATTAGGAACTCATATTATTAAAAACTTAGTAACAGATACCTTAAATGGCACAATTACCGCGCATAGTGAAATAAATAAAGGCCTGAGTTACCATATAGAAATACCAGATATGCGTACATAACCGACACTTACCTCACTTAGCTGCCAGTGAAAATATAATTTTTAAACTTGCTTAGACATAAGTTTTATTGAATGCTAATGATCCACTGCTTTTTTTCAGGTAATATGGCTTTTTTAAAAATCAGCCTCACTCCGTATACATTAGGTGAGCACCCAAGCTAGGATCCTTTTATGTGGTTTAAGAACCTATATTTTTTCGCCTTTACTCGTCCATTTGAACATTCAGAGGAAGATTTAGAAAAACACCTGAGTGAACACCTTTTCACTCCTTGTGGCTCAACAGAAGTATCACACTTTGGCTGGGTGAATGCCTTAGGAAAACATGGTGATACCAGTGTACATAGTGCGAATGGAAATTTTTTAATATGTGCACGAAAAGAAGAAAAGATATTACCTGCCCCTGTGATCAAAGATATGATAGAAGAAAAAGTCGCTTTGCTTGAGCAGGAGCAAGGTCGCGGGGCAACAAAAAAAGAAAAAGAACAATTTAAAGAAGATATTGTTTTCGAATTATTACCTCGCGCTTTTTCTCGTATTTCAGATACTCACGCCTACATTAGCCCTAAAGATAACATTATCGTTATTAATGCAAGTGCTCGCGGTAAAGCAGAAGATTTACTTGCCTTACTCCGTAAAGTATTAGGCACACTACCTGTCACTACATTAGAGCCGGACGTCCAAGCTGACGAAACAATGACAGATTGGTTGGTAAAAAAAGATTTAGGCCCTAAGTTTCAATTAGGTATGGAAGCTGAATTTAATGCACTAGGTGACGATGGTGCTGTCATCAGAGTAAAAAATCAAGATTTAGACAGCGACGAAATAAAGTCTCACTTAGATGCTGATAAATATATGGTAAAAGTGGCTCTTGAATGGGATGAATCATTATCATTTATACTTTGTGATGATTTATCTATTAAACGTATAAAGTTTTTTGACGTGATTCAAGAACAAAATGACGATATCGACAGCGATGATATTGTTGCTAAGCTTGACGCAGACTTTTCACTAATGGCAGGAGAATTAAATCGATTCATTCACGATTTACTTGCAGAATTTTCATTGAAAACAACAGACTTATTAGAGAACGACTAACTTGTGTTAGTTAACAAGATTATTATTTATTTGGAGTAGAAATGACAATTATCAAAATGGCAGATGTGGAACTTACAGATAAACGCGTTTTAATACGTGAAGATTTGAACGTGCCGGTTCAAGATGGAGTAATTACCTCTGATGCTCGTTTACAAGCCGCATTACCAACAATAATTCAGGCCTTAGAGGCAGGCGCTAAAGTGATGGTTATGTCACACCTTGGCCGACCTACTGAAGGAGAGTTTGAAGATAAATACTCACTTAAACCTGTTGCTGACTATTTAGCTGGTGCTATTAACTACCCTGTGCGCTTGGTAAAAGATTATTTATCAGGCGTTGATGTAGCATCAGGAGAACTTGTTATTTTTGAAAATGTTCGTTTTAATAAAGGCGAAAAAGAAAATGATGACGTTCTCGCTAAACAATTAGCAAACCTTTGTGATGTATTTGTAATGGATGCTTTTGGTACAGCACATCGTGCGCAAGCAAGTACTCATGGTGTTGCTAAATATGCTCCTATTGCTTGTGGAGGTCCATTATTAGTTAATGAATTAGCTGCCTTAGCTAAAGCTATTGACAACCCTGCTCGCCCATTGGTTGCGATTGTAGGTGGTTCAAAAGTATCAACTAAATTAACTGTCTTAGATGCGTTATCAAAAATCGCCGACACAATAGTTGTTGGTGGCGGTATTTCAAATACATTTGTTGCTGCTGCGGGCAAAGAAGTAGGTAAATCACTATATGAACCTGACTTAATTCCTGAGGCTCAACGCCTTTGTAAGCAAACAGAAATTGTATTTGCTGATGATGTAACCGTTACTCGTGATGGTTTTAGCGATTGGAAACATGATTCAGTAACAGAAATAAAATCATCATCAGACGTTGATGCACAAGATGATATTATCGATTACGGCCCAGCAACTTCAGCTAAAGTTGCTGAAATAATAAAAACAGCCGGTACTATTTTATGGAATGGTCCTGTTGGCGTATTTGAAATTGATGCATTTGCTAAAGGTACAGAAGTTATTTCTAACGCGATAGCTGATAGCTTTGCTTTTTCAATTGCAGGTGGCGGTGACACATTAGCCGCTGTAGATAAATATAATATTAAAGATAGAGTTTCTTATATTTCTACTGGTGGTGGTGCCTTTTTAGAGTTTTTAGAAGGCAAAAAATTACCAGCTGTAGAAATTCTAGAACAAAGAGCTAAAGAGCAATAGACATTTTCAAGTAGCGAACTTCCACACAGTTTATTTACAGTGAAGTTTGCTACTTGTATTCATTCTTTAACAATTAAGCCTAATTTTTAAAGAATGAATACAATCAACTATACTCAACAGTCTATACAAAAAATGAGTAAGTTAACGCACCCCAACTAACAGAGCTTAAAGCAAAATGAAGCTCAAACCTGAAGGAGAATTATATGGCTTTAAATGCTTCAAGTATGGCATCAATGCTTACAAAGGTTATCACAGAACATGGATTTATCGCCGCGCTTGATCAAAGTGGCGGTAGTACACCAAAAGCTTTAGCTTTATACGGCATAGAGGAAAATGAATTCTCTAATGATGAACAAATGTATGACTTAGTGCATAAAATGCGCACTCGTATCGTCACTAACCCTGCTTTTACCGGCACACGTATTTTGGGCGCTATATTATTCGAAAATACGTTAGATAGAGAGTTTTCAGGTAAGCCTTCAGCGCAATACTTGTGGGAAGAAAAACAAGTTGTTCCTTTTCTAAAAGTAGATAAAGGACTTTGTGAAGAGAAAAATGATGTGCAGTTAATGAAAGCCATGCCAGAGCTAGATTCATTACTGGATAAAGCGGTTTCTCAAGGGGTGTTTGGAACAAAAATGCGCTCTGTTATTAAATTAGCTAACCAACAAGGCATTAATGATGTTGTTGCCCAACAGTTTGAGATTGCAAAACAAATATTAGCAAAAGGCCTAACTCCAATAATAGAGCCTGAAATTGATATTAACAGCCCTGAAAAATCATCAGCCGAAGCGTTACTTAAATCAGCATTACTTAACCAACTAGATAAGTTACCTGACGATAAAAAAGTCATGCTCAAATTAACATTACCTAACACCGACAATTTTTATGATAGCTGTATTAACCATAAAAACACCATTAAAGTAGTTGCATTATCAGGTGGTTATGATCGAGAACAAGCCAATAAGAAAGTTGCCGCTAATCCTAAAATGATCGCAAGCTTTTCTCGTGCGTTAACGCAAGGCCTTAGTGCTAAGCAATCAGAAGAAGAATTTACAGCAATATTAAATACCGCCATAGAAAGTATTTATAACGCTTCAAAAACCTAATATAACTCTTCATAAGTCCAAGTAAGTTAACCCTATCTAACGGTATGGTTAACTTTCATACTTATTAATAACAATCAGCTAATATCACTTATTTTTCAACTACTTTTCTAGTAAATTTCTAGCATCAACCCCGTATTTTCAGTCAAACCATCAAAACAACAACTTTTACTGCCTGAACAGTATAAATACTGTTATAATTTATTGATAAACACTGTTTGTTATAAAAATAATGATTCATAAACAGAAAAAAAACACCTTCACATTCAAAAATTTAATTGGCTAATATTAGGAGTAATCAATGGCTTTAATTTCAATGCGTCAAATGCTAGATCATGCAGCTGAATTCAACTATGGCATTCCTGCGTTTAATGTAAATAATTTAGAGCAAGTGCGCGCAATCATGATTGCAGCAGACAAAACGGATAGCCCTGTAATTCTTCAAGGATCAGCAGGCGCACGCAAATATGCTGGAGCCCCCTTTTTACGACACTTAATTTTAGCTGCTATTGAAGAGTTTCCTCATATTCCAGTAGTAATGCATCAAGATCATGGAACATCGCCGAGTGTTTGCCAACGTTCTATTCAATTAGGTTTTTCATCCGTAATGATGGATGGCTCTTTAATGGATGACGGTAAAACACCAAGCAGTTATGAATATAATATTGATGTAACACGTAGAACTGTTGAAATGGCACATGCTTGTGGTGTCTCTGTTGAAGGTGAACTAGGTTGTTTAGGTTCATTAGAAACCGGTGAAGCTGGTGAAGAAGATGGCATTGGTGCAGTAGGTAAGTTAACCCTTGAACAAATGTTAACAGATCCTGAAGAAGCGGCTGATTTTGTGCAAAAAACGCAAGTCGATGCTTTAGCTATCGCCTGCGGTACATCACATGGTGCATACAAATTTACTCGCCCACCCACAGGTGACATTCTAGCAATTGATCGCATCAAAGCTATTCATACCCGTATTCCTAATACACATTTAGTAATGCATGGCTCATCTTCTGTACCACAAGAATGGTTAGCTATAATTAATGAATATGGCGGTAATATTCCGGAAACTTATGGCGTACCTGTTGAACAAATTCAAGAAGGTATTAAAAACGGCGTACGTAAAGTTAATATAGATACTGATTTACGATTAGCCTCAACGGGCGCAACTCGACGCTTTTTAGCACATAACCCAAGTGAATTTGATCCACGTAAATTTTTAGCCGAAACAACCAAAGCAATGTCTGATATCTGTGTTGCTCGTTATGAAGCATTTAATACAGCCGGTAATGCAAGTAAAATAAAACCTATCAGCCTTGATAGCATGTTTGATTTATACCAAGCTGGTAAGTTAAACGCAATAATCAAGTAAGACAAATTAGCCTAGAATTTATAATAATGAGGTTCTAGGCTAATAAATCATTTATTTAAAGGGTTTTGGCCCTTTTTTACCTACAAAATTAATTTATTCAAATAGTTAATCATAAACATCATGCTTATTATAAAAATCACTTACCTGATGACAAGAGCGTTAATTGACTAACCTATTAACAATAAACTCAATCAAATTGCTATTAAACATCAAATCCTACTTTAAAATAATCAAAACTGCTTTATAATGAACTCTTTTAAAGTTTTGATTTAGCTCTAGCCGCAGTTATACCCGTCTACATGTTTGCTTATAAATCTACTTTTAATTGGTTCTAAGATGCTTCATACGACTTAGATATAATATTTCAAACTAAAAAAGATCTTAACATGCCTCGTTTACTCATTGTGATATCATTTTTGTATTTATCTGTTAGTACTTATGCACAAGGAAGTAATTTTCAAAAAACAAATCCTGACACATCAAGTGCAACAGCAGCTGACATTTTATTTAGTCTAGAAACTCCTGATACCACTACCAACATTAGAACGCCGCCAATTTTTACTGGCTCAATTGAACTTGGCTTCCTCTACAAAACGGGAAATACTAATAGTGGTGATGTAAAAACAGGCTTAGATTTTCGTTTTGAAAAAAGCGCCTGGTTAAGTTTATTAAATATCGACTTATTATTAAAGAAGGCAGATGTTGTCTATGATGATGGTGATACACACTTTGAAACGACCGATCACAAATGGACTGTATCTTCACAAACAAACTATAACTTAGATAATAAAGAACAAAATTATGTCTATGGCAACATTTGGTATGAAGAGAATGAATTCAGTAGCTTTGATTATCAAAGCTCGATATCAACTGGCTGGGGACGTCACTGGTATAGAAGTAACGAGGCTTCTCTTTGGGGAGATATAGGCCCTGGCTATAAACGCGATTTATACAAAGAAACTGATACCGATGAGCAATTAACGGCAGATACTTTTATCGTTCAACTTCAAGCGTTATATATAAGAAAAATTGGCGATCATATTGAATTTAAAGAATATTTAAGTGCTAAACAAGCACTTGATACCGATGAAAACAGTATTTATAAGTCAGAGACAATAATCACAACAAAACTAATTTCTACGCTGCAATTAAAATTCACAGTTACCTTAGGCTACAACACCAAGGTAGATGAAGAGCAAAAGAATTTTGATACTCAAACAGCTGCCACACTCGTCTATAGTTTTTAATATTATAAAAAATCAAACAAATTAACACATAATTAAAAGCGGTTTTTATATCCGCAAGAATGACTCAACTTTGAAAAGGAAACAGCAATGAATCATAAATTAGCACTTTCAACCCTATGTATATTACCACTACTGTCATACACAGCAGCGGCAGAAGATGCAGCTGAAGCAAAATCACCTTATACAGCATCAGCTGAATTAGGTTTTTTATATAAAACAGGTAATACTAAAAGCGCTGATGTTAAAGCCGCTTTTAACCTTGGTTACGAGCAAGATAAATGGCGCTCTACACTTGCCTTCAATATTCTAGCTAAAAAAATTGAAACAGAAGATGATGAAGGTAATGAAGAATTTGAAACTACTGATAATAAATGGGATGTTTTAGGTCAAACTAATTACACCATTGGTGAAGAAGGTAAAAACTACCTTTACGGAAACCTTGCATATCAACAAGATAAATTTAGTGGTTATGAGTCACAAGGCTCTTTTTCTGCTGGTTGGGGTCGTCATTGGTTTGAAAACAAAACCTCATCATTTTTTGCTGATATTGGTCCAGGTATAAAATATGATGTAACTCGTGCAACAGATACACAAGCCTCAGAGAGCAACACTAACTTTATTATTCAAGCACAAGCGCTTTACACACATAAATTCAATGAACATGTTCAATTTAAGCAATATTTTGTTGCTAGACAAGCAACAGAATCGGGTGAAAATAGTGTTTATAAATCTGAAAGCTCTATTACTGCTCAGCTAATTGATGCACTACAATTGAAATTTGCTATTCGCGTTGATTATGACAGTGAAGTTCAACCTGAGTTTGAAAAAACGAACACTGAAACATCAATGACGTTAATTTACAACTTCTAACCACTATATGGTTTTAGTAAGTTAACACTTCATTACTACAGTTACTATTGTTTACAGAATCAAACAATAGTAACTGTATAATATTAACTCGTTAAAATTCTCATATCCCCTCTCCCGCTCTATCCTTTTCATAAATACGTATGAATAAGTTAATCAGTTTAACTATAAACAACTAATAGATTTTTTTAGTAATTATAACAACTAGTTATTGAAATAAACGCTTTGTACTTGGCCATTTTTTCTACGTGTAAAATTGTTCACTTAATTAATGAAACTGGTATTATCAACAATCACCAGACAATATCCTAGTATTACGCCTGCTATCATGGCAGTACCTAAATTACAGGCACAAAAAAACGACCCGAAGATCGCTTTTTTAGAATTAATATATTAGTGATTAGTTAAATTGGTTAGATGTATTTTTCGCACCACCGGCTTTAAGTGCATTCTCACCAGCAAAGTATTCTTTATGGTCATCACCCATATCAGAACCAGACATGTTTTGATGTTTAACACAGGCAATACCTTGGCGAATCTCTTCACGTTGAACGTTTTTAACATAACCTAGCATACCTTGCTCACCGAAGTACTCTTTGGCTAAGTTATCTACAGATAATGCCGTTGTATGGTAAGTAGGTAGCGTGATTAAGTGATGGAAAACATTCGCTTCACGTGCTGTATCAGCTTGGAAAGTACGAGTACGTTCATCAGCGATAGCTGATAGTTCAGTATTATCATATTCCGCACTCATTAAGTTAGCACGATCATAAGCAGAAACGTCTTTACCTTCTTCAACCATTGTATCGTAAGTCTGTTGACGGAAGTTAAGCGTCCAGTTAAAAGATGGCGAGTTATTATATACAAGTTTCGCATCTGGATGAACTTTACGAACGTCATCCATCATTCCCGCAATTTCGTGTACAGTAGGTACTGCCGTTTCAATCCAAAGTAAATCAGCACCTGCATTAAGTGCACCAATACAATCGAATACACAACGTTCATGGCCTGTACCAGGACGGAATTGATATAAACCAGAAGGTAAACGCTTAGGTCGAACTAATTTACCATCACGGTTAAAGCAAACATCACCTTCAGCCATATCAGCTACATCGATTTCTTCAACATCTAAGAAAGAGTTATAAATATCACCTGAATCACCTGGCTCTTTAACAACAGCAATTTCTTTAGTAAGACCCGCACCTTCTGAGTCAGTACGAGCAACGATTATACCGTTATCGATACCTAACTCTAAGAAAGCATGACGTAAGGCACGAATTTTCGCGTGGAAGTCAGCATGAGGTACAGTAACTTTACCATCTTGGTGACCACATTGCTTTTCATCCGCTACTTGGTTCTCAATTTGAAGTGCACAAGCGCCAGCTTCAATCATTTGCTTAGCCATTAAATAAGTCGCTTCCGCATTACCAAAACCAGCATCAATATCAGCAACAATTGGTACAACATGTGTTACATGGTTATCAATTTTGTCTTGAATAGCTGCTTTTTCACTTTCTGATGTTGCTGCATCTAACTCACGGAAAAGACCACCTAATTCACGAGCATCAGCTTGACGTAAGAATGTATAAAGCTCTTCAACTAAAGAAGCTACTGACGTTTTTTCATGCATAGATTGATCTGGAAGCGGACCAAATTCACTACGAAGTGCAGCAACCATCCAACCAGAAAGGTATAAATAACGACGATCTGTTTTGCCATCAAAATGTTTCTTGATAGAAATCATTTTTTGTTGACCAACAAAACCATGCCAGCAACCTAATGATTGTGTGTATTTAGTCTTGTCTGCATCAAATGCAGCCATATCAGCACGCATGATATCTGCAGTATACTGAGCAATCTCTAAACCAGTTTTAAATCTGTTTTGTGTTCTCATACGAGCTACTGATTCAGGATTAATAGGATCCCAAGATGAACCTGCTTTTTCTTTTATTGCTTTAACTGCTTCAATTGCACTTTGATAATTAGACATAATATTCTCCAATGGTCTTATTTACATGAATCTAAGTTATATAACTAAAATTAGGTTAGTGTAACTTGCTATGAAAGCAACCACACCGGACAACAAAAATAATAACCAACCATCCACTATTTATGAAATATATAATTACTATTACCACCATTCACACAAAAAATACAACATTCAAATTCTACATCAATAAAATTAAACCAATAAAATACAATGAATTAAAGCTTATTGAATATTAATTTTTATGACTTTTATATGAAATAATCACGATTTATTATTGAACAAGACTAAAAATTAGCTTATATTCATTTAAATTATGAATCACGAGAGAGCTATCAAACTGATGAATATTTCTAAAATTGATTTAAACTTACTAATTTATTTAGACGTACTACTTAGAGAAAAGAATGTAACTCGCGCTGCCGGTCAGCTTAATATTACTCAACCTGCAATGAGTAACGGCTTAAAAAGGTTAAGAACGCTATTCAATGATCCTATACTAGTACGTACTTCTGATGGAATGTCTCCAACTGAAAGAGCAAGAGCGCTAGCGCCAGCGATTAGAAAGATATTACTTGAATTAGAAAAAACGTTACAAGGCGAAGAAGAGTTTAATGAACAGCATAGTACCCGTGTATTTCGTATCATGGCCAGTGACTATGCAGCCTCTACTCTATTACCTAAATTGCTAAAGCTTCTTAATAAAGTAGCACCTAATGTCACTATTGATATTATGACACCTAGTGATGTTACCTTTCACGATGTTGAAGCAGGTAAAATTGATATGGCAATAAACCGTTTCGATGAACTACCTCAGTCTTTTCATCAAAAGTCGATATGGCGTGATTCCTTCTCTTGCTTAGTCAGTGCCGAAAACCCAATAGTTAGTAAATTCAACTTAAACTCTTACTTAGCGGCCAAACATGTTTGGGTATCAAAAACAGGTTTTGGTGTTGGGGTTGGAATGAATCCAAACGACGTACAAAAATTGGGTTGGGTTGATGAATCACTAGCAAGATTGGGTAAAAAGCGTGATATAAAGGTATTCACTCGAAACTATCATGTTGCAATGCAACTTGCTTTTGAAGATAACCTGATTGCTACCTTACCAACAAAAGCGGCTATGTTACATAAAAGCGATGCTAATTATATTATTGTTAAACCGCCGTTTGAAATACCAGATATGGAATTAAAAATGATATGGAGCCCTTTACTTCATCATGATGCAAGCCATGTGTGGTTCAGACATTTAGTCATAGAAGCCGCAAGATTAGTACAAATGTAACACTAATCTATTAATTAACTTAGAGCTTGCTTATTTAGCCAGCTCTAAGTTAATAATGAACTTAATAATGTTGGAATATACTCCCCAGCAGTTTTCTAATTAACTGAGTTAGAATGAAAAATATTATTTATACCATTATAGCTATTAGTATTTGCTTAATATCTGGCAGAATGCTTTACAGTGTTATTGGCGGTTTACCAGCAAGTTTATATGGTATGGTACTCTATTGCATACTATTACAGTTAGGTTGGTTTAACCCAGATAAAGTTCAGCAAGCCAATCAGTGGGGAATAAAGCATATGGGTATATGTTTTATTCCTGCAGCTGTTGGGATAATTAATCATTTTGAATTATTTCAAAAACATGGCTACTCGATAGTCGCAATAATTCTTGTGACTACCTTTATATTAATAAGCTTCGTTGGTATTTTAGTTGAAAAATATTTAACAACAAAATCAAAACCAGCTGCAGATGTAAAGGATTATTAATATGTCATTTGACAACATAAATCTAATCGATGCATTAATACTTACCTTGATGACGTTAGCACTTTATCAAAGTATTTCTTGGGCTCAACAAAAATGGCAATTAATTTGGTTAAATCCAATGCTATTCTCTACTATTGTCATCATACCTTACTTATTAGTTAATAATATTGATTACCCTAGCTATCGTGATTCCACACAAGTACTAAACGCTTTATTAGAGCCTGCCACTGTTGCCTTAGGCTTCCCTTTATATCAGCAACTTCAGCATATAAAACGCTATTGGAAAGAGCTCATTGCAATACTTGCATTAGGTATATGTATTGTGATGATTATTAGCTTTTCCTTAACTATGTTATTAATTCATCAAACTGAAATTGCTATTGCGCTATCATTAAAATCAGTAACTACTCCCATAGGGATAACCTTAACAGAGCGCTTGCAAGGTGATAGCTCTATCACCGCTTTTGCTATTATGATCGCAGGTTTTTCAGGTGCTATTTTAGGTCCTATTTGGCTAAAATTTATTAACATACGAAGCGATATTGCTATAGGGCTGGCTATTGGTACTGGTAGTCATGTTATTGGCAGTATTATTCTCTCAAAAAACAACCTTAATCAAGGTGCATATAGCTCAGTAGCATTAATCATATCTGCATTATTAACCGCCTTAATAATACCGATAATAGTTCCTTTATTGTTACCACTTTTTTAAATGTAAAAATCACTATAAATAGATTTGAAAAATAAATAAAAATACATTCACAAAATGAATAATAGTTATAATAACACTGTGTTTGCTAGTCCATGCTATTAACAATAGGATAGAGTGATTAAACTCAATGTTACTAACACCACCTAAACAGATTAAATGTCACCAGAATAAGCGAGGAAAACATGACTCAAAACGTAAAATTATCAGGCTTAACAATAAATCAAGAATTATTTGATTTTATTGAACATGAAGCTTTACCAGATACAGGAGTATCTTCAACACAGTTTTGGCAAGATTTTGCTCAAATTATTAATGACTTGTCTGGTGACAATAAAAAATTACTGGTTAAGCGTGAAGCATTACAAGAAAAAATTGACCGTTGGCATCAAGATAACGTTGGCGAAAAATTTAACTTTGTAAATTACAAACAGTTTTTAACTGACATTGGTTATTTAGCTCCTGTTGTTGAAGATTTTTCGATCACTACAGAAAATGTTGATGCTGAGCTTGCTACAATTGCAGGGCCACAACTTGTTGTACCAATAATGAATGCTCGTTTTGCTTTAAATGCAGTAAATGCACGTTGGGGCAGCTTATATGATGCTTTATATGGTACCGATGTAATTAGTAACGATAATGGCGCAGAAAAAGCGGGTGCATATAACCCTGTTCGCGGCGCTAAAGTAATTAGTTACGCTAAAGATTTCTTAGATCAAGCAATTCCGCTAATTGATGGCAGCCATAAAGATGTCGTTGCTTACCACTTAAATGAACAACAATTAATGGTTAGCTTAAGTAATGGTCAACAAAGCTCATTACAAAATAATGATGCATTTATTGGCTTTACTGGCAGTATCAGTAAGCCAAGTACCTTAGTATTTAAGCATAATAACTTACACCTTGAGTTAGTTTTTGATGCTAACAGTGAAATCGGTAAAGCAGATCCTTCAACATTAAGCGACGTGATTATTGAGTCAGCCTTAACAACAATTATGGATTGTGAAGACTCAGTTGCAGCAGTAGATGGCGAAGATAAAGTCATTGCTTATCGAAATTGGCTTGGTTTAATGAAGGGCAATTTAACGGAAAACATTACTAAAGGTGGTCAATCATTTACACGAAAAATGAATAGCGATAGACAATATCAATCGCTATCGGGTGATACAATCACACTTAAAGGGCGTAGCTTAATGTTTGTACGTAATGTTGGGCATTTAATGACAAATAACGCCATTATAGATGCACAAGGTAATGAAGTACCTGAAGGTATCTTAGATGCTATGATTACGTCATTAATCGCTTTACATGACATTAAAGGTAATGGCTCATTAAGTAATAGTAATGAAGGCTCTATTTACATAGTTAAGCCTAAGATGCACGGTCCTGAAGAAGTACAATTTGCCAATACATTATTTTCTCGTGTAGAAAAAGCTCTATTATTACCGCCAAATACCATAAAAATGGGTATTATGGATGAAGAAAGACGTACAAGTGTCAATTTAAAAAACTGTATCCATGCAGCTAAAGAACGAGTGGTATTTATCAACACTGGATTTTTAGATAGAACAGGTGATGAAATTCACACATCTATGGCTGCAGGTCCTATGGCACGTAAAGCCGATATAAAATTAACACCCTGGATAGGCGCTTATGAGAATAATAATGTAGATGTTGGGTTAGCCTGTGGTTTTAGCCAAAAAGCTCAAATAGGTAAAGGTATGTGGCCAATACCTGATCAAATGGCTAATATGGTTGCCACTAAGATTAACCATGTAGAAGCTGGTGCAAATACTGCTTGGGTGCCTTCACCAACAGCAGCTACATTACATGCACTACATTACCACCGTATAGATGTATTCTCGCTACAAAAAGATTTAATGCAACGTGAAAGTGCTAATTTAGATGACATTTTAACAATTCCATTAGCACAAGATACTAACTGGAGCATTGATGAGATTACTGAAGAGCTAGATAATAATGCCCAAGGCATATTAGGTTATGTAGTGCGTTGGATAGACCAAGGTATTGGCTGCTCTAAAGTACCAGATATTAATGACGTTGGTTTAATGGAAGACAGAGCAACGTTACGTATCTCTAGTCAACATATCGCTAACTGGCTTTACCACAAAATTTGCACGCCAGAACAAGTACAAGCAAGCTTAGAAAAAATGGCAAAGATTGTTGATAGTCAAAATGCAGGGGATCCAAGCTATCAGTCAATGAGTACTGACTTTACAAATAGTATTGCTTTTAAAGCAGCTTCAGCACTCGTTTTCCAAGGTGCTGAACAACCAAGCGGTTACACTGAGCCATTATTACACCAGTTTAGGTTAGATAAGAAGGCAAGTATGAAGTAGTTAATTTGTTAATGCGTTAAGTAATAATAGCCAGAAGTAAAACTCTGGCTATTATCGATATCAACAATACGACACGAATTAATAGGAACGAAGTAGCATAAATATTCTGATCTTAGCGATTAAAACACTTTATCCTACTAAATATAACGCTTACCTTATTAATATAGTATTTACCTTTGTAAAAAAATATAGTTATAATGTATCTTTAAATTTCTAAATTGGCGGGAGAACTATATGAAAACATTATTTTCACTATTATTGATTGTTTCAATCACAATAATTTCATGGTCAACATTTGCCAAAAGCAATTTAATACAAGTCAATACGCTTTATATTCAATCTTCATCAACGTCAGAGTCTATGGTATTAAAACCTTCATTATCGACTCGAACGGTTAACGAGAATATAGCTTTATCATCAAACAATAGTAAATATAAGAACAACGAGTTCTTTGAAATGACTATGATTTTTAATGAAAAGCTACAACAATTTATTTCATCTTTCAAATAATTGACTTAAAACTGTCGACTTAAGAATAGTCTACTTAAAATAAACACCTTCTGACTTACTTATCTACACAATACTCAAGCTACTACCATTCAAAACTAAATAGATAATGAGTATTACATGATATTGCTACTCACTTATTAAGTAAGTCAGATATTAACTCGCCTAAAGCCAAGAAAGACTGTTCTCTCATACTTGCTTTTCGCCATATCATGCCTATTTCTCGATAAACATCATCTTCTATTGGTTTTATAGTTAATCCTTCTAATTTACCAACGCCTTTTTCTACCGCCATTTGAGGGAGAAATGTTATGCCATGATGAAAAACCGTCATCTGAACCAAAGTTGCTAAGCTTGACGCTGAAAAACTGTTAATGCGACTGTAATCAGCTAGTTGACAGGCGGCAACGGTATGCTCTGTTAAACAATGTTCTTTTTTTAGTAAAAATATACTCTTTTGGGGCAAACTATCGTAATTTCGAGAATTTAACATACTAGCCACCAGATTTTTTTCACCTGCAATATAGAATTTATCTCTACCTAATATTCGCATTGAAAAGTTATGCTTGGGCATAGGAAAAGCTAAAATAGCACAATCAATCTCTCCTTGCTCTAGCTGTACCATTAAGTTATCAGTCGTATCTTCACACAAATAAAGCTCAAGTTTTGGCAATTGCTGTTGACACAACAAAACTAAATCTGTCAATAAGAAAGGGGCTATCGTCGGTATACAACCTATTCGGATGCTCCCTTCGTTTTGGCTTTCTTGTTGCTTAGCAAAAGTAACAAATTCATTAGCATTTAATAATAATTGCTTTGCAAGTAAAACGACTTGCTTACCATGGCTAGTAAACACAAAGCTCTTATGATCGCGCTCTAATAATTGACATGAAAGTTGCTCTTCTAACTTTAAAATAGCACTGCTTAGGGTTGATTGACTCACAAATGAAGCTTGAGCAGCTTTATTAAAGTGTTTGTGTTTATCAAGTGCCAGTAAGTAATTTAAATGTTTAAGATTAGGCAACTTATTATTGAAGATATTATTTTCCATAGACAACGATTATATGATTTAAGCCTTGGCTTTATATTATACCAATTTCAATAATCAATAAATTACTCTCCTCTTATACTTAACGAAATGCAGTGAGATGATATTGCGCTAAATTATATTAATCCATTATTGCTTTAATGTATTAACTTTCCTTGCTCTATTTTTTCTGCACACAGCAAGCTCTCTAATTAAATAAAGCAGGTGTCAGCCGCTCTAATTTGACACAAGAATAAATCGATACACCCGCTTTAAATCTATGACTAGATACGTTATTGTTAGTGAAATTAATTCTCACTATAGTTATAAATAGGAAAAAGCATGTCTCAAGCAGCAGCACGTCATTTATTGGTTGATACCGAAGAACAATGTTTAGCATTAAAAGCCGATATTGAAAATGGAAAGGATTTTGCAGAAGTAGCACAAGAGCACTCAAATTGCCCATCTAAAGCACAAGGTGGCAGCTTAGGAACTTTTGGTCCAGGACAAATGGTTCCTGAGTTTGACAAAGTGGTCTTTTCTGCTCCACTTAATGAAGTTCAAGGTCCTGTAAAAACTCAATTTGGATATCATTTACTTGAAGTTACTGAACGTAGCTAGTAAACATAATCTGACTTTTCCCCATTTGGTATTATATTAGATTATCATCTACAAACCACAAAAAAAGCCGCATCAATAAATGCGGCTTTTTTATTACTATTATTGAGCTATCGATTAACTCAAGATATTAAGCAAATATCCCTTTCATCATCCAGAAGAATATAATGGATAATGCTGCGCCTACAGGCAATGTAATTACCCAAGAAATAACAATATTACGTACTACACCTAAATTAATTGCTGCAATACCACGTGCCATTCCAACACCTAATACCGCACCTACTAAAGTTTGAGTAGTCGAAATAGGTAAACCTGCTCCTGAAGCGATAACGACAGTACATGCTGCAGCTAATTCAGCAGCAAAGCCACGACTTGGTGTTAAATGCGTAATGCCTTGACCAATAGTTGCAATAACTTTATGACCAAAGATAGCTAGGCCAGCAACAATACCAAAACCACCCAATGGTAATATCCACCAAGCTATTGCTGATTTAGCTGAAATTGCACCGTCATTATCAACAATACTAACAACCGCAGCTAATGGACCAATAGCGTTAGCAACATCATTCGAACCATGAGCAAAGGCCATACAACAAGCTGTAACAATCATTAATACAGCAAATACTTTCTCTACATTGGCGTAATGTGTTTTAAGCTCTGCAGATTCATCAAACTTAATTCGACTAATGAAATATTTACCAATTAAAGCGACAACAACAGAAGTAATACCAGCATAAATAAAGGCATCACCCGTATCTATATGTAAATTTAAGTGTTTTAAACCTTTGGTAATTGTCACTAGCGCAAGAACAAAACCAGCAAAAAACATATACATTGGTACCCAACGCTTAGCTTGTACCAACGGTTTATCTGTATCAAAAATCAGCTTTTGAGCACTGTTAAAGATAATAAATGCGATAACACCAGAGATTAATGGGGTTATTACCCAACTGCCTACAATACCAAGCACTTTAGACCAAGTAACAGCATCAACACTCACGCCCATAGCAGCAAAACCTACAATAGCGCCAACAATAGAATGTGTTGTAGATACAGGCCAACCTAAAGCAGATGCAATAAGTAACCAAGTTGCCGCAGCAAATAGCGCTGAAATCATCCCAAAGACGAGTAATTCAGGTGAATCTATAAAAAAGCTAGCGTCAATAATCCCTTTACGAATCGTTGAGGTAACTTCGCCACCCGCTAAATAAGCACCGGCAAATTCAAAGACCATAGCAATAATAATTGCTTGCTTAATAGTTAACGCTTTTGAGCCAACTGAGGTACCCATCGCATTTGCTACGTCGTTAGCACCGATACCCCACGCCATAAACAAACCAACAATAGCGGCGATCATGACTAAAATAGAGCCTGAATTTTGTATAATTTCCATCGGTTAAACCCTATTTTCTAGCTAAAAGAATTTCTAAACGTGCGCCTACACGTTCAGCAAGATCAGCTAAATCACCAACCCAATCAAAAATTTGATATAAAAATATCACATCAACGGGATTTAACTCACTTTCTAAAGCAAGTAAATCTTTACGCAACACGATTTGCATGTTGTCAGTATCTTTTTCAATTTCGTCTAGTTGATTTATCATTTTTTCAACTAACTCTACTTCGCGTCCACGAAAGCCAGTTTCTAATAAATCATCTAATTCACTAATCGCTTCAGCTGCTTTTTCAGTTGCTTCAATACAGCGTGCTAAATAAGCATCAAATTGTGTGTGCAAACTTTCAGGAATCTCTAACTTTCTACCGAGAATACGCCCCGAAATATCTTTAGCTTTATTCGCTATTTTATCTTGCTGACTAAGTAGCTCAAGCAAATCAGCTCGATCTACCGGCATAAATAAACCACCTGGCAGCTCTAATCGTAATTGTCGTTTCAATACGTCAGCATCTTGCTCTAATTTAGATAACTTGCGACGAACCTTGGCTGCTTCACTCCAGTTTTGTTCGCTACAAGCGTTAAAAAATGGAATAAGTTGATTGCTACATTTAACAACCAATTTGATATGTTTTACTAATGGTTTAATTGGGGACTTTGCAAAAACACCCAATATTGAATTGCTGGCCATGATATTTTCCAGTTATTATTTTCGTTGTAAATCAATTAATGTTGATCATACCGTATTTATTTAACTAAGTTAAACTTTCCTACACTACCAATTTGATTAAATTTGAGTGGAGAATAACTTAATCAAGTTGACATAATACAGTGAAATCGACCTATATACGCTTAATTTATTTTAGCTTCGCAGAGTATATGACACTTATGTGACATTTTTATTACAGAGGTAAAACTGATAGTTTATTATAAAATAATGTAGGGCGTTTTACCTTCTCATTAATAAAAGGAGAGTATTATTTTAAAAATAGTTTATAAATAAGTTTATGAACTAATTTATTATAGGGAGGAAATGCAGTAGATGCCGTATTTATTTTACCTTTTTTAAAGACTGATTTTGCTTTGGAAAAAGTTAAAAAACCTTCATGGCCATGATAATGGCCCATACCTGAGGGGCCTATGCCACCAAATGGCATATCATCTTGAGCCACATGCATTGCTGCATCATTTAAACAAACACCGCCAGCATGTGTTTTTTCAAGTACCATTTGCTGAATATCAGTATTATGACTACATAAATATAAAGCCAGTGGACGAGGCCTAGCATTTACATAAGCAATCGCATCATCTATATCCTTATAACTAACGATAGGTAAAATAGGCCCAAAAATTTCTTCCTGCATTAACAGCATTTCGTCATTTACATTATTAACTAACGTTAATGGAATTTTACCTGCCGACAAACAATCTTGCAGATTGTCATTACCTAATGGCGTTAAAATAGCTCCTTTAGCTCGTGCATCTTCTAGCCATTGGTTCAATCGCTGTAACTGCATATCATTAATTATTGCACCATAATCGTTATTATCAGCCACACTAGGGTACATTTTTATAAATTGTTTGCTTATCGCATGCTTTAATTCATCAACTCGTCGCTCAGGGCAAAGAAGATAATCAGGTGCGACACAGGTTTGTCCTGCGTTAAGCGTTTTAGCTAAAATAAAACGGGAGACAGCATCGTTAATCTCAATTTCATCATCAATAATTGTTGGTGATTTACCGCCTAACTCTAAAGTAACTGGCGTTAAATTTTTAGCTGCTGCTGCCATAACAACTTTACCAACACGGGTTGACCCAGTAAAAATCAAATGATCAAAAGGTTGTTCAGAAAAGTGAGAGGCAACATCAGAGCCACCATTAATTACAGCCACTTTATCGTTTGAGAATATACTCAACAGCATTTCTTTTACTACATCATTTGTAGCAGGTGTAAATTCAGACATTTTAATCATCGCTCTATTCCCAGCAGCAAGTGCGGTGGTCAAAGGGCCAAGCGATAAAAATAATGGATAGTTCCACGGTGTAATAATGCCAACAACCCCTAACGGCTGATACATAACAAAAGCTTTCGCAGGTTGAAAAAGTAACCCCACATGACGTTTTGATGGTTTCATCCATTTTTTAATATGTTTAATAGCATAATTAATACCCATAATTGTAGGCATTAAATCAGCCATTTTACTATCGTCAATACTACGGCAGCCAAAATCCTTTGACAGGGCTTGAAGTAAAGCCTCTTGAGAGCTAAGAATAGCTGATTTTAATTTAACTAAATCATCTATACGTGCTTGTGCAGAAAGGTAAGGGTCATTTACAAAGGCTTTTTTTTGCATTAATAACACATTATCAATTTGACTAATTTCTTGTTGATCGTCTAATGCACTATATAAATTTTTCGCCATTATTAATTGCCTCTATGATTCGGAAATGCTGCGTTTTAGAATACATAGTATAGCGATAACAGCTGTTGCTATACTTGTTAAAAAATAGATAATTAACATTTTTATTTTATTAAACCATCTAAGCATACAATTTTATATAAGGCGATAGTTTTCATGGAAAATTATCTATTGCTATACTCACCATTATGGAATCATTAAAAGTAGAATAAACATATGAAAATTGAAAAGTTAATGAACCGCAGTTTACTTACCCTTTCTATGGACTCTCCATTAAGTAAGGCCAAGGATCTGTTTGAAAATAACAACGTACATCACGCTATTATTACTGACGAGAATGGTTTATTAGCCGGTGTAATTACAGATAGAGATTTATATAAACATCTAAGCCCAACGGTTGGCACGAGCCATGAAACCTTCAGAGATACCGCTTTAATGCAAAAAAAGCTGCATTTAATAATGGCTCGCAATTTAATTACCATTCAAGCACAACAATCACTAAACGAAGCAGTCTTACTTTTATATGATAATAATGTGTCCTGCTTACCAGTAGTCAATAACCAGAATGAACCAATAGGAATTATTACTTGGCGAGATTTATTAAAAGTATTAGCATTGAGATATAAAGAGAAATTAGCAGCTAACATTTAATAATTTAAAACTATTAAAAATTAGCAACTAAAATATAGTAAAGCGGTTAGTCAGTATAGTCGTCAAGCCCATCAAGTGTTACACCTGCGAGCCCTCCGGTACCACTTTGATCGTTACTTCGTAGTTTAATCATTAAACGTAAATCATTTGGAGAATCAGCATGATGAAGCGCATCAGCATAAGTAATTAAGCCTTCGTCATATAAATTAAATAATGCTTGGTCAAAGGTTTGCATACCTTGTTCATTTGATTTTTTCATGACATCTTTGAGGCTACCAACATCCCCTTTTTTAATAAGCTCTGATACATAAGGCGAGTTTAATAAAATTTCAATCGCAGCAACCCGGCCATTACCATCTTGAGTTGGCACCAATTGCTGAGCAATAATCCCCCTAAGATTCAATGCTAAATCAAATAATAATTTACCATGCTGATCAGCGGGTACTAAATGCATAATACGATCGATTGCTTGGTTTGCATTGTTAGCATGTAAAGTAGCAATACATAAATGACCTGTTTCTGCAAAACTTAATGCGTGTTCCATGATTTCTTTACTACGAATCTCACCAATCAGAATAACATCAGGCGCTTGTCGTAAAGAGCTTTTCAAAGCAGCATCAAATGATTCGGTATCCAAGCCGACTTCACGCTGAGTTATCATACTTTTACCATGTTCATGAACAAATTCCACTGGATCTTCAATAGTAAGAATATGCCCACGTGCATTACGATTTCGATAACCAATTAATGATGCCATTGACGTTGATTTACCAGTACCTGTACCACCAACAAAAAGCACTAAGCCACGTTTTGACATCACAACATCTTTCAGCACAGACGGTAATCCAAGTTCATCGACATCAGGTATTTCGGTAACGATACGACGAACAACCATACCTGCCATATCACGCTGCCAAAAAGCAGAAATACGAAAACGTCCTATTCCATCAATTGAAATGGCAAAATTACATTCTTTTTCTTCATCAAATTGACGAATCTGTTTTTCATTCATCGCGTTATGCACTAAAGCTAATGCATCTTTTGCAGTTAAAACCTGATCATCAATAGGCTGTAACTCACCATTAATTTTTGCACTAACAGGTAACTTTGCGGTAACGAACATATCGGAAGCTTGTGCAGCAACCATTTTTTCTAATAACTGATGAAAAGCCATTAATTATTCCTATCTTATTAATTACACATAATTTAAAAGCTTCTGAACTGATTTTTATCAACGGCTTTTTCCATAGCCGAGCCTTTAGTAATAATGCCTCGACTAACTAAATTTTGTAAGCACTGATCCATGGTTTGCATACCATTCGACATACCCGTTTGAATTGATGAATACATTTGTGCAATTTTATCTTCACGAATTAAATTACGAATAGCTGGCGTACCAATCATAATCTCATGAGCGGCGACACGACCACCGCCCACTTTTTTAATTAACGTTTGAGAAATAACGGCTCTAAGAGACTCTGATAACATGGAGCGTACCATCGCTTTTTCCGCTGCCGGAAAAACATCAATAATACGATCAATCGTTTTAGGAGCAGACGTTGTATGAAGGGTACCAAAAACCAAGTGCCCTGTTTCAGCGGCAGTCATGGCAAGACGAATAGTTTCTAAATCACGCATTTCACCGACAAGAATAACATCTGGATCTTCACGTAAAGCTGAACGTAATGCTGCCTCAAAACTTAATGTATCACGATGTACTTCACGCTGATTAATCAAACACATTTTATTTTCATGTACAAATTCTATTGGATCTTCGATAGTTAAAATATGATCATTTTTCGAATCATTAATATAATCAACCATTGCCGCTAACGTTGTCGATTTACCTGAGCCTGTAGGACCTGTAACCAAAACTAAACCACGCGGCGTATCAGAGATATCCCTAAAAATATCAGGGCAACCTAAATCATCAAGAGATAATATTGTACTCGGGATAGTACGAAATACCGCTGCAGGCCCCCTATTTTGATTAAAAGCATTAACCCTAAAACGAGCCAAATTAGGCACTTCAAAGGAGAAATCCACTTCTAACTTTTCTTCATATTCTTTACGTTGACGATCATTCATAATGTCGTAGACTAATGCGTTAACATCTTTAGCGTCAAAAGCGGGTATATTAAGTTTACGAACATCACCATCAACACGAATCAAAGGCGGTGACCCGGTCGATAAGTGTAAATCTGATGCTTCATGTTGCACACTAAAGGCAAGTAGTTCAGTAATATCCATAAAAAACCTCGGTGGTATTATTTATCAAAATATAGATGGTAAAAGTATCACAGTCCAAAATAGCGATCGTTAGTATTTTATACCAATCTCACAAACTGTTATTATCAATAAAAATATATCAGTCAAATGCTACTAACTAACATAATGAATAAAATTAACGAAAATATCCAAAAAATAAAATCAAAAATAGATCAGGCTTACCATGCAAGTTCTCGTGTTAATTTTCATCATCACGCGGATATTACCTCTAAGCAAGAAAATCTGTCATATTCCGATAGTAGACAAAATCCTATAACTTTGCTTGCCGTAAGTAAAACTAAACCTATAGCAGCAATAGAACAAGCTTACTTAGCTGGACAGCGTGATTTTGGTGAAAACTATTTACAAGAGGCAGTAGAGAAAATCACTAAACTGTCACATTTATCTAATATTTGCTGGCATTTTATTGGCCCTATTCAATCGAATAAAACCAAGCTTATCGCTCAAAACTTCAACTGGGTTCACAGTGTAGATAGAGCCAAAATAGCATTACGCTTAAATGAACATTTAAATGATTTAAATCAGCAAGTTCCTTGCAAAGATAACGCGCTAAACATTTGTTTACAAGTCAATATTAGTGAAGAGGCATCGAAATCTGGCATTATGATAGATGAAGTATTTTCTTTGGCTGAAGTCGTTAATAATTGTGATAAACTCACCTTACGAGGATTAATGGCCATTCCAGAGAAAAATGCTGGAGAAACAAGTTATGTAAAAATGCAGCACTTGTTTAACAAATTACAAGCCCAATATCCTACTGTAGATACGCTATCCATGGGAATGTCGAACGATTTAACGTTGGCTATTACACATGGTTCCACTATGGTCAGAATTGGTACGGCCATTTTTGGAGAGAGAAGTTAAATATAAGTCAGTACTTCCTCTGAAGAAAGTACCCTAAAAAAGTACTCTGACACAAGTAACCTAACAAAACGTATTCGCACAAAAAGGTAGATAATTTTCATGAATAAAATAGCATTTATTGGCGCAGGTAATATGGCCCGTGCAATCATTGTAGGGCTAATAAGCTCAGGTGTTGCAGCAAAAAACATTATGGTTGCCAATCCGTCTCCTGAGAAAAGAGTACAGCTAGCTAACGAGTTTGGCGTACAACATACCAGTGATAATATCGAAGCGGCAACTTTTGCTGATATTATCGTATTAAGTGTAAAACCACATTTTATTTGTGATGTTTGTGAGCAACTTAGTAGTGCATTAGATATATCAAATAAATTGTTTATTTCTGTAGCTGCGGGTACAACAGTTGCTCAAATTCAACAGGCACTTCATTGTAATGCCGCCCTTGTTCGCGTTATGCCAAACACACCATCACAATTAGGTTTAGGCATGAGTGGCATGTTTGCTTCAAATGAAGTCAGTAAAGAACAAAAAGCTGCAAGTGATAAGTTGATGTCTGCTGTTGGTAAAGTGATCTGGCTCCCAACTGAGGATAAAATAAATGATGTTATTGCTGTGGCAGGCTCTGCACCCGCTTATTTTTTCTTGTTTATGGAAGCAATGGAAAAACACGCACAAACGCTAGGCTTTAGCGCAGAAGAAAGCAGAATGTTAGTACAACAAACTGCACTTGGTGCAGCACAAATGGTAGAGCATAGCAGTGCAGCAATTAGTACACTACGAGAAAATGTCACTTCAAAAGGCGGCACTACCTTTGCTGCTCTTGAGCAGTTTAGAGCAGATGGTATTGAAGAAATGGTCGGTAATGCAATGAATGCCGCAATAGCCCGAGCTGAAGAAATGGCAAAAGGCAACTAACATTTCAAGTAACAAATAGAGTGTAGATTACAATAAATACAATAGCAGTATACTAAGAGATTATATTGCTACTTAGGAGAAAATATGGAAGCAATTACATACTTATTAAGATTCGCTTTTGATGCCTTATTAATAATTTTGATCATGAGAGTTTGGCTGCAATGGGTAAAAGCTGATTTTTATAATCCTTTAAGTCAGTTCGTTGTAAAAGTGAGTAATCCTTTGGTTGTGCCGGTACGCCGTATTGTACCTGGATTAGGTGGGATAGATTTAGCCACAATATTAATTGCATATGCTGTCGCCACTTTAAAGTTTTTTACCTTAGCAGCCATAACAGGTCAAAGCTTAGGTTTATTAGCTTTTTATATCGGTTTGTTAGTGCTGTTAAAACAAGCGGGCTTTTTATTGTTTATGATAATGATTATTATGGCGGTAATGAGTTGGGTTGTTCAAGGTTATAACCCTACCCTAGCAGTATTCCATCAACTCACTGAACCATTTTTAAACCCTATTAGACGTATTATTCCTAATTTAGGTGGTTTAGATTTATCTATGATTGTTGCCTTTTTAGCGATGAATGTTATCAATATTCTCCTGTCAGGATCTTTACCCTACTGGGGAGCTTTATAACGCAAAATAGAGGTTCAGAGAGGCGTGGATATTATACTCATAAACATCTTAAATATAAACTTGAGGTGAGATAACTAGCACCGCCCATTTGAATTAATATAAAAAATAAAAAGTCTGTTTTATTACTATCTATTTAGAGCCGGCTATTTTTAAACCAACAAATCAGGAAATAATATGAATAATCTAATCGTTAAATTATTATTGGCGTTCACGATAAGCTTATTAGTTATATCGAGTGCTAACGCCGAAAACATGAAACCATTAGGCTCAATGAACGTTCATTACATGGCAATCGGTTCAACCTTTTTTACGCCTGAAATAGCTAAAGCTTACGGTATAACGCGTAGTCGCTATAATGGATTAGTTAATATTTCAGTACTTGATAATACAAAGGCAGGTCACCCAGCTAAAACGGTTAGTATTATTGGCCAAGCAAAAAATAATTTGGGCCAATTTAAAAACTTAGCGTTTGAAGAAGTAAAAGAAGGTGATGCTATCTATTATTTAGCGCAAGTTAGCTATAACGATGAAGAAACATTGCATTTCACCTTGGAAATTAATGACGGTAAAGAACAGCAGACATTAACGTTTTCCCAAAAATTTTATGTTGATTAAATCTATACCAAAAGAGAAGGTATAAAGGGCTTAGGGTCATAACCTTGAGAATATAACCTAGTACCGCTCTCTTTTTTCCCGTATTATTGCCGACAATTATTCATTTATATAGTCCTGTCATTTATGCCTACAATAGTTTTAGCCACTGGCAACCAAGGTAAAGTTAAAGAGTTAGCTAGCCTGCTTAGTAAATATCAAATAGAAATAGTACCGCAAAGTAATTTTAATGTGCCAGACATTGCAGAAACAGGTACAACTTTCGTTGAAAATGCCATTATCAAAGCGCGCCATGCAGCTAAAATAACAGGATTACCTGCTATTGCTGATGATTCAGGTTTAGAAGTTGATGCGTTAAATGGCGCTCCTGGTGTTTATTCTGCCCGTTATGCGAGTGATATTGTTGGTGATCACGTCACTGACAATGACAATATGAGCAAGCTTCTTAATGCATTAAAAGATACGCCTACTGAACAACGCAAAGCACGCTTCCATTGTGTATTGGTATATATGAAACATGAAAATGACCCTACCCCCATTATTTGTCATGGTATTTGGCAAGGTAGTATTAGCCACGAAAAAAAAGGCGAGCAAGGTTTTGGTTATGATCCTATTTTTTGGCAAGAAGACTTACAATTGTCCTCAGCACAATTACCCCGTGAAGTGAAAAATAAGCTAAGTCATCGTGGTCAAGCTTTAGCACAACTGATAAAAAAATTAGCCAAGTAATTATAAAAACAATTTATTTGGCTTGTAACATAGAAATTAATAGTGAGTACTAACTTGTTAACAACACCACCGCTTTCTTTATATATTCACATACCATGGTGTGTTGAAAAGTGTCCTTATTGTGATTTTAATTCCCATGCACTTAAATCAAAAATACCTGAACAAGATTATGTACAGGCTTTGATCGCTGATTTAGATGCAGATATTGAGCGATTTAATTTACAAAAAAGACCACTACATTCTATTTTTATTGGTGGCGGAACACCTAGTTTATTTTCAGCGCAATCGATTGAAAGTTTACTGCAACAAGTATTTTCACGATTTATTAATGGTGCATTACAAAGCGCTGCACCAGAAGAATTGATAGAAGTTACACTAGAAGCAAACCCAGGTACTGTAGAAGCAGATAAATTTATTGGCTTTGCCGAGGCAGGGGTTACTCGCTTGTCTATTGGCGTACAAAGTTTTGAATCAGAAAAATTAGTCAAACTTGGTAGAATTCATAATGTTGACCAAGCAAAGCAAGCTGCACAACTTGCTACAAATTCTGGTGTTCAAAGCTTTAATTTAGATTTAATGCACGGCTTACCTAATCAAAGTATCGAAAATGCTCTAGACGATTTAAAAACGGCGATTAACCTTAAGCCCGATCACCTTTCTTGGTATCAATTAACTATTGAGCCTAATACAGCTTTTTATTCTAAACCACCAAAACTACCGCAAGATGAAACCTTATGGAATATTCAAGACGAAGGCTTCAAATTACTAACTGAGGCTGGTTATAAGCAATACGAAATATCAGCTTTTAGTTTAAAGCCGACGGAAAAAGACAATAAAAACAGCAAGCAATGCCAACATAATCTAAATTACTGGCGCTTTGGTGATTACCTTGGGATAGGTTGTGGTGCTCACGGTAAAATTACCAATGTTGAGTCAAACATTATTCAACGAACAGTAAAAGTAAAGCATCCTAAAGGGTACCTAGATTCAACTCGAGATCCACTAGATCACTTAACTACTGTCTCTCATGAAGAGTTACCATTTGAGTATATGATGAACCAATTAAGATTATCTTCCCCTTTTACACTCAGCCATTATCAACAACGAACGGGGTTAGCTTCAACCACTATATTACCAATATTACAACAGGCACAAACTAAACTATTAATGGAATGCCTTGATACTCCCCCTAATCAAGAAACATGGCAGGTAACAGCGCTTGGACATAGATATTTAAATGATTTACTGGAGCTTTTTCTTTAATGACCACTGACAATGATCTAACTTTTATGCAACGAGCATATGAACTCGCCCAACAAGCAGAGCAACATAATGAAATTCCTGTTGGTGCCGTCGTTGTCTATCAAGGAGATATTATCGGTGAAGGCTTTAATCAATCTATATTACGTAATGATCCCTCTGCTCATGCTGAGATGATCGCAATCCGCCAAGCAGGAAAATACCTTAATAATTATCGACTATTGAACTGCACTTTGTATGTAACGCTTGAACCTTGTCCTATGTGTGCAGGTTTATTGGTACATAGTAGAATTCAGCGTTTAGTGTATGCAAGCCCCGACTTAAAAACAGGCGCTGCTGGAAGTATTTTCAATCTGGTAGGAACATCGCAACTAAACCATCAAATAGAGGTAGATGGTGGGATTATGGTTGAGCAATGTAGTGAATTATTATCAGGCTTTTTTAAACGCAGACGTAGTGAAAAGAAATTAGCTAAGAAAGCATTAAAGCTTACATCAGAGTTTAAATAATTTATTACTTACCATAGTAAAAACAAAAGAATTAATTTTCTTTTGTTTGTTGTGCTGACTCTTGATTCACAACTTGATTGAAGAAAAATTGACGTCGTGAGTTTACTTTATGATGTTGTACTTTTAAATGTTTCTTTCTTGCAGTTGCTTGTCTTCTATTTTTCATTTTATTCTCTCTTGTATTAGTAGTTAAAATTAATTCGCACACATTATTGTCGATAAATATGACACGAATATGACAAAATACAAGTTAATTAAATTGTTCTAAGTAGTCGCTATTGCTGGATTTCGCATGTAT
>Ga0193951_1000023_pt1 | contig 63959 bp, 67 predicted proteins | sample BB_2_MG_FD_140370 | JGI IMG/M metagenome (GOLD analysis project Ga0193951, IMG submission 140370) | Microbial mat bacterial communities from the Broadkill River, Lewes, Delaware, United States - BB_2_MG | ecosystem: Environmental > Aquatic > Freshwater > River > Microbial mats | place: USA...
CAAGCTATGAAGAAAACAGAAAACTTCAATGGAACACTCTCTGCTATATTAACAAGTGATGAAGAGGGTGAGGGAACTTATGGAACAATAGAAGTTTTAAAATACTTAAAAGAGATAGATTTTCTACCAGATTTTTCGATAGTGGCTGAGCCAACAAGTGAAGAAAAGTTTGGTGATGCAATTAAGATAGGTAGAAGAGGCTCAATCAATGGATATTTGGAGATAAAAGGGAAGCAAGGACATGCAGCTTACCCTGAAAAATCAGTCAATCCAATAAGTTTGATATCACCATTTTTAGATGAAATTACAGATTATTTATTTGATGAAGGTGATGAAAATTTTGCTCCTAGTCAGTTAGTAGTAACAGATATAAGAGCTGGTATGGAAGTGACTAATGTTACTCCAGCAAATCTCAAAATGATGTTCAATGTGCGAAATTCTACTAATACAACAAAGGAAGATATACAAGATTATATAGAAAGCTTATGTAGAGGATTAAACTTCACATTAAAGCTAATTCAAGGCTCTTCCCCCTTTGTTACATGTAAAGATAGCTATATTGTTACAGCTATTCAAAATGCACTAAAACAGACTACTGGGCGCATTGCAAAGCTTTCTACAGCAGGTGGCACAAGTGATGCTAGATATTTATCTCAATTTGGTATCGATTCAATTGAGTGTGGTGTTAAAAATGACACTATCCATGGGATTAACGAACGATGTGATATCGATGAGGTTGAAAAACTTGAAAAAGTTTTTTTACATGTAATAGAAAATTTTAATAACTAGGAGAGAATCAATGAATTATATAAGTACAGATAAAGCCCCAGCAGCAATAGGACCTTACTCACAAGCAATTAGTGTTGGGAATATGGTCTATACATCGGGACAAATTCCGCTTAAGGCGGATGGAGTTTTGGTTGAAGGTGATATTTCAGTCCAAGCAAAGCAAGTTTTAACAAATTTAAGTGAGGTATTAAAAGAGGCTGGAAGTAGTTTAGATAAAGTTGTAAAAACAACAATTTTTTTATCAAATATGGAAGACTTTGTAAATGTCAATAAAGTCTATGCAGAATTTTTTGGTGATCACAAACCTGCAAGAAGTACTATCGCTGTAAAAACACTTCCTCTAGAAGTCGGAATTGAGATTGAAGCAATAGCTATAAAATAAAGGGAATAAATCCCTTTATTTTATAAAATTTTTGCTCTACATTCTCTTATAGTTTTTACAATGTTTTCTATATTTTTTACTATGTGATTATGACCTTCTACAGCATTGTCATAAGTAGTGTATCTTTTGTTAAGCATAGAGCTTTCATATTGAACAATACCGTCTTTCTTCTCAAATATCATAGTCTCATATAGATTTACATTTTTGTGTTGATTTAACCAAGAATGGCGAACTTCCATCTTGATTGTTGAGATAAAAAACTTTTCTCCATTTACTTCTGCAATATGTTTTAATTCTAAATCTTTGTTCTCAATAGGGTTCATCTTTATTCCTTTTCTAAGTTGATATATTATACTATATTCAGAAGAAGAACCTCATGATATTTTAAGTTTTAAAGGCTTTAAAGTGGGCATTTACTATAAGCTTCATTGAAATTGAAGAGTTGATTTTAGTCTATTAGTATAGGTTTATAATTTATTATAATTTCTGTACTATTATAGTATGATAATAAAAAAGTTCAAGGAAATAACGAATGGCAAATAAACATTATGAGGTTTTAGTTGTAGGTGGAGGAATTTCTGGGGCAGCGCTTTTTTATGAACTAGCAAAGTACACAGACATTAAGAGCATCGCTTTAGTTGAAAAATATGACGCTTTATCTACTCTTAATTCAAAAGGTACAAGCAATTCTCAGACTATTCACTGTGGAGACATAGAAACAAACTATACAGTTGAAAAAGCAACAGCTGTAAAACGAACTGCAAAAATGGTTGAAAAATACTGTTTACAATATAATTATGAAAACAAATTTATGTTTGCTCATCAGAAGATGGCTATAGGTGTTGGTGATAATGAAGTAAACTATATGAGAAAAAGATATGAAGATTTTAAAGAACTTTTCCCTTACCTTGAAGTTTTTGAAAAAGAAAAACTAAAAGAGATAGAACCAAAGTTAATATTTGATGAAAATGGAAATGAAAGACCAGAAAATATAGTAGGTGTTGGAGTAGAAAGTGGAGAGTGGAGTACTGTTGATTTTGGAAAAATGTCAGAAACACTTGTTGAAAATGCAAAAAAGATAGAAGAAAAGGAAACGGACTTATATTTAAATTCCGAAGTAACAAGCATAGAAAAACTTGGGAAAATGCATGTAGTAAAAACTGCAAAAGATACATTTACAGCAGATTTCGTCGTAGTAAATGCAGGTGCGCATTCACTCTATCTTGCTCATCGTATGGGACATGGAACGCAGTATGGCTGTTTGCCCATGGCAGGAAGTTTTTATGTCACTACTAAGAAAATATTAAAAGGTAAAGTTTACATGGTACAACATCCAAAGCTTCCTTTTGCAGCACTTCATGGTGATCCTGATATCCTTTTAGATGGTTTTACAAGATTTGGACCAACAGCTTTAGCCTTACCAAAGTTAGAAAGATATCATGGTAACTCTACAGTTATAGATTTTTTCAAAACACTGAGATTTGATAGTAATATAGCGAAGATTTTTAAAGATTTATTGGTTGATAGTGACATCAGGAATTATATTTTAAGAAATTTTATGTTTGAAGTTCCATATATTAATAAAAGATTGTTTGTAAAAGATGCTAGAAAAATTGTGCCTTCTTTGCAACTTGAAGACATAGAATATGCAGAAGGCTTTGGTGGTGTTAGACCACAAGTTCTTGATAAAGTAAATCAAAAACTTATGCTTGGAGAAGCTAGTGTTAATCCAGGAACAGGTATTATTTTTAATATGACACCAAGTCCAGGAGCTACGAGCTGTTTAGGAAATGCTGAGAGAGATGTAAAACTTGTATGTGGACATCTTGGAAAAACATTTAATCAAGAAGAATTTAACAAGGATTTGGTAGACTAAATAAAAAGGTTTAGTTTGACTTCATTAGATTTATATGCAAAAATTGAGCCATTAATTGGCTTTTATGATGAGTATGAAAGATTGTACTCATCATATCTTCAACTTCTTTTTCCTTTACATGTAAAGAGTGTTCTAGACATTGGCTGTGGTAATGGAAAACTTTTAAAACTTTTAGAAACAAATGGTTATGATGCTTTTGGGATAGAGAGAAGCAAAGAGATGGTTAATAGAGCTAAAAAGCTTGGAGTTCAAGCACAAGTTACAGAACTCTCATCTTTGCAAGTAGACTCCTTTGAGTGTGCCTTAGCTGTTGGGGATGTTTTAAACTATATTAAAGACGATGAGCTTGATGCATTTTTTGACGGTGTTGCTAGAGTTGTAAAAAAAGATGGATATTTTTTAGCTGATGTCAATACAGTTGAAGGTTTTGAAGTTGCAGATGGTGTTATGTCAAGAGATTTAGATGATAAATTTTTATCTATTGAGGCATTGTATGAGGATGAGATTTTAGAAACAAATATAACTTTCTTTGAAAAATCAGGTACAAAATATAAAAAGCAGTCAGCTCAAGTTTTACAATATTATCATGCTAAAAAACGATTTGAAAATTTAGAGAAATTTAGACTCTTATCATCCTCTCCAATTTCCATGTTTAGTGGAGAAGATGAAAAACTTTTGATGCTTTTTCAAATTATTTAACAAGTTTGCTTATCTCTTTAAAAACTGCATTCTTTGCATTGACGCAAAGCTCAAAAAGAAGAGATTCATAAGTTGTTAAGATTGCTCCTTCATTTTCCATTCTTTTGATAGCTATTTCTTTGTCATAAGGATTTCTTGAACTTATACAATCAGTAACAAGTACAGGGATAAAACCAGCTTCAAGTAAGTCTATGACACTTTGAAGGACACAAACATGCGCTTCAATCCCAAATACGATAACAAATTTTTTATCTTTATTTTTAATTGTTTGCATAGTAGATTCATTTTTACAACAACTAAATGTTGTCTTCTCATAAGCATTTTCATTAGTCAAAAGTTCTTTAATAGGAGTGATGGTGTGCCCAATTCCTTTTGGATATTGTTCATTTAAAATAAACGGTATTTTTAAAAGCTGAAGACCTTTTATAAGTTTAAGCGTAGTTGATAAAAATTGCTCTTTTCCTTTCATGTGAGGGAAAAGTTTTTCTTGTATATCGACAACTAATGCTTGTGTTTGATTGCTTTGTATTCTCATAATTATCCTTAGTTTACGATGTACATATAAAAAGCCCTGTTTTCTAACTCCATATTTATCCAAATGCCATTATTTTGTGCAATTGCATTTATTGTTGCCATAATTGAAGTATGGGTTCTTGGTAATTCAAATAGTACTTTTATATCGCTTTTTGAAAATGTTGTTTTTGCACCACCTGTAATAATGTTACAAAACTCAGCAATACCATCACAAAGTGTTTCAGTGTCTTTTTCGCTTATCTTTTCACCGATCATGGCTTCAATAGAAAGAAGAGCTATTTCTTTAGGAAATATTAGAACAAATTGTCCCTCAATATCCCCTTTAAATTGCATTATCGCACTTACTATATTGTTATCAATCTCTTTATTAAAAAGGGAAATTGTATGGGATATTTTTTGTGCTTTTAACCCTGTCATTGTTTCTAGATTGTCTACTGCAGTATCTATAAAAACTGGTAAATTAGTTATGAGTTTTCTTGATAAGGCGAGCTTGATTGGTGCTACTTGAGCTGTTTTATCAACTATTAGATTGATTTTTGTTTGTGAAACGGCAAAGTTGATATTTGGATCAGAAATTTTATTGTGAAATTCATTCATATCTTTTGTATAGAAGATATTGTGTTCATATCTTGTGAGTAAGGAGGCTTGTCTATCTAACTCTTCCTCATTTTCTCCATCATCAAACATGAGTATTTTTAAAGGTTTTTTGAAGTGCTTAGTGTTTAAAAAAAGCTGCGCAAGTCCAAATGTTTTAAAGAGTTTAATATAGGTACCTTTTGTTTCCTCTTTTAAAAAATTAAACTGCGCTGTTGTAAATTCCCCAATACTTAAAGGGACATCTATAGAATTTCTTATTTTATGTAGTTCACTTACCAATATTTTTAAGATTTTTGTATCACATGTTATGTTTTGTAAAGATATGAAAACACCACTTAATTTTCTAGAGTTTATAGACTCTTTCATATCATTTAATTCTTGAAATAATAGCTTGTTGCTTCTCTCATCTAATTTGCCTGAATAGGTGAAATACACAATCTTATCTTTTATACTTTTCATAAGTATACTTTATCCTACAAATCATTATATAATATTTAATTTGTTATTATAATATAAAATAATAGAAAAGAAGTTAACATGAAAGTAGTGATTGCAATTGATTCTTTTAAGGGCAGTGTGAACTCTATGAAACTTGCTCGTGCTGTTGAAGAAGGAGTACTAGAAGTATATAAAGATTGCAAAATTGTTATTTGTCCTATTGCTGATGGAGGAGAAGGTACTGTTGAAGCACTTTCTCACAGTGTTAATGCAAAATTAATAAGCGTTACATGTAAAGATCCTTTAGGATATGATGTAGAAGCCCAATATGCTATTTTGGATAATAGCGTCGCAATTATAGAGATGGCAAGTGCAAGTGGACTTCCTCTTGTGCCTCTAGAAAAAAGAAATCCTAGTGTTACAAATAGTTACGGTACAGGAGATTTGATAAAAGATGCTATGAAAAAAGGCATACGAGAGTTTATTGTAGGTATTGGGGGAAGTGCAACCAATGATGGAGGGCTTGGTATGCTTAGAAGTTTGGGTTTTAGTTTTTTAGATAAAGCTGGCAATGAAATCATGTTTGCAAAAGAGTTGGATAGAGTTGTAACTATTGATAAGTCAAAAATGCTTAAAGAGTTAAATAAGTGTAATTTTAGAGTAGCATGCGATGTTAACAATCCACTTTGTGGTCCAAATGGAGCGACTTTCGTTTATGCAAAGCAAAAAGGCGCTGATGAAGATATGATTGTAGACTTAGATAGTAAGCTAAATCATTTTGCAAGTGTCGTTGAAAAAGAGAGTAATAAAAAACTTCGAGATATAGAAGGAGCAGGAGCAGCTGGAGGACTTGGATTCGGTTTTTTAGCTTTTTTAAATGCTTCATTAGAATCAGGGATAAAGATTATTTTAGAACAAGTAGACTTAAAAGGAAAAATCCAAAATGCAGATTTTGTTATAACAGGTGAGGGGAAGATAGACAAACAATCCTCTATGGGCAAAGTTTTAAGTGGCATTGCTACAGTTTGTAAAGAACAAAATATCCCATGTATTGCATTAGCTGGTAACTGTAGTGAAGCCAATGAGAGTTTGCATGAGGTTGGTGTGAGTGCATATTTTTCTATTTTAAATGCACCAATCGCTTTAGAGGTTGCAATGCAAGAAGATGTAGCATTAGAGCTTATGAGAAAAAAAGTAGAACAATTATTTAGATTGATTAAAATATCAACTTAATTTGATTTAATTTTGATAAGCATTTGATATAATATTGTAATAATTGTGTGATAAACTTAATAAGTAAATAGAATTAGAAGGAAAAAAATGAAACAAATAAAAAAAACAAAGATTTTAGCAACAGTAGGTCCCGCAAGTGATAGTGTAGAAGTATTAGAAGGTTTGATAAAAGCAGGGGTAAATGTTTTTCGTTTAAACTTCAGTCATGGTACACATGAGTATCATTCAAATACATTAAAAAAGATAAGAGAAGCCTCTTTAAATACAAAGATAAAAGTGGGTGTTTTACAAGATATTTGTGGACCAAAAGTTAGAGTTGGTATGTTAAAAGAAGATTTTTTTCTTAAAAAAGGTGACAAGGTTACTTTTGTAAAAGATATTATAGAAGGTGTAAAAACTGGAGATGGAGAGTATAAACTTTGCATAAATCAGCCACAAATTTTGGATATGTTAAAAGTAGATGAGTACATTTATATGTATGATGGGATTATAAAAGCAAAAGTAATTAAAATTGGGGATAAAGTAGTAACCGAAATTGAAAACGATGGAAAGTTGTCTTCTAACAAAGGTGTAAATTTTCCAAATACGGTTATAAATATAGATGTGATTACTCCAAAGGATGAAAAAGATTTACTTTGGGGTGCTCAAAATGAAGTTGATTTTGTAGCAGTTTCTTTTGTTCAAAATGCTAAAGATATTTTGAAAGTGAGAGGGATTTTAGAAGGACATGATTCTCTTAGTCAAATATTTGCTAAGATTGAAAAATTTGATGCAGTTGAAAACATAGATGAAATTTTAGAAGTAAGTGATGGACTTATGGTTGCTCGTGGTGACTTGGGTATAGAAGTTCCATACTATAAAGTACCAAGTATACAAAAAAGAATCATTAGAAAAGCAAATGCAGCTTCAAAACCAGTAATAACAGCAACACAGATGCTTCTTTCTATGGCTCAAAATGAAGTAGCTACAAGAGCAGAGATAAGTGATGTAGCAAATGCTGTTTTAGATGGAACAGATGCTGTGATGCTCAGTGAAGAGAGTGCTGTTGGAACAAATCCTGTCAATGTTGTTGAAGTGATGTCAAATACGATTAGAGAAACAGAAGAGGTTTATCCTTATAATAAGTTTGGAAGATATGAGTTTTTAGATGATACGGATATTATTTCAGAGTCAATTGCAAAACTGTCTGGCAATTTAAATGTCGAAGCGGTCATAAGTATGACAAGTTCTGGTATGAGTGCAAAAAAATTGGCTCGCTATAGAATCAATAGCCATATTTATGCAGTTACTCATGATGAAAGAGTAGCTCGTTCTTTGACTATTGCTTGGGGTGTTATCCCTGTGATGACAATAGAAAAAGGTAAAAATATAAATATAATCTTAGCACAAACTATCCAAAGAGGTGTACAAGAAGGTTTTATAAATAGTGATAAAACATATATATTAACAGCTGGCTATCCAACGGGAGTGCCTGGAAATACAAACTTTATTCGTATTATGAAAAGAGAACAAATAGAGTATTATGTTGATTTGATGGTATAGGGAAAACCCCTATACCTTAAACTCTTCAAGTGAAGTTTCAAGTTCATTTGCTTTATCTGATAAAATATTTGAAACCACATTTATCTTTTTACTTAAATCTTCACTTTGATTTGCACTACTTACAATTTCATTCATAAGAGTAATGAGTTCTTGAGTTTTTGATGCTATATAGGTTGATTTTTGCATAGTATCTGTTGATTTTTCGCTCGTCAAGGTTAAAGTATTTTTAGTTTGAATGACATCTAAGATAAGCTCTTCAGACAGCTTTGTAGTTTCACTCATCTCTTTTGAAGAAATTGATGATTGTTCAGCCATGTTGTGTATGTTTTGGTTTATAACTTTTACACTTATACTAATTTCATCTAAACTTTTTTGAGTTCTTTCTGCAAGTTGTCTTACTTCATCAGCAACAACAGCAAAGCCTCGTCCATGCTCACCAGCTCTTGCTGCTTCTATTGCAGCATTTAAAGCTAATAGATTTGTTTGGTCAGCTATATCAGAGATGACTGTTAAAATATCTGTAATATTTTTTGCTTGATTCGTTAAGTTTTGGACTTTTTTGGATAGTTCTAATTGACTTGAAGAACTATGTTCTATATTTTCAACAGAGATGTTTAGTTTTGTTATAAATTCATCTAGCGTACCTTCAGTATCAGTCAAGTCTTTTGAGGTGCTTACTGAAGCTTTTTCTACTTCATCAAGTCTATGACCTACATCTTCGATAAGTGTATTCATATCAACTATTTTGTTTTGTTGATTTTCTAGATTTGTACTTAAAGACTTTGATACTAAACGAAGTTCTTTACTTTGTTCAGTAGTTATATGAGAAACACTAGTACTTCCTTTAAGCGCTGTTGCAAATGAATGAATCATATTATTTATTGCAAATGCTATTTGTGAAAGTTCATCTTTAGATTGGCTACTTTCTAAAGGTTTTGATAAATCTTTGTTTTGTGATATATAGTTTACCTGTTGTAAGTTGGAGTTGACACTTTTTAAGATATTTCTTTGAATCCATAGTAAAACAATGATTAAAGCAGCACCAAACAAGATATTTAAACTTATAACCAACATGGCTTCTGTTACATTATCGCTTTGTAATTTAACAATTAAGTTTGTATTGTTTTTCGAAATTTCATCATCAATTTTTTTAAGAACATTTATCTTTTTAGTGATGGTTTTAAACCAAGTTTCTGCATTTACTCCAAAATTGCCTTCACCTGATTTTGCTAGTGCAATTTTTCGAAATTTTTCAACTTCTTGGACTGAACTGTCTTGCATAGACTGTTCAAAATAATTTTTCATGTCTTGGTTTGTTATAGATAAAAATGAGTCTGCATAGCTCTCTTGTTCTGTCATAAGTTTTATCCATTTAGCTAAGATACCATCTGCAAATTTGTCATTGGCAAATGTTGCGCTCATAACGGCTCGCTCTATTCCAGCTCGCTCCTTTGATTTTAAAAAGTTAGAATATGCAGATAATCCTTTAGAGAGCTCACTCGTTTGAGCTAATTTCGCAGTCAGTGAAACAACATTGAGTATATGTGTGTTGAGATTTGTATAGAAAGAAACACTATCTTTAACGGATATTGTTTGTCCAGATACTTTAGCTCTTATATCTGGTATTTGAGCAGATAGATTTTTTACTTCTGTTATTTCATTTTTTAAATCTTGTGAAAAATTGTTAAAATTCATACTACTCTCAAAGCTGTTTAATTCTTTTAATTTTTCATCGGTGAGTAATCTTTGCTTAGGCAGAATAGTTGTAAATTTTGTCCCTTTAGAACCTAAGTATCCAGCACTTGCACCTCTTTCTTTTTGTGTTTCATGTATGAAATGACTTAGTTTTGCAGAGAGTTTATTTAAACTGTCTACTTTTTCAAGGTTAGTTTTCTTGTCATAAGTATCAATAACACTATTTACTATATTTACAGATACATATAGAGTTACCATACCAAGAATAACAAAGAGCTTTTGCTTTATCGTCATAATATCCTCCTTATGATAATTCATTATAGTAAAAGAATATGACCATGTCAATTTATAAGATAATATTAAGTATTGTAATACAAAATATATAAAAATTTTACACAGTTTGGAGTATACTTCTACATTGTAAAAAATTTTCAAAGGAAATGAAATCAAAAAAACAAATGCAGCTAGATTGTTAGATAAGCACAAAGTCAACTATAATATTGTTGCGTATGAAGTAGATGAAAAGGATTTGAGTGCTTTACATGTAGCCAACGATACAGGCATAGATATAAAGAAAATTTTTAAAACATTAGTATGTGTTGATGAAAAAAATCAACCACTTGTTGCTTGTATAGCTGGTGATGATGAGTTAGATTTAAAAGCTCTCGCAAAAGCTTCTGGGTCTAAAAAATGTTCTATGATTCCTTTAAAAGATATATTAAAAATCACAGGTTATATCAGAGGAGGTTGTTCTCCCTTTGGTATGAAAAAAACCTATCCTACTTTTTTTGATGAAAGTGCACTTTTACATGTAAAAGTTTTAGTAAGTGCGGGCATAAGAGGAAAACAGCTTGAAATAGATCCAAATATTTTAACTAAAGTCCTTGGAGCTCAAAGTGCAAAACTTGTCTTCTGAGAAGTTTTCAAAGATAGAAACTTTCCTTTTATAGAATGTAAGAATTTATAAAGTCTTCCGTGGTTTTTTCTATCAAAGCTATTTTCATAAACATTTTAAATCTATAACAGTAGTAATTCCAAAAGAGTATCAACTCAATTTTATACAATAAATTTATTTTTATATTCCCTATAATTTGAAAAAAATATAGGAATATTATGGAATTTTTAGTTTTAGCAACAGCTCATTTTATGGCATTACTTAGTCCTGGAGCAGATTTTTTCATCATCGTTCAAACATCACTTAAGCAACCTTTGAAGTACGCTTTTAGTGTATGTGCAGGAGTAGCAAGTGCAAATGCTTTGTATTTAATCATAGCTGTTTTAGGTTTTGAAGCAATAAAACAGATGGATAGTTTTTTATTGGTTTTAAAATATTTAGGAGGGGTTTATCTTATGTACATAGGGATTATATTTTTAAAATCTTCTAAGATTGAAGTGAATACTAAAGATAGACCTTTACATGTAAAGAGCTTAAAGAGGTATTTTTTAGTTGGATTTTTATCTGGATTTTTAAATCCTAAAAATATTATTTTTTACTTTTCTTTGTTTACAGCTTTAGTATCCCCTCAAACTTCATTAATGATAAAAATTTTATATGCATTATGGATGAGTTTTTTAGTTCTATTTTGGGATATGGGGATAGCTTATATGCTAAGTTGTCAAAAATTTAAAACAAAACTTTCATCTTGGATATATTATATAGAAAAATTTGCAGGAATTGTGTTAATAATCTTTGGCATAATTCTTGGTTTAGGAAACTGATTGTATAATTTTGGATGCAAATAATATCAATAGAAAACTTACTTTATATGATCTTTCCTCTTATGTTTGTGGGATATTTTTACTACAAGTGGGTAGGAAATAAAAAAGAGATAGCTTATGCAACTCTAAGGATGCTTTTTCAGCTTATACTTATAGGATATCTTTTAAACTATATCTTCAATGCTGATTCTTCTTGGGTGACACTCTTAGTTGTAATAGTTATGATAAGTGCTGCAAGTCTTATAACGATGAGAAATATTTCACATAAAAGTACTAGAATTTACCAAGCTATTTTTATCTCTATTTTTATTGGTGGAAGTATAAATCTTTTTTTGGTTCTGTTTTTTGTTTTAGAATTAGACTCACTAAATAATCCTCGTTATATCATCCCGATAGCTGGAATGCTCTATGCAAACTGTATGAATGCCGTATCATTGGTAGCTGAAAGATTTGAAAAAGAGATTGTGGTACATCCTTATGAAAAAGCTAGGGCAATTTCTTTTAAGGCATCGCTTATACCACAAATAAACTCTTTTTTAGCAGTTGGATTAGTATCCTTGCCTGGCATGATGACAGGACAAATCCTCTCAGGTGTTGACCCTATAATAGCAGTAAGATACCAAATTATGGTAATGCTAATGATTATAGGAAGTTCTGGTATTAGTACAGTTTTGTATCTTACTCAAAAGAAAAACTGCTAATTTGTTAACTTTTTGCAAAACTTTCAAGAGCTTGTCCACTCAAACGATAGCTAACCCATTCATTTTGCGGTTTTGCTCCAATTGATTGATAAAATTTTATAGCAGGCTCATTCCAATCAAGTACACTCCACTCAAAACGCCCACATTTTTTAGTGATTGCAATATTTGCTAAGTGTTTAAGTAATGCTTTACCTGCTCCTATATTTCTGTGTGCAGGAGAAACATATAAATCTTCAAGATAAAGACCATGCTTACCAAGCCAAGTTGAATAGTTAAAAAAATAAACAGCGAAACCAATTGGTTCGTCATCTATACTACAAATTACTGCATTAGTTGTTGTATTTGGACCAAACAATGAACTTTTTACATCTGCTTCAGTAGCAAAGACTTCATTTTCTGCTTTTTCATAACAAGCAAGTTCTTTAACAAACCTTAGAATTAATGCTGCATCTGCAATAGTTGCTTTTTTAATATTTATATTTGACATTTTATTCTCCAATTTTCAATAATATATTTTAATAATTTTGCAGGAAGTATATCAAATTATCATCAATCTTTTCTGAGGAAATACAAAATTTAGTATCCAATCTTCCTAGAAACTGCTTGAGGAATTTTGTTTGACTCAAAATAAGCTTCAATATTTTTTGCAACGATTTGTGATGCAGTATCTCTGTTTGTTGGAGCAGAGATATGTGGTAAAATCGTTATATCAGGATTGTCCCAAAGAGGATCAGTTTTTTCTAATGGTTCATTTAAAAAAACATCTAAAACTGCATGGTTGATTTGGCGAGTTTCAAGTCCTTTTACCAAGGCATTTGTATCTACGATATTTGCTCGTGCAAAGTTAATAAGTGAAGCTCCATGTTTTAGGTGAGTAAAAAAATGTTTATCCAATAATCCTTGTGTTTGTGGTGTTGATGGTAAGAGAACAACCACTATATCTGATAAAGCAGCTATCTTTAACAAGCCCTCATTCCTACTAAAACACTCAATATCGGGAAGTTTTTTGCCACTATTCCAACCTAAAACCTTAAATCCATTATTTAAAAGTCGCTTAGCAGCTTCAGCTCCAAGATGACCAAGCCCTAAGATACCGATGGTTTGCTCAGAGGAAAGAACAACATCTCGTTGTAGCCACTCTTTTTTGTTTTGTTGTTTTGCATATTCTGGCATATTGCGATGTAGATAAAAAGTCCAAGCAAGTACCGCTTCAGCCATAGTTTTTGATAGCTGAGGATCAACCAAACGCACTATTGAAATCTCCTCATTGCTTATTTCATCAAGCAAGCGTTCAACACCAGCCCATAAGCTTTGAACCCACTTTAAATTTGGTAAACATAACAAATCAGATGGATTAGGATTTGCTACAATCGCAACGCTTACACTCTCTAATTCATGCTCTGAAAGATCTGAAAGTTTGCATATTTTTACATTTGGCATTGCTGCTTGAAGTACTTCATACCAAGCAGAAGCATCTTTTTCACTAAGGCTTTGTACAAATGGGACAATAGGATTCATATTTATCTAAATTATTCCATTAATTGTGATATAGCATTACCAAAAGAGCAATTATCTTGACTGTTTTCAGCAATAGTTATAAAGATACTATCTTTATAAATAAATGGTGTTTCAATAATTTTTTTTACACATAATACATGTGAATTTTTTTTAGATTTTTTTGAAGTGTTTTTATCGATATATATTTTTACAAAAGGCATTTTAACTCCATGAAAATGTATTAGTCTGTGAGTATATTAAATTAAAAAATAATTGTCAATAAGTTTAATTAGCTTTGTGCAACAAATTGTCTTATCATTATCTTTGAGCCTAGTTCGCTTGTATAGAAGTATGACGTAGTATCACTCAATTTTGTATAATAAATAAAACTTTTAAAACTCTATAATCCTATTTATAGGAGTTAGTATGAAGTTTTTATTTTTAACCTTGACATACTTTTTAGCACTGCTTAGTCCGGAACTAGATTTTTTATCGTTATTCAAACCGCATAGAAAAAATTTAGAAGTTGTTCTCGTTTCTTTTGAGTAAATTTTAATGTGGGGAATCTTAAACACCAAGAAATTTATGAGAATTAAATTTCTTGGTGATCATTATGAAATTTAGTTCAATTTTTTACGAACTTCGTTTACACCTGCTTGCATTGTATTAACTGTTTTACTCATTTCTTCTGTTTTATCTGATACAGAAGCAGCATTCTTTGCAATATCGTCAACAGCTTCAGCTTGTTCTGTTACACTGTAAGCTACTGCTTCCATAGAATCTTTTACAGTACGAACTTTTTCTCCAGCATCTACTACTTGTTCAGCAAGATTAGATATTTGATTAACATTGTTTTTTATTTGACTTTTTATTTGTGTAATGTTGACTGTAATTTCAGTTGTAGCATCATGTGTTTTTTCAGCTAACTGTCTTACTTCATCAGCAACAACTGCAAAACCACGACCATGTTCACCTGCACGAGCAGCTTCTATAGCAGCATTTAGTGCAAGAAGATTTGTTTGGTCTGCAATATCTTCAATTACTTTACTAATGTTTTCAATTTGATTTCCAACTTCAGCTAACTGCAATATAGATTCTCCAGCATTTCTTGCTTCACTACCTAAATGGTCTGTAAGTTTTTCAACATCTTCAGATATTTGCCGTGCATTTTGAGCAGAATCACTAATGCCTTTTGATGAAGCAGATAATTGTTCTGTAGCAGATGCTACATTTGCTATATTAATTGCAACATCTTGAGTGATACGAAAATTTGTATCAGTCATTTTTGTAACATTTTCTATTGCAGTTAATAATTGATACTTGACTTCTTCTCCCGGATCAACCCATTCAACTACATATGCAGGTTTGCCTTCAAGGTCATTAAGTGTTTTAGTATATATTCGAAAATGATTAAGACCAGCCCCAAAATCTTGAATAAATTTTGAGTCTTTTTGATTCCTTTTTAAACAATTTCTACCACAATTAGCAGTTTTACAAATATTTGCACCCCAATTATAACAGGGCTTGTCTAGAAAATAAGAAAGCGGTTGGTTAAATGCGGTTTGTACAGGTCCATTAACATATAGCCAATTCCATTCTTCGTCAGTTTCTTTTCCTATTGCTGTTACTGAACATGGTTGCTCACAGTTGTCTATTATTTGCATAAAAAATTGTTCTCTTTCTAAGCTTGTTTTTTGTATCAATTTAATTTGATTAGTAATTTTATTTCTTTCTTTTAGTAAAATTAATGACAATATTAAAAAAGCTACTGTTGTAAACAAATACTTCCAATCAATTGCCATTGATAAAATAAGAGCTAGTGCTCCAAAGAGTACAAAAGCTATAAAAAATTTTTTATTAAATTTTTTAACTTCATCTTGTGCCGTTTTAAGAACATTTGGCATACTATTATGGTCCACAAACATAACTAATCCTTTGAAATTTATTTTTTACTAACAATCCACCCTATATTAAAACATAATATTTATAAAATGCAACTAAAAAGTGTCTTTTTAACCTTTTAAAATGAGTTCTAGTACTCACCTTCAAAATAAAACTTATAGTAAGAGTGACCTTTTTCGTAGTTTAGTTCTTCTTGGACTGCGTTGTTTAGTCTTAGAATTGTTTTTATAAAACCCATATTATTTCTTTTTAATTGTGACTTGAGAGACAAGGGATATCACACAAGATTTGTTCGTTGAAAAAAAAGGGGACTGTCCCCATTTCTTCTTTTCCCATTTCTCCATTTCTTAGCGGAATTTATTCATTTACTCGTTTACCAATAATAGAAAGACTATATTCTTTCCCATCCATTTGGGCTACATTTGGAAGTTGTCCCCATTCTTGAAAGCCAAAGTTTTTAAATAACTTAATGCTTGGTATATTATGTGAAAAGATAAAGCAAACCACATTTTTTATAGATAGTGATTTTGTTAATTCTAGAGACTCTGCCAAGAGTAATCGTCCTAATCCTTTGCCTCTATATTCAGCAGATATATATATGCTGAATTCAGCAGTATTATCATAGGCGGGTCGACCATAAAATGACTGAAAGCTAACCCAACCGACAACTTTGCCATTATCTTCATGTACTAACAAAGGTCTTTTTTTAGGTTCGTGTTGTTTAAACCATTCCAACCTTGATTCTACTGAGATTTTAGTTGTATCTGCAGTTGATTGTCTTGTTGCAATAGTTGAGTTATAAATCTCAACAATATCTTTTAAATCATTTTGTGTTGCAAATCTCATTTTATTATCTCCAATTACTATGCATAAAGCACATAATCAATTTATATTTTGAAATCTAAACATAATATTTTTTCTTTAGTATCATGCATAAATTTTTGAGCAAAAGTTCTACACATACGACCGGAGGCTCGAGAAATATATTTTTGGCTAAGGTAGTTACCTCTTTTTGATTCTTTTGTTATATAAAAGTACTCTTTAAGAGCGTGACTATCACCGTCTTTTGCTGGTTTAAAAAAGTCATTTGTGTCGGTGCTTATAAAAGTATCCTTTGATTGAGTGCCCGTTTTGGTATCTATAAAATAGATAGCTTCTATATTTTTAGAAGTTTTTAGAAAATCAAATAAATTAATAGAATAATTAGTGTTGTTTTCTTCAATTAGTTCTATAATCGCTTGTGCATAAGCTTTAGCATTTTGAATCAAATGTTCTTTATACTGCATAGAACTTTTAACATTTTGAGTATGTTTGGTTCCTATATAAGAGATTTTTTCTTTTATAAGTTCTGTATTATGTGTTGAGCTGCTTGGTCTTGCAAACCAAAATCCTTGAAATAAATCAATGTTTAGTTTTAAAGAAGAAAGTATTTCCTCTTTATCTTCCACTCCTTCTGAGAGAACTAGAGCACCTATGTTAAAACACATATTGGCGATTGATTTCAAAATCTCTTTATTGATAAAATTTTGATTTACATTATAAATGATAGAACGGTCTATCTTAACAATATGAGGACAAACACTTGATATTCGGTCAAAGTTAGCATTACCTGCTCCAAAATCATCGAGAGCTATTATAAAGCCAAGTTGTTTATTATAATCACAAAAGTCTTTAAGTTTTTGTGTATTTTTGATTTGATACTCTTTGATTTCTATAACTATGCGAGAAGGTGGGATACCCGATTCTTGTGCAACTGAAGCAAATACAAAATCTTCAATACAAATATTAGTATCTAGTAAATGTGACTCAAAGTTTAAAAATAACAAAAGTTCATTGTTTTTTTCCCAAAAAGGTTTAAAGCTCGTTAAAGTTTTACTTCGAACAAATTTATCAAGCTCGAAAGAGAGACTTTCTTTTTTTGCTTGATCGAAAACAAAAATAGGGGAAAGAGGTTCATTGTTTTCATCATGTGCTCTCATCAAAGCTTCATACCCAATAACTTTAGTATCTCGAATAGAAATAATAGGTTGAAAGTAGATAAGAATACTATCGTTTTGAATAAGTTGTTTAATCATGTATATTCCTTGCATATTTACCAAGTATAATTATACATCAATGTAGTTGATTTTGGTGCTTAATAAAGAGGCAAATAGTGTAGAACCTTTACATGTAAATTATGAAGTATCTTGTCAGCAAAATTTTTAATTGTTTATATTTTTCTTCTTTCATTGAAAAGAAGAAACAAGAAATCAACCACTGGCTTCGAAGCTCTTCGAGTTCCTCCATCATCACAAATAATTTACTATGTTGCAAAACTCACTAAAGCAAAGTACATTTAGTACTTTATCTCAAACAGTCCTCATATTTTTCGTAAATTATTTGCATTTTTCAGCTTCTGTAGATGTGGGAGAAAAACAAAAAAAAGAATTATACTTTTCAGTTATTTTTAATTAGTATCCTATCCTTTTTTTAAAGGATACTAAATATATAATGTATTTTAATTGTAGAAAAAGTATCGGAGCCCTTTTTAAAAATATTATCTAATTATAAAAATAAAGGAATTTTATTATGGAGTTTTTAACAACATTATTTTCAGGTGCAGTTGTTGGTGCAGTAATTGTAGGTGGATTTAATATCTATTCTAAACATACAGAATATAAACATTCATATTTAAAAATGATATTAGAAAAAAGAATTGAGGCTTATGAACGTATTAATTCTGTAATTGTAATGCTTAAAACATCAGTGCTTGATAATGGGAAAGCCTATCATACAATTTTTTCTTTTGATAAAGATTATTTTTTTGAACACCATAAAATATTAAGAGAAGCAATTCTACATGAACTTTGGATGTCAAATAAAACAAAAAAAATTTATTAAATTTAGATCAAGAGTTAGTAAGATGTTTAATATTACATGATAGGGGCGAATCATTGACAAGTGTAGGTAAGTTGGAATATAAAATAATTGGAAGATTAAGAGATGAGCTTGAAAAAAGTTTAGTATTTGATTTACCAAATTTATATAAAATAGATAGTTTTTTATCTCAAAAAGAAATTGTTACAAAATATGAGGAAAGAGATATTTCTAAAAAACCTGAGACTCCTTAATATAAGAATGACAAAACAATAATTTTAAAAATATATCTTTACATGTAACCCCTAACACTCATCCTCAAAGTAAAACTTATAGTACGACTGTCCTGTTTCTTCATCAAAGCCTTTCTCGTAGTTTAGTTCTTCTTGGACTAGGTTGTTGAGGAATTTTATTTGGATGTTGTCGTCCAGTGTTATGGAAGCTCGAAAGCTGTTTTTGTATTTTTTTACATCGTGTTTGCTGATAGCAAAACTATCATCAAAGTTTATTGATTCTTCTTCGGCGTATTTATCGCGGTAGTTTAAAAAATCACTTTGCATTTTTTCATTTGATGCGATTTCATCAAAAAAGTCTTGTTCACTAAAATTTTCATGCTTTTCAAAAAAATCTATACAGCTGTTCCCAAAGTCTACTTGTTCACTTTTTTCATAGTTTGGTGTAACCACATCATCTACAAAACCTTTGCACATGTTCATAAACTGTTTTGTTTTAAAGCTGTCATTTTCGACTGCTTTTATACTCAAAAACTTGTTCATCCAGTAGTCAGTTACCTTTTGGTGAATGTCTATGTTATAGATATGATAACCAGTATCGGCATCATCGTTTATGATAAAACAGCCTTTTTCAATCTTGCTCGCATTTATGCCTTCTTCTGTTCCTATGGTTAAAGAGTCATTGTTTTTTAGGACTTTAAAAAACATATCTTTCTTTTCTACTTTATAGATACCAATAGCATCACGAAATACATCATCAAACTTTATATCTTTAAAGTGTACGATGAGAAGCTCTCCCATGACTACTTTTGGGTGAGTAGAAGCATCATAAAGATGTTCAGCTATACGCTCAGCCGCGTTTGCAAAGTTGTTATTTTCAAAGATACTTTTTGTGTACATGTAGACTTCGTTAAACTGTAAACTTGAAGTGTGAGTAAAGTGGTGCAAATCTGTCTCATATAAAAAAGGTTTTAAAAAGTAATGTAGGAGCTTTTTTTCTAACTCAGATTCAACACTTTGAGGGTTGTGGGAAAGATAAACTCCTTCATCTTTTTGTTTGTTTCCTACTTGGTGTACTATTAGTTTGTCTATGCTTGCATTTGAAAAATCCATTGGTCATCCTTTAAGATGAAACTTTATCATTTCGTGCCTAAAACAGACTTAAAATCTTTACATGTAAACATTGTAGTATACATAAGAAGTGCCAAAGAAAAGATAATGTATGATTTGAAGTTAAAATAGCCATTGTAAAGGTAAGTAAATAGTGAAAAAAATAATTTTGTATATTTTTCCAATTCTAGCAATCATAGCCATACTGATACTTGTCAAAATCAATAATCAGAGCCCATTAGATATAGACAATGATGAAAAAGTGGCGTTAGAATTCAAACCAAACACAATACAATGCCCTCAATGTAATATGTTTTTAGTTGAAAAAGAGCATACAGCTCAAGCAATTACAACAGAAAATAAAACACATTTTTTTGATGATCCTGGTTGTATGATTTTATGGATAGAAGAGAACCATAAAAAAGATGATAAAGATATAGTAAAGTGGGTCTATACTTTAGATACTAAAAAGTGGATACTTGCCAAAAAAGCTTTTTACTCTATCAACGATAAAACTCCTATGGAATATGGATTTGCAGCTTATGAAAAGCCTATAAAAAATCATATAGATTATGATGAGATGAGACTAAGAATGCTTAGGGGTGAAAATATGACAAATCCTAAGATAAGAAAAAAGATATTAGGACACTCTTGATTTAGCCAATAATGATTTAATGTGAAAGAAGGTGAAAAACATGCAAAAACTACTTAGTGAATACAAAATCAAAGATGTAACACTCAAAAATAGAGTCGTTATGCCTCCAATGTGTATGTATAAAGCAAAAGAAGATGGGAAAGTGACAGATTTCCATCTCACACATTATGGTGCAAGAGCTATCGGTGGAGTAGGGCTTATCATCACAGAAGCAACAGGAGTAGAAGCTCGTGGGCGTATCACGGACAATGATTTGGGCTTGTGGAGTGATGAGCAGATACAAGGACACAAAGCAGTAGTAGATTTGTGTCATAGTTTTAGCTCAAAGATAGCTGTACAACTCGCTCATGCAGGTAGAAAAAGTATCTGTACTCAGTCTACACCCATAGCACCTAGTGCATTGCAATTTGCAAAAGAGGGTGGATTTAAACTGCCACATGCTTTACATGTAAAAGAGATAGAAGAGCTAAAAGACTCTTTTTTAAGCGCTGCAAAACGTGCAAAAGAAGCTGGATATGATGTGCTTGAAATACATGCAGCTCATGGATATTTGCTTTTTGAGTTTTTGTCTGCTTTGACAAACATAAGAGATGATAACTATGGTGGTAGTTTAGAAAATCGTTGTAGATTGACATTAGAGATATGTAAAAGTATCTTAGAAAAGGTTGATTTACCACTTATTGTGAGAATTTCTGCGGATGAGTGGGTAGATGATGGTTGGAGTATAGATGATACTGTATATCTTAGTAAAGAGTTAAAAACTATAGGTGTTAGTATGATGCACGTCTCAGCAGGAGGAAATCACGCAGTACAGCCAAATATGCCTGAACTTAAAGCTCTTTATCAAGCCTCTTATGCAAAAGAAGTTTCCAAGCAAGCTAATATACCAACTATAGCTGTAGGTCTTATAACCACAGCACAAGAAGCAGAAGAACTTTTAGAAAATGGAACTTGTGAGCTTGTTGCTTACGGAAGAGAACTTTTAAGAAATCCAAACTTAGTACAATTTGTTGCAAAAGAGTATGGGCAAAGAGATTTTATAGATTCTTCTTATTTGAGAGCTTTTTAAGAGAAATAAAATAATGTTTTAAAAAAACTTATACATTTATAAAATGGTAAAAAAAAGTAGAAAATAAGCGAAAATTAGTGAGGTAGTTTTATAATAAAAATAGCACCTTCTTTTCTATTTTCAGCGGTGATATCTCCTTTAAATTGATTTTCTATAACTAGCTTTGACATATAAAGACCTATTCCTGTTGATGGAGTTATTTTTTTACTATTAAATGGTTTAAATATATCTTCAATAGGTTCTACTTTTATACCACCTGCATTATCTGCTATGGTTAAGACTATATATTTTTGAGTATCTTTTAGGGAAATATGTATAGTAGCATTTTTTATCATACGAGCTTTTACAACATCTATAATATTTTGTATTATAGATAAAACAACATGGGCTAAACTATTAGAATTACCAAAAATAATAAGTTTTGATTCAGTCTCTTTTTTAACTTTTACTTGTGAAAGGTTTAAGCTTGATTCTACAACTCTAAGTGCTTGTTCTATTGAAACAATAGGATTAAAATTTGTGCTATCAGTTTTTTTGTAAAAGTCTTGAAAGTTAGTTATTGTATCAGACATAAATTGTATGATGTCTTGATTTTTTTCAGCTTCTCTTATGAGCTCTGGGTCTTTTATCTTCTTTTTTATATACATACAATTAAAACTTAATTGTGCTAAAGGTTGACGCCATTGGTGTGCTATAATAGCTATCATTTCTCCAAGAGCTGCAAATTTTGATTGTTCTTGGAGCATTTTATCGTTTAATTTCTCTTTGGAAATATCTTGGATATTGCTCACTATATTAATATCTTTATTTTCACCACTTGTACCAAATGAAACCCTTATAGGAAATATTTCACCTTTTTTATTTATCGCTTTACTTTCATTTGCATGATGTTTATTTTCATTTTTAAGAAGTTCAAATATATCTGGTATGATTTTATCAAAAAGAGGTTTATTTATCATTTCTTTTTTTGAATATCCAAAAATATTTTCTGCCATTTTATTATAAGTTCTTATTTTTGATTCATTGTCTATAGTAATAATGGCATTAGGACTTGATTCAATAACAGCATTTGAGTGATTTTTTTCAATTGTTAATTCTTCAGTCTTTTTATTTATTTTTTTATTTGCCGGTCTAAAAATAAAAATTGCTTCAAAGAAAAGGGTTAAGAGTGTCATAAAAAGTATATAAAACTCAACTTGTTTTAATTTATCTGTATTAGCTTGTGCTTCTTCAAGATAAACTTTAACTGCTTTTTCTAAATCATCTAAGAGGTCTTCAGAATTTTTTAAAACATAGTTTTGACTTCTTCCATCTCGATTTTCTAAAAATCTGTGGGCATGATAAAGATACTTTTTAACTTTATTGTCTAAAAAAATCTCTTTGCCATAATAAATAGAAGAGAGTTTTGGTGACATACTCATTGAAGTCAGCTCACTATGAGCATTCTCCATTAGTTTTACATTGGATTTTAATTTATTGAGCTTATAATATATAGCATAAAAAGCGACTTGTCGTGTTAGAATTTTTTGTTGAGAACTAAGATTTATTAGTGTTGCATCATTTGATTGAATACTAAGAAGTTTATTTAGATTGAAAAATGCAAGAATAGATAAAATAGCTATGATAGTCAACGCCAAAATATATCTTTTTGTAAAGTTAAATGACATAATATCTCTTTAATTTTATATGTATTATAATGAACTTTTATCAATAAGTCTATTAATGAGGTTATAAGTGCAAGAAAAATATGAAATTGTTTTATCAAAAAGTTCAATTTTATTGGCCGAAGATGATGAGAGTATAAGAAAAAGTTTTAAAAGAATACTTCTTTTATATGTATCAGAAGTATATGAAGCAACAAATGGTGAAGAAGCTTTTGAATTATATGAAAAAAATAAACCTGATATTTTAATCACAGACATAAAAATGCCAAAATTAAATGGATTAGAATTTATTAAAAAGATTAGGCAAGTTGATACTAAAATTCCTATTATAGTGACAAGTGCATATACTGATCAAGATTTTTTATTAGAATCTATTAAATTGTCTTTGGTTGAATATATAGTAAAACCTATGAAAGAAAATGATTTAAATAGACTACTTCAAGAGTGTGCAAAGACTTTATTAGAAACATGTAAAACACATATAAAGCTTGATGATGATTGTTCTTATGATTATGATAATAAAATCTTTACATATAAAGGGGCTCAAGTAAATTTGACAAATAAAGAAATTGATTTTTTCGAAATTCTTTTAGCTCATAGAGGAACACTTGTAACAAAACATGAAATAGAAGATAAACTCTACATCTATGAAGAAGCACCACTCAGTGCTTTAAAAAACCTAGTTTTTAAACTTCGCAAAAAACTAAATTGCGATATTATCCAAACTGTAAATAAACTAGGTTACATGATTAAATAATTATTTTTAAAATTTTTTTTTTAGCGACCAAAAAGAAACTTTAGATAATGTACAATTCTATAGTGCGTTAATTTAGTGTTAAATAACTAACTGTGCTCAGTAAAAGTTGTGATGTATAAAACATCTAAAAAGTTTGAAAAACATAACTAAGGAGGAAATGTAATGAAAAACATTTTTGCAAAATTATCTGTTTTAACAGCTTCATCTGCAATGCTTGCGACTCTGTCGATGGCATCTGGTGGTGGAACTATTGAAAAGATAATGAAAGAGAGAGGTCTTAGCGAGCAAGATCTTGTGAGAGCAGCTAAAACATACTTACCAACAGGCGGGCGTGATGAGTTTGTAGTGTTTAGTTCAGGTGGACAAAGTGGACAGGTGATGGTTTACAGTGTTCCATCAATGAGACTTTTAAAGTATATTGGTGTATTTACTCCAGAACCATGGCAAGGTTACGGTTTTGATGAAGAGAGTAAAAAAGTACTAAGACAAGGAAATATTAGAGGAAGAGAGATAAACTGGGGTGATACTCACCATCCAGCACTTTCTGAAACTGATGGTAAGTATGATGGTAAATGGTTAGCTATTCAAGATAAAGCGAATCCAAGAGTTGCTATTATTGATTTAGCTGATTTTGAAACAAAACAGATTGTTGTCAATCCTATTTTTAAGTCAGATCATGGTGGATCTTTCTTTACTCAAAACTCAGAATGGATTTTAGAAGCATCACAGTATGCAGCTCCATATGATAATAATTATCATCCAATTGAGGATTATAAAGAGACTTATCGTGGTGGTACAACCATGTGGAAATTTGATCCAAAAATTGGTAGAATCGACGAAAAAGCGTCTTTTACAATAGAATTTCCTCCATATATGCAAGATTTAACAGATGCTGGTAAAAATATTTCTCATGGTTGGGGTTTTACTAACTCATTTAACTCAGAAATGTACACTGGTGGTATCGAAGTAGGTATGCCACCAAATGAAGCAGGGATGAGTAGAAACGATACTGACTTTTTACATGTATATAATTGGAAAAAACTTGCAGAAGTTGCAAAAGATCCAAAGAATGTAAAAGTTATTAATGGACATAGAATTGTTCCTATGGATGTTGCTGTTAAGAATGATGCACTTTTCTTAATTCCTGAGCCAAAATCACCTCATGGCGTCGATGTTGATCCAACAGGTCAGTATATCGTTGTCTGTGGAAAGCTTGATACTCATGCTTCAGTTTATGATTTCAAAAAGATTCAAAAACTAATCGCAGATAAAGAGTATGTAGGAAAAGATCCTTTTGGTATACCAATTTTAGATATGAAAAAAGCACTTCATGGACAGGTAGAACTAGGACTTGGGCCTCTACATAACCAGTACTCTCCTGTAGATGGTGAAATTTATACATCTTTATATGTTGATTCTCAAGTTGTAAAGTGGAACTTTAAAACTCTAAAAGTTTTAGATAAAGAGAATGTTCACTATAACATTGGGCATCTCGCAGGTATGGAAGGAAAATCAGCTGATCCTCAAGGTAAATATATTATTGCACTTAATAAACTTTCTATAGATAGATTTCAGCCAGTTGGACCTCTTCACCCACAAAATCATCAGTTAATTGATATAAGTGGAAAGACAATGGATTTACTTGTTGATATGCCTATTCCTTTAGGTGAGCCTCATCAAGCAGTCGCTATTCGTGCTAGTAAATTGCACCCACATGTAAGATATAAAATGGGTACAAATACTAGAGAAAATAACATACATGTTGGTAAAACTCTAGCAGGACAAGAGAGAATTGAAAGAGATGGTAATAAAGTTACTGTTTACTCAACTCTTGTAAGAAGCCATATCAACCCTGAAAGAATCACTGTAAATAAAGGTGATGAAGTTACATGGTATTTGACAAACTTAGAAAGAGCTCAAGATGAGACTCATGGTTTTACAGTTGATCATTACAATGTACATGCCTCACTTGAACCTGGTAAGACTTCAACTGTAAAGTTTACTGCTGATTTAGAAGGTGTTTTCCCGTATTATTGTACTGAGTTTTGTTCTGCACTTCATTTAGAAATGATGGGTTATCTTATGGTAAAAGACCCTTCTAAAAAATATGTTGGTGCACAAAAACTTAAGATGAAAGCAATGAGTCCAGCTGAACTTAAAGCTGAGTATGATAAAACTGTTGCTGTTAATGCTGCAACTGATGAAGTTATTCAGAGTGTTGTTAAGTTCTTAAAAGAAAATCATTTTGAGAAGCATCCAGTTGTTGCAGGACTTGTAACAGATGCACTTGACCAATATGGAAAAATACCAGAGCAGAAAAAGCTTTCTGACAAAGCTTTAAAAGAAGGCGATACTGAAAAAGCAATTCTTTTTGAAAACATGATTTGGCAGTATATGGTTAAAACTGCAGATGTTGGAATTAGAGCTAAAGATGCACTTGTAAGATTGATTGCTACTAAACAATCTCCTGCTGTTGTAGCTGGTGAAACTGCATTTAATGAAGGTGGATGTAGTGGTTGTCATGTTATTGGTAAAGTGAGTTCTGGTCCAGATTTAACTGGTGTTCTTTCTCGTCATGAAAATGGTGAGCAATGGGTTGCTGAATTTATCAAAAATCCAAAGCACAAGTTTAATGATCCTTATGTTAAAGCTATGATTGATTATTTTAATCTTCATATGCCTAATCAAAATATGAGTGATCAAGAGATCAAAGATATTATTGAATATTTAAAATGGATTGATACAAACGCAAATCTATTTTAAGAATAAATATAAGAGAGAGAATTTCTCTCTCTTATAGATTAAGGTCAATGTTTAAATAAAATAAATCATGTAAAATGAAAGTAGTTTTATATGTGTGTATAATGTATTGTACATATACATAAGATTTTAAAATTAAGGTCGTAGTATGCATAAAAGTTTAATAAAGTCAAAAATATTTGCTCTTATATCATTAATTCTGTTAACTGTTTCATTTACTTTTCCTATGATAGCTTATCATGGAACGCTAAATAAAATACATGATGGAAGAGAGAGTGAAATTTCAAGTGTTGCTATAAAAGTTTGGAATTTTTATAATCAAATTATGTACAAAAGTACAACAACACCTAAAAAAGCACATAATGATTTAGAACAAATGATAGATACATCATCGGAAATAGGTGTTGCTTCTTTACCTATATGGGCAGTTTCGTTAGAAGCTCCAAATTATCCAAAAGAAGCTTTCCCTGAGGGAATTCCAGTATATTTCCATTTTGATGGATTTAGTGGAGAAGTTCATGAAATGAACACAATTAATCATTACATTGGCATGGATCCTATGTGGAGAGGTGGACAGCTAGAAAGAGAAATAGGAATATATGCTCTTTTAGCACTTAGTTTAATTATGATTTATTTTATAGCATATAATGCAAAGATACTTTCCATATTTATGTATATACCGGTGGCATTACCAATTCTTTTTATAGCTGATTATTCATATTGGTTGTATTGGTTTGGGCATAATCTACATGATTGGGGGGCATTTAACATTAAACCTTTTATGCCAACAGTTTTTGGAGATGGTAAAGTTGCTCAGTTTATAACCCATTCATATCCTACAACAGGATTTTTTGTAATTTTAGCTATAGCTTTTTTCTCTTTACTCGCAGTTTTGTCTAAAAACAAAGGCCTTAAAGAGAGTAGTGAGAAATAATAATGAATTTATTTAAAATTATATCTATTTTTATTTTATCTTTAACATTTTTGAATGCAAATATGCTTCAAAAAGCTATAGACAGTGCAAAAGTAGGTTCAATTTTAAAGCTAAAAGCAGGAGTTTATAAAGGTAATATAATTATAGACAAACCAATTACTATTGTGGGTGTTGAAGATGGTGTAGTTATCGATGGTGAGGGGAAAGGCACAGTTATAAAGATAACAAGCTCTTTTGTAAATATAAAAAATTTAAGAGTTACAGGAAGTGGTGCGTTGCATCACAATCTTGATGCGGGGATTACTATAAAAGATGCAAGTGAATGTGAAATAAGTGATATTGTGATTGATGATTGTTTATTTGGTATTGATATGCAAAATGTAAATCGCTCTATTATAAAAAACAATCAAATTACTTCAAAAGACTACGATTTAGGCTTAAGAGGAGATGGATTAAGACTATGGTATGCCAATGATAATTTAATCCAATCAAATTCTCTTATAAAATCAAGAGATATGGTTGTTTGGTACTCTCATGGAAATGTTATAGAAAAAAATTATGGAGAGTACTGTAGATACTCTTTACATTTTATGTATGCAGGTAAAAATTATGTTCATGATAATGAATATAAATTTAATTCAGTAGGTATTTTTTTCATGTATTCTCAAGATACTATAGCTACAGGAAATATTGTTAAAAGCTCACTTGGAGCAACAGGAATGGGAATTGGATTAAAAGATGTTAGTAATTTTACACTTAAAAACAATACTGTAATTTATAATGCTCAAGGAATGTATATAGATAGATCTCCATTTGAACCAGATGACCATAACTGGATTGAAGATAACAATATATTGTATAACGCAGAAGCATTACATTTTCACTCAATTAGTGAAAATAATATAATTAGAGGGAATAATATTCAAGGGAATATAGAAGATATAGTAAATGATTCCCGTGGAAGTAAAACAGATCAAAATGATTTTACGGGTAATTATTGGGATAATTATGAAGGATTTGATAAAAATGATGATAGTTTTGGAGATACACCTCATAAGGTATATCAATATGCAGATAAACTATGGATATACAATCCAAATGTAAAGTTTTTTTATGGCTCACCAGTAATTTCAATGTTGAATTTTTTAGCAAAATTAGCTCCTTTTTCAGAGCCTATATTTTTGCTAGAAGATGCTAAACCAAAAGTTACTCTAAATAAAAGAGGGAATGATGGCTAAGGTAAAAAAAGAAAGAAGAGAATTTATACAGTATTCTACACTAGGTGTTTTAGGCTTGGTGTTAGCTGGAGGTGTTGTAGGTGCTCCCTATTTAAAAGCAGATGAAAATAGATTGCGCCCTCCGGGTTCTGTTGCAGAAGATAGATTTTTAGCACTTTGTATTAAGTGTGGACAGTGTTTACAAGTGTGTCCTTATCACTCTATAAAGTTAGCTGATTTTGCAAAAGGCTATGGTGTAGGAACGCCGTATATTGATGCAAGGGAAAGAGGATGTTATCTTTGCCCAGCAGTTCCTTGTGTACTAGCATGTCCAAGCGGAGCATTAGATCACCATGTTGAAAAACCTGAAGACGCACATATGGGAATAGCTGTTTTGATTAGACCTGATACATGTTTAGGAATTACAAAACAGCCAGTGCCAAGAAAACATATAGATAGAATCTATGGACACCCTTCTTCTCATGAATTAGAAAAAGAAATGTTAGCTAAACTTGAAAAATTTGATGGACAATCTTGTACTATTTGTGCAGATATGTGTCCATTATCAAATCCTTTAAGTGCTATTGCAATGGTTCCACATAATGAAGGAGGCCGTTATCCTGAAATATATGATGGCTGTATCGGTTGTGGCGTTTGCCAAGAGTTGTGTCCTGTTGATACTCCTGCAATTATAGTAAAACCAAGAGTTACTTATGAAGAGTATTATAAGAAAGGCAAAAAATCATGAAAAAAAGTATTTTATTTATAGTGGTTGCATTATTATTTATCGGATGTACAGAAAAAAAAGAATCAGATAAAAGTGTTCTTACTAAAGATATAGAGGCTGGACAAATAGAAGTTGTTGAAAATAAAGAGTATAAACAACGAAAAACAGAAGAGTTAGAGAGTAAAGGCATAGTAACTGGAGCAAAGGGAGATTCTTTTTATTATGACTATGATAAAAAAGATGGTTCTATTGATATAGAAAAAAAAGAAAAAACTTATACACCATTAGATGCACAAATGAGAGTTAGAACGCCTTATGATGAAGTTAAAATTAGTCTTTTAGTTAGAAAATTAAGTAAAAAGTTTATTGTTAAGTGTTCATCTTGTCATAACGACTATGCCAATGGAATTATAGGACCATCTCTTTTAGGAAAAGATAAAGATTTTATATATAACTCTATAATGGCTTTTAAAACTGGTAAAAAAGAAAATGTTTTAATGACTGATTTGATAAATATGATGGAAAATAGTGAATTAGAAGCATTGTCCACAGAGATTGCAGAATTTAATGAAAAAATCACAGAATTGAGAGAAAATCAACAATGAAAAATATAGTAATAGCAACTTTAACAGTAATGATATTAGGTTTAATGGTATTTACATTTCAACAAGGACCTGCTTTTCAAGGTGGTGAAGCTGGAAAAATAACAGAGGATATTGCTGGTCGTTCTGTAAATACAGCAGTAACAACTGGAGTAGAAGAGAAAGATGATCGCAAAAAAGAAGATGATAAGCTAAATGCTTTAAGAGAAAAAGCTGGAAATATGGCTACTTTTAAAGTTAGTGATATGTACAAAAGAAAATGTGCTTCTTGTCATGGTGTAAATGGTACTGGTGAACAAAATGGGAAAAACCTCATGGGACCAAAGTTAATAGGACAAAGTGAAAGCAAAATTTATCAAAGTCTAGTTGATTTTAAAACTGGCAAAATAGAAAATTCTGTTATGAGAGGATTACTAATAAGTTTAGATGACAAAGATTTTAAGGAGTTATCTAAAGAAATTGGTGAGTTTCAATCAAGAGCTGATGCTCTACAATAATGGAGTAATGTTATGGATAAATATAATGAAAGAGCTACCATTGCAAAAACATCTTTTTTATCTACATTTATAGAGAAAAATAGAGAAGGTAAATCTAAATTAAGTATTAGAGCAAAAAGGTGGATAGTGATTACTATTATTCATCTAATGTTTTTTTTATCATTTGCTATAGATGTTCAAATGATAGAGGGAACTTTAAGTGGTTCAAGAGTTCTAGGTTTTCATATGATTGATGTTTATACAACAATACAAGTTTATTTAGCAAGCTATCACATGCCGATAAATATGGTCATTGGTACAACAACTATTGTTTTAATTTATCTTTTAATTGGTGGCAGAACATATTGTTCATGGGTTTGTCCATATGGACTTTTGAGTGAAATTGGGGAAAAAATAAATAGTATTTTAGTAAAGAAAAAAATAATCAAAGCAAGAGAGTTTGATAACAGAGTGAGACATATTTTTTGGATAATATTTTTAGTACTCTCTTTTGTGAGTGGTTTCCTTGTTTTTGAAACATTTAATGTAGTTGGAATATTGAGTAGATTTATTGCTTATGGCTGGAGTATAGCTCTTGTTTGGGTATTAGCAGTTTTACTAGTAGAAATTTTTTATAGCCGAAGAGCATGGTGTAGATATATTTGCCCTATAGGTACAACTTATGGATATCTAGGTGTCATAAGTGCAACTAGAATAGAGTGGAATGATAACTGTGATCATTGTATGGTGTGTCATGATGTTTGCTTTGAAAATCAAGTTTTAGAAATAACAAAAGCAAAATATGCAAAGCAAATAGAAGAAAATGGTATAAAAACAGAGTACATTTCTGGTGGAGATTGTACTTTGTGTGGTAGATGTATAGATGTTTGCCATAATGATGCACTTAAATTTGATTTTAGGATGAAGGGTTTAGTATGATTGAAGTAACTCAATTAACAAAAAAATTTGGAAATACTTTATCATTGGATAGTGTAAGTGTTAATTTTAAAGAAGGTGATCATGTAGCTTTAATGGGGCCAAATGGTGCTGGAAAAACAACTTTAATTCGTCTTATCTTAGGTTACTATATTCCAAATAGTGGAGGAGTTATGATAAAAGGATTAAATCCTATAAAAAATAGAGTAGATGTCCTTCAAAATATAAGTTTTGTTCCACAGCTTCCTCCTCCAATTAAACTTAATTTAGATGAACTAATAAATTATATAGTAGTGAGTAGTGGAGTTAAGAAAGAAGATATATTTGAGTATGCCAAAGAGATGGAACTTGATTTAATTCCAAATTTATCAAAATCATTTTTTAAGCTAAGTGGTGGAATGAAACAAAAACTTCTTATTGCTATTAGTCTTGCAAAAAAAAGTGGTATCACAATATATGATGAACCAACTGCAAATCTTGATCCAAAAGCGAGAGAAAATTTTTATAGATTATTGAAAAAAGATGATAGTAAAAAAATATCTTTATTTGTTACTCATAGACTAGATGAGTTACAAGGCATAATTAATAGACAAATTTATATGGACTTAGGTAGGATTGTGTCCGATGAAAAAATTTAGTTTTTTAGTTTTTTTATTGATATTTTTGGGCTGTGAAAAAAAAATAGTAACTGAGTTACATGATGTGCATTGGGATAGAGATATGTGTGAACGATGTGCGATGGTAGTTAGTGATAGAAAACATACTGTTCAAGTAATCAATCCAATAAATGGAAGAAGCTATATGTTTGATGATATAGGTTGTTGGGTTTTATGGGTACAAGAAGATCAAATTAGCTGGGAAAAAGAGGCGATTATTTGGATTACAGACGGCAATACTGGTGAGTGGATAAATGCAAGAACAGCATTCTATAACACAGAAAATATAACTCCAATGGCTTATGGATTTATGGCTCACAAAAATAAAGAAGATATTAAAAGTGATCAAGAGATTGTGGATTATGATGAAATTAGAAAGCGTATTATAAAAATAGGAAAATGATGAAGAAGATTATTTTATATATATTCCCAGTTATAGCAATTATAGGGATATTAGTATTTGTTAAAATTAATAATCAAAGTGTTTTAGACATAGATAATAGTGAAAAAATTGCATTAGAGTTTAAACCAAATAAAGTACAATGTCCTCAATGTAATATGTTTTTAGTTGAAAAAGAATATACAGCTCAAGCAATTACAACAGATAATAAAACACATTTTTTTGATGATCCTGGTTGTTTGGTTTTATGGATTGAAGAAAATCATAAAGTAAGCGAAAAAGATATAGTCAAATGGGTTTATGCATCAGATACTAAAAAATGGATAAATGCTGAAAAAGCTTTTTATTCAATCAATGATAAAACACCAATGAATTATGGATTTGGAGCTTATGAAAAAACTATTGACAATGCAATAGATTATAATGAAATGAAACTCAAAATGTTAAGGGGTGAAAATATGACCAACCCAAAAATTAGAAAAAAAATATTAGGATATTAGTATGAAAAATTCTATGCAAAGCATAAGCTTTAGTACAAGGAATTTTTCAAGAATTTATTTCTTGAAAAAGGAAACAGTAAAATGAAAAATTTATTTTTAGTAGCATTTTTAGATCTTAAAGAATCAATAAGAGCAAAATGGTTTTTAGTTTATGCTTTAGTGTTTGGAGGTTTAATTGCATTATTTTTTATCGCAGGGGTTACACAATCACAAGTTATGGGATTTAGTGGACTTAGTCGTCTCCTTTTGATGTATATTCAAGTAACTATTGTAATTTTACCTATATTTATACTTATAACAACAGTAAGGTCTATTTCAGGTGATAGAGATAATCATATATTAGAATATATGCTTTCTTTTCCTATCTCTTTAAAACAATATTATTGGGGAAAAATTATAGGCCGTTTTATTACTGTATTTGCACCAGTATTTTTGGCTATGTTTATAGCAATTTTGTATGGAGTAACTCAAGGAGCTTCAATCCCTTGGAATATATTTTTGTTGTATACTGGGCTACTTTTAGCTTTATGCTCTTCTTTTTTAGGGATAGCTTTTTTTGTTTCTTCAGTAGTAAAATCTTCTGAAGTTGCACTTGGCTTAGCGTTTTTTATATGGATATTCTTGCTTAGTTTTATTGATATTGCACTTATTTCCTTGATGATGCAAAATAGATTTAATGAAGAGATGATAGTGGCAATAGCACTGATAAATCCAATGGAAGTATTTAGAGTAGCAGCTATTAGCCTTTTTGACCCTGAACTAACTGTGATGGGACCTGTTGCTTTTTATATTTTAGATGTAGTTAAGCAGTGGCAATTTGTACTGTTTTCTATAATATATCCTGTTACTTTAGGTTTGCTGTTTGCTTCATTTGGTTTTATTATATTTAAAAAAAGGGATTTAGTTTGAAAAAAGTGTTCTTATTAGTTTTAGTGCTAAGTAGTTTGTTGTGGAGTGAAACTTTTAATGTTCCTAAAGATGAATTGTGTCTGATAAGAAAGATAAAAGTATATGAAAATCCTATGTGGATTGCTAGTATAAAAGTTAGAAGTGGTAAAGTTATCTATTTTAGTAGTCCAAAAGCTATGTTTGAGTTTTATTACAGACCAGGAAAATGGCCAGAATACAATGTAAAATCAGATAATGATATGAGAATACATGTAACGGATTATAATAGTTTAGAAAAAATTCCAGCAAGAGATGCATTTTTTGTTTATGGAAGTACTAAAGTCAGCCCTGGTGGGGATGATTTGGTTCCATTCAAAACTAAAGAGGCTGCACAAAAATTTTATGATGAAAATAGTGGAAAAAGAATTTTTTCTTTTGAAGAAACATCAGCAGCATTAATTAATTATCTTAATGGAAGATATAAATAAAGGATAGATAATGGCTAAACCAATACCAATAGACGAAGAAATAGTATTAGATCCCAAAAGATATATTGTTAGTGAAACTGATGAAAAAGGTAAAATTACTTTTTGTAATGATTACTTTATCGAAGTGAGTGGTTATTCTAAAGATGAGCTTATAGGTAAACCTCATAGTATAATTCGTCATCCTGATATGCCAAGAGTTGTATTTAAACTTTTATGGCAAACCATTTCAGCTGGTAAAAATATAAATGCTGTTGTGAAAAATTTGGCAAAAGATGGCAGGTATTACTGGATATTTACTGAGTTTGAGTGTAGAAAAGATACAGATACTGGAAAGATAATAGGATACCATGCAGCTAGAAAAAGCATTTCAAAATTCGTTTTAGAAGTTATATCTGATTTGTATAAAACTCTTTTAGAGATAGAACGAAAAAGTGGTATGGAAGAGAGTGAAAAGTATTTGATTAAATTTTTAAAAGATAAAGGTGATAATATAGAATTTTCAAATATTATGGAAGAAATTCATAAGTTTTACTAGAGAGGAAAATAATCCTCTCTAAAGTTTAATTACTTGTTTGCTAGATATAAGGCAACTTGCTGAAAAGGTTTTCCTTTTAGCTTACCACAAAGTTTATGTTCCTTAATGAACACTTTTGCAATAGCCGCATTTTCAAATCTCTCATCTGTTTGTTTACACATTTTTTTGTAAATTTTTTCACCCATTTTTGCTGCTTTTGCTTGACGCTTTTTAATCATAGCTATCTCTTTAACTAAGCCATTTTGTACGATTTTGCTTACTTCTGCATAACCCATAACTTTTCCACCAAATTTTTTTGCAAAAGCATCAGCTGAAGCTTTTTTACCAAATGCATATTTACTTACTGTTGACATTGTTCCTGGTTGCTTAGAGCCAACAACATAAAAAGCATCAGGTGATGGAATAAATTTTAATGTGTCATTATCAACAACTTTTGGGTTTTTAACCTTTATACCTTTAGTCATTGCTTCTTCAAACATACAATGAATTGAACAATATTGATGAGTTTTCCCATCTACTTCTGCAGCGTGGTTTGTCTTGTAGAACATTGGTAAAGTCATACCACATACATTACAAAACATTTTTGCTTTGCCATCTTGCACTATTTGTGCTTTTTCCATTGGAACTGCCCTAAAGTCTCCAGCACCTAAAAATAGGCTGAGACCAACTATAATTAATGCAATTTTTTTCATAAATCCTCCTTTTTATAATTATATTACAAAAGTGTTAAATTAATGTAAAATTAACACTTCTTTGATAAAATAAATTTATGAAAAAAATAACTATTTTACTACTTTTATCAATGTCACTTTATGCTTCTACTTGGTGTCCTGTAACTGGACTTAAAATCACTGATTATTTGGATACTTCGTATAGTGCTAAACTCAAGGCAAATGGTAGTTTACGAGTCTATGCTTCTTTATATGCTCTTTTAAAAGACAAAGAAAATTATGGATTAACAAATATAAAAAAGTATGATGCTAAGACAAAAAAGTATTTACATGTAGAGATATCAGATACACTTAAAATAAAGAAAAATCCATTAGGAGAAGTATATAAAAAGAGATATTATCCTATGGGCAAGAAGCTTTTAAAAAAAAGATGTCCTTCGGATATTGATGTTGAAGATTATTTAGAAATAAATGATTTAAAAGAGGAGCTTAAAAATAGTTGTAATTTAGAAAATGAGCTTTACCTTCATGCTGTTTCTGTTTATCTTTGGGATGTAGTAAGAGAGGGTGGGGAGATCGCTAAAGAGAGTAGAGTCCAAGTAAAGGAAGATGAAAAATGCCCAGTTTGCGGAATGTTTACCTATAAGTATCCACGCTGGGCAGCACAAATCTATTATAAGCATGGCGATCATGAGCATCGTTACTCTTTTGATGGTGTTAAAGATATGATGAAATTTTATTTTAATCCTATGAAATGGGGAGATTACAAACACTCAAAAGTAGAAAATATAACAAAGATTTTAGTTACTGATTATTATACTCAAAAAGCGATTGATGGAACAAAAGCTTTTTATGTCATTAGGAGTGATATTTATGGGCCAATGGGACATGAACTTATCCCTTTTGCGAGTGAAGATGATGCTAAAAACTTTAAAGCTGACCATAAAGGTAAACTCATCATCAAGTTTGAAGATATTGTGGAAGAAGAAGTTTATAAACTTGATGTTAGTGAGTGATTTTAAAGCCAAACACCATTTCGTATATAAAAAACCACAGGATATGCAGTGACTATAATCGTATATAAAATATTAAATAAAAATGAAATATTGTAATAACGATTTGAAAACTTTGATTTTATCAAACTTAATATCGAACCACTGATACCAATAAAAGTTCCCGTAAAAAGTGTTATATATATAATATATCCTATATAGTAATAATCTTTTTGCAAGAAGCAAAACGGACAATGATGAGTAGGTAACTCATAAATATATGTTCCGAAAAACAGTATTAAAGATAAAACTGATACTATGAAAAAGATTGTATTAGTTACTAGAAATAGTTTTGCATTTTTAACAAAATAAGATATCAAATATAACCCCAATGATATATAAAATGCAGTTACAATTGCGGGATTACTAATATTAAATAAAAACGATATAGTAGAAGTTGATGCAGCTGAAAAGAGTGTTCCACAACAGCTTACTATTTTATCAACATCTAGAGATGTAAAAAAAGAGATTTCATAAAAAATTTCTATAATCAATAGAAAAAATGCAGCGATAAAAATAACAAATTTTAGTTTTGTAAATCTAAGTTTTTCATCTTTCATGTCTTCTACATGTAAAAATAACCAAAATCCAAATATATAGAGATTTAAAATTTTAAATACAAAAAGGGAAAGACCAAAACTAACAGAGTTTACTACTCCTGCTGCACACATTGCTCCTGTAATAACACCTGATATTTTATCAGCTGTGAAAATAAAAAATAAGAATAGAGGAAGTTTGAGTATAAAAATATATTTTATAATTGTAGCAACTAAGATAGCTTTTTTTTCTAGTCCATATTGAAAAGCACTTGTAGAGTTTATATCCCATTTTAAAGCAATAGGAATACTGATGTAAAAAGCAAATACCCCAAATAGTAAAAATATCGTATCAAGAATAAGTATCGCAATGACTTCAGGTGTAAGAAGCATTTAAATCACCTCTCCATTTTTAAGTTCTATAATTCTATCAACAAAATTTAAATCAAAAAATAGAGGGTCATGTGTAGCTATGATGATTGTGGTAGAACTATTTTTTAGTTGCTCAATGATGTTTATAAAATCTATTGAGAGTTTGGCATCTAGGTTGGCAGTAGGCTCATCAGCGATTATGATTTTAGGATTATTTATGAGTGCTCTTGAAATTGCGACTCTTTGTTGCTCTCCACCTGAAAGCTGCTTAACTATCATATGCTTTTTACTATTAATAGAGAATTTTTCTAAAATTTTATCTACATCATTTTCTAAAAGTTTTTCATCTGGATTTGAAGGAATCAAGGGTAAGATGATATTGTCTTTGACACTAAGAGTTGGTATAAGATTGTATTTTTGAAATATAAAGCCTATATTTTCTCTTCTAAAAAGTGATGTAAAGTTGTCTGGCATTTTAGAAATTCGTTTTTCATTTACTATGACTTCTCCATCATTTGGCTTACTTAGTGCTGCAATGAGAGCAAGAAGTGTACTCTTCCCACTTCCACTTGCCCCCTTTAGAACAACCACTTCACCTTTGTTAAATGACAAGTTTATATTTTTAAGAGCTATATGTTCATCATTTTTGTTTTTATTAAATATCTTTGTTAAGTTTTTGCACTCTATCATCTCATCACCTCATCAGCATCCATACTCGCAACTTTCCAAGAAGGAATAATAATAGCTGCAATATACAAAGGAATCGTAAGAAAAAACAGTAATGCCACGGTTTGAAAATCAAATACAAAAGGCAAAGAAAAATCAGGTTTTAGTCTTGAATAACCTGTGAAAATATCTCTAAGTATTGGCGCTTCAAGAGTATATACAAAAAACAATGCGAGTATAATCGCACTCAAAAAAGCGATAAATGATATGATAAATGCTTCATAAAATTTTTCTTTCAAAATATCATCTATTTTCCAACCAATGGCTTTAAGAATTCCTATCTCTTTTTTCTCTTCACTACTAAGTCCACTTGCTTTATCATAAACTATCATAAAAAAAGTAAATGCAGATACAATAAAAAGAGCTAAAAACATACCACTTTTATAGTCAAATATATTTTGATAACTCACTCTTAAATCATTTTGTGTTATTACTCTTGTATCTGGATAGAGATTCTTTATCTTTTCTACTATGGTTGGTATCTCTTCAGGGTTTGCAACGCTTAAAATTATATCAGTTGCTTTTTTTTCATTCATACCAAATATTTTTAAAACCATTTTTTTAGGCATTATAATTATATCGTTCGATTCAAGTGAAGTTGATGACTTGAAAGTAGCAGCAATTGTGATTTTTTCTAATTCACCATCTGGTTTGATAAAGTTAAAGTAATCCTTATAGTAGTTATCACTCAACACTTTTTTTACCCCTTCACCTACAACCATAGAGGAGTCTTGATTGAGTTCATCAAAATCAAAATTTTCTGTAATTTGCTCAAAACTTTCTTTATATTGTTTATCAAATGCGTCTATCCCAACAACTGAAAAGTTCACTCCAGCCCTCTCAAAGTAATAGTATCCCCAAATCCTAGGAACAGCACTCTTAACTCCATGAAACTCAAGAAGTTTGTCTACCCTTTTTAGTTCTATATTGGTATGTCTTCCTGCTTGGATTTTTTGCACGATAATCTCCGGAAGAGATTTTAAAGTAAGTCCTAATTCTGTTTTAATTGAATTAGATATGAACAATATAGAGGAAAGTAAAAAGATGAGTACTGTAAATATAAAAAGAGTAAAAAAGCTTTTTACTCCTCTTCTTAAAATTGAATTGATTGCAAAGCCAATCATAAAGTGATTAATGTTCATTAATGTCTCCTTTTTAAGGAGCAAAACAAGCAAATGTAATCGTCTTGGCGATGTTTATCTGCAAACTCCTTAAAAATTACTAGCACTGAAGCACGAAATAAAATTTCTGTATTATTCATTTGCAAGTTCTATCCTTGAAGGATTGTGTTTTGGGTTTGGTGAGTAGTTATAGGTAAAAGTAGAAGGAAAATACTCTAGCAGTTCAGGACCATTGCTGAACAAAGCAAATGTATCACTTAGACTTCTATGCCGTATAAAATTTGCACTATTTGAAATCGCTAAATCAGGTAGGCCAACGATTTTAACAAAAATATTTTTTTCTTTTACATATAAAGAGGAAAAGCTGTACATGTAAAACAATTGTATACCTAATATGCATATGAGTAAAAGTAAAATTGATAAAAAGTAGTGGCTTAGTTTATTCATACAATATTATAGTATAAAAGTGTTATATATATGTTAAATTATTTTTTTACTATCTCTAATTTTTGAGGGCGCATTGTTATGTCCGTTACTACAAAATTAGACTCTACAATTTGCAAAAGTGTTTTTGCTATGTCTTCTGCTTTTATATGAGTATCTTCTTTTGATGAGGGCTCAAAGTTTAACTTGTCAAAAAAAGCTGTTTTTGTCATATCTGGATTTATGTTTGTGACTCTTACTTCAGAGCGACGAAGTTCCTCAAAAAGGGACAAAGAAAAATCTCTAAGTCCACTTTTTGTAGCCGTATACAAAGCTGAAAATTTTGAGTGTTTTGTTGCTTCAACTGATGAGATATTTACTATGTGACCTTTAGTCTTTTTAAGGCTTCTCAAACATAGATTTGTTAAGACTATAGGAGCTTTTAGATTGACATTTATAAGTTCATCAATTTTTTCTAAACTGATCTCTTCATGAGGTGCAAATACACCTAACCCAGCACAGTTTACAAGTAAATCTATATCAGTAGTTTTTAACAGTTCATTTATCTTTACATGTAAAGCTTTTGTATCTTGTAAATCACAAATAATTTCACCACTATTTCGGCTTATTCCATAAACTTTATAGTCATTCGCAGTTAATTGTTGAGAGATTGCTTGACCTATACCACTACTAGAACCAGTTACTAATGCTATTTTCATATCTTACCTTTAATAAGAATTTTAACATAATAAATAAAATATAAAACTTTAAAATTTTTAGTAAATTTTATTTTACCTAATTTTAATATAAAAAAGTATATTATTAAAATATAAATGGAGTGTGGATGAAATATATAAGAAAAAATATTTGGGAGTTGTTTGCTGTTACAATGGTAACAGGTTTGCTAATACTTACATATATGCTTTATTCTCTTTGGGGACAAATATACCTTCGATATAAATTAGAACAAGAAAATGTGGCTAGAATCTCAGCTCACTCTACAAAAGCTATGTTAGCACAATATGAAGTTACTTTAGATATTTTGGGTGCTTATTTAGTTAAGAATGACACATATAAAGATACAATAAAAAGTAAAAGAGTATTAAAGAAGTTATTAAAAACAAATCCATCAATAGCTGGACTTGGATTAGTAAATCCAGCAGGACAAATTTATGTCACTAGCATAGATAAAAGCGTAGATAAGTTACCAAATTTATTTGAAAAAAAAGAGACAAAAGAATCTTTTAAAGAAGTACTTAAAAGTGATATTATGGTTCTTGGAAGGACTTATTTTCATAGTACTTTAAATATGTACATAATACCAATAAGAAAAGCTATAAAAGATAAAAATGGACATCTTGTAGCAATTATGGCAGCTGGTATTAAAGCAGATAATTGGTACGAGTCAATCGATAATAGTAGAGAAGTCTCTACACAATATAAGAGCTTTTTATTACGAGATAGTGACTACTACTTTCAATTAGTTCCATACAATAACAATAGTAAGTTGAAAAAAAATTATTACAATAATCACATCCCAATTGCATTTGCAAAAAACATTGAAAATATAATTGCTTCAAATAACAATACAACAGTTGAAAAAGCTAAAAATAGCCAACAAGTTATCTCTGGAAAATATATTGATTATATGGATAGTAAAGAGGTATTAAGCTCTTTTGTATACATAAAAAAATATAAACTCTTGAGAATGGTACAAATAGAAATGTCAATTGTAAAAAAAGAGTTTTATAAAAGAGCACTCCCTATAGTAGTCATTTTTACTATTATCGGAATGTTTATGTTCTTTTTGTTTATTCAGCTAAGTAAAACAGCAAAGAAAAATAGGTTAGAACTAGAATATCAAGCTGAACATGACTATCTTACTAAGTTGTGTAATAGATACTATTTGTCAAAAAAATTTGACAACCGTCTACTTTCAAAATCTTTTACTGTTATTGTGATAAATATAGATAACTTTAAAAATATTAATGAAAATTATGGGCATAAATGTGGAGATATGACTCTCATAGATATTGGAAAAAGATTAAATAAAATAAGAAAAAAAGATGATATCTTAGCAAGATATAGTGGTGATGAGTTTTTGTTTATAAGACATGATATAAACAAAGATGATATTGCCAAATTAGCACAAAAAATTATTGAAGAACTTTATGAGCCGTATAGATTTGGAGATCTTTATTTTATTTTAGGTGCAAGTCTAGGAATAGCAGGCTATCCGATGGATGGAAAGAATTTTAATGACATAAAAAAATATGCAGATATAGCACTACAAGAAGCGAAAAAGAAAAAAAATACATATCAGTTTTTTGAAGATAGTATCAAACAAAAACACTTAAGGCACTCTTTGATTGAGCAAGAGCTAAAAGTTGCCTTAATAAATGAAGAAATTTATATGGTGTATCAACCTCAAATTAAAGCAGATGGTTCTTTCGATGGAGTAGAAGCACTTGTCAGATGGCAAAATGAAAAACTTGGGTCTGTCCCTCCAGATGAATTTATAAAAATTGCTGAAAGCACTGGTGTGATGGTTAAATTGGGTCAATATATCATAGAAAAATCTTTATCAGAGATAAAAAAAATACAAACGCAGACAAATCAAAAATTTAATCTATCTATCAACATTTCATTAAAACAGTTTATAGAACCAGATTTTTATGAAAATTTATTGCAATCAATTACTAATAGTGGTTTTGACAAGTCTTTATTAACATTGGAAGTCACTGAAAATATATTTATTGAAGATATTGAAGAGATGCTACATCTTTTAAAAAAGATACAAAAAGAGGGGATTAAAATTTCACTTGATGATTTTGGTACAGGATATTCATCTTTAAATTTACTAAAAAAATTACCAATAAATGAGCTTAAAATTGATAAAAGTTTTGTAGATGATATCCAAGATGATATTGACTCAGAAAAAATGATAAATGGGATCATCTTAATTGCTAAGCAATTTGATATGACAATATTAGCGGAAGGGATAGAAAAAGTAGAACAAAAAAACATATTAACAGAATATGGTTGTGATATGTTTCAAGGTTACTACTTTTCTAAACCACTTTGTAAAGAGGATTTATTAAGTTTTATTTAAATTGTTTTAAAAGCGACTAAACTAATAGCCATAATAAACATACCAAAAACCAATCCTAAGATAGTTGTATGTGCATTACCGTAAACTCTAGCGGCGGGCAAAAGTTCATCAAAAGAGATATAAACCATAATCCCAGCAACTGCTCCAAAGGTGATTCCTAAAGTTGCTTCTCCCATGATTGGATATAAAAGAAAAAACCCTAAAATTGCCCCAACTGGTTCTGCAAAACCAGATAAAGTTGCGTACCAAAATGCTTTTTTCTTTTCTCCTGTTGCATGATATATGGGAAGTGAAACTGCCATACCTTCAGGAATATTGTGAATTGCAATTGCAAATGCGATCGGTATACCTAAAGTTATATCATCTAAAGAAGAAATAAAAGTTGCAAAACCTTCTGGAAAATTGTGAATACCAATTGCTAAGGCGGTAAAAAGTCCAGTTCTTTTTAAAGCACTATTGCTGATTATAGAATTTTTATTTTCTGGTTTCAATTCATCTAATTCTGTCTGTGCTTTTGGTTCATGCGGATTAACATCTTCAGGAACTAGCCTATCTATAATTGCACTTAAAGCAATACCTGAAAAAAAGCAAAGTAAAGATAATGCTTCAGCTGTAATTTCATTTGCATATATGCTATTAAAAGAGTCTGTGGATTTTTTGAGTATTTCAACAAAAGAGACATAAACCATTACACCTGCTGAAAAGCCAAGTCCTAAAGATAAAAATTTTTCAGTTCGTAGTTTTGAGAAAAATGCAATAACTGCACCGATACTCGTAGATAAACCAGCAAAAAGAGTTAATAAAAATGCTAGTAAATAATTTTCTATACCAATATTTTCCATTTAACTCTTCTTTGCTTTAGTTTAATTATTTGCTCATGTTGCCAAGCATCCATAAGTCTTTTTCTAGCTTAGCGACATTTTCATCAGCAAAAGCTTCTGTTGTTTTATCTCCAGCTTCTGCTGCTGCTTCGCTTAAACCTTTAAATGATGCTAATAGGTAGTTATAATCTTTTACTATACTATTTACAACATCTTTTGATCTAAATGAACTGTTAATTTCTTCTTCAATCTTAGTTGCATTTGCTAACTCAGATATTGTTAGATAAGGTTTTTCGCCTAACTGCAAAATTCTCTCTGCTGCATCATCATATAGAGTTGACATATTTTTATAAACTTCTTCAGTATAATTATGAACAGGGAAAAAATCCATTCCTTCTACATTCCAGTGATAGTTATGTAGTTTTATATATAAAGCATGAGCATCAGCCTGTAATTGCTTTAAATCTTCTATTACAATTTTCATGATAAATCCTTTTATTTTAATTTGTGGATAATTTATCCATGAGAAATTATAGAATAACTAACCTTATTAAATAATAAAATTTATCAATTAGTAAAAATAATCATTAGACTAATGTTTGAATTTTATTTTTATATGCTTTTATCATCCCTTCTTCCATTGCATCATTATGCGCATACTCATATCCAAAAACTTTTTTCCATAAACTCTCATCTTCCATACACATATAAAAATAGACTTTATCATGCCAAGGTGCAAATGCTTGATATACCCCTTTAAACATCTCTTCTTTTAGAGCTAATGGATAAGACTGTTTCCCACTAGCATCAACTAAAGGCATTTGTAAAATTTTACTTTTAAAATCTCGACTTCTTAGCTTCTTGATAACAGGTTTTATAAAAGTCAAAGTACCAAGAGAAACTAAGACAACTTCTTCAGGTTTAAAATTCTCTAAAAGTCTATCTACAGTTTGTTTGTACTCTTCTAAGTAGTTCTCATACACTACGATTGGATGAAAGTGAAACCCAACTAAAACTCCTTTGTCAGCTAGCTTTCTTGCACTCCCTATTCTTTGTTCTAGAGATGCACTTAAGTTTTCTTCATTTTTTATAATAGTAGGAGTATTGATGCTCCAAGTACAAAGTATGTTTTTGGGAACTTCATTTTCCAAGAAGTATGAGATGTTATCTGATTTGGTTTTTAACTCTAAGATTACATTAGGATTTGTTCTTGCAAACTCAAAAAGAGCTTCTAAAATACCGTGTTTATTTCCCCACATCAAAGAGTCTGAACTTTGCCCTGTTCCTATATGATAAGTTTTATCTGGATCAAGTTTTAAGTTTTTTAATTTACTTGCAAAGTTTTTATCAAAGCCTATTTTATTTTCATTATAAAAAGACTGGATAGAACAATAAGAACAATCAAACCCACAACTCTCAACTGCATCAAGCGTCATAAGATTACAGCAACGAGTTTTTGGACTTGCCACAGGACAAGATCCAAGAGAAAGCTCTTCTTTCTCGTATGCAAAAAAGTTAAATTTATCTCGTTTATTTGTACTTACATCAAAGTTTTTATAACTCTTTGGCTGCGCTCTTAGTTCTTCATATAAACTCTTTACATGTAAAAGAGTTTTTTTCTTGTTTTCTTTGTCTTCCCACTTTACATGTAAAGGCTCTTCTGTCCACATGTTTAAGTCAATTGCCATATCCACAAACTGTTTTAAATCTTGAAAAGAGAGTCTGTACTCGTAAGCTTTTTCTTTTAAAAAATCTTGTGTTGTTTTATCTAGTTTTGCAAAGTTACAACTTTGGATATGCTTTTCAAATTTTTCTCTATAATCTTCCATACAAATTCTTTCTTTGGGATTGTTGTGCTTAAGTGGTCTGAAACCACTTTTAAAATATATATATCTTTTATATCTAAAAACTCTTTACATGTAGATATAAAACTTCCAGCTTCCATATCCACAAGGGTAGTTTTTAGATTACTTTTATCGTTAAGTGGTTCATCTACTGTTGTTAAATTAGCGTAGTTTATAAAATCCAATTTATGATTAGTACAAAATAAAGAACCAATTTCAATATCTTTGTTTTTACATCCAGCTATGCCTATGTTGATTGCTCTATTTATACTATATGTTTGAAAAATATCCTTTACATGTAAAGAAGTTTTTTCTTTTCCCATACCTGATACCATCAAAAGTATGTTGTCTTTTAAATATATACGATAAGGTTTAGTTTGCAAGCATTGAAGTTTGAAATGCTCAATAATAGGTTTTGCTTCTGCGAAAAGCGCAGTGTGAATTAAAATATAATTTTTCATAGTTGTGAATTATAGCAAAATTATAGGCAATTCAAATGGAAAAGATTGGGTATAGAGTGCCTTGTAAGTGCACTCTAAAAATACCCACTATATTTAATGTTTTTTATTTTTTTCTGAAAGACCAAAATTCTTTGGTTGTATCATGTTTTCAGGTTTGATGATTTCATCGAGTTCATCTTTTTCTAAAAGACCTTTTTCTAAGACAATATCATATACAGAACGTCCTGATCGTAATGCCTCTTTTGCAACTATAGTAGAGTTTTCATACCCTAAGTAAGGATTGAGTGCTGTCACTAGGCCAATACTGTTTAAAACTAAGTCTAAACATCTCTCTTTATTAGCAGTAATCCCATCAACACACTTGTAAGCAAGTGTTTCAAAAGCATGTTTCATCATGTTGATAGAGTTAAAAAGATTATAGGCAATTAGTGGTTCAAAAACATTAAGTTGGAGCTGTCCTGCTTCAGATGCCATAGTTATCGTAACATCTGTACCTATAACTTGAAAACAGACTTGGTTTACTACTTCAGGGATAACAGGATTGACTTTCCCAGGCATGATAGAACTACCAGGTTGCATTGCTGGAAGATTGATTTCATTGAATCCTGTTCTAGGTCCTGAACTTAAAAGTCTCAGGTCATTACAAATTTTAGACATTTTAGTAGCAACTCTTTTTAAAACTCCTGAAATTTGTACAAATGAACCTGTATCTTGCGTAGCTTCTATCAAATCACTAGCAGTGATAAACGGACGTCCAGTGACTTCTTGTAATTCGTTTTCAACTACTTTTGAATAATCTGGATGGGCATTAATTCCTGTTCCAATCGCTGTTGCACCCATATTGATCTCTCTGACAAGTTGTTGTGCTTCACTAATCCTTTGCATATCTTCATTTATCATAACTACATAAGTACGAAATTCTTGCTCTAGTGTCATAGGTACAGCATCTTGAAGTTGTGTTCTTCCCATTTTGATTACATCTTTAAACTCTAAAGATTTTTTAAAAAAAGAGTTTTTGATGATTTTCATAGATTCTGTAAGTTCGCCAAGTTTATCATATAAAGTAACTTTTAAAGCTGTTGGATAAGCATCATTGGTTGATTGAGAAAGATTGACGTCATTGTTGGGATGAAGGTATTTGTATTCACCTTTTTTATGCCCCATGATTTCTAGCCCGATATTTGCGATTACTTCATTGACATTCATATTTGTAGAAGTTCCTGCTCCACCTTGAAGCATATCTACAATAAATTGGTCATGATGATGACCATCAATGAGTTTATCGCAAGCTTCACAGATAGCATTTTTCTTTTTTTCACTTAAAAGTTCTAACTTATAATTTGCAAGAGCTGCTGCTTTTTTAACTTTTGCAAGAGAAATAATAAATGTTGGAAATCCCGAGAGTGTTACTCCCGTTATATTGAAGTTTTCAGCTGCACGTGCAGTTTGCACACCATAATAACAATCATTGGATATCTCTTTTTCTCCAATTAAATCATATTCTATTCTTGTAGACATTATTTATCCTTAAAATTTATGGCTGGAAGTATGCCATAGTAACTATAGTAGCATACTGAAATTTCTATATTAGTTTATACTAATTAGTGATAAGTAGTGTTTTTAAAGAGTAAAATACATTTATCTAATTTTTATATCATTTTAAGAAGCATCTTTAAAATTTCATCTGAGCCTTTTTGTATAATTTTATCTCTTGCTTCATTGTGATAGTATTTTTTGAAATTTTTCTCTTTTGGGTCATATTTAAAATATCGATTTTTATTTAAAGGAGTAGATTGTATAATTTTTTTAGCAAGAGCTAAATAATAACCAGCTAATTCTTCATTCTTTTTTTTATAACTTATAAAAGCGAGATTTGTAGCAATTTTAGATAAAATTAACCATCTGTCATCATATTTTTCATACTTTGTAATTAAGTTGCCATCTATTGCTTTTTGGGCATTGTTATTAATTAACTCTTTTAGAATTTGTTCATTTTTCTCTTTATATTTGTCACTATTTTTTGTTTTTTGAATAAAAGAGATACTTGGTGTAAAGAGAAAATCAAAATTTTTATCATCGATATTTATGCACCCTTGTGTTTTATTTGCCAAATAAATTTTATATGATTGTTCTTTATCAAATATATTTTGTTCACCAATTTGCTTGATTGTATCGCAGGCAATTTTTTTATTTTTTTGGTTTTGTATTGCTAAAAGAGCAAATTTAGCAGCTTTTTGTTTATCTTCTTTACTAACAATTTTAAGTTTACCTTTGATATTGGCTTTTTTACCGATAGGGTTTTTATAGTCATTGAAAGCTTTTAGATAAGCTTGCGGATTTTTTTCTTCAATGGCTTTGTCTAAATAGTATCTATAGTTTGCATAGTTGTTGCCATTTATAATACCATCTTTATTTTCATAACTTAAAGCTTTTTTATAATTATTTATTGTCTTTTGAGTTAAAACTGGTTTACTAATTACTTTTTTTATTTTTTTTTGCTTATCTGAACAAGCGGTAAAAAGTATTGTAATTATAATGATCAAGAATATATTTACGATTTTCAACAAGAGGGCCTTTTTTCTTTTTGCTAACTATGAAATTAACAATTTATGTTTCATATTAGTGTCATTATATAAAATTTTTTCTCTACATAGTATAAAAAGAGTTTAATTTATACTATTTTAGTTAAAATAGTTTGTACTATTAAAAGGGGTATCTAATGAATATGACTTATAATATTTTAATTGTAGATGATATTAGTGAAAACATAAAAGTAGCTATGAATATTTTAAAAGAGAACAATTATAACTTTTCTTTTGCTTTAAATGGGAAGGAAGCTCTTGAAATAGTAAAAACAAAAAATTTTGATTTAATTTTACTTGATATTATGATGCCTCACATGAGTGGTTTTGAAGTGTGTAAAATACTCAAAGAAGAGGTTACAACAGTGGATATCCCAGTAATTTTTTTGAGTGCTAAAGCCGATATTGACTCTATAACTAAGGGGTTTAGCTTAGGTGGAGTTGACTATATAACTAAACCATTTCATTCAGCTGAATTGATATCTAGAGTTTCAAATCATTTAGAACTTTATAAAGCAAAACAAGTTCTTAAACAAAATAATTTAGATTTAAATGTAAAAATTAAATATAGTGAAGAAAGATTACTCTCTGAACTAGAAGCAGGGCAACAAGAAATCATTTATATTTTGACTGAATTTATGGAATTTAGCTCAGATGAAACAGGAAAACATATAAAAAGAGTTGCACAAATCACAAAACTTTTAGCACAACTTCATAATTGTATGAGTGATGAGGATGTTCAAACTATATCTAACGCTTCACCTATGCATGATATAGGTAAGATCACAATTGATAAAGATATTCTTTGTAAACCAGACAAGTTAACAGACGAAGAGTTCAATCAAATGAAACTACACACTACAAATGCGCATAATTTACTGAGACACTCTAAGAGAAAATTGATTCAAGCCTCAGATATAATAGCTCATCAGCATCATGAAAGATGGGATGGACAAGGATATCCTCAAAAGTTAAAAGGGGAAGAAATTCATCTGTATGCAAGGATTGTAGCCGTTGCAGATGTTCTTGATGCATTAACTCATGAAAGAGTATATAAAAATTCTTGGTCATTTGATGAGGCATCACAACATATAATCAAGAATAAAAATACTCATTTTGATCCATATCTGGTAGAAATTTTTGAAAATAATTTGGAAAAATTTAGAGATATTATAGAGGAGTAAAAGCTATGCTAAAGTTTTTTGCACTTTTTTTAACGATTTTTACATCTTTAATATCTTCGGAAGTAAATTTTACTCAAGAAGAGAAAGATTGGATAAAACGAAGTTCTTCTATACGGCTAGGTGCTGACAACAAATGGCCACCTTTTGATTTTATCAATGAAACAGGTACTCATGTTGGTTTATCAGCAGAGTATTTAGAGCTTATTGCAAAAAAAACAGGATTACGATTTGATGTAACTGCGGGTAGATGGTCTGACATCATCAATGATATGAAAGCAAAAAAATATGATGGATTGACATGCGCAGTTAAAACGCAAAAAAGAGAAAAGTATTTAAAATTTACAAATCCATACCTTTCTGTTCCTATGGTGCTTATAGTCAAAAGAGACAATAAATCAATAAAAACAATGAGTGATTTAGAGGGCCTAAGTGTTTCTATCAATAAAGGTTCATATATCCATGAGTGGCTCAAAAAAAATCACCCAAAAATAAATCTTTATTTAACGACTTCTAATGAAGAGTCTTTAGAAGCAGTATCATTAGGCAAAGCAGATGCATATGTAGGTAATTTAGCAGTTGCAACTTTTATAATGAATAAATACCTATTAAATAATTTACAAATAGTATCAAAACTAAAAGAGTATAAAACGGATGTAAGTATTGCTATAGATAAAGACAATAAAATGTTGTTTAATATCATACAAAAAGCTTTAAGTAGCATAAGTGAAAATGAACACCAAGAAATCAAAAATAAATGGAAAAGAAATTTAACTATAGATAGTGATGCAAGGTTATTAAAGTTTACAAGAAAGCAGCAAAAGTGGATAAATAGACATCAAGAAATTAGATATGTAATAGATAATGAATGGAAACCGATTGAATATTTATCAAAAAAGACAAATTTACATTCAGGTATTAGCCGTAGTTATCTTGATTTGGTAAGTGAAAAAACTGGTATTGATTTTGAACTTGTACCCACAAATTCATGGGCAGATAGTGTAAAAAAAATCAATAACGAAGAAGCAGATTTATATACAGTAGTTGTAAAAACAGATAGTCGTGAAAAAGTAATGGATTTTTCAATTCCATATATCAAAATGCCACAGGTTTTTGTTACAAAAAAAGATATAAGCTTTATTTCTGATATCAAAGATTTATATGGGAAAAAGTTAGCTCTTATTAAAGGGTATGCCCTTACAGAAGAAATAAAAAAAGAGCATCCAGAAGTTATAGTAGTAGAAGTTAATTCAATATATGAAGCACTAGAAGAGATAATAAATGGAAATGTAATTGCATACATAGATATTTTACCAATGGTGAGTTATTATATACAACAAAAGGGTTTTTCAAATCTAAAAATATCAGGAACAACAGAATATTCGCTTAAATTTAGTATGGCCTTACGAAATGATTGGGGGAAAGAAGGTATAGAAGTAATTAATAAAGCATTGCAATCAATTAGTGAAGAAGAAAAAAAAGATATTTATAACCAATGGTTACATGTAGAGTATGACAGAGAGATAGATTATACTTTATTATGGCAAATTATAGGTATATTTTTGTTTTTTATATTTGGTACACTTTATTGGACTAAAAAATTAACTGCGGAAATAGAAAAAAGAAAATTAGTCCAGCACGAATTGATTGCTCTCAATCTTAAGCTTGAAGTAACAACAAAAATTGCACAAAGTGCTAATAAAGCCAAATCTGATTTTTTATCAAATATGAGTCATGAGATAAGAACTCCAATGAATGCTATATTGGGTTTTGCAGAACTTTTAGATGAGCAAATTGAAGATAAAAAATTGAAATCTTTTGTAAAAACTATAAGAAATTCAGGAGAAACTTTACTCTTTTTAATAAATGATATTTTAGATTTATCAAAAATTGAATCAGGTAAACTAGATATAATTAGAAAAGCTACCAATGTAGAAAAATTATTTCAAGAAACGATTAATATCTTTAAACTACAAGCAGAGCAAAAAGGCATAAAGTTAGAATTGAATTTAGTTAAAGATATGCCAAAATCATTGTTAGTTGACAAGAATAGGTTAAAAGAAATTTTGATAAATCTAATAGGTAATGCCATTAAATTTACAGACGAAGGGTATGTGAAAATTGATGTTATTGTTGATGAGGTTTATGAACATAATAGTAAGATAGATTTGAGAGTCGAGGTTAAAGATACGGGTATAGGTATTACGAAGGATGATCAAGATAAAATTTTTAAAATATTTGAGCAAAGCGAAAATCAAGATGTTAAAAAATATGGAGGAACAGGATTAGGACTTGCTATAAGTAGAAAGTTAGCAGAGCTTATGAATGGGTCTTTAAATGTTAAAAGTACTTTAACTAAAGGTTCAACTTTTATTTTATTGATAAAAAATATAGATATATCTTCTCTTCGTGATGAAGATCCTTTTTTGCAGGATGATAGAGATGATCATGTTATAAATTTTAAAAAAGCAACAATTTTAGTTACTGATGATATTAAAGAAAATAGAGATTTAGTTAAAGAAGGTTTTTTTGGTACTAAAGTAAAAGTTTTAGAAGCAGAAAATGGACAAGAAGCAGTTGCTATGATAAAATCATATGATGATATCGATTTGGTTCTTATGGACATTAGAATGCCAATTATGGATGGGTATATGGCCACTAAATTAATAAAAGAGATTAGTTCTATTCCCATCATAGCATTAACAGCTTCCATTATGAATGATACAATAGAAAGTGACGAATTTGATGGGTATTTAAGAAAACCTATTTCAAAAAGGGAGTTATTTAAGGAATTAACACAATATTTGCAATATAGTACAAAAATCAAGAAGCGAGTTAAGCAAATAAAAGTAGATATCAAAAAAGAAGATCTTGACAAATTTTATGATGCTTTAACTCCTAAAATAGAACAATTATACGAAGAGTGTGTAGTATCGCATGATTTATCACAAATTAGAGAATTTGTAATCTTATTAAAAGAATTAGCACAAAAATATAAGATAAAATATATTGTTCATTATTGTAATGCATTATTAGATAGTTTAGATTCATTTGAAATTGATAAGATAAATAAAATGCTTAATCAATACAAAAATACGATACAAGAGTTAAAAAACAACCAATGTTCCTAAATTTATACAACCGTCTAGTTATAAGTAAGAATCCATATAAAATTAATATGTTTTGTGTAGAATTTATGGTTTAATTTAAAAAGGTATAAAATGTTTATAAAAAATTTAGTGATTTTACTGACATCTGTTACTTGTCTTTTTGCGCAGCCACTGGCATTAAAAGATAGTATTATAGGTGTAACAATTCAAAATCAATTTGATAAAGATCATGTGATAGGTGCTAAAACAAAAAGACTTATTGTTTCATTTGAAAAAGATATAAGTGAAAATCTTAATATCTATTTAGCTTCAAAAGAATCTAACTATTTAAAAGAAAAGGAAACTTTATTTATAGTTAATATATCTAAAATGCCTTTTATTATTGCTTCTTTGTTTGCAATTCCTAAAATGCAAAAGTATAAATATGATATTTTATTGATTTGCGATGAAAATGATAAAAAATTTATTTCACAAGAGGGAAAAGTAACGGTTTATGAGGTGGAAAATGGTGTCATAGAAAAAATAAAGTTTAACTCATCAAAAGAAGTGATTGAAAATATTTTAAATTAAAAAAGCTAGGATAATAATATAACTTTAATCTTACCTTAAAGATATTTTAGATAAAATCCATCTCTTAATAAAAAACTCTTCAGAAAAGGACATACGAATGTATGCAATCATTAAAAATGGTGGGAAGCAGTATAAAGTTCAAGAAGGCGATATCTTAGATCTCGACAAGCTTGACGCTCAACCAAAAGAGAAAATCGAGGTGACTGAAGTTTTAGCTGTGAATAACGGCGAACTTAAAGTGGGAGCTCCATTTGTAGATGGCGCTAAAGTAGAACTAGAAGTTATAACTGACGGTAAAGATAAGAAAGTAGTTATCTTTAAAAAGCGTAGAAGAAAAGATTCTAAAGTTAAACGAGGTTTTAGAAGACAGTTCACTAAAGTTAGAGTTTTAAGCATAACGGCTTAATCCCATAGACACTAAGAAAAGGAAAAACTAATGGCACATAAGAAAGGTCAAGGTAGTACCCAGAATAATAGAGATTCAGCAGGTCGTAGACTTGGTGTAAAAAAATTCGGTGGTGAATTTGTAGTTGCAGGTAACATCATAATTCGTCAAAGAGGAACAAAAGTTCATGTTGGTGATAATGTTGGAATTGGAAATGATCATACTATCTACGCTTTAGTAGATGGACATGTTGAATTCAAAAGAAAAGACAAAAAAAGAAACAAAGTTTCTGTAATCCCCGCATAATTATTAGGCGGACTTTTAGTCCGCTTAACTCCTTAAATGAGATTATCTATAATCTCTACATGTAGATATTATAAATAATATAAAAACAATTTCCCAAATGTAAAAAGGTATAGTAATGTTCGTTGATAATGTAAAATTAACTCTTAGTTCAGGTAATGGTGGTGCTGGTTGTGTCTCTTTTAGACGCGAAAAGCATGTTATAAAAGGTGGACCTGATGGTGGAGATGGTGGAAAAGGTGGCAATGTCTTTTTCAAAGTAGACAAGAACACACATACTCTTTCACATTTTAGAGGAAATCAACATTTAAAAGCAAAAAATGGACAGCCAGGAATGGCAAGAAAATGTTATGGTAAATATGGAGAATCTTTAGAAGTTATAGTTCCTCCAGGAACTCAAATAGTAGATGAAGAGACGGGTGAAATTGTACTTGATTTAGTGAATGATGGCGATAAAGTCCTTTTTATTGAAGGTGGTAAAGGTGGACTTGGTAATGTGCATTTTAAAGGACCAACAAACCAAAGACCTTCTTATGCACAACCCGGAATTAATGGGGAGAGTAGAAGTGTAAGACTAGAGCTTAAACTTATCGCAGATGTTGGACTTGTTGGTTTTCCAAATGTAGGAAAATCAACTCTTATTTCTGTATTATCCAATGCAGAACCCGAGATAGCAAACTATGAGTTTACGACTCTTACACCAAAACTTGGTGTTGTTGAAACTGATAACTTTCAATCTTATGTTATGGCTGATATCCCCGGTATCATTGAAGGTGCAAGTGATGGAAGAGGTCTAGGGTTAGATTTTTTAAAGCATATTGAAAGAACTAAATTTTTACTTTTTATGATAGATATTGCAAACTATAGAGAACTAGAAGAGCAGTTTAGAACTTTAGAAGCTGAGCTTAAAAACTTTTCAGAAAATTTATCACAAAGAAGTTATGCAATAGCACTTACAAGAAGTGATGCAATTAGTGAAGAAGAGGTAGAAGAAAAATCGAAAGCATTTATAAAGATGTTAGGATTAGAACCAAATAAAAATGGAAAGCATTTTGGATTTGAAGATAATATCCCTGCATATTGCCAAGATGTAGAAGGTTTTGAGGGTTATGATAATTCAAAGCCATATTTTGTGATGCCAATTTCTTCAATATCAAGAAAAAATTTGGAAGCAATAAAATATGCACTTTTAGGTGCTGTAAATGAAGCGAGAAAAAAAATAGAAGAATAAAAAATTTATTTCACTAAATGTTAAAAGAAATAATTTTATGCAAGGCATAAGCTTTAGTGAGAGGAATTTTTTAGGGACTAGTTCCTAAAAAAGGAGAGATTAGATGCGCGTTGTAGTCAAAGTTGGAACTCATGTTTTAAGTGAACAAAATCGTATAGAAAAAGAGAGAATGCTCAATCTTGTTGCATTCTTAGTAAAACTTATGGAAAAACACGAAGTAATTTTAGTAAGTTCAGCAGCGGTTGCCGCTGGATATTCTAAATTGAAAATAGACAAGAGTTTACTTCCCAATAGACAAGCAATTGCTGCAGTAGGTCAGCCTCACCTAATAGAACTTTACAATAGAAAACTTGCGAAATTTGATAAAATAGGTGCTCAAATTTTGTTAACAGCAGATGATTTTGATTCAAGAAAAAGAACAAGAAATGCAAAATGCTCAATAGATACTCTTATCAAACATGGTGTTTTACCTATCATAAATGAGAATGATACAACTGCAATTGAAGAGTTAGTATTTGGTGATAATGATCAACTTTCAGCGCATGTTGCATACTATTTTCAAGCGGATCTTCTTATCATACTTTCTGATATAGATGGTTACTATGATAAAGACCCAAGGAAACATTCTGATGCAAAAATGAAAAAAATAGTAAATTCAATAGCCAAAGAAGAGTTAGAATTACCTCAAAATGCAGGAAGTGAATTTGCAACAGGTGGGATTGTGACTAAGCTAAAATCTGCGGACTTTTTACTACAAAGAAAAAAAGATATGTTTATGTCTAGTGGATTTGATTTAAGTGATGTCGAAAGTTATATGTTTGACGGAATTCACAAAGGTGGAACACTCTTTACATGTAAGGATAAATAATGCAAATTGTATTTATGGGAACCCCTGATTATGCAACAGAGATTTTTAAAGAACTCTTTGCATGTAAAGATATAGAAGTTTCATTACTTGTAACGCAACCAGATAAACCAGTAGGACGAAAACAAGTTTTAACGCCACCGCATACAAAAGCATATGCATTGGAAAATTCTTTACATGTAGAGATTTACCAGCCAACGACGCTTAAAAGTGATGAAGCGTATGAGTACATAAATTCTTTTAGTCCAGATTTTATAGTTGTAGCTGCTTATGGTCAGATACTTCCAAAAAAAATCTTAGATATTGCGCCTTGTATTAATCTTCACGCTTCACTGTTACCACAATACAGAGGAGCAAGTCCTATCCAGTCTTCTTTGTTAAATGAAGATAAGTTTGCAGGAGTTACTTCAATGCTAATGGAAGAGGGTTTGGATACAGGTGATATGCTTGGGTTTAGTTATTTTGAACTTGACCAAGAAATAGTCGTTGGGGAACTTTTTGAAAAACTCGCAAAAATGGCTGCAAAGTTAACTGTAAAAACTCTCAAAAACTTTGAAAATATAAAGCCAATTGGACAACAAAATTGTGATACATCTTACGCGAAAAAGATAAAAAAATCAGATGGACAAGTTAGTTTTGAAAATGAAAATGCAGTTGATATATATACTAAATTTAGAGCATATACTCCTTGGCCAGGACTCTTTTTAGAATCAGGTTTAAAATTAAAGGATATAAAGTTGACTAAAAGTTTAGGTGAGCCAAATACAATTGTAGCAATTAATGAAAGCAGTATAGTTGTTACATGTAAGAGTGGTGCTTTGAGATTAAATACAATGCAACCTGCTTCAAAAAAGCAGATGAATGCAGCTGAATATGTTCGAGGAAAAAGGTTAGAAATTGGAAATAAAATGGTTTAAACATCTTCCTTCTACGCATAAATATTTAATAGAAGGTATTAAAAATTCTTCTATTATCCCTCCTTATGCAGTAGGTGTTGATTTTCAGAGTGAAGGTGTAGGCAGTCGTGGAAATGTTTGGGAAGGTGATGAAGGAAATCTATATTTTTCTTTTTGTGTAAAAGCGAAACACTTACCAGAAGATTTAAAACTTGAGTCAATTTCTATCTATTTTTCATATATTTTAAAAGAAGTTTTATATGAATTAGGCTCGAAGACATGGATAAAATGGCCAAATGATTTTTATATTGAGAATAAAAAAATTGGTGGCATAATAACTACTAAAATAAAAGATACAATCATAGGTTCTATTGGCTTAAATGTGCGCCATGCACCAGAGCTTTATGGAGTTTTAGACATAGAAATACTACCTCAAAATTTAGTAAAACTATTTTTACAAAAACTAGAAAAAAAGATTTCATGGAAGAATGTTTTTAGTAAATATAGGATAGAATTCAAAAATAGTCTTGGTTTTACCTTTCACTTGGAGGGTAAAAAAATTGCATTGGGCGATGCAAAATTATACGAAGATGGTTCGATAGAAGTAGATAACAAAAGGGTGTACAGTTTACGATGATAATAAATTATATGCGAAGCTTTAGTGTTTGGAGGAGATATTTATGAGAGACAGAAACTTAGTTTCGTGCTTTAGTGATAGGAATTTAAAAGGTACCTCAATCCTTTTAAAGGAGACAATTGAATGAGCGAAATAATAGCTATTGCAAATCAAAAAGGTGGGGTTGGTAAGACAACTACAGCAGTTAATCTTGCTGCATCACTTGCTGTTGCTGAAAAAAGAGTTTTATTGATAGATATAGACCCTCAATCAAATGCAACAACAGGTTTAGGAATTCATAGAAATGATTACGAATATAATATTTATCATGTTTTAATTGGAAGAAAAAAACTTTCGCAGGTGATTTTAGAAACTTCACTTCCAACACTTCATATTGCACCTTCAAATATAGGTTTAGTTGGTGTAGAAAAAGAGTTCTATGATGCAAACACTAAAGGTAGAGAGTTAATTTTAAAAACTAAAATTGAAGAGATTAAAGATCAATATGATTATATAATCATTGATTCACCTCCTGCTCTTGGAAGTATTACAATAAATGCTTTAAGTGCAGCAAATTCTGTTATCATTCCTATTCAGTGTGAATTTTTTGCATTAGAGGGTTTAGCTCAGTTATTAAATACTGTAAAATTAATCAAAAAAACAATTAATCCTAAGCTTGAGATAAAAGGATTTTTGCCAACAATGTATAGTACGCAAAACAATCTTTCAAAACAAGTTTTTGCAGACTTGAAACAACACTTTAAAAATAAACTTTTTATAGATGGAGATACTTCAAATTATGTTGTAATTCCAAGAAATATCAAGTTGGCGGAATCTCCAAGTTTTGGTAAACCAATAATTCTTTATGATGTACAATCACCAGGTTCAAAAGCATATCAAAATTTGGCAAACTCAATACTAGCAAGTTAGAATTTTTATTAAAAAAACAGGAAAGTAAATATGGCAGGAAAAAAAGCTTTAGGTAGAGGATTAGGTGCAATATTTGAAGATGTAGAAGATGCTTATAGTAAAGATATAAGTGATTCTGCAGATTTAGTTCGTGAAATTGAAGTCGATAGAATTTCTCCAAATCCATATCAGCCAAGAAAGTATTTTAATGAAACTGCAATAAAAGAGCTTAGTGAATCTATTAAAAAACATGGTCTTTTACAACCTATTATTGTTGTTGCTAAAGATAATGATTATATGCTTCTTGCAGGTGAGCGAAGATACCGTGCTACCAAAGAAGCTGGTCTTAATACGATTAGAGCAATAGTAGCAGATATTGAGTCTGAAAACCTAAGAGAGTTAGCTCTTATAGAAAATATTCAAAGAGAAGATTTAAATCCAATTGAACTTGGGATTGCATATAAAGAGTTGATTGAGGAGTATAATATTACTCAAGAAGGACTCTCTGAAATTATTAAAAAAAGCCGAACACAAATAACAAATACTTTAAGACTACTTAGTCTTACAGATAATACAAAAGATTTAGTTGCAATAGGTAAAATTTCTCAAGGACATGCAAAGATTATAGTAGGATTAAGTGAAAAAGATGAGTTAGCTGTAGTCAATACTATTTTAGGACAAAAGCTTAGTGTAAGAGAAACAGAACTACTTGTAAAAAAAATAAAAAACTCAGAATTTAAAGAAAATGATAACAAGAAAAAAGAAGTTAAAGAAACTTTAGAATTTACTCCTCTTCAACAAAAGTTAAAAAGTTTTGGTTTAAAGACGAAAACAAAAGCTCACTCAATCACAATAGAATTTGAAAATAGTGAATCTATCAATCAATTTTTAGAAAAAATTAAATAAAATTATTAGTTTAATAAAGGTTTTTACTTAATTATGTTAAAATCCGCACAATTTTAATTATGTTTGTATATTAGACATAGTTAAATTTGTGGTCATTAACGAGTTAAAGTACTTACCTAAAGGAGCAAAAACATGTTGGACATTAGCCCAATACTTTTGCTGGTAACTGTAGTTGTGTTTTTCACCTTATTGATTGTTCTCAATAAGATACTTTATAAACCGCTCTTAGCATTCATTGATAATAGAAATGAATCAATTAAGCGTGATTTAGAAAACGCAGGTAAAAATACCAGTGATGTTGAGGCTTACTATAAAGAAGCTGATCAAATTATCCGCGAAGCGAAAGCAGAAGCTGGAAATATTCGAGAAGTAGCTTTAAGTGAAGCAAAAGAGATTGCTGCAAAAAAAGTTGAACAAAAACAGAGTGAACTTGATGAAGAGTACGCATTGTTTTTAAAAGACTTGAATGCGGAAAAAATTGAATTTACAGAGAGTTTGAGTGCAAAAATACCTCTTTTTAGAGATAGCATCAAACAGAAACTTGGCAATATATAGGAGGTCTGGATGAAAATTAGATACATTTTACTACTTTTAGCACCAGCACTATTGTTGGCAAGTGGTGGTGGCGAAGGTGGAACAGATATTGTTCCGAGAGCTATTAACTTTATTATATTTGCGGCTATTCTTTATTATCTTTTAGCAGATCACGCAAAAGCTGCTTATAAAGGTAGAATTAATGGAATTGCGGATAGATTAAACTCTATACAAGTAAAAGTAAAAGAGTCAATTACTGCAAAAGAAACTGCACAAGCGAAAGTAGAAGAGGCAAAAATCAATGCTAAAACGCTGATTGAAACTTCAAAGAAAGAAGCACAACTTATTTCTCAAAAAGTTGCTAAAGATACTGAGCTTGAAATTTCTAATTTAGAGAAAGCTTTTCAAGAGAAAACACAAATTGAAAAACGAAGAATGGCCAGAGCTGTTGTTACTAGCGTTTTAGATGAAATGTTTGAAAATGATTCTGTTTCTATAGATAAAGAAGAGCTAGTTAAAATAGTAATGAAGAAGGTTGCATAATGAAAAATATTATTGCAAAAAAATATGTTAATGCTTTGATGAAGAGTTGTAACGACTCTGAAATTGTATTGATAGAGCAATCTATTAATGAGCTAGCAAGTGCATTTAGTTCTACAAGATTTAATAACATAATACTCTCTCCTGATGTTAGTGTAGAAGAAAAAGAGAAATTTGTTTTATCTTTGTTAGAAAAAAGTGAAGGAAAACTTTTAAATCTTATAAAGTTATTAGCAGTAAATGATCGTTTATCGCTTATACCTGTTATAGCGGAAGAGTTAAAATTCCAAACTTCATTAAAAAGTAATTCTTATGAAGGTGAAGTTGTAAGTAACTTTGAAATTAGCAAAGAGCAAATTACTAATTTAGAAGAGAATTTTAGTAAAAAATTCAATGCAAATATAAAGTTAGAAGCAAAAGTAAGTGATTATCCAGGTGTAAAAATTCAGCTAGATGATTTGGGTGTCGAAGTTAGTTTTTCATTAGACAGACTAAAGACTCAAATGGTAGAGCACATTTTAAAAGCCATCTAAATATTAATTTAGAAATAAATTCTCTATAAAGTATAAATAGCTTTAACTTAGAGATAATTAATTTGGACAAGTTCCAAGTTAAAAAGAAAGTAAAGAACTCTCTGTGAAGCAGTAGCTTCAGTTGAGAGGAATTTAATTCGGACTTGTTCGAATTAAAGAAGACAGTAAAATAAAAAAATTTAAGGAGCAATTTGTGGGAGCAAAAATGAAAGCTGATGAAATCAGTTCAATCATTCAAGAGCGCATAGAAAACTTCGAGCTCAATGTTGATGTAGAAGAGACTGGTAAAGTTATTTCTGCAGCAGACGGTGTTGCAAATGTTTATGGACTAAACAATGTAATGGCCGGCGAAATGGTTGAGTTTGAAAATGGTGAAAGAGGTATGGCATTAAACTTGGAAGAGTCAAGTGTTGGTGTAGTTGTTCTAGGTTCAGGAAAAGGTATTAAAGAAGGAACTTCGGTTAAAAGACTAGGAAGATTACTTCGTGTTCCTGTTGGTGATGCACTAATTGGTCGTGTTGTAAACTCACTAGGTGATCCAATTGATTCAAAAGGTCCAATTGAAGCAACTGAAACAAGATTTGTAGAAGAAAAAGCTCATGGAATTATGGCTAGAAAATCAGTTCATGAGCCATTACAAACTGGTCTTAAAGCGATTGATGCACTAGTGCCAATCGGTAGAGGTCAAAGAGAACTTATTATTGGTGATAGACAGACTGGTAAAACTACAGTTGCAATTGATACAATCATTAACCAAAAAGGTCAAGATGTTGTATGTATTTATGTTGCGATTGGTCAAAAACAATCAACAGTAGCACAAGTTGTTAAGAAACTTGAAGAACATGGTGCAATGGACTATACTATTATCGTTAGTGCTGGTGCTTCTGATTCAGCTGCATTACAATATTTAGCTCCATATGCTGGTGTTGCAATGGGGGAATATTTTAGAGACAATTCTCGTCATGGACTTATCGTATATGACGATTTATCAAAGCACGCGGTTGCATATCGTGAAATGTCACTTATTCTTCGTCGTCCTCCAGGTCGTGAAGCATATCCTGGTGATGTTTTTTATCTTCATTCAAGACTACTAGAGCGTGCAGCGAAAGTAAATGATAGTTTAGGTGGTGGTTCACTTACAGCTCTTCCTATTATTGAAACACAAGCGGGTGATGTTTCTGCATATATTCCAACAAACGTTATCTCAATTACAGATGGTCAAATTTTCCTAGAGTCAGATTTATTTAACTCAGGTATTCGTCCTGCGATCAATGTTGGTCTTTCAGTAAGTCGTGTTGGTGGTGCTGCTCAGATTAAAGCAACAAAACAAGTTGCAGGAACTCTTAGACTTGATCTTGCTCAGTATCGTGAACTTCAAGCATTTGCACAATTTGCAAGTGATTTGGATGAATCAAGTAGAAAGCAGTTAGAGCGTGGTGAGAGAATGGTAGAAATTCTTAAGCAAGCTCAGTATTCTCCACTTCCTGTTGAAAAACAAGTTACTATTATTTATGCAGGTGCAAGAGGTTTCCTTGATGATATTTCTGCTAGTGATGTGACTCGTTTTGAAGCTGAATTGTACCCTTTTGTTGAAGCTAAGTATCCTGAGATTCTTGAGCAAATTAGAAGCAAAGGTAAATTAGATAAAGAAGTAGAAGATCTTTTAGCAAAAGCATTGAATGAGTTTAAAGCAACTTTTGCAGTAAAGTAAGGATAGACAATGTCAAACCTGAAAGAGATAAAAAGAAAAATTAAGAGTGTTGAAAACACTAAAAAAACAACAAGAGCAATGAAGCTTGTTTCAACTGCAAAATTGAATCGTGCTAAATTGGCTGCACAACAGTCAAGAGTGTATGCAGATAAAATCAATGAAGTTTTATCTGAGATTGCTTATAAAATCAACCAATATAAAATTGGTGGAATAGAGAGTCGTTTTTTTGATGAAATAGATACTCCTGAAAAAGTAGATATTGTTTTTGTTACAGCAGACAAAGGTTTATGTGGTGGTTTTAATATTCAAACTATTAAAGAAGTCAATAAACTAATGGAAGAGTATAAAGACAAAAAAGTAAAAGTTCGTTTAAGAGGTGTTGGAAAAAAAGGTATAGCCTTTTTTAAATTCCAAGATATTGAACTTCATTCTGAGTATGTGGGTGTAAGTTCAGCACCAACATATGAGAAGGCACAAGAGATTATAAGTGAAGCAATTGAAGATTTCAAAAGTGGAGCAACTGATAAAGTTATATTAATTCATAATGGTTATCTAAATATGATTTCTCAAGAGTTAAAGGTCAATCATGTTGTTCCTGTAACTCCTCCTAAAAATTTTGAAACTGATTCAAAATCACTCATGGAGCTTGAGCCTGAAGAAGATGAAACGATTTTAGAGTCTTTGATGAAAAAATACTTTGAATATAATATGTACTATTCATTGATTGATTCATTAGCGGCAGAGCATAGTGCTAGAATGCAAGCAATGGAAAATGCAACGAAAAATGCAACTGAAAGAGTTCAGATGCTGACACTTGCTTATAACAAAGCTAGACAAGAAAGCATTACTACTGAGTTAATTGAGATTATCAGTGGTGTGGA
>Ga0193951_1000024_pt1 | contig 63614 bp, 54 predicted proteins | sample BB_2_MG_FD_140370 | JGI IMG/M metagenome (GOLD analysis project Ga0193951, IMG submission 140370) | Microbial mat bacterial communities from the Broadkill River, Lewes, Delaware, United States - BB_2_MG | ecosystem: Environmental > Aquatic > Freshwater > River > Microbial mats | place: USA...
AGAGTTTAACGGAAGTTTAACGTTAGCTATTTCTATTTTTAAGAAGGAATACCCTCGTCAATTTATGTGTGAGCTCATTTCTAGCCAATTAGATATGGATAGAGCAGATTATTTAAAGCGCGATAGTTTTTATACAGGAGTTGCAGAAGGCAATATAAATAGTGAGCGATTAATCACCATGTTAAACGTCGTTAACGACCAGTTAGTGGTAGAAGAAAAAGGGATTTTAAGCGTAGAAAAGTTTTTAATAGCTAGACGTTTTATGTATTGGCAAGTATATATGCATAAAACAGGTGTCGTTGCCGAACAATTATTAATGGGAACATTAAAGCGAGCAAAAGAATTAGTGCAACAAGGAGCAAAGCTAAATTGTAGTGATGCTTTATTTTATTTTCTTTTTTCTGAAATTAATGCCGAAAATTTTAATAATGAAACTTTAACTGTTTTTTCAAAATTAGACGATTATGATATTGTAGCAGCTATGAAAGATTGGCAAAACCATGAAGATTTTGTATTGAGTAACCTTTGCCAAATGATATTAAATAGAAACTTATTAAAAGTAAAGCTGAAAAATAAGCCCATTAAATCTTCAGAATTAAAAATGCATTCAGAAGCTTTAATAAAAAAACATAAAATCACTAATCATGAAGCCTCATATTTTGTGTTTCAAGGGAAGTTAACAAACCAAGCATATCAGAATAACTTTCAGAAAATCAACATCTTATTTAAATCAGGGAAAATAAAAGATATCGTAAAAGCATCAGACCAATTAAACCTAAAAGCACTGAGTAAACCCATTACTAAATATTATATGTGTTACCCTAAAAAGAAAATGTAATCCTTTTTTTCTATTTTTGCGGAAAGCAACATGACTTTAAAATCTAATCATTGAAATTTACAGCAGAACAAATCGCAGGTATTTTAGAAGGAACAGTTGTTGGTGACCCTAATATTGAAGTTTTTAAACTCTCTAAGATTGAAGAAGGAACGCAAGGCTCATTAACTTTTTTATCTAATCTTAAATACACACCTTATATATATACCACAGAAGCATCAATTACTATTGTAAATACAGATTTTAAACCCGAAAAACCTATTTCAACGACGCTAATTAAAGTTGAAGATGCTTATGAAGGTTTTTCTAAATTGTTAGAATATTACGATCGTATAAAATCAAATAAATCGGGTATAGAACAACCTTGTTTTATTTCAGAAAGCGTTAAGGTTCCAGATAATATATATATAGGTGCTTTTGCTTACATTGGTAATAATGTAGAAATTGGAGATAATGTTAAAATTTATCCACATTCATTTATTGGAGATAATGTAAAAATAGGAGACAATTCAATTGTTTATCCTGGTGGAAAGATTTATTCGGACTGTATTTTAGGAAATAGTTGTGTTATCAATTCTGGCGCTATAATTGGTGCCGATGGTTTTGGTTTTGCTCCAACAAAAGATGGTGGTTACACTAAAATCCCACAAACAGGTAATGTTATTTTAGAGGATTATGTAGATGTTGGTGCTGGTACAACTATAGATAGAGCAACAATAGGTTCTACAATTATAAGAACAGGTGTAAAATTAGATAATCAAATACAAATTGCACATAATGTAGAAATCGGAAAAAATACGGTTATAGCTGCTCAATCAGGAGTGGCTGGTTCTACAAAAATTGGAGAACATTGCCAAATTGGAGGACAAGTAGGCATTGCTGGACATTTAATTATTGGAAACAATGTAAAAGTGCAAGCTCAATCTGGTATAGGAAGAAATGTAAAAGATAACGAGGTTTTACAAGGTTCTCCTTCTTTTGGGTATTCCGATTGGAATAAATCGTATGTTTATTTTAAAAATTTACCAAAACTCGTAAAAACTATTAATGAATTAGAAAAAAAAGTAGATGGCAATAATTAAAACGGAAACGAGACAAAAAACCATTGAAAAGGAAGTAACACTAACAGGTGTAGGACTTCATACTGGTGCAGATGTTAAATTAGTATTTAAACCTGGTTTAGAGAATTCAGGATTTGTATTTGTTAGAGTTGACCTTGAAGGCAATCCTAAAATAGAAGCAGATGCTAATTACGTTACAAATACACAACGTGGTACGTGCTTAGAGAGAAATGGAGTAACTATACAAACTTGCGAGCACGTTTTAGCAGCTTTAGTAGGTTTAGATATAGACAATGCTATTATAGAACTAAATGCTTCTGAACCACCAATAATGGATGGCTCTTCTAAATTCTTTGTGGAAGCAATAGAAAAAGCTGGTATTGTAGAACAAGATGCTCTTAGGGAAGAATATGAAGTAACACAGGTTGTATCTTATTGCGATGAAGAAACTGGAAGCGAAATAATATTAATGCCTTCTAGTTCTTATCAAATTACGACTATGGTAGACTTTGGTACCAAAGTTTTAGGTACTCAAAATGCGACATTAAATAAAGTTTCAGATTTTAAATCAGAGATTGCAGACGCAAGAACCTTTAGTTTTTTACACGAGATTGAAATGCTTTTAGAGCATGGACTAATAAAAGGTGGTGACTTAAATAATGCTATTGTTTATGTAGATAAAGAATTGTCTCCAGAAACTATGGAGAAATTAAGAGTAGCGTTTAATAAAGATAATATTGCTGTTAAACCTAATGGAATTTTAGATAATCTTACATTGCACCATCCTAACGAGGCAGCACGTCATAAACTATTAGATGTTGTTGGTGACTTAGCTTTAATTGGTACACGTATAAGAGGAAAAGTTATAGCAAATAAACCAGGACATTTTGTAAATACACAATTTGCAAAAAAGATGTCTAAGCTTATAAAGAACGAAAGACGAAATAATGTGCCTCAGATAGATTTGAATTCAGAACCATTAATGGATGTGAATCAAATTATGGACATGTTACCACACAGACAACCCTTTTTGTTATTAGATAAGGTTTACGAACTAACTAATAACCATGTTATTGGTATGAAAAATGTCACCATGAACGAAGAGTTCTTTAAAGGGCATTTCCCTGGAGCACCAGTTATGCCTGGCGTTTTAATTGTAGAAGCTATGGCTCAAACAGGTGGAATTTTAGTGTTAAGCACAGTTCCTGATCCAGAAAATTATTTGACATTCTTTATGAAAATGGATAATGTAAAATTCAAACAAAAGGTTGTTCCTGGTGATACATTAATATTTAAATGTTCATTAATTTCCCCAATAAGAAGAGGGATTTGCCATATGCAAGGATATGCCTATGCCAATGGTAAATTATGCGCAGAAGCAGAATTGATGGCACAAATATCAAAAGTTAAGTAAAAATTAATGGTATAGCTTAAGGCTATTGAAATTAAGAAGCATTATATTTTACTTCAAATTATAAAATAAAAAAAATGAACCAACCGTTAGCATACGTACATCCTGGTGCAAAGATTGCAAAGAATGTAGTTATAGAGCCTTTTACAACGATTCATAATAATGTAAAAATAGGTGAAGGTACTTGGATTGGAAGTAATGTAACTATTATGGAAGGTGCTCGAATCGGAAAAAATTGTAATATTTTTCCAGGAGCTGTTATTTCAGCAGTACCTCAAGATTTAAAGTATAACGACGAAGACACAACCGTAGAAATAGGAGACAATGTTACCATTAGAGAATGTGTAACTATAAATCGTGGTACAACAGACAAGATGAAAACTGTAATTGGTGATAATTGTTTGATTATGGCTTACTGCCATATAGCGCACGATTGTATCGTTGGTAACAATTGTATATTTTCAAATAATAGCACACTAGCAGGTCATATTACTGTTGGTGACTATGTAGTTTTAGCAGGAATGACTGCTGTACATCAATTTTGTGCCATAGGAAATCATGCCTTTGTAACAGGTGGATCCTTAGTTAGAAAAGACGTGCCTCCATTTGTTAAAGCTGGTAGAGAACCATTATCGTATGTTGGAATTAATTCAGTTGGGTTAAGACGAAGAGGTTACAGTACAGAAAAAATTAGAGAGATTCAGAATATTTATAGAATGCTCTATCAAAAAAATTATAATAATACACAAGCTTCAGATTTAATTGAAGCAGAAATGGAAGCCACTCCAGAACGTGACGAAATTCTTCAATTTATTAAGAATTCGCATCGTGGAATTATGAAAGGCTATTTTAAATCAAATTAAACAACTAAGACTTTAAACTAGAAATAAACAAATAGTTTTATTTGAATGTCTAAAAACAATTAAGACTATAAATTAACGACTAACAATAAAATAATGGCAAGTACTTCAGATATTAGAAACGGATTATGTATAAGATATAATAATGATATTTATAAAATTGTTGAATTTCTTCATGTAAAACCAGGAAAAGGTCCTGCTTTTGTAAGAACTAAAATGAAAAGTGTTACTACAGGTAAAGTTCTAGATAACACATTTTCTGCTGGTCATAAAATTGAAGATGTACGTGTTGAAACACATAAATTTCAATATTTATACAATGATGGCGAATTCTATCATTTTATGAATGAATCGGATTACACACAAATTAGATTATTAGAGTCTGCATTAGATAGACCAGATTTAATGAAAGAAGGAGAAATTGTAACTATCCAAATTAATACGGAAGATAACATGCCGCTTTCAGTAGATTTACCAGCTTCTGTAATATTAGAAGTTACAGCTACTGAGCCTGGTGTAAAAGGAAACACTGCAACTAATGCAACTAAACCAGCAACGGTGGAGTCTGGTGCAGAAGTTAATGTTCCATTATTTATCAACGAAGGAGATAAAATTAAAGTTGAAACAGATAAAGGAACTTACAAAGAACGTATCAAAGAATAACAAATAAGTAGGCCGTCTTCAGTCCACAGTTAGCAGCGCTTACTGAGGTCTGTAAACTGTAGACTTCTAATCTGAATACTGATAAATGAAATTCCCAAAACCTCACACCTTAAAACAAATCGCTACACTAATTGATTGCAATTTCAAAGGTGCAGAAGATTTTGAAATTTTAGGTATTAATGAAATTCATGTGGTTGAACCAGGTGATATTGTTTTTGTAGATCATCCTAAATATTATGATAAAGCGCTACAATCTGCAGCTACAATAGTCTTAATTAATAAAGATGTAGACTGTCCTGAAGGAAAAGCACTTCTTATCTCAGATGATCCTTTTAGAGATTTTAATAAAATCACAGAGCATTTTAAACCTTTTAAAGCCTCAAATAGTGCTATTGCAGATGACGCCATAATAGGTGAAGGTACTATAATACAACCTAATTGTTTTATAGGAAATAATGTAAAAATTGGTAAAAACTGTATTATTCATGCCAATGTTAGTATTTACGATGACGCTATCATTGGCGATCATGTCACAATTCATTCAGGTACGGTTTTAGGCGCAAGTGCATTTTATTATAAAAACAGACCAGAAGGCTATGACCAACTAAAATCTGGTGGTCGTGTTATTATTAAAGACCATGTAGATATTGGAGCGCTTTGTACTATTGATAGAGGAGTTACAGGCGATACCACTATTGGTGAGGGATCAAAATTAGATAATCAAATTCAAGTTGGTCATGATACCTTAATTGGAAAGAAATGTTTAATTGCATCGCAAACAGGAATTGCAGGTTGTGTTGTCATTGAAGATAATGTTACCATTTGGGGACAAGTAGGTGTAAAAAGTGGTATTACTATTGCAAAAGGTACGGTTTTGTACGCTCAATCTGGATTGGGACATTCTACAGCCGAAGGCAAAACCTATTTTGGTTCGCCAGCACAAGAAGCTAGATATCAATTTAAGGAAATGGCTTACATAAAAAAAATTCCTGAGATTCTTCAAAAATTAAAAAACTTACAATGACAGCAAAAGAGCTTGTTAAAGCATTTTATGAGTCCGATTTAGCTAATGACGCTACAATCGTACCTAGGTTTTTTCATAAAGACTGTAAAATGCATTGGAATAGTAGTCATGGATTTAGATTGTTAAATTACAATGACATTGAAGATTTTTTTGAGAACACAAGAAAATCATATCATAATATTCGTTTTGAATTTACACATTTAATAGAGGCAGATGCATTGGTAACGTCAAGGCATACTCTCTTTGCAAATACAATAGAGGATCCAAATTTTGAACAACCATTAGCACACTATTCAACCATTTGGGAAGTTAAGGATAACAAACTCTATCGTGGTTATGAGATAAGTCAGCAAGCAAATGAAACGGATTTAGAATGCATGAATTCTTATGCTGAAAGAAAAATATAAAAAGAGCTCGCTTTTGCGTATTAAATCTCTTATTTTTGTACAACAAAATTATAAAACTTAAAATCAACAATATCAAATGAGCGTTTTAGTTAATAAAAATTCCAATATTATAGTTCAAGGTTTTACAGGTAGTGAAGGTACTTTTCACGCTGAGCAAATGATTGAATATGGTACAAATGTTGTAGGCGGAGTAACGCCTGGTAAAGGTGGTCAAACACATTTAGATAAGCCTGTTTTTAATACAGTTTCTGAAGCTGTTGAAAAAGTAGGTGCAGATACAACCATTATTTTTGTACCACCTGCTTTTGCTGCTGATGCAATTATGGAAGCTGCTGATGCAGGTATCAAAGTAATTATTACAATTACAGAAGGTATTCCTGTTGCAGATATGATTAAAGCTTCAAATTATATCAAAAATAAAGACTGTCGTTTAGTTGGTCCTAACTGTCCAGGTGTTATTACTCCAGGTGAAGCTAAAGTTGGAATTATGCCAGGTTTTGTATTCAAATCAGGTAAAGTTGGTATCGTTTCTAAATCTGGAACATTAACTTATGAAGCGGCTGATCAAGTTGTGAAACAAGGTTTAGGTATTACAACAGCTATTGGTATTGGTGGTGATCCAATTATTGGAACAACGACTAAAGAAGCAGTAGAGCTTTTAATTAACGACCCAGAAACAGAAGCTGTTGTTATGATTGGCGAAATTGGAGGTCAATTAGAAGCAGATGCAGCACAGTGGTACAAAGCAAGCGGAAGTAAGAAACCTGTTGTTGGTTTTATTGCTGGTGAAACTGCTCCTGCTGGTCGTACAATGGGACATGCTGGTGCTATTGTAGGTGGAAGCGATGATACTGCACAAGCCAAAAAGAAAATTATGAGAGCTTGTGGAATTCACGTTGTAGATTCTCCTGCTGAAATAGGAAAGAAAGTTGCTGAAGTTTTAGGCTAAACTTCTGTTAAAATATATTTAAATACATAACGTTATTAATCCATTGGCTATACATTTAGCTAATGGATTTTTTTTATTCAATTAATCAACTAAAATCAAAAAATGAAAATCACTAAAACACTAATGCTGCTTTCCATGATTGCAGTCTTTTTTGGCTGTAAGACCGAAAACAATGACAAAAAAATGGCTTATGCCATAGAAACTAATCAAGACGCTAATGGTTTTAATTATGAAACTGTTGCAAATGACCCAACAGGTTTACGACTTTATACTTTAGATAATGGTCTTAAAGTGTATTTGGGTAAAAATGAAGAAGAACCAAAAATTCAAACTCTTATTGCTGTTAGAGCTGGTTCTACTTATGACCCAGCCGATAATACAGGGTTAGCACACTATTTAGAACACATGGTTTTTAAAGGTACCGATAAAATTGGTACAACTAATTATGAAGAAGAATCTAAATTAATTAAACAGATTTCTGATTTATATGAGGAGCATAAAAAAGAACAAGATCCTGAAAAGAAAAAAGAAATTTATAAAAAGATAGATGAAATTTCTTTAGAAGCTTCAAAATTATCTATTGCTAATGAGTATGACAAAATGGTAAATTCATTAGGAGCTGAAGGTACAAATGCTTTTACCTCTAATGAGCAAACGGTTTATGTTAACAAAATACCATCTAACGAAGTTGATAAATGGCTTAAAGTAGAAAGTGAGCGTTTTAGCAAATTAGTATTACGTTTATTTCATACAGAATTAGAAGCTGTTTATGAAGAATTTAATAGAGGACAAGACAGTGATGGTCGTAAGCAATACTTTGCAACACTAGAAGGTTTATTCCCAACACATCCTTACGGAACACAATCTACAATAGGTATATCAGAGCATTTAAAAAATCCATCAATGGAAGCGATTAATGCTTATTTCAACAAGTATTATGTGCCAAACAATATGGCTGTAATCATGGTTGGTGATTTAGATTTCGATACCACTATAAAAAAGGTAAATGATGCTTTTGGAAGTTATGAGAAAAAAGAAGTAACACATCCTACGTTTCCAGAATTAGAGCCAATTACAGCTCCTGTTAAAAAAGTAGTATTAGGTCCAACATCAGAATCTATATATGTTGCTTTTAGATCAAAAGGAAAAGGATCTGACCAAGAAGTTATATTAAGTTTAGTAGATTATATGCTATCTAATTCTCAAGCAGGTTTAATAGATTTAAACCTTAACCAAAAACAAATGGTACAGAATGCATCGTCATTTACAAATTTTGATAATGATTACGGTTTCCATATGCTTTATGGGTCACCAAAAGCTGATCAAACTTTAGACGAAGTAAGAGATTTATTATTGTCACAAATAGAGAAAATCAAAAAAGGAGAATTTGAAGATTGGTTATTAGATGCTGTGATTAATGATATGCGTCTATCTCAAATTCGTCAATACGAAAACGGATCTGCAACAGCATATGCTTATTTAGATGCTTTTATTGGTGAACAAGAATGGAGTAATCGTCTTAAAATGTTAGATGAAATGAAAAAAATAACAAAGCAAGATGTTGTTGATTTTGCTAATTCATTTTATGGTAACAATTATGTAGAAGTGCATAAGCAAAAAGGAGAAGATACTTCTATTGTAAAAGTTGAAAATCCAGGAATTACTCCAATTGAATTAAATAGAGGTAAAGAATCTGAGTTTTTAAAAGCATTAAACGAGATAGAATCTCCAGATTTGAAGCCTCAATTTGTAGATTACAAAACGGCTATTAAAGAAACTAAAACAGACAATGGACTTAAAATGTCTTATATCGAAAACCCTAATAATGATATTTTTAATCTAAATATTATTTTTGATATGGGTCAAGATAATGATAGAATGGTTTCTCTTGCTGCTGGTTATTTAGATTATTTAGGTACTGACAAATACACACCAGAACAATTAAAACAAGAGTTTTATAAAATTGGAATTAGCTACAATGTATTTTCTTCTAGTGATAAAACTTATGTTGGTATTTCTGGACTTAAAGAAAACCTAGATGCAGGTTTAGCACTTTTAGAGCACTTATGGAATAATGCAGAACCAAACCAAGAAACCTACAATAAATATGTTGAAAGTATTTTAAAAAATAGAGAAGATGGCAAAACAGAAAAAGGAAACATTTTCTGGAATGGGTTAATGAGTTACGGACAATATGGAGAAAACTCTAGATTAAGAAATATATACTCTCAAGCAGAATTAAAAGCAATGAGCCCAACAGAGTTAGTAAACAAGATAAAAGAAATGCGTGCTTATAATCAACGTATTTTTTATTATGGAAATGCAGTAGATGAAGCAAAAGTAGCTTTAAATACACATCATAGAATTCCTGAAACGTTATTAGATTATCCTGAAAAAGTAGAATATACCAATTTAGAAACAGGAGGTAATGTTTACTTTGTAGATTATGATATGGTACAAAGTGAAATTTTATTGGTAGCCAAAGGCGAGGAGTTCAGCCCAGAGAAAATGGCAGCTTCACAATTGTTTAATACTTATTTTGGTAGCGGCTTATCATCAATTGTATTTCAAGAAATTAGAGAATCTAAGTCTTTAGCTTATTCTGCTTTTTCAAGCTATAACAATGCTGCAGAAGTAGGAAAACCAAATTATACAATGGCTTACGTTGGTACGCAAGCTAATAAATTGGAGCAAGCCGTTGGTGCTATGATGGAATTAATGACTAATATGCCAGAAGCAGAAGATCAATTTAACCAAGCTAAAGAAGCAACTTTAAAGAAAATTGCCTCACAGCGTATCACTAAATCTAATATTTTCTGGACCTATGAAGGCTTGAAAAAACGCGGAATAGATAATGATAATCGTGAAGAAATTTATAACACGATTAAAAACATGACCATGGAAGATCTTAAAACATTCTTTAACGATAACATTAAAGGAGAAGAGTATAACGTCATGGTTATTGGAAATAAAAAGGATATGGATTTTGATGCCTTAAGTAAATTAGGAACAATAAAAGAATTAGATATCGATTATCTTTTCAATTACAATCAACCTGAAGCACTAAAGCAATAACAATATCTTTAGCATTAAAATTAAACCTCATATTTATGTTAAAATATGAGGTTTTTTTTATTTCGTACAGTTAGTAATTGGTATATTTGAAACTGTTTAAATACTCGTATAAACGTTAGTTCTAATGATTTTTTTAACTTTTATTAAGTTAAAAATAGTATAGAGTACATTATTTAGAAAAAGACGTTTAAAAGACTAACTTAGAAATAACTAACCAAACATATTAAATTATGAAACTTTTAGAAGGAAAAACAGCCATAATCACAGGAGCAAGTAGAGGTATTGGAAAAGGAATTGCAGAAGTTTTTGCAGATCATGGAGCAAATGTTGCATTTACATATAGTTCTTCAGTTGAAGCGGCAAATGCGCTAGAAAAAGAATTAAACTCTAAGGGCATAAAAGCCAAAGGCTACCAAAGTAATGCCGCTAATTTTGATGAATCTCAAAAACTAGCCGAAGATGTTTTAGCCGAATTTGGTTCTATTGATATCCTAGTAAACAATGCAGGTATCACAAAAGATAATCTTTTAATGCGAATGGGCGAAGAAGATTTTGATAAAGTAATAGAAGTGAATTTAAAATCAGTTTTTAACATGACTAAAGCCGTACAGCGTACCATGTTAAAACAACGAAAAGGTTCAATTATTAATATGAGTTCTGTAGTTGGTGTAAAAGGTAATGCCGGACAAACTAACTACGCAGCATCTAAAGCAGGAATCATAGGCTTTTCTAAATCTGTAGCATTAGAATTAGGATCGCGTAATATTAGATGCAATGTCATTGCACCAGGTTTTATTGAAACTGAAATGACAGCAAAACTAGACGAGGAAACTGTAAAAGGTTGGAGAAGTGCCATTCCTTTGAAAAGAGGTGGTACACCAGAAGATATTGCTAATGCATGTGTGTTTTTAGCAAGTGATTTAAGTGCTTATGTTACAGGACAGACGCTTAATGTAGATGGTGGTATGTTAACTTAAACTGTCATTCCTGCGAAAGTAGGAATCTTATGATATTTCTCGAGATTTTAATGAATAAACTAACAATTATATACATAACAATTGCTGCAATTACAGCGCTTTTATTAGCGCTGTTTCAGTATTTGTATAAATCGAAATTAAAGTCTAATCTAAAATATATACTTATAACACTTAGAAGCATTTCAATCTTTGGCATTTTGTTATTGCTTATTAATCCTAAGTTTGAATCCTTTACCTATTTCGACGAAAAACCAACTTTAGTCATAGCTGTTGATAATTCGGAATCTGTCTCATATTTAAAACAAGATGAAAAGGCTAGGGAAGTGGTTGCTGCTCTAAAAGGGAATTCAGAATTAAATAAACGTTTTAATGTTCAGTCTTATAGCTTTGGTAAATCTGTTTCAACCTTAGATAGTTTAAATTTTAAGGAGCGTCAATCAAACTTAGCAATGGCTCTAAAGCAGTTTGGAGAAGTTTATGCCAATCAAACGGCTCCAATTATAGTGTTAAGCGATGGGAATCAAACCTATGGTTCAGATTATAGTTATATAGCAAAAGGAGTTAAGCAACCCATTTATCCTATTATCCTTGGAGATTCTACTATTCATTCAGACTTAAGCATTAAACAACTCAATGTTAACCGTTATGTGTATTTAAAAAATAAGTTTCCTGTAGAAATTATTGCTAATTATAGTGGTAACGCATCTATCAATACTGAGCTTAAGATTTGGTCGGGAAATACTGTTGTCTTTAGAAAAACACTGCAGTTTAACGCTTCAAAACAGTCTGAAATTATCTCTACTGCATTGTTAGCAAATAGTGTAGGTGTTAAAACATATAGAGTAGAATTAGTTGCTTTAGACAGTGAAAAAAATACCGTAAATAATTTTAAAAATTTTGGTGTAGAAGTTATTGATCAAAAAACAAATATTGCAGTAGTTTACAATCGGTTGCATCCAGATTTAGGAGCTTTAAAAAAAGCGATTGAAAGTAATGAACAGCGAAGTATTACGCTTATAAAACCCAAAGCATATTTAAATAAAATTAATGACTTTCAATTAGCAATATTATATCAGCCAGATAATAGCTTTAATGTAGTCTTAAAAGAAATTAAGGAACAAAAAGTCAATACGTTCATTATTTCTGGGGCTACAACCAATTGGAATATCTTAAATGAAAGTCAAGATTATTTTAAACAAAAAATTACCAATCAAACAGAGAACTACCAGCCAAGTTTAAATAGAAATTATGGCACTTTCATTGTTGAAAATTTAGACTTCAATAGTTTTCCTCCTTTAAAATCAGAGTTTGGTGCACTTCAAATTTCAGTTCCGCATGAAACTTTATTATATAAAACCGTCAATGGTATCACCACGGAAGATATATTATTAGCCACTTTTGAAGCAGATGCTACTAAACACGCCATTTTAAATGGAGAAGATATTTGGAGATGGAGAGCTCAATCATTTCTAAACACCAATGGTTTTAATGCATTTGATGAGTTTATAAATAAACTCGTTCAGTATTTAAGCTCAAACAAGAAACGAAAAAGAATTAATATCGATTATAAATCGTTTTATAATGGTAATGATGATGTAATTATTTCTGCACAGTATTTTAATAAGAATTTTGAGTTTGATAATTCGGCATCGTTAAGTGTTGTGTTAAAAAACAAGGATACTGAAAGCGTTAAAGAAGTTCCGCTGTTATTAAATAATGGAAATTATAGCGTAGATTTAAGTGGTATTGATGCTGGTTTGTATGATTTTACGGTTAAACATAATTTAGAATCTGTTGCTGCATCTGGAAGTTTTCAAATTTTAGAATACAATGTAGAACAGCAGTTTTTAAATGCAGATGTTACTAAGTTAAATGCCTTGGCAAATAATAGTAATGGTGAAGCGTATTTTACATCTCAATTAGAGCTATTAACAACCAATATACTTAGTGACAATCGTTATAAAACCATTCAGAAAAGCACTAAAAATATCGTATCTTTGATTGATTGGAAATATCTACTCGGTTTAATAGCTTTAAGCCTTTTTATTGAGTGGTTTATTAGAAAATATAACGGATTAATTTAAATAAATAATAATGGAAAAATTACCAAAAATAGGATTGCCAATTTTAATAGGAGTGATACTTTTAATTATAGTTTTAGCTAAATCTGCTGTAACCTTAGATTCTGGTCATGCAGGTATATTATATGAAACGCTTAATGGAGGTGTAGATCCTGATAAAGATCCATTGGGTCCTGGTTTTCATATAATAGCACCATGGAATCGTGTAATTGATTATGAAACACGTCAGCAAGAAGTACCTGAAAAGATGTCTGTTTTATCTTCAAATGGATTAGATATTAAATTGGATGCTTCTGTGTTATACCAACCAGATATTAAAAATTTAGGACGATTACACAACCAAAAGGGTGAAAGTTACTTGAGTCGTGTTTTACAACCTGCTATTAGAAGTGCAGCTAGAAGTGTCGTAGGAAGATATACTCCTGAGCAGTTGTATTCTAGTAAAAGAGATGCAATTCAAGAAGAAATTTATGAAGAGACTAAAAAAATCGTAGAGCCACAATTTATTCAACTAAATGATATCTTAATTAGAGACGTTACTTTACCACCAACAATTAAGGAAGCTATTGAAAGAAAATTAAAACAAGAGCAAGAATCTTTAGAATATGAATTTAGATTGGTAACGGCACAAAAAGAAGCTGAAAAAGTAATTATTGAAGCACAAGGTAAAGCAGATGCTAACCGAATTCTAAGCGCATCTTTAACGGATAAAATCTTACAAGACAAAGGAATTGAAGCAACAGTAAAATTATCTGAATCACCAAATAGTAAAGTTATTGTTATAGGATCTGGTGATAGTGGAATGCCAATTATATTAGGTAATCAGTAAAACAAAATTACCCTATTCATATTTAAAACCCTTTTGAGATATCATTAGGGTTTTCTTTTTTTTTATAAATAAAAAATGATAACTAATGGCAATAATATATTAGGTTAAATGTATGTTTTTAACGATTAAGTTGAGGATTTTGTATTTTTTATGTATAAAAAATGTATTTTGTACATGTTTAATGAATCCCAAATCTTATGAAACCGATAAACCTACTAATTGTATTACTATTTTTTTCTTTTATATCTAAAGCTCAAGAACAACAATGTGCTTTTGATGTTATAAGACAGCAACAGCGTCAAAATTCAAATTTTGTTGAGTTAGAAAGACGCGCTGAAGAAAAAATAAAAAGCGCCATTCAGAGTCCTGACTTTTACTCAAGAAGTACAGCTGGTTCTGTAATAACAATTCCCGTGGTTGTACATGTTTTACATTTGGGGGAAGCTGTTGGATCCGGTACTAATATTTCTGATGCTCAAATACAAAGTAGTATTGATAATCTAAATGATTATTATAGAGGTCAAATTCCAACTAGTCCCATAGATTTTGAAATAGAATTTGTATTAGCACAAAGTGACCCTAGTTGCAATGCTACAACGGGTATAAATAGAATAGATGCTTCTGGTGTGCCAGGCTATTTATCAGATGGTGTTTCTTTTGAAGGCGCAGGAGCAGAAGAAGGAGTCTTAAAAGATTTAAGCCGTTGGCCAGAAACAGACTATTTTAATATTTGGATTGTCACAGAAATAGACGGTAATAATGGTGGTTTTGGTTATCAAGGCTATGCAAATTTTTATTATGGAAGTGCGTATGAAGGTTCTGTAATGATGTACTCTGTTTTTGGTTATGACCCTACTAATGCTAATCCGTCTTGGCCATTACATTCTGCTAGAGACAACGGAACAGTAGTACATGAAGCAGGTCATTATTTTCACTTATTTCATACGTTTCAAGGTGATGACGGAGGAGGAACATGTCCTGGAGACAATGTTGTTGGTACAGATAGTGATGGTTGTGCAGATACAGTACCTCACAAAAGAGAGACAAGTACATGTCCTGCTATAAATAGTTGTACGCTTGCGCCCTGGGTAGATAATAATACCATAAATAATATAATGAGTTATTATTATTGTGCAGATAGACTTACTAATGATCAAAAAACAAGAGTAAGAGCTGCTATGGAAGGTACATCGATTGCTAATTCTAAAGCTTCAGAGTCACCAAATTTAAGTTATGCATCTCCAAGTTCGGTATGTGCAATAAATACAGCAACAAATTTAACCAATTCTGCAGGTATCGTAAATGTTGAGTTAAATGGTGTAACATTTAGTTCTAGCACAACAGGCGAAGATGGTGGTAATATTAATAATGCTGCCAATTGTAATAATTATTTTGAAATTGACACAGCTATTTCTAATACTATTAATGTTGATCTTTGGATTAATTTTCATCAGCTTGGTATATGGATAGATTGGAATGATGATGGAGACTTTGATGATGAAGCAGAGCAACAACATCTTTCACAAGATATAGAAGATTATGGTTCAGTTTCTGTTGCTTTAACCTATCCAACAGTTATTCCTTATGGAGAATACGTAAGAGTACGTTTAATCACAGAACTGGATGACAGATATGGGTTCCCGGTATTAAGTTCGGCATGTCCTCCTTCTTTAGTTTATGGTCAATATGAAGATTACTCCATTTATATAAAACCAGGAGGTCCTGTTACCTATACTTATGATAATGGTTGGTTGCCTAGTGATCCTATAGGTGTATCTAATTCTAGTGATACCATTATAATTGAGTCTGGTACTGCTAATATCTCAGCTGATACTAATTGCAATACATTAACTGTAAATCCTGGTGCGGCTTTAACTATAGATTCAGGTGTTACGCTTACGGCAACCACGGTAGATTTAAACTCGACATCACAACTTTTTTCAAGTTTAATATCTGATGGCACAATTACGGGTGTTGTAAATTATCATAAGTATACATCGCAAATAGGAACAAACGATTTAATTTCTGCACCAATTTCAGGACAATTATTTCCTGCTTTTGCTGCTTTAAATACAAACTTGGCAGCAGCTGCTATTACAATAAGAGCTTTTGCACCTTATAATACATCGGTTGGAGCTTATCAAAATTATGATGTAGCTGCAAATGCATTAACTACAATTGATGCAGGAACAGGTTACAGAGCAGCAACAACAGATGGAAGCAATTTAACTTTTACAGGTATTGCTAGAACAGATGACGTACTTGATGTACCTATTTCTGATGCAGCCGCAGGTTATGCGTGGAACTTAATTGGAAATCCTTATCCTTCGTATATTGATTTTGAAACCTTTTTTACGACTAATGCAAGTGAGTTTGATCCCAATAGTGCGTTTCAAGCCATTTATGGTTATGATGGAGATGTATCTAATGGTTGGACCGTTTGGAATTTAGCAACTATAGCAGATGGAACTGTTACCGAGTTAATTGCGCCAGGACAAGCGTTTTTTGTTAAATCTAAATCAGGAGGCGGTATGGTTGATTTTACCAAAGCAATGCGTCGTACAGGTAGTTCTGATGATTTTATTGTAGGCAGAAACTCTTCAGCAAATGTAGTTTCCTCTCAATTAAATTTAACTAGCACGTCTAAAAAAGCATCAACACAAATTTACTTTATTGAAGGTACCACTAGAGGCTTAGATGTTGGTTATGATGCAGGTTCTTATAATGCAGGTAGTGTAGATTTTTCAATATTTTCAAATTTAGTAGAAGATAATACTGGTGTAAATATGACAATACAGTCTTTACCTTATAATGATTTTAATGATATTATTATCCCTCTTGGTATAAAGGCTAATGCTAATGAAGACTTGACTATTTCTATTGACAATATTTCGGCATTACCTGTTGGTGTTAATATTTATTTAGAAGATAGTTTTGAAAACAGTTTAACCTTATTAAATGATAATGCTTATACGTTTAATTCGCCATCAGAATTAAATGGAACAGGTCGTTTTTATTTACGATATTCGTCTGCTGTATTAAGTACAAAAACGAATGAATTTAATCATTTACATATTTATGCGACTTCAAAACCAAAAGAAATAGTCATCAGTGGTGCATTAGGTACTAAGACAGAAGCTAAAATTTACGATTTACAAGGTCGATTAGTTTTGTATACTAATTTAGAAACTACAAATGCATCAAATTATATTGATGTGTCTACTTTGTCATCAGGGATTTATATTGTTAAGGTTTTTGATGCTATTAAAGTGAAAACAAAAAAAATAATTATTAATTAAAAACTTAATTGAAAATAAAAACAGTCTTAATCTATGATTAGGGCTTTTTTTTATTCTTAATTTAAGGTGTTTTATTGAGTGAAATAGAGGTTCAACTTTAAATAAAAAATAAAAAAGCACTTAATCGTTAAAATTATTATTTTTGTCGGATAAAAAGTAGTTTAAACGATTATATATTTTTTTTAATCGATTAAATATGTGTTTTGACGATTTATTTCAACGTTTTTATAAGTTTGTGGTACTGAAACTATTAACTATATCATAACCCCAAATTTATGAAAAACTTTACACCTACTTTAACTTTATTATTTCTGTTGTGCATTTTTAATTTGTCAAAAGCACAAGGACAAGATCAAAATTCTGTAGAAAGCGAAAATGCCTCTATTACCTTTACTTATGATAATGGATGGTTGCCAAGTAATCCCTTGGGTATAGCCACGTCACTTGATAATATTATTATTAAGTCGGGTATTGCTAATATTACAATAAATACGCTATGTAGTATTTTAACTATAGATCCTGGTGCAGCATTATATGTGGCTTCAGGTATTACACTAACGACTGATGTATTAAATTTAGAATCTACTTCTCAGCAATATTCGAGTTTAATTTCAGATGGTACTATTGTTGGGGTAATATCTTACCATAAACATACAGAGCAACTAGGAATCAATGACTTAATTTCGCCACCAATCTCTGGTCAGCTCTTTCCTGAATTTGCAGCAGAAAACTTAAACTTAGGTTATAGTGGTTTTACAAGAGCGTTTGCTCCATATAATACAGCAGCTGGAGCTTATCAGAATTATGGCATACTTTCAAATGCATCAACCCTTCTTGAAGCGGGAAAAGGTTATAGAGCTGCAACAACAGATGGAGGCACATTAACTTTTACTGGTATTCCTAGAACTGATGATGTTTTAGATATTTCAATTTCAGATGCATCAGCAGGTTTTGCATGGAATTTAATAGGAAACCCTTATCCTTCATATATCGATTTTGAAACGTTCTTTATATTAAATAAATCTCAATTTAATACAGGTACTTATCAAGCCATATACGGTTATGATGGAGATGCATCTGATGGATGGACAGTTTGGAACCAGGCAAGTATTGATTCGCCAGTAATAAATGAATTAATTGCTCCAGGTCAAGCCTTTTTTGTGAAAGCAAAATCGGGTGGCGGACTTGTTGATTTTACAACCACAATGCGTTGTGAAGGATCTTCTGATGATTTTATTTTAGGACGGTCATCGTCATCTCCACACCATGGACATATACAATTAAAATCTTCGTCTAGCGAGTCTAACTTTAGTACAGATTTTTATTTTAATAGTAATGCAACACAGGGTTTTGATCCTGGTTATGATTCTGCTTTATTCAGTGAAAATCCTCCTGCATTTTCTATTTATTCTCATTTGGTTGAAGATAATTCAGGTACTCCACTTGCTGTTCAAACATTTAATCCAATTGCAATGTATGATGTTGTAATACCATTAGGTGTTAATGCCAGTCAAGGACAAGAAGTAACACTTAGTATTACTGAAACTGATATGCCAGAAGATATCATCATATATTTAGAGGATACTTCTAATAATTCGTTTACTTTATTAAACACCAACGATTATGTGTTTACGGCTAATGATAATTTAACAGGTACAGGTCGTTTTTATCTTAGATTTAGTGGAGATGCACTAAGTGTTGATAAGTCAAACTTTACAACGGTTAATATTTGGTCTCATGATAAAACAATTAACATTAGCGGACAATTATTGAGTGAAACTAAAGCTAGATTATATGATGTTAATGGTCGTGTAGTTTTAACTAATACATTAAATACCAATAGTGCTAAACAAACTATAGATGTTAGTCATATAAGTGCTGGTATTTATATAATGGAATTAGATAATAAAACAAACGAAAGACGTATTGAAAAACTAATAATTAGATAACAATTGTATGTTGTAAAACAATGTTTTATAAGAAACAGCCATAATTGTAAAATTATGGCTGTTCTGTTTTTGCGGTAATTGTTAAGAAAGTTTATTCACCAGCAAGCACAATTTTTAAATCAGGATAATTAGTCTGTAGTTCTTTTTCTAAACCAATAACATGAGAAGCTCCCACAATAACAATATTACGTTCTGAATCTGAAGCCATAACTTGTTCTCCTATGTTTTTTGCCATTCTCATATTACGCTCATTCCAATAACGTTCACCTTCTGTACAACCTTCTGTTTTTACAGCGACATAGGTAAATGAACTAGATTTATGTAATTGTTCTAATGATTTTCTTCTATTAGTGTGTTTTCCTAATCCTCTAAAAATAGCAGGAATTATAGCCGAATTGTATGCCTTTTTATTCATTTTGTTGTTAATGGCATTATTACCGTTAGATTGTCCTTCTTTACCACATTTAGTCCAAGCCTCATGATATTCTTCATTGGTTCGTTGGTCGTCCATAGACGTCAATAATTTTATATTTTGATGTAATGCGAGTTTAAAAGTAAGGTCGCCATCTTCATGTTGTGTTGGTTTTTTTGAGCCTTCAACACCATATTTCTTTATATAAGTATAAAATTCATGATTAGCATTATCTCTATTATAGGCAAACGTAGTAATCATAAAATCTAAGTCTTCAGTTGTCATATCTGAAAAAGATTTTTCTAGAATAGAATTATACGTTTTAAGATTTGGTGTAAATACCTTTTGAATAGAATCAGATAAATAATAAAAAGCTTTATAGTTTTTAGACCAGCCATCTTTTAAATATTCCCAACTTAAGGAGTCATTTCCGCTTGGGCTTTCGACATAAATTGCAGTAGGGTTATATTTTTTGGCACGTCTTAGCATTGGTTTGTAACTGCGCTTTACAATATTTGGAACAGTATGCATTGTGCCTACAATTAAAATTTCTTTTTGTGAATCTTGTGCATTTACATTTAGTGTTGAAATACATAATGCGATAATAAAAGTGATTAGCGTTTTCATAATTAATGTGTTTTTGGTGTTAAACTTTCTTAGAGCAAACTTAATTATGAAATGGATCAAAACTCAATAATAATAGGTGTTTGGGATGAAATGACCTTAGTTTGTGGTAGAAGTAATGGTCGCTTTTATATCTTTTTGATAAGTTTTAGAAATTGGGACTTCTATATGGTGATTTAGTATTACGTAAAGCTTACCGTTTTCTGTTTTCCATTGTTGGAAATGAAACGGATTAATAAGATATGAACGGTGTGCACGACGCAATTCTGGAAATTCATCTGCAATAACTGAAAGTTTATTTCTAATTAATGTTTTCTTCAAGTCATGTCCCGATAGATAAAAAACTTCGATGTAATTATCTGAAGATTGAATGCTAATGACTTCATTTAGCTGTAAGCGTAACCCTTCATAATTACCTTCGCCTTTAATTTCAATTTTTTGATCTTCTAATTGTTTTTCATAATATTTTCCAAATCCAAAACGGCCAATTAATATAATAGGCAATATGGTAGCAATTGCAGGAAGAAATATAGTTGTAAGCATATAACCTAAGGTGTTAGGATTAGGCTCATTGGCTACCACGATGAATAAATAATAGCATCGCGCAATAGCAATGCTAACTATAGAAAAGGTAATAATAAATGTTAGTTCGCTAAAAATGTTCCATTGATTTTGAAACTTACGATATAAATAGCTCTGAAAAGGTAAGAACAACAAATAGCAAAAGCCAGCAACTAAACCATAACCAGGTAAATAAATTAGTTTCTCATTGTTTGGTAATTCGCTAACATCTAAAGGTTCTGTGAAGTACAAAAATATAAACACCCAAAGTGCCAATAGCAAACTAATTATAATATGATGTTTTATTAACGGATCAAAGGGGTAAAGTCTTTTCAAATTTCAAGTTTTGAACTATAAAAGTAAGCATTGCTTTTGGAATCGTCAATAAAATTACGTTCTTGTGATTATGTTTGACAAGCGCTACTATTATCTTATTAAAATACAATATTTAGGCTATCGTTTTCATGGTTGGCAAAAGCAACCTGATGTAAAAACGGTTCATTTAATGATAGATCGTACATTAAAGTATATTCTTCAAGACATACGATTTAAGACTTTAGGTGCCGGCAGAACTGACGCTATGGTCTCGGCCAACGAAGCAGCTTTAGAATTATTTATTTACAACGAACCTATTCAAGATTTTGAGGAGTTCTTAGGTTTATTTAATCATAATTTACCTCAAGATATACGTGCTTTATCCATAGAGGAAGTCGATAAAACGTTTAATATTATTCAAGATTCTAAGTTAAAAGAGTACCATTATGTGTTTTCTGAAGGTCAAAAAAATCATCCATTTTGCGCACCAATTCTCACTACAATTCTAGAGCCTCTTGATGTTGATCTTATGAAACAAGGTGCCAAATTATTTGAAGGTACTCACAATTTTAAAACCTATTGTTATCGTGCTACAGATAAAGGTGAGTATATTAGAACTATTGAATCCTCAGAAATAGTTAATAATGATATTTACACGGCTAATTTTTTTCCAGAAAAATCGTATGTTTTTAAAGTGGTTGGAAAAGGGTTTATGAGAAACCAAATCCGACTAATGTTTGGATGTTTAATAAAATTGGGTAGAGGAGAAGTAACACTTGAGTATATAGAAAACACTTTAAAACACGAAAGCACTGAAGTTATGGATTATATTGCGCCAGCTTCAGGATTAATATTACATGCTGTAGATTTTGAATAAAAAAAGAAGGCATTAAATTTTTTATTTAATGCCTTCTTTTGGATTTGTTATGATCATTCTCTTTTCAATAAGAAAAAAATGAATTCAAGAATTAATCAGCCACATGATGTTTTGGCTCTTTATCTAAAAATTTTCCGTTTACAGATTCGCCTAAAATGATCACTTCTTTAGAGCGCTCATACATTTTAATAGCGCGATGCATCTGTAATTTAGTACCACTGTATAATTTTACACCTGATCTTGAGCCTTTGTTTCTAATTTCAATATAAAAACCGTCTTTAAGTGCTGTTGGTCTTGTTGCTGGTCTACCCATAAATAATAAATATAATATCTGTTTATAAATTAGTGCATGATAGGGAAAAATATGATAACTCACAAGTTTATTTTATAACATTTATTAATGTAGTTATCCACGTTGTTAAAATCTGTTTAACAATCAGTACTTTACTAAATAAGTATAGCAATATTTTAAGGCTCAATAATTCAAGCTATTTATAAAACAGCTTGGATATCAGTGGGTAGGTTGTGTTAAAGCAAAAAAATAGACTCGCAATTTGAATAAGGTTAAAACCTATAGTATAAGAGCTAAAGACAATCATTAATCATTACGATATTTGAATTCTAAGAGTGAAAAGTTCGAATTTAAAACTTAAATACTCAAAATTTATTTCAAATAACAATACAAATATATTCAACATGAAAGAGCAATTTAATACAGCACTAAGCAACCTTGTAGATAAATTAATAGGTTGGTTTAATGCTATTATAGAAAGTATTCCTAATTTAATTTTGGCTATTTTGGTTATGGTTGCAGCATATTTTACGGCTAAATATGTCAGCAGATTAGTCATTAGACTTATTGATAAACGTGTAGAGCAGGAGTCTATTAAAGGAGCCATTTCAAGAGTAAGTGCTGTTATTGTTGTGGCTTTAGGTTTATTTATGGCACTAGGTGTTTTAAATTTAGGCAAAGCCTTAACCTCCTTACTTGCAGGTGCAGGTGTTGTTGGTTTGGCTATTGGTTTGGCACTACAAGGTACATTGGCTAATACCTTTGCAGGACTTATATTATCCTTTAGAAAGAAAATACAAATAGGACATTGGGTTGAAACCACAGGATACTCAGGTGAAGTAATGGATATTAATCTTAAAGATTTTACACTTAAGGAAGCAGATAATAATATTGTTATTATTCCTAATAAAACAATCTTAGATAATCCTTTAAAAAACTATTCTTTAACAACAAAAATGAGAGTGTTTATAGAATGTGGAGTAGGTTATGAGTCTGACTTAGAGAAGGTAGAGCAACTTACCAAAGAAGTTATTGCTAATACGTTTGACCAAGTAGAAACTGCCGAAAATGTAGAGTTTTATTATACAGAATTTGGTGATAGTTCTATAAATTATTTATGCCGATTTTGGATAGATGCAGAAAATATGCTCGAAAAATTAAGAGCTAAAACCAAGGCTATTATTGAGATTAAAAAAGCCTATGATAAAGAAGGTATTAACATTCCATTCCCAATTAGAACCTTACAATTTGATAGTAAATTAGATGTTAATACATCTGATATCAAAGAGACTTTTGCTAAGAACTAGTACTAAACATTCAATTGAGTTAAAACTGATAGGATAAGAGCAAAAGGAATGGCATAAGGATAACGATATTTGCTATATATATTAATCACTAAAAACCAAAAATGATGAAGAAATTAAGTTTTTTATTTATAGCCTTATTTAGTTTAAGTATAATCACAACCAGCTGTAGAGAACAAAAATCTACAGGAGATAAAATTGAAGAAGCAGTAGATGACACAGGAGATGCTATTGAAGATGCTGCAGATGATGTTTCGGATGAAGTTGAAGATGTAGTAGACGACAACAAGTAATATTTCTGATATTTATATAAACAAAGCCATCAATTGAGATGGCTTTTTTTATTTTTATACAAAAAAATAATATGAAGAGTTATCCTGTACCTAAAGACGTCTTTACGTTCTTTAAAAAGTTAGAAAAAAACAACGATAGAGATTGGTTTAATACACATAAGCCAGAATTTAAAGCGATTGAAGCTAAAATGAAAATAGCTTATAATCATTTGGGTGAGTTAATGAGTGCACATGATCAGATTGAAAAAATCAAGATATTCAGAATTTATAGAGATGTGCGATTTTCTAAAAATAAATTGCCCTATAAAACCCACTTTGGAGGTTCATTTGCCAGAAAAAAGCCAGAATTAAGAGGTGGTTACTATTTGCATATTCAGCCTAATAACGAATCATTTATTGCTACAGGTTTTTGGGACCCAAACAAAGAAGATCTATTACGTATTAGAAAAGAATTTGAAATGGATGATAGCGAAATCAGAACGATTCTTAATGACAAAACATTCAAGGCTACTTGGGGAAATTTTGTTGGTGATGAACTAAAAACAGCACCTAAAGGTTTTGATAAAGAACACGCAGCTATAGATTTAATAAGAAAAAAACAATTTATATTCACTAAAAAATATACAGATAAAGACGTTCTAGCAGAGGGTTTCCTAAATGATGTTGATGATGCCTTTAAAAAAATTAGACCTTATTTTGACTATATGAGTGATGTCCTTACAACAAACTTAAACGGCGAATCGTTGTTGTAAATTTAAACGGCTTGTAAAACATCAGTTTTAGTAAATACTTGAATACTATCAATTAGTCGTTCCTTAACAATAGTCATCATACGTTTGTTTAAAGAAGATGAATTCTGAATATATAAAGCGTACTCTTCAACCGTAAACTGACCAATAAGCATGCCTTTTACAGCATTTCTGAATTTTGTGTCTTTATGAATCGTATTATCTATATAGGCCAATTGCTTTTCTAAAGAAAGTTCATAAAACACGTTTTTATGTTTCGTAATGTAATTTTTAAAAACGACGATGAGTAAATCGTGTTGAAGTTTTACAATTGGTCGTATCGTTTTATTTTGAAATAACTCTTCAGAACCTATTGTATCATAGATTTTTGCAGATGAAATATTTGGACGAATAGCTAATAAATCTTCGGTTCTAGAAGTCATAATGAGGTTATTAAGGTGAATTCGGAATTAAATTTACTCAATAACTTACCTCGTTTAATTGAAGTGCAATTATCTTGTTAACGTGGTTATTAACAATGGTGATTATTGTATTCAATATTCTAATGCTTTTCTATTTTCAAATAAAGTGATTACACTTATCTTTGAATAAACGCAAATTCATGAAATTCGGAAGTGTCGATAATCCAAGCGATATAGATTTTACTTTACCAGCAGATCATCCAGATACTTTAAAAGTGTTGCAGAACAAACCATCAAAAAGGTGTAATGTCTTTGTTGGTTGTGCAAAATGGAATAAAGCAGATCTAAAAGGATTTTATCCTAGAGGTACTAAAGACGAATTAGAATATTACTCACGTCAATTTAATTCTATTGAACTCAACGCTACATTTTATAGAATATTTCCTCCAGAGCAATTTGCAAAATGGTACGATAAGACTCCTGATAATTTTAAGTTCTTTCCAAAGCTAAACCAAGAAATTAGCCATTGGAAACGGTTGAGTGACGCTATTACGCCTATTGTAGACAATTACCTCTACAGTGCCGTAAATTTAAAAGAAAAGTTGGGTTGTGTGTTTCTTCAAATGCATAACAATTTTGCACCAAAAGACTTTAATCGTGTTGTAAATTTTGCAGAGAGTTGGCCAAAAGAAATTCCATTAGCTATGGAGTTTAGACATACCAATTGGTATAACGACAAAGCCGTAGCCGAAGATTTATATCAACTTTTAGAAGCAAATAATATTTCAAATATTATAGTAGATAGTGCTGGCAGACGCGATATTATGCATATGCGTTTAACAAACTCTAGAGCTTTTGTACGTTATGTTGGAGCTAATCATCAAAGTGATTACGCAAGGTTAGATGATTGGGTAGAACGCTTAAAACTATGGAAAGCTAATGGTATTGAAGAAATAGACTTTTTTGTACATCAAAATATCGAAAAAGAATCACCATTACTTTCTGCTTATTTGATAAAACAATTAAATGCCGAATTGGGGACTCATTTAAAAATCCCAAACGACGATTCAGATAGACAACAAAAACTTTTATAAAAACATATTAAGATGGCTAATAACAACAATAAAAATATGAGATTTCATACAAGAAAATGGGTAAAACCCGAAGATTTAAATCCTAATGGTTCATTATTTGGAGGACAACTTTTAGCATGGATAGATGAAGAAGCTGCGCTTTATACCATCATTCAGTTCGAAAATTCAAAAATTGTTACCAAATTTATATCTGAAATCAACTTTATGAGTTCTGCGGTACAAGGAGATATTGTAGAACTAGGAATTGAGGTACTAAAATTTGGTAAAACATCGCTAACATTAAAATGCGAAGCCAGAAATAAAATGACCAGAGAAACCATACTAACCGTAGATAACATTGTTATGGTTAATTTGGGAGCCGACGGAAAACCTGCACCACACGGTAAAACACAAGTGGAGTATGTTAAAGATAGATTATAAATCTGTTCTTAATTTTTGTTACCTAAAGACAGCTCGTAAATTTCTAAATCAAAATATTTTACAGATGCGAGGACATGGTCAAAGATATCACCTAATATATACTCATAATTTTTCCATCGTTGATCACTACTAAAGGCATAGATTTCCAACGGAATTCCTTGTGAAGTGGGTTCTAGTTGACGCACCATTAATGTCATATCTTTATTTATGGCAGAATGGTTTTCAATATACGTTTGAAGGTATTTTCTAAACACACCAAAGTTGGTTAGGTTTCGTCCGTTAATTAAAACAGACTTATCTATATTGTGTTGTGCATTATAAGTATTTATTTCGGTAGAGCGTGTTTTTAAATACTCTGAAACCAATTGAATCTTGCTAAAACGTTCAATGTCTTCAGCAGATAAAAAGTTAATGGTAGAGGTCTTTATAATCACAGAGCGTTTAATTCGTCGTCCGCCAGAATCCATCATACCTCTCCAGTTCTTAAACGAATCTGAAATTAAGGCATAAGTAGGAATTGTTGTTATTGTTTTATCCCAGTTTTGAACTTTTACAGTGGCTAAATTAATTTCAATAACATCACCATCAGCACCATATTTCTCAAAGGTAATCCAATCTCCAATCCTTACCATATCGTTTATAGAGACTTGGATGCTGGCTACAAAACCTAAAATGGTATCTTTAAAAATTAAGATTATAACAGCAGAAGCAGCACCTAATGTCGTCGCAAATTTTATAAAAGAGACACCTGTTATAATGGCTAAAATTGAAAATAAGCCAAGAAGCCAAGCAAAAATCATAAAGACTTGTACATAACTATCAATAGGCTTGTCTTTGTAATTAGGTAATGTTTTAAGGTAATCTTTAATAGAACTTAAAAAACTTCTTATAATTTGAAGGGTGAGTACAATGGTAATAATCACCAAGGTTTTTTCGATAATAATATTGGCAGTTTCAAAATCTGAAAATACCTGAGGTACAAATTCAATTAAGATTAACAACGGAATTACATGCGCTATATTTCTTGGTAATTTGTTAGTGATTAGTATATTGTCAAAATCTGTTTTGGTACGTTTAGCTACACTTGCCGAGAACCTCCAAAGTAGACGTTTGGTAATATAGTCAACAATAAAGGCTAAAATTAAAAGTGCCAGGAGAAGTCCAAGCATATTAAGATACTTTGCTGTATCTTCAGATAAGCCATTTTCTATTAAAATATCGTATAAGATGTGTTTAATATTAAGCACGTTTAGACTTGTTTAAGTATTTTTTTTCAATATAAAAAGTTCCAAAAGGAATAATAGAAGCCAATAAAACAATCCAAAATGTTCTTGTTGGCCATTTCATGTCTGAGCTAATTAAAACGGCTATTACAACATAAGCCATAAATAAAATACCGTGTGGCATTCCTAATATTTTCACATATTGTGGGTCTTCATATAAATACTTTATTGGAGTAGCAATAAACAATAATAAGATATAGGAAACACCTTCTAGTAAAGCCACAATTCTAAAAACAGGCAATAATTTTAGCATGATATTAAATTTTGTGCAAAAATACTTTAGAATTAAGTAATAAGAGAAGATTTTAACAGCTTTTAAGAAATTTGATAAAACTAAAATTCTATTATTTATATTTAGCAATATCTTTAATCTATTAGCATTTTAATTCATGAGAAAAACTTTAACACTAACACTCTGTTCATTCATCTTATTGTCTTGTGCAACAGCGCAAACGGCAAGCAAGAAAAAAACAAAAAACAACACAGCACAGGTAAAAACACAACCATCTAAAAAAAGTAATGAAAAAATAAAAGATTACGATAAAGTCATTACAAAACAAGCCATTTCAGATGAAGGGCTGTTTGATGTGCATTTAGTGGGAGAGAAGTACTATTTTGAAATCCCAATGGCATATTTAAATACAGATATGTTGTTGGTAAGTCGTTTTTCTAAATTACCTTCAAACTTAGGTGGTGGTTATGTAAATGCTGGTACAAAAACCAATACACGTATGATTAATTGGGAGCGTTTTAAAGATAAAATTCTCATTAAAGAAAAATCATCTAGCGCTGTTGCTGCAGATAGTTTACCTATTAACGTATCTGTAAAGTCTAATAATTACGAGCCCACCTTATATGCTTTTGACATTGCTGCGTTTTCTAAAGATTCTTCTGCTGTAGTTATAGATGTAACCAGCTTTTATGGATCAGATGTGAAAGCTATTAGTGGATTATCGTCAAGATTAAGATCGACTTACAAGGTTAAGAATTTAGATAAATCAAGAAGCTTTATCAATTCGGTTAAGAGCTTCCCAGAAAATATAGAAGTTATACAAGATTTTACCTATAACGCTTCAAACCCTCCAGTAAATACAGGAGATGAAACCATTAGTATACAAATGAATCAATCTATGATTCTTTTGCCAGAAACGCCAATGCAACCACGACTTTATGATGATCGTGTAGGTTGGTTTACTTTAAGTAAATACGACTACAGTAGCGAAGAATTAAAATCGGATAGAAAAACTTATTTAAGACGTTGGAAATTAATCCCTAAAGATATTGAAGCTTATAATAGAGGAGAGTTAGTTGAACCTGTAAAACCTATTGTTTATTATTTAGACCCAGCAACTCCAATGAAGTTTAGGTCGTATATGAAAGAAGGTATAGAGCTTTGGCAAAAAGCTTTTGAAGCTGCTGGATTTAAAAATGCAATTATTGCAAAAGATCCACCAACTAAAGAAGAAGATCCGGATTTTAGTCCTGAAGATATTAGATATTCTGTAGTAAGATATGTAGCGAGTACCACAAGAAATGCCACAGGACCAAGCGTCTCAGATCCAAGAAGTGGTGAGATTATTGAAAGTGATATTATTTGGTATCATAACCATTTACGTTCGTACCGTAACCGTTACTTATTAGAAACTGGTGCAGCAAATCCGTTAGCAAGAACCTTAAATACTCCAGATGAAGAAATTGGTGAAATGATGAAAATGGTTATTGCTCATGAGGTTGGTCATACTTTGGGTTTACCACATAATATGAGTGCAAGTTACGCTTATGATGTAGAAAGTTATAGAGATGGTGCGTTTACGCAAAAATATGGTATTGCAGCAACCATTATGGATTATGCTCGATATAATTATATAGCGCAACCTGGAGACGAAAATATAAGATTTATAAGACAGTTAGGGCCTTACGATGAATACGCAATTAATTATGGGTATAGATATATTGACGGAGCAAAATCTGCAGACGATGAAAAAGCCATATTAAATGGTTGGGTGATGGAAAAGGCAGGTAATCCTATTTACAAATTTGGAGGTCGCGGTAGTTATGATCCTACAGCACAAACGGAAGATATAGGAAACAATAGTATTAAGGCGAGTACATATGGACTTAAAAATTTAAAAATAGTCGCTAAAAATTTACCAAGTTGGACAAGTGATCAAACAGATAATTATGAAGACTTAGAAGAGCTTTATGGTGAAATGCTTAGCGTATGGAGTCGATATATTGGTCATGTGGTTACACATGTTGGTGGAGTAGTAGAAGAAACTAAAAATCCGTCACAAGGAGGCATGGTTTATAATCCTGTATCTAAAACATATCAAAAGTCGGCAATACAATGGTTGCATAAAAACGCATTTGAAACTCCAACATGGCTAATTGATAAATCTATACTTCAGAATATAAATTATGCTGGTTATACAGATCGCATAAGAAGTTTACAGTCTAGACATTTAAATAATTTATTGCATTTTGAACGTTTAGGAAGGCTAATAGATCATAATGCAATGGATGCTAATAGTTATTCGGCTTTAGAAATGTTAAGAGATTTACGTTCAGGAATATGGTCTGAAGTAGATTCAGGATTGAATGTTTCAGTTTTTAGACGTAACTTGCAGCGTGTGTATTTAGATGCTATGGCAAATTTAATGACCAAAGATTTAGATCCAAATCGCAGCAGACAGTATTACAATGTTAACCAGTCTGATGTTAGAGCTCTGGTTAGAGGTGAGTTAAATATAGTAAAGCGTATGCTTACTTCAGCTTCAAAAACTAATGTAAACACAGAAACCAAATACCATTATAGAGATGGTATCGAACGAATTAATTTAATTTTAGACCCAAAATAATCATGAAAAAAATTATTTATTTAGCCTTACTTCTATGTTTTTCTGCAACAACCATTACAAGTGCGCAATCAAAACCAAGTCAAAAGGAAATATTTGCTTCAACATATCACAGCTCTAAAACAGCTATTAAAGCACAACAATATCAATTTGTAGGTTTAGTTGTTTATAACAATAAAGAAAGACAAAGGTTAGAAGCAGATTCTAATACGCTAAAAATTGAGTCTGATAATATTAGCGGAACACTAAGCTCATTAGGTACTTACACATTTTTAACAGATACCTCAAAGAATAAAATCACAAATTATAAAGCGTCTTTTAATGATGATGCACAAGAAATTGTGATTGAGTTTAATGTAGGTGAAGCTAAGTTTCATATTAATGTTAAAGCTAATGGCAATGCTTTTTTAACCTTAAAGTCTGGTGTTAATAATATTACTCAAACAGGAAAGATTGAAAGGATATAAGTTGTATCTTTGCAACTAGTTTATTGAAAATATACTACACAAGTAACTTTTTTCTTAAGTTATTTTACTAGATTTTAATACGATTCATTGTTAAGTTAATTAACTTGTCTGCATTAGCAATATTTTCATGAGCACACACATATTAATTTTTAAAACAACGAATGGCTAAATCACAACAAACTTTTAGTAAAAGCGAAAAAGAAAAAAAGAGATTAAAAAAGAGAGAGGATAAGCGTAAGAAAATGGAAGCGCGTAAACTCGAGAAAGAAGAAAATGGAACAGGTGGTATTCCTTTGGCTTATGTAGATCATAACGGAAACCTTACAGATACACCTCCAGATCCTTCTATGAAGGTTAAAGTAAAAGCAAAAAATATTGTTATAGGTATTCCTACAAAAGAAGAATCTGACGAAGATCCGTTTGATCCAATTAGAAACGGGAAAGTATCTTTCTACGACAGTTCAAAAGGTTTTGGTTTTATTATAGATACAGAAACTAACGAAAAGCACTTTACACACGTCAGTGGTATTATTGATGAAATTGCAGAAAACGACAAGGTTACTTTCGAGTTAGAGAAAGGACAACGTGGTATGAATGCCGTTAGAGTAAAACTAGTTAAATAGTATACCTTAAATATCATATATAGAACCATCATAATTAATACTTATGATGGTTTTTTTATACTTCTTTTTTATGCATCCACAAATAATAACAATTGAAAGCAAAATAGTCGTTGGAATAAAAAGTGCTATGCATCATAGTGAGTTTGATAATATTGTTGCCTTATGGAAACGTTTTATGCCAAGACATAGAGAAATTCACAATAGGTTGAATAACGAATTTATAGCGTTACAAGTTTATGATGATTTTAATACTATAGAAAAACCATTTGATATTTGGGCTTGTGTCGAAGTTAAAAACTTAGATCACATACCAGAAGGTATGAAGTCGTTTACAATTCCTAAAGGTATGTACGCATTGTGTCTTCATAAAGGCATGGATGCTTCTAAAACCTATGAGCAAATCATGAAGAAATGGTTACCACATTCTGGATACACAATTGATAATAGACCACATTTTCAAATTATGGGCGAAAAGTATATAAATGGAAGTCCGGATTCTGAAGAGGACTTTTATGTTCCTGTAAGATGAATTAAAAATTAACTCTAAAATCACAACCTACCTTATAATTACTACAACCAAAAGCTGTTTTGCCTTGTAGTATTTTCCCTGTTTTACACTTAGGACAAACATCACCGGCTTTAATTGTTGGTTTTTTTACGGTTTGCTTTGGTTCAAATTTTAATTTAAAATCAGTATCAAAACGTAATAAACCTTCCTGAGAGCTGCCTTCAATTTTAAAGCCTTTTAAGTTTACAGTAGATCCTTTAGTTAATAATCTAATAAATTGTTTTTCAGAAATTTTCTTGTCACCAAAACTAAAGGGTAAGGTAAAATCGCAAGATTTTCCATAAAGGTTACAGCCATAAGCCGATTTCCCTTTTAATAAAGAACCCGTTTTACATTTAGGACAAGAATTACCCACTAATGATTGGGACTTTGATTTCGTTTTTGCTTTCGATTTTGGTTTTCCTACAGGTTTATTATTTACCGCCGAAATTCGAGTTTGTACCTTTTCACTTCGGACTTCATAAACTAAGGCATCAACCATGCGTTTCATTCCTCTAATAAAAGCACTTGCGCTAAACTCACCTTTTTCTATATCTTTTAATTGCTTTTCCCAAGAACCCGTAAGTTCGGCAGATTTAAGCAATTCATTCTGAATTGTATCAATAAGTTGAATTCCTGTTACCGTTGGTAATATCTGTTTTTTATTTCGCTTTATATATTTCCGTCTAAACAGTGTTTCAATAATATTGGCTCGTGTAGATGGACGTCCAATACCATTTTCTTTCATTAAATCTCTAAGCTCTTCATCTTCAACTTGCTTTCCTGCGGTTTCCATTGCTCGTAGGAGAGTCGCTTCTGTATATTGATTTGGTGCTTTTGTCTGTTTCTCTATAAATGAAGGTTCATGAGGTCCTTTTTCACCTTTTACGAAAGTAGGCAGTAAGGCATCCTCTTTTTTGTTGGACTTTTCTGACTCAAAAACAACACGCCATCCTTTAGATAAAATTTCTTTTCCTGTGGTTTTAAAGTTAACATCAGCCGCTTTTCCTATAACTGTGGTGTTTGATACTTTACAATCGTCATAAAAAACAGCTATAAAACGCTTTACAATAATGTCGTAAACTTGTTGCTCATTGTATTGCAAATGGGTTTGCATTCCGGTTGGAATAATAGCATGGTGATCTGTTACTTTCTTATCATTAAAAACACGAGAAGATTTCTTTATTTTTTTAGTTAAAAGAGGTGTTATAAGAGTCGAATAATCAGTTAGTTTAGATAATATGTTTTTTACTTTAGGATATACATCATCAGGTAAAAAAGTGGTATCAACTCTAGGGTAGGTTACCGCTTTTTTTTCATATAATTTCTGAGCTATTTTAAGCGTATCGTCTGCCGAAAATCCAAATTTCGTATTACAATAAACTTGCAATCCTGTTAAATCAAACAGTTTTGGTGCGTATTCTGTCCCTTTCTTTTTAGTGGTGGATACAATCTCAAATTCGTGTTCTTTGACTTTATTAGCTAAAATTTCACCATCTTCCATTTTAAGAAAACGGCCTTCCTCATAACTAAAAAGGGTAGCTCTATATAATGTTTGTAATTCCCAATACGGTTGTGGTACAAAGTTTTCAATTTCCTTAAACCGATTTACAAGCATTGCCAAGGTTGGTGTTTGCACACGTCCTACAGACAGTACTTGCTTATAACCTCCATGTTTTACCGTATATAAGCGTGTGGCATTAATACCTAAAAGCCAATCTCCAATAGAACGCGAAAAACCAGCATAATACAGGTTGTCATAATTTTCTGAAGGCTTTAAATTCTTAAATCCTTCTTTTATAGCTTCAGTAGTTAACGACGAAATCCATAGCCGTTCTACTTTTCCTTTATAGTTAGCTTTATTAATTACCCAACGTTGAATTAATTCTCCTTCTTGGCCAGCATCACCACAGTTAATGACAACATCTGCTTTATCAAATAAACTTTTTACAATCTTGAATTGCTTTTTTATACCATCATTGTTAGCCACCTTAACCTCAAACTTTTCAGGAAGCATAGGTAAGTTGTTTAAATCCCAACTTTTCCAATAAGGTTTATAGTCGGCGGGCTCAAATAAGGTACAAAGATGCCCAAAAGTGTATGTCACAGCATAGCCATTGCCTTCATAGTAGCCATCACGTTTTGTGGTAGCTCCTAGTACAGAGGCAATTTCTCTAGCAACACTTGGTTTTTCGGCAATACAGACTTTCAATTAAAATGAATTTAATGAGTGCGAAAATACAGAAATTTATAAATGAAAAGGCTATTTTTTTAGAGTTCTAAAACTAATTTTTGCCCAATTTTTAATGGAGACGATTGTTTAATGGAGTTGGTTTTGCAAAGTTGTGATACAGACATATTATTTCGTCTCGAAATGCCATAAAGCGTATCTCCCTTTTTTACCACATACACTTTAGGAGGCTTAATTAAACTAACCAATGCAGCTTCATCGGCAGATTTAATAACTTTTACTTTACTGACACGCCTTGAGTTGTGAAACCTAGCATGCGTCCACTTTTGTGTCACCCAAACTTGTTGTGATCTGATGGCATTTTTAGATGAAAAATCTAAAAGGTATTCCGGATGAATGTATTCACCTTTATAGCTTAATTCCAGATGTAAATGGCTTCCTCTAGAATTCCCCGTATTTCCACCTTTACCTATATACTGACCCTTATAAATTGTATCGTTAGCTTTAACACCAATGTGTGATAAGTGTGCGTATGTAGATTCTAAGCCATTAAAATGGCGTACAACAATTACATTTCCAAACCCATTTGCATATTTTGCAAAACGTACAATACCATCTAATATCGTTACTACAGTATCTCCAGTTACCAAATCAATATCAATACCTTTATGAGGTCGCCCTCTGCGCCAACCATATCGTGATGTAACGACTTTTTTATGAGGAACAGGAGAGGCATAAGTGCTATCTGTAAAACTTAATTCAATTGGAAACTCTTGGATGGTATTGGCATAAGGATTGTAAAGTGTCGTATCCCAATGTTCAGCTTTAATATCTACAACTTCGGCTTTTTTTGTTATTAGAGGTATTTCAATAGCTTCAATAACAACCCGTTTAAATTTAGTTGTTTGTAATTCTATTTTTAAAGACTTAGAAATTGAATCTTCTTGGGCGAATGTTTGAATTGTACAGTAGAAAAATGTGATACAGAAAACAATGTATTTCATAGAGGGCAAATAATCTAACAAACTTTGGAAACGTAAATATATAATAAATATTATTTGAAAATTAAATTTTTGAAAGTCCTGCGAATTTTTCTAACAAAAAAATCGTTTTCATAAAATTGAATAGGTATCTATTGTTCTGAGACTTTTTTTGTGAACCAAAGTGTTGTAAATTTGCAACTTCTAAAAAGTTAACCCGAAACTAAATTTATGTCTGTAACAAATCAAGCAGTTCAAGAAAAAAAAACCGATAAAGAATTATACGACTACCAACAAGGAGCCATAAGCCAAATTTTCGAAAAGTTTGACACAGAGCGCGAAGATTATCACTTGTTATACCAATTACCAACAGGTGGTGGAAAAACAGTAATTTTCTCTGAAATTGTACGTCAATACCTTAAAAATCACAAAAAGAAAGTAGTGATTATGACGCACAGAGTAGAACTTTGTAACCAAACGTCTAAGATGTTGGATGGTTTTGGTGTGACAAATAAAGTGGTCAATAGTAAGGCAAATTTAGATGATCAAGGAGACTATTCTTGTTTTGTGGCCATGGTTGAAACCTTAAATAATAGACTAAACGATGACATGTTAGATATTTCTGATGTTGGTTTAGTAATTATTGATGAGGCGCATTACAATTCATTTACCAAACTTTTTAAGTTTTTTGAAAAATCGTTTATTCTTGGAGTAACTGCAACGCCTTTAAGTTCAAATAAGGATTTGCCAATGAAGGATAATTACGATGAACTTATTACAGGTGAAACGATTGAGAATCTTATAGAAAATGAGTTTTTGGCAAGAGCAGAGACTTATGCATACGATATGGGATTAACGTCTTTAGAAGTGGGTTCTAATGGAGATTATACCGTAAAATCGTCTGAAGATTTATACTCTAGTCCGGCAATGTTGCAAAAACTAATTGATGCGTATAAAAAACATTCGCTAGGGAAGAAGACCTTAATCTTTAATAATGGTATTAACACGTCTATTAGTGTGTATTATGCATTTAAAGAAGCAGATTTACCAATTATGCACTTGGATAACACCGCGACAAAGAAACAACGTAAGCAAATTTTACAATGGTTTCATGAAACTCCAGATGCTATATTAACATCGGTAAGTATCTTAACTACGGGATTTGATGAGCCAACTATTGATACCATTATCTTAAACAGAGCAACCAAATCCTTGACATTATATTACCAAATGATTGGTCGTGGGTCTCGTATTTTAAATAATAAATCGAAATTTACAACTATAGATTTAGGAAACAACCTGTATAGATTTGGACCTTGGGGTGCAGATTTAGATTGGCAATTAATCTTTAAATCGCCAAACTGGTATGCAGATCGTATTAAGGATGATGAAGCGATTGAATCAAACTTTAAACACGATTTATCCGATGAAATCAAAGAAGAATTCTCTAAGTCTGAAGAGACTTATTTTGATATTAAGCAAACGTACAAAGATGCTGTAGATAGTGGAGAATCTTCAAAAGTAGTACTTGAACGTTCTATAGAGCAACACGCTAAAATCTGTATAGAAAATAGTGAAGATGTTTACGATGCTTTGGCATTAGCGAAACTATTAAAGGACGATATCAATCAACGTATTGAAACTTATGCCAAATGTATCAGTAGAAGTACGTATAATTTCTTGAAATGGTTAAAGGACGACTACCAAAAGAAATTAAACTCGTATTTAAGAACTAATTTTGATGAGAAATTTGAAGAAATCCACGGATTTCCTCCTGAGGATTAAAGGTTTATAATAAACAGAATTAAATTGATTTTGTATTATAAAATAGCGTAGTTTCGCGCCTTATTTTAAAACACTATAAATGAAACGTATTAATCAATACAAAAAGCTTTTTTCTGTAGAAGATTCAATTAATCTTAAAGATTTAAAAAAGACCTATAGAAACTTAGTTAAAGAATGGCATCCAGATAAATTTCAAGATGGTGACGCCGGACAGGAAGAAGCTGAATTAAAGAGTGTTGAAATCATTGATGGGTATCATTTTTTAGTGAGTATTGCGCCAGAAACTAAAGCTGCAAACCTTGAAGAATATACTGCTACTATTACAGATTCTAGCATTTTAGATTTTCAGCATAAAGGACAGCTTTTAGAAATTACATTTTTAGATGGCAGCACTTATGAGTATTTTGGTGTTCCTAAAGGAGTTTTTATTAAATTCTTAAATTCAGATAAACAAATGCGTTTTGCAAGACGAAGTATTTTCAATTCGTATTTGTACAGAAAATCTAAAAAAGAGCTTCAGGAAGCATAGAAAAGAGTAGACTTAGTATAAAATATAGTTATGAGCAACGAAAATTCCGATACAAACGAAGACATTTCAATCCATGAGATTGAAAACTGTATTTCTATATTAGAACGATTAGTTGCTAATACAAATCAAATTTTTGAAATTCCTAAAGCCCAACGTACGGCTTTAATCAAAGCATCAGGACAATTATCACGTCCAAGTAGAGAGGAATTTTCGCGACGTAAAAAAGACGCCAAAAAAGCAGCAAAACGTAAGCAAGCGGCTAGAGATAAAAATGCTAGAAAAGTAACAGGTATCAGAAGTGCAAGAGAAGCACATATTTTTGTAGCTCCTAAATTGTTACCTGAAGCCGATTTAAAAGCTAAAGAAAAGTTAGAATTAGAATCTCCAAGAAACTGCTACGTTTGTAAAACCCTTTTCACCAAGTTACATCATTTTTATGATACCATGTGTGAAGAGTGTGGCGATTTTAACTATGCCAAACGTTTTCAAACGGCAGATGTTAAAGGTCAAGTTGCTGTCATTACAGGGTCGCGTTTAAAAATTGGATACCATATCACCTTAATGTTATTACGTGGTGGCGCCACAGTTATTGCAACCACACGTTTCCCTGTAGATTCTGCCTTGCGTTTTTCTCAAGAAGAAGACTTTACAGAATGGGGCCATCGTTTAAAGATTCACGGTCTTGATTTAAGACATATTCCTAGTGTAGAAATTTTCTGTAACTTTATAGAACAACGCTACGAAAAACTAGATATTCTTATTAATAATGCAGCACAAACCGTAAGACGACCAGCAGGTTTTTACAGTCATTTAATGCCAAACGAAGAACGCCCAATAGAAGAGTTACCTAAGTTTGCACGCGATTTACTAAACGATCATACCGAATGTTTACAAGAGTTACAACAATTAACTTCTGGAGCATCTTCTAATAAAAATATGCCAGTAACTTGGCATGGACCAGAACCAGGTATTGGTTTAAGAGCGTCTGCTAAATTATCGCAGATTCCGTATAGTTTTGATAATACTTTAGTAGCTCAAGAAGTCTTTCCAGAGGGAAAATTAGATGCCGATTTACAACAAGTGGATTTAAGAAAAACCAACAGTTGGAGATTAAAACTAGGTGAAATTGAAACCACAGAAATGATTGAAGTACAGCTTGTCAATTCTGTAGCACCATTTGTTTTGTGTAATCGTCTATCTGAAGTAATGAAGAAAGAGAATACAGGTAAGAAGCACATTATCAATGTTTCAGCCATGGAAGGGAAGTTTCATTCTTTTTTTAAAGAAGACCGTCACCCACATACCAATATGGCCAAAGCCGCTTTAAATATGTTAACGCATACCGCTGCTGGTAGTTTAGCTAAAGAAGGTATCTATATGAACGCTGTGGATACAGGTTGGGTAACTGACGAAGATCCTGCGGAATTAGCAAAACGAAAACAAGAATTACACGATTTTCAACCACCTTTAGATATTGTTGATGGTGCAGCACGTGTACTGGATCCTTTATTTGATGGTATTAATACAGGTAAACATTGGTCTGGTAAATTCTTAAAAGACTACCGACCTATTAGTTGGTAATTACACTTCAAACATTATCTAAATTTTAATTTTGTACTTAAATTTTCGGATTATCCAAAGTACAAATTACCTTTGCAACATAATAAAAGACTATGGCATCATTTTCAGAATTAGGAATACATAAGAATTACATCAAAGGTTTAAAAGAACTTAATATTGTAAATCCTACAGAGATACAAGAAACCGTAATTCCTATTTTATTAAAATCTAAAACCGATTTAATAGGATTAGCACAAACCGGAACGGGTAAAACAGCAGCCTTTGGCTTACCTGTGTTACACGCTATTGATACTAATAACTCTGACGTACAAGCTTTAATTATTGCGCCAACACGTGAATTAGTACAACAAATACAAAAGCAACTCTTTAGATTTACAAAGTATATTGACCAAAAGATTTTTGCTGAAGGTGTTTATGGAGGTGAAAAAATTGACAAACAAATTAAAGCCTTAAAAAGAACCACACATATTGTTGTGGCAACACCAGGGCGTTTACTTGATTTGGTAGAACGTGGTGATGTCGATATTTCTAAAGTAAAGATTTTAGTCTTAGATGAAGCTGATGAAATGCTAAGCATGGGCTTTAAAGAAGATTTAACTAAAATCCTTAAATTCAATACGTCTAAACGTAATACGTGGTTGTTTTCAGCAACGATGCCAGAAGAAATTAAGCGTATTGTAAAAACGTATATGTCTCCAGATGCAGTTAAAATAGAAGTGAATAAAAATGCTTTAGTTAACGAAAACATTTCTCATCATTATGTAAATACGTCTATCAAAGACAAGCTCAATATGATTATTCGCATCTTAGACAAGCGTCAAGATGAAAGAGGTATTATTTTTTGTAAAACCAAAGCCGGTACACAAGCATTGGCACATCAATTACAGCAAGAAGGTTTTGCTGTTGGTGCCTTAGAAGGTGATATGCAACAAAAGGAGCGCGATAAAGTGATGCGTGCTTTTAAAAACGAAAGTTTACAAGTTTTAATTTCTACAGATGTTTCTGCACGAGGTATTGATGTTAATAATCTCGCTTTTGTATTGCATCATCAATTACCAGAGCATTTAGATTATTACACGCACCGAAGTGGAAGAACCGCAAGAGCTGGTAAAACAGGGCAGTCTATTGCTTTAATTATTCCTGGCGAAATGCAGAAGGTATTAGAGGTACAAAAAGCTTTAGGAATTACGTTTAAAGAACTTACAATGTAAAAATAGAGTTCACTAAGCTTTTAAACTAAAACCAAACGTTTTAATTTTTGATGGAATTTTATCAAAAAGCATAAGGACTAAAGGTTTGTTTTAAATTAGTGTAGTTCTTAAAACTCTTCAAATTCATAATACAGCACTTTCATATTTTAGTATTATATTGTGTCTTTAATTAATTAACACACAATTTTAATACACATGAAATCATTTTCAATAGAAGATATAAACGCCATTGTACAAGGTGAAGTTATAGGTGAAACCACCAATAAAATAAAAGGATTAGAACAAATTCAAAAAGCAAACGAAAACCAAGCAACCTTTATTGGTAATCGGAAGTTTGCTGGTTTATGGGCTACTTCTAAAGCAAGTTTAGCCATTGTTAATGATAATATAGATATTGATCCTGGAGAGAACCGTGTGTTTATTAAAGTTAAGAATGCCGATTTGGCCATGGCTAAATTGTTAGAGACGTTTACTCCAAAACCTCCACATTTTGATACCGAAATTCATCCTTTAGCCACCATTGATAAGTCTGCTAAAATAGGGGAAGGCACTAAAGTAGGTGCTGGTTCTTATATTGGTAAAGATGTGGTTTTAGGAAGTAATGTTATTATTTACCCTAACGTGACTATTTTAGATGAAACAACCATAGGAGATCACACTGTAGTTTGGTCTGGTACTGTGATTAGAGAGCGTTCTGTAATTGGCAGCTATTGTATTTTTCATAATAATGTGAGTATTGGAGCTGATGGTTTTGGCTATCGTCCGAGTGATGATGGTAGAGGCTTAGTAAAGATTCCACATATTGGAAATGTGGTTATTGGTAATGCTGTTGAGATTGGAGCTAATTCTTGTGTAGATCGTGGTAAATTTAGTTCTACGATTATTGGTGACGGATGTAAGATTGATAATTTGGTTCAAATAGCACATAACTGTGTGCTAGGACGTTCTTGTATTATGGCAGGAAGCTCAGGACTAGCGGGTTCTGTAACCTTAGGAGATGGAGTTATTATTGGAGGTTCTGCCTCTATTAAAGATCATACTACTATTCATTCAGGAGCTACTGTAGGAGCAGGCTCTGGCGTAATGAATGATGTCGCTGCAGGGAAAACGGTATTAGGTTATCCTGCTGTAGACTCTAGAGAAATGCTAAAACAATGGGTGGCGCTTCGTAAGTTGGCTAGGTAATTAGTTAGCTATTAGCGACAGTATAAGCTCAGAAATTATATACATATATTGACGTCAGTTTGAATGCGGTTCCTTTTTAGGATTTCATTCTAACTGACGTTATTTTTTGCAATACACTTAAGCAGATTTCTGTTCTACATTTTGTTTTAAATGTAATAAACCAGCGACCATACCATCTAATTCGTGTTCTAAGAAGTTAGCGTTTCTTTTGCTAAATCCTTTAATGGTATTGGAGTATAGTTCTACACCACAATGCTTTATACAAACACTATAAGTGTCATTTTCTGCATCTAATTTTACTGAAGTTCTGTAATCGCTTGACACTAATAACCAGTAACATAAACTATTAATCTGGTTAAACAAAGAGAATTTTGTTTCCATAATATTTAGATTTAATAGATAGAGGGAGATCTACAGCAAAGGTATGTGCAAAGCTATTTGGACTCAAACTTGTTTGTTGTAGGGATTGGTTTTATCGGTAAGCTGTATTTAATCGCTTATAAATCCGATAATTAGCAGTATTTAATTTGTGGCATCATATTTGAATACTATTAAGTAATTATTAAAATTAAATATAATACAATGAGTAAAGGAACAGTAAAATTCTTCAATGATGCTAAAGGTTTTGGTTTTATCACCGAAGAAGGTTCAAACAAAGAACATTTTGTCCACATTTCTGGATTAGTCGATGAAATTCGTGAAGGCGATGACGTAGAATTTGATCTTACAGAAGGCAAAAAAGGTTTAAACGCAGTAAATGTAAAAGTTATCTAATATATATTACTTAACCTAAATTATGGAAGCTCATCACTATGTGATGGGCTTTTTTACGTTATAAGCGTTCTGTTTTAAGTGTGTCTTTCAATACCATTAAGATTATTATTAAATGCGGTAATGTATGGTTAGTGTTCTTTTTAATTTTATAACATTAAGACGCTTAAAAATTAAGTTGAATATTAAAAAACAAATACAAGATGTTAAAACCAAGACAGCAAACACCAGACTTAAAGATTAATTTAGTTAATGGAGCAGAATGGGAGCTAAGTAAACAGCAGCCTGAAGCCTTTACATTACTTATTGTTTACAGAGGTCTTCACTGTCCGGTGTGTAAAACATACTTAGAAACGTTACAGAGCAAATTATCTAAATTTCAAGATTTGGGAGTTAAGGTTATCGCTGTAAGTAGTGATACTGAAGCCAAAGCAAAACAAACCTATAAGGAATGGGCTATTGCTGATGTCCCTTTAGGTTATGCGTTTCCTATAGCAGAAGCACGTAAATGGGGATTGTTTATATCTAAAGGTATTAAGGATGAGCCTGATACATTTATAGAACCAGGATTGTTTGTTATACGACCAAATCAGGAGTTGTATTGTGCGTCTATACAGACGATGCCGTTTGCACGACCAGGATTGGATGATGTGATTAATGCCATCAAATTTGTATTGGATAAGGATTATCCGGCTAGAGGTGAGGCTTGATTTTAGGTGGTAGGTGGTAGGGATTAGGTGTTAGGTGGTAGGTGTTAGGGATTAGGTGTTAGGGATTAGGTGTTAGGTGTTAGGGATTAGGTGGTAGGTGGTAGGAGGTAGGGATTAGGTAAATTAACGACATTGGATTTCATGAGTGAAACACAAAATTTTAAGATTCAACATTTGCCACGTTTATTAGTAGCTGCTGGTAAATCATGGTTTGATGGTGCACCGTTTCAGCGTAGTGCTATTGTGGCGTATTATGCGGTGTTGTCCTTACCGGCTTTGGTGATTATTATTTTAAAAGTAGTTGGTAGTTTTTGGGGTGAAGATATTGTACAAGGGGAGTTGCTTAGTGAAATTTCGAGAGCTATTGGTCCAGATGCGGCTGACGCAATTAGAACTATGATTGCCAATCAAAGTGGCGCGAAAACCTCTGTTTTTGCTACTGTTATAGGTATTGGTACGTTGCTTTACGGTTCTACAGGTGTGTTTTTTCAGTTACAGTCTGCTTTAGATACCATTTGGGAACAAGAACCCTCTTATAAAAACGATGTTGTTGCAACTTTAATGAGTCGAGTAAAAAGTTTTGGTTTTATACTTATTTTAGGTTTTTTATTGTTGACTAGTTTTATACTGACCTCTCTATTAAGTACGTTTAGCAAGCAATTGAATCGGTTTTTGCCAGATAATCTCTTTGATTATGTGTTTGTAGTTGACTTTTTAGTATCGGTAGGATTCATTTATATTTTATTTGCTACGATGTTTAAATATTTACCTTCAGCTAAGATATCATGGCCGTCTGTAAGAGTAGGAGCTGCACTAACCACTTTGTTTTTTCTCATAGGTAAATATTTGTTAGCCCTCTATTTTAATACTATGGAACCAGGATCTACATACGGAGCTGCAGGTTCTATTATACTTATTATGCTTTGGGTATCTTACTCGAGTTTGATTTTATTATATGGTGCACATTTTACCAAAGCCTATGCTGATGATTATGTTTCAGGAGATTACATAACTGGAAAGGATTAGAATTTGATGTCTTTATAGGTGCTGTTTTTATAATCCTTAACATTTATAAAACGTATTTTTGTTTCTAATAGCTGTCATAATTGCTGTAAAATGGTTAGTTTTGCCGCACATAGAAGCATTGGTATTATAATTGGATACGAAAGAAAACTAATTCATGCTTATTTTGAATAAAAACAATTACTGTGTTAAAACTATTAAAGAAATTATTTTCATCTCATAAAGGAACGGCTCAACAAGAAGGCACCGTTAAATTTTTCAACTATGCAAAGGGGTTTGGTTTTATAACCATTACAGATTCTGGTGAGGAAATCTTTGTACATAAGTCTGATCTTAAAACAAGAATTAAACAAGGTAACAAGGTTTCGTTTAATGTTGAAAAAAGTGATAAAGGACCAGTTGCTGTAAATGTGAGCAAGATTTCTAAATAAGTTATAGGAATCGTATAGGCCTTTATTTTTATTTATTTCCCAGAATACATAAGTTATACTTGATACTTTATTAGAAGTAAGGCAGCTCTAATGGTTTTAAATACTATTTTACATAATATAAATTATAGGACAAACTAGGTTTAAGACTTATATAGTAATCATTTGGATATTTAGTTGATTATAGGCGTTTATGTATATGCGGTATATTTTCCGTATTTGAGTATTTGTACGGTTTATTTCTTTTTAAGCGATTCTCAGGACGCTTAAAACTTTTGGTTTGTTGTGATTCTAATTATTACACTTCAGTTTCTTGTAGACGTTTTATGGTGTCTTTATAGTTTGATAAACAAATCAAGTAAATATGTTTTGAATTTGTAGTGTCTTACATCTGTTATACCGTTTATAATGTTTTGATTTCGTGTTTAACTAGATACACAGCTTATCCGAGTGTTATCTGAAGGACACCCGACGCATACCCGAATGAGACCCGAAGGAACTACGGGTGAACCTCATATTTGATATGACAACAGATTGCTATTGCGCCCAGGCTATTACTGGCTTTAAGCGTTGTTAGTTGGCCTGTATTCTATTTTACATAATATTATGTGGGATTGTTTTTATTTTTATGAGCTTAGATTATGGCTATACATTGCATGGCTTGTGGGGTTTGGTATACTTGGTAAGATTGGTGTTGCTGATTTAGATATGCGATGCCTAACCATACTGTAATGGCCATATCTGTTGGAATGCCACTTGGTGTTGGTGCCTGCCATTGCAGACTGATATTGTGGTGTGTTGTATGTAGTTCTAATGGCTGACTTTGTACAATGCCACCTAAGGTGTTATGTTTTGGATGTGCGGGTTTATACGTTTTTATTTTGGCATGCCATTGCCATTTAGATACACAACTGATGGCTGCTGAAAGCTGATAATGTGTGGCTTTTTTGGGAACTTTATGATGTTGGTTTGCTGTGCTTTGTGGACACTTTATTGTAATTACAGTCCGTTGTGTATTGGTTGAAACTTTTGTTTTTGAGTTGTGTAAGTGGTGGAACGCTAAGTCACTATTGAGTTGAAAGCCTATGAGGTCTGAAGGGCTATTGAAAAGATTGGCCTCTCTTTCTCCGAAGGTACCACTCCCCTTTTGAATGATTTTACGACAACAACCTGTTAAACGACTCGCCATATAGTTGTTTTTGAATTGATTGGCTCTGTCTGCTAAACCTTTTCTGATGGCTTTAGATAGTTGTGATGCTGCTGCAAACTCTTGGTTGTTGCGTTTTATGTTTATAAAGGCTGGATCGTTGTTAATGCGCTCTCTTGATGGTCCAACGGCTTTGCGTACAATGTATTGGCCATTGAGTTGGTAAAAGCACTTTCCATTTAAGGTGCCTACGAGTTTTAGGATGCCTTTTTGTCTGGACATTTGGTTTTGAGCTTGTTAGAGCTTGTAAAATACGGAATTTTTTGGGTTTCTAGAATTGGGGTCAGGGTTCAGTGTGAAGGCTTTTAGAATCAAGAACCTAGAACCTAGAGGTAAGAATTAAGACAGTATATGATTTTTTCGTTTAGAAAGTTGTCTGTTAACTTGTTGATTGTTAAATTTATAGATCTAAGACCATAATCATGGAGCAACTATTTCATCTTAATGTTGAGACTTACCGACTCATACTACTCGTTGTTTGTGTTATTATAATAGGTGTTGTCTATAGATATATATCCTCTAAAATATTATCTAGACGCCAACTTTACTACAGAAATGTTTATTTAAAATCGGATGCTTGGAAACGTAAACGCTATGTCGTTTTAAAAAGAGACAATTGGAGTTGTGTGCGTTGCGGTGCCTATGCTACGCAAGTGCATCATAAGCGTTATGCCAAGAAAAATATTGGTAAAGAACCTATAAAATGGTTAGTGTCTATTTGTAAGCCGTGCCATGATCGATTGCATTAGTTATTCTATTTTAGATTAGTTGTTGGTATTTGTTTGATGGTGGTTGATTATACACCCAATAGTTTATATATTAATCACATAAAAAGTAAAAACTAACAGATCAACGTCGTGTTATTTGCTTTCTTCAATCTTGTTTTTTCTAAGGTCTTTCATAAAATAGCCAAACATAATGATGATAAAAAAGGCAAATGGTAATGAGGTTATAATTAACAGTCGCTGTACGGCTTCTAAAACATTAATATTTGCTTTTACATTACCTAATAACACTAAAGCTATTGTGGCTAATAAAATGAAAATAGACCAAATGACGCGATGCATTTTACTCGGATTTTTAGCGCCATTATCCGTAAACATACTTAAAACAAATACGGCAGAATCTACAGAAGTGATTAAAAAACTGATTAATAAGAGAACCGATGTTATGTTTAAAAAGGTGGCATACGGATAGTGTTCAAAAAAGGTAAATATGGAAGAAAATACGTTACCGAATTCATTGTTATAGACTCCCCATTCATCAATTAAATTAAAAGCAGCGGTGCCAAAAACAGAAAACCAAAAGAAGGTTCCTAAGCAAGGAATAATTAAGACACCTAATAGCAATTGTCGTATGGTACGCCCTTTGGAAATACGTGCAATAAAAATGCCCGTAAAAGGCGCCCAAGCCAACCAGAATGCCCAATAATAGAATGTCCAATCCGTTAAAAACTCCGTTCCAGGATTGTAATTTCCAATGGCCAGACTCATTGGTATAAAATCTATGATATGATAAAACGTCGCTGTAGCAAAAGCCATTAAAATAGCACTCATATCGCTAGTGATAAATATAAACATCAGGATAGCAAACGTGGTTATGATATTTAATTTAGAAAATATTTGAATTCCTTTGTTTACTCCTTGCCAAGCCGAATAACAGGCTACGGCAGAAATGAGTATACAAAGTAAAATGGTTGCAATTAATCCGAAGTTAGCCCCCATTATATGATTGATACCCCCTTTTATTTGGGTTGTTCCCAAGCCTATGGCCGCAATTAAGCCAAAAATGGTGGTAATAATGGTGATAATGTCTACTGCATTTTTGGCCGTATTACTTTTTATATGATCCTCTATGGTGGCACTAATACTCACTTTCTTATTTCTTATGTATAAGCCATAACCAATAATTAAGGCAAAAAGGCCATAAAACGCCCAAGCTGTTAATCCCCATTGGTAAAAGGTAAATTCTAATGCTAAGGTATTTGCTGGTAAATTAGATGTATAAGGCGGATTCTGTTGCATAAAAACAGGCTCTTGTACGGCACGCAACAAAATGCCAGATCCCATACCTGCACTGTATAGCATGGCCGTCCATGCCCAGAGAGAATATTCAGGTTTGGCAGATGGTTTGCCTAGTTTGATATTTCCGTAACGCGAACATGCTATCGCCAATAATGCTAAAACACATGCCAACCCTAAGTAGAGATAGAAATACCCAAAATAATTGCGGACCCATAGTGACGCTTTATCAATAACGTTATAACTCGTTTCGGTAGCAAAAAAGACCAGTATGGTACAGCTGAAAATGATGGCCACAGAAATAGATAAAATGGCATGTTTCTGAATGTATTTGAACATTAAGATGCGTTGTGTTTTTACAAAAATAAGGATTAGAATGTAAATCTTAATTCCTAAAGCTGCTGTTGTGTTGGTTTAGTGGGTAAAAAGGTAAACGTTGGAACTTTATTTTTCATTATGATGACTGATTTATATCGTTTATAAAGTTGTTTTCTTTATATCTTTTTTTCTTGATAAAAAAAGACATCGAAGATTCACGAACACTTAAAACAATATTAACGTGTGAGCTAAACAAAAACATCAAGGCAGCATATAATTTTGGAAACGATTACGGTTCTTTACTATACTATTCTAGGTAAATCGTGTGACATACTGCAAATGTATGAAATTAACATATTCACTTCCGTTCCACACACGTTATACTTCACTCCTACGTCATCTTGCCTTTACTCTTTTTATTCTTTCAATACATAAGTGTTAGTGTATTAGCACTATTTCCAGATGTCTTCTAGTTTTTCTAATGATTTTCCTTTTGTTTCAGGGACAAATTTATAGGTCACTATAATGATTACTATGATAAATCCTATAAAAATAAAGTACGGTAAAGAGCCATTCCAAAAGGCATTGTTATTGGTTTCACTACCTACTACCATTGGAAATGATTGTGACACTACAAAATTTGCTACCCATTGTGCTGATACCGCAATTGACATGGCTACACTTCTTATTTTATTTGGAAACATTTCTGATAATAATACCCATACTACAGGTCCCATAGACAACGAAAATGACGCTATAAATATTAAGATGCCTAATAAGGATAGGATGCCTACATTTTGTTGCTGTAAAGTGACTCCTAAAAGTAAAAAACCGATAATCATTCCGGTGGAACCAATATAAATTAATGGTTTTCTTCCAAATTTATCTACTGTAAACATGGCGACAAAAGTGAATACGACATTGATAAATGCTAACAGAATTTGCTGTTGTAACACATCTTCTTGACCAAACCCTAAGGCTTTTTCAAAAATATCAGCTCCGTAATATAGTACGGCATTAATGCCTGTAAACTGTTGTAATACTGACAAGGTGGTGCCAATTACTATGATGCCTAAAATGATTTTTGAAAAGTAATTTACCTTTGTGTCGGTATCATTTTCATTATGCAAGGATGCTTGAATTTCGTTGTAATCTACTTGTGCGCTTTCTTCATCTTGAAGTTGATTTAACACCTTTATCGCTTCTTCATTCTTTCCTTTTAAACATAACCATCTTGGGCTTTTTGGCACAAAAAATAACAAGATTAAGAATAAGGCACTCGGTATTAACTCTGACCAGAACATGCGTCTCCATCCAAATTCAATATTCTCATTAAGCGTTAAGTTATTACCAATAAAATACGTGACTAAAAACACACTAAAAAAGCCTATGACTATGGCTAATTGATAATAGGTTACCATTTTACCTCTAATAGCACTAGGTGCAATTTCTGCGATGTACATGGGCGCATTCATGGATGCTATACCAATACCTAAACCACCAATAATTCTGAATATCACCAAAGTGGTTACCGTTTCTGGAAATATACTAGGCAAACCAGACCCAAACGCTGAGATAGCAAACAGTATGGCTGAAATAATTAGGGATCTTTTTCTTCCTAATTTAACACTTAATTTCCCTGCGATTATTGCGCCAACAAAACAACCTAAAAGTGCGCTTGCGACTACCCAACCTTTTAAGACATCACTTAATTGAAAGTACTTGCTTAAGTAAAATTGAGCGCCATTGATAACGCCTGTATCGTAGCCAAATAAAAGACCTCCTAAAGCCGAAATGATAGTGATGAGTAATAAGTATGATTTTTTATTCATGATGCATTACATTAGTAGTTTAAAAAAAACACGTTCTAGATAAAAGCTTATACAGAACGTGTTATCCTTATTTATTTGATTTATTGCTTTAGTAAATCATAATTTTCTTAACCCATTGTTTACCTTCAGATTCTATTCTTACAAAGTAAATACCATTTGTTAGATTTTGAAAATCAATTTGAATGTCATTTATTGCCGTTATGTGTTCTTTCGTTTGAATTGATTTACCACTCATATCAAACACTTGCACTTTTGCTATTTCATTATTGTATCCTACACTAAAAATATTAGCTAATCTTTCTGATTTGTTATAGCTAATTTTGAATGTATTTTCTGTAAAATCCTCTATACTTAAAGGATACGTACATCCATTAAATACATCACCTACAGCATCTCCAGAATTATTTGCTGTTACCAACCTATTGTTATCGGGCGAAACAACAGTTGCACAAGCAGGATCTAGATTTTCCCAAGCACCATTATTTACATATTTATATTGCGTTGTCACAGCATAATTTGATGGAGTTGGTAACCTTAAGGTTCCGCTATGAATGTTACCACTTACATTTGGTAGAGCAAACACATCTGAATTCCATCCGTTATACCAACCTGCCAAACGTACATTACCTGCAGGCACGGTGCCTTCGCTAGACATATCTACATTAAAAGTCAACTCAAATCCAGTTCCAGAAGCATTACAACCATTAAAAGGTACGGCTTCTAAAACGACATTGTTACCAGAATCATTAATATACAAGTATCTATTCCCATTTGTACCTGCACATGGGTAACTTGGATTTTCAGCAAAACCCCAATCATTACCATTAACAAATTTATATTCTTGCCATCCTGGACTTACTTGTAACACCACAGAATAAATTTCAGTAGTCCCTTCTTGTGCAAGCATTGTTGTACTGGGATCCCAACCTTGTATAGAACCTGCTATATGAACACCATTAGCATCTATAGTTTGCCCTGTCATGTCCACCCTAAAAGTCACATCTACTTGTGAGAATGCTTGAATAGAAACTAGCATCGCCAGCATCATTAAGCCAATAAAGTCATTTTTTTTCATAATAAAAGATTGTTTTAATTAATAAATTAGTGATTGCATTGCATGGGGCAAGATGTTGTTTACTATTTCAGCGTCCCCTACTATGACTTTGTAGGCTATAGGCTCGTCTGTTTTATTCATTACAACTGTAACTATTTCTCCGTTAGGATTTTGAAACGTTGTACTTTCTATTGTACTTCTACTTGTCGTTGTACTGATACGTTTTGCTTTTGGTTTAATGAATTTAGAAAAATGACCGATGTAATAATACGTCGGTGTATAAATTAATTCGTTGTTTTGCGTGTCTGCATGAATGGGTGCAAAACAAAAGTTTTGCACGTGGTTAGGTCCTCCTTTTTCATTTAACAAAATGTTCCAATCTGTCCAACCTACAGTCCCACTATTAAAATCATTAATCATAGAATTGCCATAACGTTCCGCGTTAGACCAGCGTTGGTATTGTGTTGGATCGAACTTTTCTTGACAGCCTTCTGTAAATAGTAGATTTACTGATGGAAACGATTCTTTTATGTTTTTTAAGTTATCGTATTTAGGTTCTCCACCTGTCCAAGTTTCGTACCAATGAAACCCAATTCCCCATGCATATTTCATCGCCTGTTCATCTTCAAAAATAGTGTTTGCTCTATGTGATATTAAGTCTCTATTATGGTCCCAAACCACGATATTCTTATCTGCCATTCCATTTTTTTCGAATGTTGGCCCTAAGTTATTCTTTAGAAAATCGCGTTCTTCTTCGGCTGTATAAATACACGATTCCCAACGTTGTACAGCCATTGGTTCGTTTTGAATGGTGACACCCCAAACTGGTATGCCTTCAGCTTCATACGCCTGAATAAATTTCACAAAATAATCTGCCCAAGTTTGGTAATACTCAGGTAATAATTTCCCTCCTTGTAGCATGTGCTTATTGGTTTTCATAAACGCTGGTGGGCTCCAAGGGCTTGCATAGAATACTAAATCGTCTTTAATGAGTGCTTGTGCCCTTTTAATTAATGGAATACGCTTTACTTTATCCTTTTCAATAGAAAACGTTTTTAGTTCCTTGTCGCCTTCCTCTATGTACGTATGGCTTCCTAGTCCGAAATCACTGCTGTGAATACTGGTTCTGATGATATTATAATTAATACCCTCTTCAGAGAAATACGCCTTTAAAAATTCTTCTTGTTTATCCTTACTTAGCTTAGAAAACACTTCTGCAGCTGCATCCGTAATGGCACCACCTATTCCCAAAAATTCTTGAAATTGTTTTTCTGGATTCACAAAAATAGATACATCCGTTTCTAAAGGTTGTTGCGCTTTAACAAAGGTCTTATCTGTATCTGACGAGAGTCTTTGTTCGGTACCCTCTGCAGTGGTGTATACTTTTACAGCTCTACCTAATACACTCTTTTTTTTATTAGCATTGGTGTCAATACTCACTGCTAAATCAGTACTATTCTCCTTCTCATTCTGCTTACAAGACATAAACGTTACTGTTAGTACTATTATATAAAAACACTTTTTGATCATTTCTTACTTATTTAATTACCAAACAAAAGTGGCTACGGCGCCTGCTGGCATGGTTACGGTTATTGGTTCTTCTCCTGCATTAATGTTTAAAGCACTTTGCACATCTGAATTATTTAAAACGATGACAACGATTTTATCATCAGGTGTTTTATAGGCTACATTAGGGAACTCAGAAGAGGTATTGGATTCTATTCTTACAGCACCTGCAGGCACAAATTTTGAGGCATGCCCAATAATGTAGTATCCAGGATTTCTTTGCACTGAATTTCCATCTATAGTTATGGCACCTAAACATTCCGTACACCCACCATCTGTGTGTGGATTATTGTTTGAGTCTGCCGCTAAATTCCATTGTATCACATTTTTACTCCAGTTTCTAGGTGCACCCACCATTAACTCTCTAACGTGCCATCTTAGGTCTGCATAATAATCACCAGGAGCCTGTATCCATTGCTCTGTGAAATACACGTTTTTGTCTGGGTGTGCGTTATGCACTAACGACATGTTACTGATTTGACCAGCATACAGGTGAAATGCAGAACCATCTACATAACTTTTTGCAGCCGCATCGTTCATTATTGAAATTGGATACTCTGGATGGTCTAAATTATGATCGAATAGAATGATTTTTGTTGCCACATTTTCTGTTTGAAACTTAGGCCCTAAATGATCTCTAACAAAGGTTTTTTGTTGCTCTGCACTCATTACCATACTTGGATTATTATATGGGTTTTCTGGTTCGTTTTGAATGGTGATCGCCTCAATAGTAATTCCTTGCGCTGCCATGGCCTCTATGTATTTTACAAAATAGTCCGCGTAAGTATCATAATACTGTGGTAACAATTCTCCTCCAATAGTGGCATTATTTGTTTTCATCCAAGTTGGTGCAGACCATGGTGTTGCTAGTATTTTAATACTAGGATTGATTGCTAAAATCTCGTTTAATACAGGAATTAAATTTGCCATGTCTGGGTTTAGCGAGAAATTATCAAGATTTACATCGGTTTGTCCACTTGGTAAATCATTGTAGCTAAATGTTGTAGCATCTAAATCTGAAGCTCCAATACTAATTCTTAAATAGCTAATTCCTATACTATTTTCACCTGATCCGAAAAGTTCTTGTATTAACGCTGATCTCGACGATGATGACATGTTATTCATTAACATAGCACTACCACCTGTTAATGCATATCCAAACCCATCCATTTCTTGATAGACTGTGCTTTCTGATACATTAATGGTAAAATTAGAATTTGTTCCTAGTGGAAATATACCAGTCGTTGTTGGTGTTAAAAGATTGGCTTCATCTGGTGTTGTGAGGTAAAAGTCCACATTTACGTCTGCTACTTCTGGAGGAGCATATGTTGGAGTTTCGTCTTTATTACAAGCCTGAAGCGCTATTATTACTGCAAGGGTTATATAAAATTTCAAAGTATGTCTATTTTTAAATATCATGAGTTGATTGTGTTTTGTTATTGCGCAAATTCATAAGTTCCTGACTGGTAATCGTCCTCAAGAACTATGGTTACTGTATATGTTCCATCTGTATTGATGTTGACTAAGTTTGATCCTCCTCCATTAATAAGATTCCCTGTTAGTTCTGTTGGGTTGTCGCCTCCCATATCAAAATCCCAAGGACTAATGAATTTACTATCTGAACCTGCTATAAGATCTGTCGTTATGGTAAATGTATTTGGATGGCTATAGGTCATTGGTAATTCTACTCTGTCGTCCCAATTTTGCCAATGAAATAGTTTAAAGTTGTAATACGTCCACGTCAATTCTGGTGTACTAAAATCTATACTAAAACGTATTGCTCTATCTGATGCCAAAGTGAATGTATTGCTATTTTCTACTAACGTTAGTGCATCTGTTACCGCATCTCCATCAGGTGTAAGACTATCTGCCAAAAGTCCATTAACCGTATAGGCTGTTCCGCTTCCATCAGATGCGCTGTTTAGGGTATACGTGTTACTGGCTTGCATAGGAATGAATCTATCTGAACTAAATACGTCTCCGTTTAAAGTTAACTCTTCAATCATGTTTCCATCTTCTAATAAGAATAGTTGTGTAGGTGTATCAATAGGTGCTACAACTGTATCATCTACTTCAAATGCATAGTTGTAATTTTCTGCTGATAAATTTAAGGTTACCACATAAAGGCCTGTTTGGTTGTTTGGAACATCTTCAACAGAAACTCCAATATTACCGGCATCACTTTCCATCGCTAAACTATTTGGTGTGCCTACAATGCGCTTTAATAAATATCCCCAATCTCCATTCGCTCTAAATACAAAACCTCCCGTTTCAAGTAGGTTTATAGATGCTTTCCAAACGCCATTACCTTGGTAGTCTAAAGGTTCGTCTCCACCCCAACCACCATTGATTGGTGTCCCTACCATACTCCAAAAGTCTATTTGAAGTAATTGGTATGTGTTGTTATCTAAATTTACAGTTATTCTATATACACCTGAGTTTTCTGCCACAATAGCTTCGCCGAAAGCTTCGATATTACCATCGCTACCTCCAAATTGTAATGCTGGTAATGAGCGCTCACTATAAAATTTATAGGTTTCACCAGCCACTAAACTGGTATAGACTTCATGGCTGTTTGACTGTGCACCACTACTATCTGTTAATCTTCTTAAGGCAATTGCTTGTGCTAAATCATTATTATTTTCAGTTGCTGTACCAGAGATGTACAGTGTTTGTGGCAAAGCTTCGGTTTCAAAACGTGTTACGTTTAATTCTGATGTAGTAATGCTCGTTTTACTTAGGCTCATTGCTTGTATGGCGAAAGTGATTTGTGCTTCTTGGTTTGCAGGAAATCCAGCAAAGGCCAGTGCCTCATCCATATCTTCATAACTTATTGATAATGCCGTTGCCGTACCATTATTGTTTGATTCTGACGAAAATATAGGAGTAGAAAAATCGGTTGCCGTAGCTGGTTTTATTAGTACTTGATATGTTACTGCATAACCTGCTGATGATTCTGCCGCTTCCCAATTAAAGGTTATGGTTTCGTTGGGTGTATCTTCATCTAATACAATAGCTTGATCTGCAGCTGGAGCTAAAATGATTGCTTCACTGAGTTCCCACTGCCCTTCTGGCTGTAAGTTATCTTCCTTTTCACACGACGTAAAGACGAACGCAAACATGAGTATGCATGCTCTTAAAAATAGACTTTTCATTTTCATAACTTATAAGTTTTATAGTGGATTTTGAACCAATGCAGGGTTTCTATCCAATTCTTGTTGTGGTATTGGTAATAATTTTTTAGCTGCTGTCATATTATAATTTACAGGATTACCTGTTCTTAAATCCACTTCAACTAGCGCATTCATTGTTGTGACTAAGGCATTATTTCTCGCCAAATCGTCCCAACGTTGTCCTTCTTGAAATAACTCCAAGCGACGCTCGTTTAATATGGTTTGTCTTAATACTTCTTTTGAGCTGCTTTGCGCATTGGTAAGGTCTGGCAATTGCGCTCTCATTCTTATTCTATTAACTTCATTTACAGCAGACTGTAATTGATTGGTTTCGTTTAAGGCTTCTGCTTTTAGCAATACAATATCTCCATATCTAATGAGATACGTATTGTCTGCACTAGCAAAGCCACTCGCATTTTTCCATTTGTAACTAAAAGGAATTGTTGCTCCTTGGGTGTTTCCCCAAAACTCATCTACCCATTGTACCGACTCAAATAAAATACTTGCATTTTTTCTTACGGTATCACCTTCAGCATCAAAAGCATTGATAAGATCTATAGATGGTGTTACAAATTTTCTCCAAGAATCACCACTAACAGAAGGAGGTAATAGTAATTGTGGCCCAAAATTTCCTTCGTTTCCACCAAGGTATTGCACCTCAATAATGGATTCTGCATTGTTATAATTGTTACCACTGAATAATTGATCGAAAGCAATTAACACATAGTTAGCACTACTACTCTCTACGGCATCTATATGCTCTAATACTGCGTTGTAATCTGGTGTTGGTTGCTGTGCATACGCTTTAGCTGCCAATGCGTGTGCTGCACCAGCTGTTGCTCTTGCTTTGTTTACACTTGCATCATTTCCGTAAACGTCTGGTAATAGCGTTGCCGCTAATTCTAAATCTGCAGTTATTTGAGCATAAACATCCTCTATAGATGCTCTAGGTATGTTGACACTTGCTGCTTCTGTAGATGTTATGGTGTTAGTAATTAAAGGCACACCTCCCCAAAGTTTAACTAAGGTAAAATAGTGATATGATCTTAAGAAAATGGCTTCCCCTTTTATTTGGTTTCTGCGTTCTTCCGTAAGTAATGGATCGTTAATTCCATCAACACGTTCTATCACTAAGTTTGCTTTAGAAATAGCATTGTAGAGATTAGACCAATGCGTAAATAGTCTTGAATGTGTTGGTGCAATATCAATATAATCTAGTTGAAATATTTCTGGGTTATCACCACCTGCATAACAATTGTCTGAACGGACATCTTGAAATAACACATTATCCCAAACATAGTATTCTGACGATTGAAAGGACTCGTAAGCACCCACCAATGCCGCTTCTATTTGGCTTGCTGTCTCATAAGCATTACTACTTGTTTCCTCTGAAATTGGCTGAAGGTCTAAATAATCTTCACAACCTATAGTCACTGATAGAAGTAATGCTATTATTGCTGTTTTAAATATTTTCATGGTTTATATTTATTTATTTTATGATCGCTTGCTTTTGGTTATTCATCAATATCTTAGATGCTATCACTTAAAACATGCTCGATTGATCGTTGTAATTTTAAAAAGTTGCGTTTATCCCAAAAATTAAATTTCTGGTTTGTGGATAGGTTCCGAAGTCGATACCTTGTACAGTGTTGCTTCCGCCAAAGGCATTGACTTCTGGGTCAAAGCCAGAATAATCTGTTATGGTAAATATGTTTTCTCCAGTACCATAGATTTTTAAGGCTTTTATACCGAGTTTATCTGTTATACTTTGTGGTACATCATAACTTAAGGTGATGGCTTTGAATCTTAAATAAGATGCATCTTCTATAAAGCGTGTTGATACTCTAGAATTGTCACTGTTACCAAAACTAGCTCTTGGTATATCTGTAATGTCTCCTGGTTGTCTCCAACGATTTAATACTGCAGTAGATTGATTCTTAGGATCTATCATACCTTCGGTTTCAATACGTGTAACATTTAACATATCATTACCTTGCGACCCTTGTAGGAATACAAACAAGCCAAAACCTTTATAATTTAGGTTACTTGTAATGCCATAAAAGAAATCTGGATTGGCATCTCCAATAATTGTACGGTCTTCTGAGCTTGGTGTAAAGGTTGAATTTCCATCTTTATCAATATAGTATGCATCACCTGTAGCAGGATCTACACCTCCAAAAATATAGCCATATAACGTTCCTAAAGGCTCTCCTTCTCTAACCAAACTGGCTTCACCTCTACCACCTGTTATTCCACCTTGTAATAATTCTTGCCCAACCAAACTAATTACCTCATTGCGGTTAAATGAAATATTAAATCCTGTACTCCATGATAAATTTTCAGTTTGAATGTTTACTGTATTTAAAGCCAACTCAATACCTTTATTTTGAATTTTACCAATATTTCTAATGGCATTATCAAAACCTGTAGCTGTTGGTAATGGTGCATTTAAAAGTAAGTCGTTTGTTTTTTTAATGTATGCATCTGCAGTAAGACTTACTTTATTATTAAACATGGTAAGGTCGAAACCTACATTTGTTTGTTCAGACTCTTCCCATTTCAATTCAAGATTTTCAATTGATGCAGGATATGTACCAGGTTGCGCAACTCCACCAAAAGGATAATTAGCACCAGATCCTACACGTCCTAAATAACTGTAAGCATCGATATTGTCGTTACCCACAATTCCCCAGCCTGCTCTAACTTTTAGGTCATTTATAAAAGAATCGTCTTTCATGAATTTTTCATTGGATACTCTCCAACCTACAGAGAATGATGGAAAATAACCCCATCTTTGATTTGGACCGAATACGCTAGAACCATCGGCTCTGAAGTTTGCGGTTAGTAAATACTTATCATCAAAACTATAATTTACTCTACTTAAAAAAGAAGCATTGGCTCTTTCTGATTTCCATGCTGATGCATCAAAAATTTCTGAACCACCATTTGGTGTTGTTACCGATGCGCTTGCAAAATTTCTTGTTTGAATTGAGCTATTTTCATAGTTGAACTTTTGCGCCACAGAACCTACTAATGCTTCAACCGTATGTTTTTTAAATGTTTTATTAAAGCTTAGGGTATTTTCTACAATGTAATATGCCTTTTTATCGGTATTGTTAATGCCTTGTCCACCAATAGAGACTCCAAAACCAGTTCTAAAAGGGTCTAAAAAAGAATCAAAGACACCATTACTATTATCAATTCCGTAATTGAATCTGTATTTAAAATTTTCAAGGAACTTTGCTTCTAAATAGATGTTTCCTAAAAAACGTTCGTTATTGTATTCTCTCTCTAAGCCATCTGTACTTGCCAATGGGTTTTCCCAGTTTTGAAATGGGTTACTTGTAAACATGCCATTGTCATTAAACACACCAATTATTGATGGAGTTGTTAGTGCGCCTAAAAGCACACCACCTTGATTAACGCTATTATTATCATTAACATCTACATCTTTGTATGTTGTATATGCTATTCTGGTTCCTATTTTTAACCAATCGTTGATGTCTTGATCTAGATTGATCTTAAAATTACTTCGCGCAATTTCAGAACTTCTTACCGCACCTTCTTGTGATAAATGGCCAGCAGACACAAAATAGTTAGTCCCTTCATTTTTACCAGACACTGAACCTTGGTAATTTTGTGAGAATCCATTTTGAAAAATTTCATCTTGCCAATCTGTACGTTCTGTATAATTATCCCAATCGGTAGATAATCCCATTTCAGTCATTAAATCTCTATATTGCTCACCATTTAATACTGGTAAGGTATTCCAGACTTGTGATACACCTGTATAGATATCTATGCTCACTTTAGGTTTAGATGTTGTTCCTCTCTTTGTGGTAATTAATACTACACCATTGGCACCTTGCGCACCATAAATAGCTGCAGACGAAGCATCTTTTAATACTGTAATGGTATCGATATCGCTAGGGTTGATTGCTCTGGTATCGTTAGTTGGTACACCATCTACTACATATAGCGGTTCGCTACTAGCATTAATGGAATTGGTTCCTCTAATGCGTACACTAAATCCGCCAGAAGGCTTACCAGAACCCGATATAACTTGAACACCTGCCGTTTGTCCTTGTAATAACGAACCCACTTGTGTATTAGGTCGTGACTCAAAAGCCTCACTATCTATTGTTGCTACAGAGCCTGTAATATCTTTTTTAAGTTGTGAGCCATAACCCACTAGAACCACTTCATCTAATACACTTGCATCTTCTTGCATTTGCACATTGATTACAGATTGTCCATTTATTACAATTTCTTGGGTTTTATAGCCAATATAACTAAACACCAAGATGGCATTATCATTTATGCCTTCTGTTAAGACATAATTACCGTCAAAATCTGTACTGATACCAATACTTGTTCCTTTAATAACTACAGAAACACCTGGTAATGGTAAGGTGCCATTTTCGGTTACGGTACCAGACACTTTATTTTGTGCCATACTTTCATTGGCACACCATAAAGACATTAAAATTGCTGTGATGAAAACTACTTTTTTATAAATCATTTGATTGTAGAGATATTAGTTTATAAACCTTATTTATTAACGATAGCAAATTACTACGATATGGCTTCAACAACAATAGCCAGATTGCAAAAAGTGGATTTTTGGAACGCATAAATAATTACAAAATGCTGATATATAGCATTTTGAAAATATTTAATTCTAAAGAATAAGTGGATTTTTAAGCGCTAAATTTCGACTATTACTGTTAAATCAATAATAAAGGTGTGTGGTTTTTATTAAAACCCTATATTTTTTACACCGATTTTATCATCTCTTCAAAATTTTCTTTATCAATTGCCGATTTATTAATCGCTGCTCGGTAATTGTAAATGGTATTTACAGAATATCTTAAGATTTTTGCAATTCTTGAACTGTTATTAATGCCTAATTTTATTAATGCCAGTATTCTTAACTCTGTATTTAATTCATCATTACTTTTCAGTTCAATTTGATGCTCTGGTTTTAGCAGTTTATTAACATCGATTAGAAAGTTTGGATAAATGTGTAAAAACGAACTGTCAAAGTTGCGGTTAAAAATCTCAAGCTCTTCGTCTATAAATTGTTTTGACTTGGATAACTTTAAAAGCGCATTCATTTGGTTGGCATTAACATATTTTCTCACCAGTTTTCTGTACACATCTAATTTGTCTATATACTCGGAATACAGATTTAAAAAACTACCGATATAATGTTCTTTTACTTTATCTACTTCAGACAGTTCAAAATACAAGCGTTTTAGATCTTCGTTAGACGTGTTTAACTTCTCATTAAACACTTTTAATTGTTCATTTGCTGCTTTTAAATTGTTTCTGGCAATAGATACTTTTTTTACCTGTTTTACAATGAGGTACACAGCTATTAATAAAAAGGTCGCTAAGATGCTTATAAATATGAGTGACTTTTGAAGTTTGTTTTTCTGTTTAATGCTTTTTTGCTCATACGCTTTGGTAATTAAAGGCATATTATTCGCAATATCTACAAAGCGTAATTGCGAATTATAAAACTCAGCATCATCGTAAGAAAAGTTGATGTATTGATGTGCTCTATCTATATCTCCTTCTATAAACAGAATTTTGGCTAAGGTTCCCATAGATGCATTATCCTTAACAGCGGCTTGAATATCTGAAATGGCCGAAAGCATGAGGTATTCTTTTTGCTTTGCAATTTGGTTGTTTAGTTGATACAACAAAGAGCGCTCAAAAGTAACTAGGGAAAAGCCTCTCGATCCCATTTCTACCATTTCTAACCGTTGTGTATTTACGGTAAAGGCCATTTCTAAATTCCGGCTATCTCTATATTCTTTTTCTTTAATTCTTAAGGCTTCTTCGGTATTTGGTTTTATTCTGGCATATAATGAATCTTTATATGCTGTATACAATTCGGAATAATTTAATTGACTTCGTTTCACCGCTGTATTGTAAGCCAAACCAGAGTAGCCTTCTTCGTAGGCAATGAAGTAATTGTTAATTAAAGATTCTGGAAGCGTTTTTCGGTTTATTTCGCTTAAAGCATCAATAGATTCTTTAAAACGCCCCGTATTTACTAAAAGTAATCCCATTTTTAGTATGGCTTCATTTACTAATAGATCGTTGTTAAGTGTTTCTGCTATTTGTATGTTTTTCTCAATGTATTGCAGTGCATCGTTGAAACTGTAAAACTGATACTCTTCAAAAACGGCATTGGTGATTTCGTATTGCCGTTTAAGGTCATTGGTTTTGTTGCTTTGCACTATTAGGTTTTTTATGCGTTCTTCTTTTTGAAGCTCAAAGACTTTATGATTACTCATCTTGGTTTCGAGCACCTTAGTAAGGCTATCTATATCTTGAGTCCACACGTTGTTTTGAAAAAGTACTATTGCGATGATGCCATAAATGATCTTTAAGGTCTTCATTTTGGAACGTTAATTTTAATGCTTTGGTTAATTGTGCCTCTAAAATTAGAATAAAAAAAGTATCTAAAGGCTAATTTATTTGGTTTTGGTTGCTGGATTATTAGAGTTAAGCGTGAAACGTTTGGTGAAATGCGACAATTATAAATGCTATGGCGTCAATACGAATTAGCTGATCTCCTTAATTATAAGCATTCCATTGTGCTTATGAAGCCTTATGATATATCAACTACGATTATAATGATTTAACCCATTTGTATTTCGTGTTTTAGGTTGATTTTTTGTACCTTATGGTATGTGATTTGTGTTTATTATTAACCTTAAAAACAACGTATTATGAACTATTATTTTAGTAAAGTTTTAAAAGGTAATTTTAACGATACCGTAGAAAAAGTTACCGCTGCACTTAAAACAGAACAGTTTGGCGTGTTAACGGAAATAGACATTAAAGACACGCTTAAAAAGAAGCTGGATGTTAATTTTAATAATTACAAAATACTAGGGGCTTGTAATCCGCCTTATGCTCATAAAGCTTTATTAGCGGAAAATAAAATTGGGACCATGCTGCCTTGTAATGTTATTGTGCAGGAATTAGATTCTGGTGACATTGAAGTGGCTGCTGTTAATCCTATGGCTTCTATGCAAGCGGTGGAAAATGCCGATTTAAAAGGGATTGCTGAGGAGATTACTTTAAAGTTAAAGGCTGTGATTGAGGGGCTTTGATGGTTGTTGGTGTTTCTTTATAAAAACACTGCGTTTAATAATACAATCTAAAGTCCAATAATTGGCAGGCGCTATAATGTTTTTGGTGCAATTCTTCTACCACAGCGAACATATCATCATCTTCTTTAAATAGATTAAAGAAGGCTTCATCTAGTTTTGTGCTTGCTATACCATTATAGGGATGACCATAGCCAGAAACCGCTTTGGATCCTGTGATATCTAAAAAATATTGTGCTTCTTCTTCGTCTAAATCCAAAATTTTGGCATTTGAAAAATGTAAAATCTTTCCGTTTAATTGGCCTTCAAAGAGTTCTGCTATTTCTTGTAAACTATAGTAGTAGTCATTTAAACAAATGTTATTGGCTTCTCCCTTAATTAC